>WBZL01002688.1_pt1 | contig 17017 bp, 7 predicted proteins | sample 5204291 | NCBI WGS metagenome assembly WBZL01 (sample SAMN12344345, study PRJNA552823) | activated sludge metagenome | biome: Activated sludge suspended growth; feature: Nitrification reactor; material: Wastewater; isolation source: activated sludge from nitrification reactor of wastewater treatment...
CGCACAGATGCTAATTTAATTTAAAAAGCCAATAATTAGAGCCTACTCTTACACGCAATGAAATAAGTAAACAAAGAAGAAGAAGAAGTATTTGGTATTCAATTATTCTACAACTGACAAGCGGATTGATGAAAACCAAACAATACACTTTAAATAAGAGATTAGATAAAATAAAGGCTGAAATAATCAGTCAATTATATATTTGCATGCAAATTATATTTTTAAAATATATAGAAATAAGTTAAGTTTTAACATAAAAGAATATAAGATGCATATTCATTACCTAACTATTTTACATAATTTAAATCATTTCGTATCATTATTTACTAATTTTTTTGGATCTTAATTGATATATTCTACTCCGATATCCCATTTTTCAGCAATAAATTGTGCGTCTTCTTCATACTTCATATCTTTATTATAGTATGATTTTAAAAAAAATCCTGGAGTTCCTGCTTTTTCTGTTGATTTATAAAGCTCGTTAAAGTCTCCTTAATATCTACACCACTTTTCATCAAGCCATTTATTCATTCATTCCATTTAATTCGATTATCCTTTAATGCCTAAAATGACCACAAATTTTTTGGTTTTTAAAGAATCTTCTGCTAATGCTGTTATAAGACTATCTAAATCTCAGTTATTTTAAAAATGACCAAATTGATCTATTATAACAACAACATCAACAACTCGTTTATTGCTATTTAAAAAATTAGAATTAGAATTAAAATTATCTGAAAGATTTTCGTAATCTCCCTTTATTTTTAAATTTGATTTAGCCACCCCTTTTTTCTTAAGGCTTTGTATTAAAATAAAGAGTTTCTGAAGTTAAGCTTTTAGCTTTCAAATCATTAGCTACTTAAACTAAGCTTGTAGTTTTTCCTGAACTGGGAGGAGAGCAAAGGATATGTCATTGCGCCTTTTAATATTAATCAAAATTTCATTTTTTACATAGATTCTAGTGTTCTAAATTATAAGAACAATTTTTAGAGAGCGCTGTTTTTATAACGTAATTTGTAATGAATTAAGAACTTCTAACATATGGAATATATTGGAATGCTTAATCCTTAAAGCCAATATTTTATGATAAATATTCTACTAAAAAACATATTAAAATAAATCTAATTAGGCCAATCAATTTAAATGCATTTCTTAAAATGCAGTTTTTCATATAAATAAGGTTAGAATGAGATTTTATTAAGATTTAAATTTGCTTTTGGCGGGGTATTAATTTTATGTGCCAGCAACAATTTAATTAATTAATTAATTAAAAAAAACATCTTTTCTTGCGGGAAAGGCGAATAGGTGAAATGAAATGAAATGAAATGAAATTCATTTTTGTCTGCCTTAAAGCTTAGATTAATCTAATTTCGAAAAACAAACAAACAAACAAAGCATTAGTTTTCTAAGAGTGAATTAATGTTTCATATTCGAATACGAAATAAATGGATTCATCCGCTCAAACATCTTTGGGAATAGTAAAGAAAAGCAAACCATTTTCATAGTGATGCTAGATTTACTTTTTATGTATGTCAACTGCCAAAGGGCAAATAGGCACTTACTGCGAGAGCTTTCCCCACTGGATCTCGCTTGATTTGAATTCTTGAGTTTCTTGATTCTCTGTGGTGTCAATTGGACAAGGGCGCTAGCCTTGCACACAGAGCACTCTGATATGCTTTTCTGGGTCATTGATGACCTAGTACGAAAAGGAATCCGGATTACAGCCAGCACACTCGAACACTAACTCGTAGGAATTTTTTTTCGCTTCATAATGATAGTTCGGGCAGAAAGAGTCATGGTATGCATCTTTGACAATATTTCCAAAAAAATTAAAATAAATCTCTCGCAGTTTTATCTTCTCACTTCTCTTGAGCTGGGGTGACTCCAAGAAATAGAAACTTTGACCTAATTCCCTCTTCTCGACAATTTAGAATTCAAGTTTTGAGTTTTTAGCTACTCCTGATGATGATGATGATGATGCCTCTCCCATTTCTTGTCGAGTTCCTGTGCTCATGTGAATTTCTGCATCGTGCTTTGGCATGAATATATTTAGATAATATGGAATATTTTTTTCGAAGTAGGACTTAATGCTGTGGAATAGATTAGCCTCGCGGGGCTAGCTACAGTGATTTCTTATCACGCTTTTCAAAAATTCTAGCGTTGCAGAATTTAAAAGTTCACCAGCTTCTGAGTCGTTTTGCGCAAGTATTACATGCGCTATTGGGTTATTCTGATTATAAGAGTAGTCGTAGAATGCAGATGCTTTGCTGTGCGTTCCTGCTGATATTTCTCGTATTTAGGATATATTAAATGATTAAATTATGTCTTTCTAGATTTTTTCGCGCACGTGATCGAGCTTATTAAATTGGTAGTAGTTATGCACAACAATTACTGGCTTCGATGCATGCTTTCTTTCTGTCTGCTTGCTGATATAATTTATCATTTTCTCGTCTTGGCTCTTCATCACCCCAATCACGACTATAGTGATATGGCACTCATCCATGATGTAGTTCTGCATGAAATTTTCGGTCGCCACGGCATCTTCATAGAGCATTGTCTTTTTCTTTTCAATAGATTCAAGTTGTGCATTGAATTCCTGATTTAGGCGCTCAAACTCTTCTCGACAGAACTTTTCCGGTGCTTGCTTTTTGTATTCTTCGAGTAATTGCCTTTGCTTTTGCAGATTTTTGAAGACTTGAAGCGGCTCTCCAGTTCCTCCTGTATCAACAAAAGCCATTCCCTGCGTATCGCTCTGGACTAAATCTGCATAAACGAGGTTTATCCCTTCTGTTCGCACGTTGAGTCCTTAGCGGAACGGCTTTTCACGATTTGTAAGCTTGCTGAGCAAGAATGTTTTGCCTGAATTGAATGGCCCCAAGAATCCAACTAAAGTTATGGGTTGCATACTCCGCCGATGATACTCCTCTTCCGGCATGTGCTCACCTCTGAAGAACTTAATACCATTTTTGAGTTCTGCAAGGCTTTCAAACTCCAGTTTCAAGTCATATTCGCTCCAGCAGCCTGGTAAATTGATTCTTTCTGGAAATGGATTATCAAGCTAATTATTGAGGCGTGTTAATTCTGATTGAAGCACTTCATTACTATTTTCTAGCTACTCATTCTTTTGCAAAAAGTTACATAGCTTTCTTTCGGTATTTCTGAGCTCTTCTTCTGCTTCAATAGCATTTTTCGCCACTTCGTTTGCTATCCATTCTAATTAAATGCACATGTCTCGTATTTCTTATATTTCCGTTTCCAGATTTTTGACTAGCGTTTTGCAGTTTTCTTTAGCTGTGCCAAAATAATAAATTTTGTTTTAAAAAATCATTTTTTTTAGATTCTCATTTTCAGCTCGGTATTTTTCCTTTTACTCATCTATTTTGTTTTTTGCCTGCCTCATTCGCTTCTGAAATTTTTATTAGTACTTGCTTTCTTTTCTAAATCTTGACCTTGATTTTTCTTCTTCTTCCTCTTCCTCTTCCTCTTTCTCCTCTTTCTGCTTTTAATTTTCTCTGTTTGTTTTTAAAATAATAAATAAATAAGCAAAGTAAAAGTAAAAGTAAAAGTAGAATAAGCTGTCCTGTTGAAAACAAGAGCGAAAGAAAATATTAAACATATTTGCTTCTTACTTAGTGCTTTGCGACATTTAATTTTTAAAATGTGACTAGTCATCTGTCATTTGATGGATTGATTAAGTAATGAACAAATGGAAAATAAAAACGTGTGCACACGTACTTTCTTTTTTTTGTTTTTTAGTTTTTTAGTTTTTTAGTTTTTGCAGTAAAAAATTTCCAGATTTAAAGAGATTGAATTAAGTCTCAAATAATTGAATTAAGCCTCAGATAATTGAATTAAGTCTCAGATAATTGAATTAAGCCTCAAATAATTGAATTAGGTCTCCAATAACCAAATTAAGTTTCCAATGATTGAATTAAGTCTCAAATAAATTGAATTTTCTTGAGCAAAAGTCTAATATACTAGGCAGCCAAAGAAAATAAGCAAGCACACATTTTTAACCCAATAATGTGTGAATGAATGAGTGTGAAAGTACCAAAAAATGTGTGTATGTATTATGCAGTTTATCCATCTCACTTTTATTCTTTTTCTTATCGCTTTTATGCGTCTAGACTAGTCTGAATTAATTATTCTCAAATAAAAAAATGTGCCTGTCTGCCTGTCTGCCCAAATAAATTTTTCCTCCCTGCTGAAAATTAGTTAATTCTAATAATTTTTTTTCTCTCTTGCCCATTTTTGTTTGCTTCTTGTTCTAAATTTTTCTAATAAAAAATCCCATTCCGAATGAAATGGATTATAAGTCAGTCTGGTGAATTAAGTTTAAACGGTTGGTAAAAAAATTAGTTCGCAAGAGATACAATGAACAAAAGCAACAATAGCATTTTAATTTCTATTTTAAGGATTTCCAAATTCACATTTTGTAGCGCAGGACAATCTTCAAAAAAAATTAATTTTCTCAGCCGACAAAATCTTTTTCGAACCAAGTTTTTTTTATGCTGTGTCTTCCTAATATTTTTTGGTAGTTCTTCTTCTTCTTCGCTACCAGTAATTGATTTGGACATTTTAGCTATTGTTTCTTTTGCCGTTATTGATTCTATTGCTGCTGCTACTCCTTCTAAATATTGCCTGACTTTGCTTATGGTCTTTTAAAAACTTGAAAAATTACCAAAATTTTTTTTTGAATACGCGAGGAACGCAGTCACAATCAGATCCAATTTGAAGAACTTTTTGATTAAGCTTAGTTCTTTTATTCAAAATTATTAATAGCACTTTGTTTTCTATGTCGTAAAAATCGTGTAGGTTTCTCCTTGCTTATAAACGGTTAGAACTTTGCACCTCTCTGCGCCAATTACCAATAAAGTTTTGAATTTGTGAGCAGTTTAGTTTGGTGCATGAAATTTCGTTCAATAATGAGGAAAAAGGTATTGCAGATTGATTAATTAGCCAGCAGATAAATTTTTTTAAAAGAAAGATTTTGCACTTAATCAATTAAGGCTAAGGCTTTTTTAGGTCCCTTTTTAATTTAATTCTATTTTCCTAGGCACCAATTAAGATTTTCAACTGACTGACTGCCAAAACTAACCAACCCAACAACAAATACAATTGAAATCAGTAGTAGTAGTAGTAAATTCTAATTTAATTTTAAGATTGATGCTGCTGCTGCAATTTTCCTTAGCACAAGAATTCAATTGAACAATTATTTATTTTCGAAGCGCCACAGAAAAATTATTAATTGATAAGTAAATAAAAAACAAAAAACAAACAGTTGATTGGGAGAAAAGAACAGAAAGAGAGAAAAAGAGTTTTTATCCAAGGCCAAACTAATTTTAATAAATTAATAAATACAATTATTTTTTTTAGTACGAGCCTAAATAAATTATCTTCTTCTTCTTCTTCTTCTTCTTCTTCTTCTTCATCATCATCATCATCAATGACAACCTCCTTTAGTGAATAATAACTCATTTAAATGGTTTAGGGTGCTCTAAATGGATCATATCCTACACAATGTGTGATTAGTTGGCCGCTTGGAGTTAATATTTCTCGTTTTGTGTTTAATGAGAGCAAAAAATCAGGGCGAAAAGTTACAGAAATTGCATAGAAACTGATGACAGGAAACGGATCTTCTGATTTGAGCGTTAATCAACGTTATGCTTATTGCAATTAATGGTAGTATTCAAGTTTGTAGGAATAATTAAATGAAATGGTAAAAGGCGTCAATGAAAAAATAGAAGCAGAAAAAATGAAGTTAATTTGTGATTAGTTATAAAGGAGCACAGACATACTTAAGTAGTAACTCAGTGCAAAAGAAAGCTTTGTCAAGCTTTAAGAGGCTCAGAACAAGTAACTTAGTGAATAGTTGAAATAAACTGAGGACTAGCTGCTTAAAACTAAAGAGTAGTTAGAAAAGCAGTAATAAGCATTTGAATAATTGCTAAAAAGGAGCGACGAATCCAAAGAATAACTGATTCATGCGATAACGGAATAAGGCTAGGCTTTTTAATAAAATTTGGCAAAGTAAGAAGAAGCAATTAAAGAGAAATACGAGCAAATTTAAGATGAAAACGCTAAGTAGGCAGCCGATTTGGAAAAAAAAAGCGAAGCAATTCAGAAAAAATATATAGAATTGCAGAAAGAACATGCGGAGGCATAATAAAAAGCCCAGAAAATTGAGCAAAACAGTTTGGATACATAAAAATAACTCGAGGATTTGTAGAAATTTTAGCAGCAGTTTTGCATGGTAGATGGCGAGGGGTACGATGCAATCATTGAAGGTTTTGTCGCTTCTCAGTATTAATTAATTAATTAATTAATTAATTTCTATCATCATCAGGTGAATCAATATTGGAGTTATTTTATCATGGGTGGCCAGTTTTTGCATAGGATACAAAACTGCTGATTGAGAAAATGCAAAAAGGGCTTTTACCAATCGGATTGGTAGGGTTAGAGAACAAAGGTAAAACTTGGCTTCTAAATCTTTTGTGTGGAAGCAAAATGAAAAGCGGGGTAGCAGTCCATACGTAAGCATTTCAATGAATTTCTTTTTCTTTTCTTCTTTTTAAAATTTATTGTTCAACAGAAAAGGGGTATCGCTGAAGTACCCTAAAAATACGAAAAGTGAAATTGCTTACATTGACACTGCCGGCTCAGATCGGCCCATACCATTTAACGACGAACTTTTGTTAGCCTGGTAGCAGAGCCGAAGCAATCCTTTGGACGCAAAAATGACAGCAAATCTCATTAAAGAAACTGGCGCAAATAGCAATGAAGAGGGCGGAAAAATAAATGCTCGTATAATGCTTTAAAAAAAAAAGAGCATTGGCATCCCATAGTATAAAAAGGAAGACCAAGATTAATTATTTTATGACAGGAAGTAAGAAAAAATTAATCAGGGCAGCAACAGTAGCATAATATTCTTTTATATAAAAAAAAAGATCAACCGAAATTTTTTTGCAGAATTTTGTTTTTGAGATTTCATAAGTAATTCTCGTTGTTGTAAATTAAATGACTATCTCTGACTAGCTGCTGATCCACCGCTTGGCAAAGCAATAAACTGAAAAAGATATTTTGGTAATCCACAACTTAAGAGACTTAATCAGCGTGAGCGATGTGCATTAACAAATCGATCGGGACATCAGAAAAGTCTTTCCCGTGGAAGAATAAAGCATGGTGCAATTTGACATAAAGAATGATGCAAAACAAAATTAGAAAAAAAATAATTCAAGTGAAAACAGTAGTGAAAGTTCTAAGCCTGCAGACCAAAAGAAGATAATATAAGACCTCGAAGAACCAGCAAACCACTTTAATTCGATATTCGTACAAAAAAACTTTGATGAAAATGGCAAAAATAAAATAATTTCTGTGGTTCACCTTGTAATGGCTTGTGACGCTTCTGATGCTGGAGCGTACTTCAATCCACCTGCGAAGGAATACTTAATTAAATTCATTGAAAGCCGGCTCGGCAGAAAGCATACTAACGTGCTGAACAGCTTCAAACAATACGCCAATAAAAATTTAGCTAACTTTGTGAAACTCAAAACGCAAGACTATTCGATTGATATGAATGACTATGAGTCAGTGAACGATAGTTAAAATAGCTACCCATTTATATTTAAAAATAACATACTCAAGGACACACAGATCGCAATGAAAGAGATAAAACAAGATCTTTTAGGATAGATCAGCCAAGGCAGCACCATTTACTAACCTGGCTACAGCTGCAAGGCGGTCGAAAAGGATGGGAAGAAGTACGCCGAGTTCATCTTTGAAGTCCCGGGCAACTTTTAATTCGACCCAAAAGACCTGAAAATACACAGGAACGCTGAAACTCAAACTATGACTTTGCTTATCAAAGGAAAGAAGCAGTAACTCAGCGACTTTGAAGAAAAACGCGCAGAGCACCCAGATATCCTTGAGCAGAACAATATTCTTTACTCCGAAGTTTTTTTGCAAATCACCTTCAGCACAGATGTGAATTTACAGGTCGAAGAAGATATTACCAAATGGATAGCCAATAAAAAAGACGGCCTTTATAAAATACTCGTGGCATTGCGAGATAAATTGAGTGATACAAGCAATTTCGCTTTTGCGTAGGTTTGAATAGATGAATTTTTGCTGGCAGAAAAAAAAGGAGGGGAGAGAAATCAAAAAAAATTTATATTCATGTAATATTTTAAATGCTTATGTTTGATAGTTGTAATGCATGAGCGCAAATCGTTTTTTTTTTTGGAAAAAATTTGTAGTTATTTGATCTCTCATTAAAAAATCATTTATTTAAATAGTAGATTCCTAATTAATCATTTCTTCTCCTCAAAATCCTATTCTAAAACAACGCTGAAGTACCTTATTTCAACAAAATTAATTAAGTGCATAGTCGTAAATAAATGGAAGAAGAGAAGGAGAATCGAAATCCTATCAAAAAGTCGCTAACTTTTATAAAGAGAGAAGGACTCATGCAAATTCAAAGAGCCTAGTGATAAAGCACATTGAAGCTCACTAACCCATCAATTACTTACTAATTTTTTTCCTCTCAATTTCAGCTTTGATTTTTTTTTGGCCCACAGCTGCTTTTGTTTGTGCACTTTTTTATTGAATAGATATGCCGTGCAAAATACCAAAAACGTGATATTGGACTTCCAAAAAAAGGATTTATTTTTACAGAAAGCGCTGATTTCCGAGTGAGTATTTGCCAGCCATTTTATGATGAAGATGAAAATAATGACAAAGCAATAATTATCTAGCAGCGAAGTCTTTAAGATCTTGAAACCAAAAGCGATTACATTTTTATGGTAAACCAAATTACAAGTTTGCCATATTTTCGCTGAATGAATGACAGAAAGAAGAGTTTAATCGCACACATAAATAAACAAACAAATTTTATGAAAGCCTTAAAGCTCATTACCATGAAAATAAGAAATTCTGATTATCAATATTGATAACTGGCTTAATTAATTCATTTATTGAAGCAGTGAAGCAAGTAAGTAATTGTGTATTCGTCTTTAAGTTTTTATAGATTTTAGTTTACTTTACTTGCCACTTATTTATTATGGCTGTTATTTAAATACATTTAATACCATATTTAAGTGAATGGGGCGATTTACGGTTTTAGGCTTTACTTGCTGCTTTAAAATAATAATTTTTCTTTGCCAGCTAGCAAAAATAAATTCTTCTCTCCCTTTTTCTTTCTTTAAAATATATACATATACAGCCTTGATGCGATTGTTGCTATGGCCCCAATCTATTGCAATAGTAGAGAACTGATAAAAGCAACAAAAATTTTGGAAAAAGTTTGCTACTTGTGCAATTTTCCAGTGTTCAATCAATTCGTTGATTAGAGGTGTTTTTTCCTTGTGGCAAATCTTGTCTAAAAGAAAATTAAAATTATTGAAGTACTTTGAATTCCCTCGCAAATTTTTTTAAAATTAATTTCCTCTTTTTTTAAAAAAAAAATTATTACCAATAATAAAAAACTCACAACCCAGCACTGCGCTCTGAAATAAATACTGAGTACAATAAAAAATATTTTGTCTCCAACGCTATAGCAAAAAGCACTTCTCTTATAAATAGTAAAACAGGCATGAAGAATTTTAACATGGAGAAAAATCAGTAAAAAATAAAAGACCAAGTGTCAGAGCAACTGGAAATGGCTCATTCCTTGCTGAATGAGAAAAAGAACTAATTAAGTGCTCCATTATATAAATAAATGGCGGAAAAGTTAAGCAAAGCAAGCGAAGGCATGCACAACAAAAGAAAAATGTTTATCGTAGTTGGGGGCTAAGTTAAAGCTGGGAAATCAGCGTTTATTAATTCCTTGATTGGAAAAAAGCTAATGCCAACCGATTTCTTTGAATGCACATCTCAATTGACTGTTTTTGAACCTCAATAACTTGGGCATGAAGGTGTAGAGCTGTATGAGAGAAATAAATAAGGAGATATTTTATTAGAAAACACATAAAAAGGTATTTATGATCGCTTAAGCAAAGAAAACGAATAAATTTTATGTTAGCCCAATAGCCAAATGAATTATAAGGTATTTATCATAAAAACAAAAATCAATGTGCTTTTTGATATGTTGTATCGGGAAAAACCAGAATATTATAGGCAGATGAGAATTATTGATCAGCCTGGAATAGGTGGGACAGTTAAATACAGCTTTCATGAAGCTAAAATAATTTGTGATGAAGATGAAAAAATTTTCTTAGACATTTTAGACGTAGATAAAATTAATTCCTAACATTCTATCCAGCTTCTGAAGGACTATTAATAGATTGAAAAAGGCTAATTAGAGTAAAAAACACTATTAGTGGCTATCTAACAAATTTTCCAAAAGAATCAATTAATGAGTATCATTAAAAAAATAAAACTAAAAATTTTGATATTGATACTTTTAAGTAAGAAAACGAAAAAGAAATGAAGAGCGTTCAGAATGTATCAAATAGTGGGCAGATCAAGAATTTGATAAAATTTGGGATACATTTATTAAGGAATAAAAATAAATTAATCTCGAATGCATGGTCTTTAAACCTGTATATTAATAACTTCTTTCTGCTTATAAGGAAATTAAAGGGCTCAGCATTAAAGAAGATGATTCTATATTAAAAATACAAAAGCTTTTAAGCTCAGATCAAGCTTTAAATGAAAAGCTGCCATAAGCAGTAATGGAAAAAGTTTAAAAAATTTACATTTCAGGTTAAATAAAAAAAGCAAAAACTTTATTCAAAGAGAACTTAGCCTAAGATGCTCCTTTTTTACCGCTTGAATCAAAAATTAAATAACTATAAAATAAAAAAAGCAAATTTCTATAGCTTGATTCAATTTTTTAAGTTGTTATCGTTGAAAAAAAATATATATAGGTAGACGATATAATAAAAGCATTTAATTTTGATTATTATGCTAAATTAGTAAAACGCTATTGCGACCAAGTTTGGTTTTGTTCCTTATCGAAGGCTGAAAATTTCATACAAGAAATTAACAGTAATTTATATTAATTAGGAATTGAATTATCTCATGAAATTAAAGAAGAAATTAAATTAATATTTAAGCGGGTTGAATTTTTTAACCTTGGCAGTAGAAAAGCACTTTTATACACAGTTTTCAATAAATACTCAGAATTTACTTAAAAAAGTTAATAATTATCACCACGCAATATCCAAAAAATAAAGAAGTAAACTAATTTAAAAACGAATAATTGGTATTATAGCAAAAATTTGCGTAGTAATCCAAAGATTCAGCTAAAGAAAGTGGTGCAATTAATCAAGCAGAAGAATAATTTAAAAAAACACCGCTAAAGAAGCAAACTGCCGAAATAAATAAAAAAAACTATAATAGCACTCAAAACATTTGTGATTCAGTAAAAAGTGCTTATAGAAGATAAAACGCAGCACCAGAAACAATTAATTGTACAGCATACAATTCTACACAAATTAAGTCAAAAACAGAAAGCAAAAAGAGTATTTATTAAAAGAAAATTAATTTTGTGATGCATCTAAATAAGAGAAGAATTTCAAACATTAAAAAAATTCAATTCGGGCATTCAATGTATTGCCTTGTAATAAAAAGCTTTAATTTAAGGAAATTGATGATAATTAAATAGTAGCACTAAAAGAAATTATTTAAATTAAGTAATTTAAGTATAATTCTATTGAAGAAAAAAACGAAAAAAACGACGAAAGGCAAAACTATTTGTCAGAAGAGCATAAAGGTTAAATATTAGTATCCGAAAATGAAACTATTTAGTTTAAACGAATTGTTGACTTTAATTAAGAAGTAGATGAAGTTATTTAGTTTTTAAATTGCCCTGATATAAAACAAATAAAAAGTAGAGAACTTTTTAAAACGCGCTGCAATAATTTTGCAATTGAAAAATTGCAGTGGGAAAACATTTTACAGTAAATATAAAACGAAATTAGCAATAACCTCAAATAACCGGGAGCAGAAGAAAACAAGCAATAGCAGTGGAAGTAAATTTCCGAATATTCTTAAAGCACTATCCCAATATTGATTAAAGCGGTGGATACTATAATAATTTAGCAAATTAATGCAGCTACTGAATATTTGGGATTAGCAATCGATTAATAAGGTGAATAATATCTTTATTATTTTGGCTTGATAGTAACTTGGAAGATATTATCTTATTTCTATATTAATCTATATATGTAGCCAATAAAAGATCTGGAAAATCAAAAATAAATGGAAAAAGATATTTTTATTAGCACATTATTAAATGACAGTGTTAAAATTTCCCAAAAAAAAGCTTAACAAATGGTTCAAACATATGTTAATAATTTAAAGAGGAGTGAATTATAAAATGCTTTAAAAAGTGGAAGCGGTACCCAGTTTAAATAAAAAATAGACGACCTTGTTAAAAATTTCAGCTCAAAAGAAGCAATGGCACTGATAGACCAAGAATTATTTTAAAATCCGCTAACGAATGAAAATTTCGAAAAAATAAGAGATTACATGGAATAACCAACAACAGTAATATAAGATTGGTTTGAAGATTAATGGTAAATGAATTCTAAATCTATTTTATAAGAAATAAGATATTCTATAAAGCAAAAAATCGAATTTGCTATTGATTAATAGAAAATTTACATCTAAAATGTGATACTTCTGCTTAAAAAGTTTGGAATTAATATTTGAAGGAGCACTAATTAATTAATAACAACATATAAAAAAGATTATTATAATTAAAATACTTATAACTGATTAAAGAAATAAATTTAATTCTGTTGCAAGCTTAAAGCTTTTATAAATAAGCTGTAAGATCAATTTATTTAATAAAATATTCATCTATCTAAAAATTAATCAATTAATCACGGCACAAAATAACGCAAATAAATAAATAGTCAGTTAATTGGGCAAAAACGCTTAAAATTAATTTTCTCGTTCGTTCGTTCGTTCGTCCGTCCGTCCGTCCGATTTCTTTTGCACCTCTAATTTTAATTCATCCCTCAATCAATCATCAAATTTTTGCACTGGCTTACTATTAGTGATTTGCAAATTATAGTATTAGTAGTAGTTTTTTATTTACTTACTTACTAATTAAGCGAGCAGCATACTAAAACTTACTTGAATTTAAGGTGAAGTAGATTTTTTTTCTCTCATATTTATTGATTGTTGAGCAATTTAATATTTTCACCATCATTAAAAAATGCGTTCAAAAGAAAGCCTTCACGAATTTACAAACAAACAAGGGGAAAAATTGTAAAAATTTTGGTATTTAATTATGCAATTAATTCATAAAATTGAATTCACTCAAAACAAACAAATAAATACATTCACTGACAAACGAATTAGAGCGAGCATTAAAAGAGGAGGGATTTTTTCTCAATGGAATAATTTTCGAGCATTTCGTAGCCCATTTAAGGGATTTCACACAATTTAGAATTAATTCTCGGGAGTCAGTATAAGCAAGGAATTACTTTGTTTTAAATAGAAGAATTACTCAGTCGAGAAATGCTTTGAGACCCCCCACCTGGAAAGCTTTTTCGCAATAACTTTACCAGATCGGTCGGTCAAAAAATGCCAAAAAGTGATTTGCTGCTATCTCTATTAATGTATTTGCTAATAGTTCCCTCTTTTGGTTGGTAATAAAATTTCCTAAAGGCGATTTACTACTATCTTCAGTAGTTGCTTTATTAAAAGTTTTTCATTGAGTGTCCAACAAAATTTTCGATTGCTAGCTATTTACTTCTTTTCTCTCTGAGAAAAAATGGATTGATGACGACAAAAATTAAAATTTTTTATTAATCGCAGAGAATTGTTGTTTGTTTTTTTCTTTCTTTCCGACTGAATTCAGTGAGAGGGATGAAAAAAAAATTTTTTTATTATTTCCCTTTCTCGACCTCTTGTCCTGGAAGAAGTTCAATTAGGAGTAAATAAAACAAAAATTTTTTTAGCAAATGAATTTTATAATAAAAATTGAGCTTAAGGAGCAAGAATCAATTTTTTAATAGTGATCGATGTAAAATAAATGAAAGCTCTCTTTTTTTATTCATGATTCATTCTTGGTTCTTGGTTCTTGATTTTTATTCTTCATTCTTCATTCATTCAAAAAAAACCTATAAATTGTTCAGTTCATGAAGCAAAAACGTTTCATCATGTTTTATGGCATTTATTCAGTTTTTTTTGTGAACAACTTTATAAATTTTGTAAGTACTAAAAGTCGTAATTGCTGCCAAAGTCGTAATTTCTGCTAAATTTGTAATTGCGCTCAAATCGTAATTTATAAATAGGAACTAGTTTGGAAAGCATCATTTGGCGGCTTCCATTAGCTGGTTTTTTTAACTAATACAGCCCATTCATTTTTTTAAATCGATATTTTTAGTTTCTGATTTGCTTTTCTTGGCACAAAAGAGCTTTCTAATTTTTCCAGACCATACTTTTCAATATCGCCATTAAAAACAAAATATCCTTTTATAATTGTTTATCTATTCTTTTTAAATCTTCCTACTATACTTATATGTTCAAATGAGCCACCAAGATAATATAATCACATTAATTTGATGATGCTGATTCGAAAAGTTTTTTGTCAACGCAACATAGCCAGAAAAAGGCATAGATGATTTACTAACCATTCTTTTTATTATTTGATCGCACTTATGTACTGGTATAAAATTTAAAGATTCTGGTTTAGGAAAAATATTTTAATCGATCAATCAAGTGCTGTTTTTTATTAAATTAAAAAAGATTGATTTTAGCAAATTTTTAGAATTAATTCTTTTGTGGCTGCAAACTGTTTTTAGCAAGTGACTAACATTAAAGGAAAGATCTCAAATCTTTAGTCAGTTGTTTAAGTAAAAATAAATGAAATAATTGCTATATTTAAAATCAATTAAATTAGATTAATTATTTTCTTTTTTTCCCCAACAAAATGAATAGCAATTAAATTCAATTTAAATCAAATTTTTAAAATTTCAGGCCTGAAGAAAAAATTCCCAATAGCAGAACAATGAAAATAAAAATTTTTTTTTTAATATTAATAATTCAATTAACAACCTTTGCATATAGCTAAGATAAAAGCTTAGTAGGAGTCTATAAAAATGAACTAAATTCAACTATGAATATTACTTAAGCACAAAACGGAGTAATTGAAGGAAGCTATAAGACAGGCGCAGGATAGCCAACCCCTTAAGAAATTTTTCCACTTTTAGGGCAATATGTCGAAAACGAAAAAAATATTAAAGTAGCATTCACAGTTGGGTGGTAAAATAGCATTAAGAATTACAAATCGGTCACTTCATGGACTGGTACTTTTGACCCTTCTACAAGAATAATTTAAGCTCAATGGCATTTCACTTTTGAGTCAGATGCATACTGGGATTCAATCTTAACAGGATAGGATGTTTTTCGCCCTCACAATCAAGAAAGGGAGCAGTGAGAAAAACACCAAATCTGGTTTGTTTTAAGATAGTTGAGCAAAATAAAAAATTTATATTAATAAAAAAGTGAGTATTTTATTAGTGTTGACTTATTTTCTTGCATTTTTTTTCCCTCTTTCTCTCTTTTCTCCTCAAAGACACAAAAATGGGATAGTTATTCTAAAATTTTATGAAAAAATTTCTTTCTTTTGCGAAGCAGACAAAATATTGCTGGGTGCTTCTTTTTAAAAATTTTTAATTTAATAAAAAATAATATAGTATTTGGTGTTTTTTTCCTTCGCCAGTCTAATTTTTCAAAAAGACAGGTGCACCAATAAGGAGAAAACTTGGCTAATTTGTTGTCCTCCTTCTCAGAATCGTTAGTTTCATAAGTTTTCCTAGGAATTTATTGTACCTTCTGTTTTCGTCGTCGTCGTCTCGTCGTCATCTTCTTCAAGAAAGAACAGAATAATTAAAATAATTATTTGAGTGAAGCAGAGAGAGAGAGAGAATTAGAAGAAAACAATTAAATAATCTCAGCTTAAATTTTAAATAAATAAAAGACATAAATAAATAAATAAAAAAAATCTAGCATTTATTTGTTTGTTTCTCATCAAAATTTCCTTTGAGATAGATAAGTGGATCATTTGAATCAAGTTAAAATTTAAAAAAAACTTGCAGTCTGCTGCTTATTATTTTCGTTCATAAAAAAAGCTTAGCTTAAAAAAATATTTCGTTCGTAAAAAAAAGTTACTTTGAAGAAGTGATTTTAAATGAACCTGAGAGTTGGGGGGAAAAGAATTAATTTGTGAGTCGAAGTATTAGTTTTTTATAAATAAAAAAGTGCACAAATAAATAAAAAATAGGTATAAATAAAACAAATCAATCAATCCAAGTTTAAATCGAAAAGGTTAGTCAGCATTTCAATATACGCTATCATTAGGTTCTTCAAAGTCGATCAAATTCACACCAATTAAAACCACAAGTCTTTCTTTGTAAAAGCTAGCAACTTCTTCTTGATAAGGTTTCGATTCTCCAACTTTAGTCTTGATTTATTTCAAACTCAAAAGAAAATCAAAAATTGCATAAGTTGATTTTCAGAATTATAGATGGTTCTGCAAACAAATAGCAGTTTTTCGATTTCGTTAAAGTGTGAAGCTTTTGCCAATTGATTGTTGAATAGGTATTCAAACCTCAGGAAAAAAACTTGAGTTTTATCACAACTCGATTTAAATCATTGCTTTGCCAAAAAACTAATTTCATAAATGTTAGATTTACAACATGTGAAATAAACAACGTGTCTGTCGTCTTCAATACGATCATATATAAAACCCCCAAACCAAGGAACACCGAGGTTTAATCAATCAACTTATCATTTTTAACAACAACCAACCTTTTTCCTCGCATTGCTCAACCCTGGCTTTTTTTAAAAAAAGTTGACTTATTTTAAGTAGAATCAGCTTCTTCACTGTTAAGCATTTCTCGAGTTATTTCATCTAATTGTTTTAATAGCCGTTTTTACTCTTCTCGTCTTTCTTCTTGATACAAACTAAACCAAGAATATCCCTTGTTCTAGCTTAATTAACTTTTTGGAAAAAGGAGGAGGCAAGCAAACAAACAATTTTGCTAAAAAGTAGGTAAGTGCG
>WBZL01002689.1_pt1 | contig 17006 bp, 10 predicted proteins | sample 5204291 | NCBI WGS metagenome assembly WBZL01 (sample SAMN12344345, study PRJNA552823) | activated sludge metagenome | biome: Activated sludge suspended growth; feature: Nitrification reactor; material: Wastewater; isolation source: activated sludge from nitrification reactor of wastewater...
CAAGGGGGGGGGCAACCACAAGGGGGGGGCAACCACAAGGGTTGCCCCTACGCTAATTGCTGTTGTCGGAACCCACGCGGTTCTTCTCGTCTTCGATGCCGGTCTGGCGGCGACGCGATTGCTTCACATTCTGGTTGCCGAAGCTGTAGCTGAAGTTGGCGCGCAACTGGCGGCTTTCCCAACCGCCGCTGGCATCCATATAGAGATCGCCGAAATTGTTGACCCCGCGCCACCTTTGGCTGATGAAGATGTCGGAAACGGAAACCTTGAACCTGCCACGGCCCTGCAATACCTTGGCGCTCAGGCCGGCATCCATGGCCCACATGGCGTCGGAAGCGAAGTTGCCGCCCCAGATGCCGGGGGAGTTGTACCAACCCGACATTTCAAAGGTCAGGGCTTTGGACAGGGTGAAGGTGTGCTGCTGGTAGATGTTGAACGAGGTACGGGATATGTCCACGGTCTTGCCTTCTTCGAAGTAGGCCTTGTTGGTGGTGTTGTAAACGGAGGCGTTGGCAAACACGTTCCACCACTTGGCAATGCTGAACGGCGCGCTGAAATTCAGGCTGATCACCTTCTGGTTGTCCAGGTTTTGCTGGCTGATGAAGGCCCGTTTGCCGGACAAGGTATCCGTGATCTGGCTCATCAGGTCGGTGGTGTAGGCGTAGCTCAGCGTGGTGTTGAAGCGGTAGTTGAACGTATGGGTCAACTCCACATTGTGGGTGTATTGCGGCCGCAGGAACGGGTTGCCTTTCTGGAAGGTCAGCTCGTCGAGGCGGAACTCGAATGGATTGAGATCCTGATAACGAGGCCGGTCGACGCGGTAGCTGTAGCCCAGGCGGATGCTGTTCTTGGGGTCGAGCTGGCGGCTGATACCGGCGCTGGGGAACAGGTTGACGTAGTCGCGGGTCACCTTGTCGTTGCCGGTTTGCTGCTCGCTGGTCAGGTCGCCGATGGAGTGGGTGTGCTCCAGGCGAAGGCCGGCCTGCAGGTTCGTCTTTTCACCCAGTTTGCGGTTGTACTGCGCATAAACGGCGTTGATGTTCTCGGTGTATTCAAACCGGTTGCTCAGCATCGGATCGTACTGGGATTCGCCGTCGACATAGTTATAGAAACCGAAATTGTTGTCGGTAACGACGTAGGAAACCTTGGCGCCTGTTGCCAGCTGGCCGCCCAGAAGCGGGCGTTCGTGGTCCAGTTTGAGCGACATCAGGTCGATATCCGTAGGCGATTTGATGCCGAAGATGACCTCGTCGAGCAGGTTCTGGCCGGAGGGATCGAAATAGCGGTTGGGCTGGTAGCTGTCGCGGGTATTCCGGAAACGGGCGTAGTCGGCGTCCACATTCAGGGTCTTGCCTTTGCCGTTGTCGAACCGGTAGTTGGTGTTCAGGTTGATGTTGTTGTTGTCGCCGGCGTTTTCAGAACGGGCAAGCAGCTTCTGAAGGTTTTCACCTGTCGTGTTGTTGCTGATGTCCGTAGAGCTGTTGCTGACGGAGGTAAAATCGCCGATAAAGCCGGTGGCCAATACGCCGATGGTATTTTGCTTGTTGATGAAAAAGTCGGCGCCGGCGCGGAAGTTGTGGTTGGTCCATCCCCAACGCTGGCGGGCGTGCTGTTCGAAATAGGTATTGTTCTGGATCCGGAGAAAATCCTGGAAACTCATGTTGTTCCCTTCGTTGTAGGAATATTTTCCGAACAGGTTGAAGTCCTTGTTTCGGTGGTTAAGACCGACAGAGCCGTTGTACCGGGAGTGGATGGCGACATTGTACCCCAGGTCGAGGTTACCGTTGGTACCGAGGCTCTTATCCTTTTTCATCCGGATATTGATGATGCCGGCGTTGCCTTCGGCCTCGTATTTGGCGCTCGGGCTGGTGATCACTTCGATGGCCTCGATCTCGGTGGCCTGGATGTTGCGCAGGAACTGTGCCAGGTCCGACGAGCTCAGCGGCGAGGGTTTGCCGTCGATGAAGATGCGGACACCGCTTTTACCCAGGAGCATGATGTTGTCATTGTTGTCGACGACCACACCCGGGGCGCGGCGCATCAGCTCAAGGGCGTCATTGCCGACCGCGTTTACGGCGGCTTCCACGTTGAAGACCGTCATATCCGGCCGCACTTCCACCAGGGGCTTTTTAGCCGTTACGGTCACTTCGGACAACTCGGCAGAAGCGGCTTTCAAGGCGATCTCCGGCAGTTGCTTGTTTTCATCGGCAGCCAGCACAAAGGATTCCGATTTGAACGTCGGCAGGCCCACGTAGCTCACTTCCAGCCAGAATTCGCCGGCCCGGAGGCCTTTCATGGCATAGGAGCCGTCTTCTTTGGTGTATTCAACCTTAACGATCGAGGAGTCGGTGGCGGCGTGGAGGATGACGTTGGCGTAGTCAACCGGTTTGCCGCCGGCATCTTTGACTGAACCCTGGAGGGAAGCTTGGGAAAAGGCAAAGGTAGCGGCCGCCATGGCCACCAATAGGGTGAACAATTTTTTCATAAGTCAGGTGATTATTCTATTAAATTTAAGACCATACAAAGGTAAAGGAGGTTACACGGCCCCACCACTTTTTTTCGATAAACGGCCAAATAGGCCGACAAATGGCGGGAAATGGCTGTTCATCCCCGGGTATGGCGGTTCGTCGGAATTTGCTGGGATGATCACCGGTATTTTCGCAACTTGCAGGGGTTTTGGCCGGAAATCAGGTTAATTATGAGGATGCCCGCATACTTTCAGGATGTGAGGGGCTGCAAAAATGCCGTGATCTTCGACCTTTCTATGTTTCAAAAGAATGAAATTGCACATCAGCATAAAACGCCTTTTCAGTGTCGAGCATTTGCTTTTGCTCGGCTTTTACTTTGTGTTTGCCTTTTTTTATTTTTTGGCCATCCATTGGTCGACGGGCGAATCCGTGGGCGAGAGTTATTATAAATGGCAGATCGTATTGGATTACAGCCTGAAGGGAGCATTCACCTGGCTCATCTGGCTGTTGTTGTTCCGGATGTTGAAAGGGTGGCCCCTGTGGCGAAAGCTGCTGCTGCATCTTGTGCTGGCGCCGCTTTTTGCCAAGGGATGGCAGCAGGTTTATTACCTCTGTTGCCGGGCGTTGGGCCTTGGACATTTATGGGGTTCGGCGGAATGGTGGGACATTTACATCCCTACCCTGTTCTACGTACTGGAATTCGGCATTTTCCATGCCTACGATTATTACCAACGGTTGCAAACCGCGCAGTTGCACCAGGCTGAATTGCGGGAGACGGCTCTTCAAAACGAGCTTTCGGCGCTGAAAGCCCAACTGCATCCCCATTTTCTGTACAACGCCTTCAATACGATCAATGCTTCGGTGCCTCCCGGGCATGAAGCCACCCGGGAACTTGTGGCCAGTCTGGCCGATCTGTTCCGCTATCAGGTATGGGCTTCCAGGCAGGAATTGGTACTGTTCCGGGAGGAGTTGCGCTTTGTCCGGCAGTACCTGAAGCTGGAAGAGGCCCGTTTCGGCGACCGGCTGCGGGTCCATTTTGACATCGATCCGCTGGCGGAGGATTGTCCGGTACCGCCCATGCTGTTGCAACCGCTGCTGGAAAATGCGGTCCGTCACGGCATCGGGCCGTTGGTGGAAGGCGGCGATGTTAAGCTGTCAGCACATCTGGCGGGCGACCAGCTGGCCATTGAGATCTCCGATACAGGAACCGGCATACCGCCAGATAAACTGGAAAACCCTAATGGTACGGGCGTAGGCCTTTACAATACAAGGCGAAGACTGGCCCTGACCTACGGGGTCGACCTCCATATTTCCGATGTAAAACCGCGCGGCACCCGGATCACGTTTAGCATTCCAAATCACCCGACTTATGCAAAAAGTAGTGCTCATTGACGATGAGGCCCCGGCCAGGCAACTGCTCAGGGAATACCTGGGCGACTATCCCGATCTGATCATTGTCGGCGAGGCCAACAACGGTGTGGATGCTATTCGTGTCATTCGGGAGATGCGGCCGGAGATCATTTTCCTGGACGTTCAAATGCCGGGACTCTCCGGGCTGGAGGTGTTGGCCCATCTGGAAGAATTGCCGCTGGTCATTTTTTCGACCGCCTTTGACAAATACGCCTTACAGGCATTCGAGTTGCACGCTGTTGACTACCTGCTGAAACCCTATACCAGGGGACGGTTCAGGGAAGCTATACAACGCCTGCTGAACAGGTTGCCTCAATCTCAGAACGGATTGCGCAATCTCACGCAGCAGCTGGTGGATGAAGCTGCCGGCGGGTTTCCCACCAAGATCCTGGTCAGCAAGGGCAACCGGCTGGTCGCCATCAATGTGGCCGAAATCATCCAGGTTGCAGCCGACGGCGACTACTGCCAGTTGATCACCGGGAAAGGCGCATTTCTCAGCCAATACGGCATCGGCCAGTTGGAAGCCAAGTTGTCGCCCCGGCAGTTCATGCGCGTACACCGGTCAACGATCATCAACCTGGATGCCATTGCCGAGATTTTCCGGGAGGGCCACACCTTTGATATCCGGCTGAGCAATGGGGAAACGGTGCATGTGAGCCGGGGGTATGCGGGGAAGGTGAAGGAGATGATTTTTTGAGGCTGCCCGCCGTCGCCTTGGGGCTATGGGGGACGGGGGAGGCTGCCACGCTGAGGCGTGGTGGATACTGCCACGCCGAGGCGTGGTGGATACTGGGGACTGGATGCTGGGGACTGGATGCTGGATACTGGGGACTGGATGCTGGATGATGGATGGCGCCCGCCGTTGTTAAGATTTCGGCGGACGAGGGAGGCTACCGGCTGAAGGACTGCGGAGACTGTTCAAAATAGTGGTTTCGGGCAAAGACGCAAAGCTTTGATTTTCATCACGCTGCGCGTGTTAAAAATCCGGTTGACACAAAATTCTGAACGGTCCCGGACAGCGACTGGAAACAGGCAGGGTTCCTGGAAGGTTTTGAGAGGACGGGCGGGTGATTTTATCAAGCGAAAACCTCATGAATGTTGCCTGAAGTAAAACTTTTATCAAACTTTTTAGCTTAAAATTTTTATTTTTAAAAAATATAATTTATATTTACACCGTATTAAATTCCATGAACATAACGGGTTTATCAACCTGAAGGACAATTATTGCATTCCGCGCGCTGGAAATAGGAACTGACAGGCTCTTACCGGGGCCTCGCACGTATACCCGAGAGTGGTGGCGGAAGGGCGGGCATTTTTCCCCACCCATATTAACCAATAAAAGTAATACTAAAGAAGGGCCGGCCGGCCAATCTCCCAATCCTAACACCGGCCGACAACCAAACCTATGCCCTTATTTTTTCATTTCTGTGATCGGCACTTTCGGCGCCAGCACCTTGTGCACTTTTTCCACTGCGATTTCCTTGGTCAGGCCAAAATCCAGCGTTTGGCGGATATCCGCTGCCGAAGCGCCGAATTTCACGGCGTAATTCCCGGCGGCGGCTACCCAGGCTGACCGGTCTGTATCAAATGAGGCCAGATCTTCCGGCCGGAGCGTAAACTTCAGCGTTTGCTTCTCACCCGGTTTCAACAGCCGCGTTTTGGCGAAGGCTTTGAGCTCTAGCGCGGGCTTGTCCAGATTGCCCGACGGGGCGCTGATATATAGCTCAACTACTTCCTTGCCGGCTGTTTTACCGGTATTTGCCACATCAACGGAGACTTCCATATTGCCCTTGAAATCCGAATTGCTCAGTTTTGCACCGCTGTACCTGAATTGGGTGTACGACAGTCCGAACCCGAACGGGAAGGCCGGCGCTACCCCGAAGGTGCTGTAATACCGGTAACCGACGTAAATGCCCTCCTCATAAACCACCTCCGATTTTTTGCCCCGCAGCGGACTTTGGGGGGCGCTTCCGGGATTATCCTCCGGCAGTTCGCGACCCGGGAAATTTTTGGCAGAGGGCACATCCTCATATTTCACCGGAAAGGTGGTGGCCAGCTTACCCGACGGGTTGACCTTGCCGCTCAGGATATCCGCCACTGCGTTGCCGCCTTCCTGCCCACCCTGCCAGGCCAGCAGGATCGCGTCTACCTGGTCGCGCCAGGAGGCCGTTTCGATCACGCCGCCGGTATTGAGGATGGCGACCACTTTTTTGCCGGCAGCATGGTAGGCTTTCGAGACCTCCCTGATGAGGGCTTGCTCCGCTTCGGTCAGCAGAAAATCGTCCTCTATTTTCCGGTCCTGGAATTCCCCGGCGTTGCGGCCGATGGTGATAAACGCAATATCCGTTTCCTGTACGGCCTTTTCAATGGTCCCAACGTCTACCGGCATTTCAGCGATCGGCGCCGGCAATTCGAAAAAGAACCGCGTCGGCGGGCGTTTGGCTTTGGCTTCCGGAATATACGTTTCGTACTTGTTTTTCAGGTCCGCATTCATGACGTACCCGGCATTCGACAATCCTTCGGCCAAAGAAACGGTGTATGCCTCATTCACGTCGCCGCTGCCCGTACCGCCCGCGATGAAGTCGTACGAAGTGTTGCCGAAGGCGCCCACCCTGGTAATACCCTTGGCCAAGGGCAGCGCCTGCCCCTCATTCTTGAGCAGGACCATGCCCTCAGCCGCAGCTGCCCGGGCAACCGTGGCGTGCGCCTCCAGGTCGGGGCGATCGGAAAAAGGATACCCCTTCAACGTGGGCAATTCCATGAGTACCGCCAAGATCCGGGCTGCGTTCTCATCCAGGACTTTTTCGTCCAGCCGGCCCGACCTGACCGCGTTCAAAATCGTGTCTACCTGCGGAGGGGTGCCCGGCATGATCAGGTCATTTCCGGCCTTCATCTGAGCGACGGGGTCGGTGCCGCCGAACCAGTCGGTCATCACCAGCCCTTTGAACCCCCATTCATCGCGCAGGATCGTAGTCAGCAGTTCCGGGTCGTGGGAGGTGTAAACCCCGTTGATCTTGTTGTAAGAGCTCATCACGGTCCAGGGTTCCGATTTTTTTACGGCAATTTCAAACCCTTTCAGGTAGATCTCCCGCAGGGCCCGCTCGCTGACGACGGTATTGATGGTACTCCGGTTGGTTTCCTGGTTATTGGCGACAAAGTGCTTGATGGAAGTGCCGACCCCATTGCTTTCAATACCGTTGACCATGGCCGCGGTGATATGGCCGCTCACAACAGGGTCTTCGGAATAGTATTCAAAATTCCGGCCGCCGAGCGGATTGCGGTGAATATTGAGGGCGGGCGCCAACAGGATATCCACCCCGTACTCCCTGACCTCATTGCCGATGGATTTACCCACCTGTTCGACCAGATCGACGTCCCAGGTTGAGGCCAGCAAGGCGCCGACAGGGAACGCGGTGGCGTAATAGGTTTTGGTGGAATCCTCACCGCGGAAGGGCTGGATGCGCAGCCCCGCCGGACCGTCAGCCAACACGGCATTGGGGATGCCCAGCCGTTCGACGGCAAACGTGGTTCCCGCGGCGCCGGGCACCTTGTCCAGGGTTTGGCCCACTACCGGGCCGGCGCCCATATTCATACCGGGCATTCGCATGCCCATCCCGACGACCATATGGGCCTTCTCTTCCAGGGTCATCTTGCTGACCAGACCCCGCGCTTTGGCCAGATCGGGTTGTTGGCTAAAAAGAATAAAAGGAATAAATAAAGCGAGTGTTGGGAGCAGAAATGATTTCATGGTTGCTTATTTGGAATTGCCAATAAGCACAAAAATAACAATTTATCATTATGATACAATGGGAATTATTCAATAAATTCACCCACGTTGGAAGGGGCCGTACAATTAGATGCAAGAACGGGCGATGGTCCAAAGGCGGGCCGGTGATCAATGCAGGTAACCGGGAGTCGGGCGCTTGTCCAGCCAGGCGACTTCAGCGGGTTTTTCATCCAGGTCGAGGAAAAAGGTCTGCGTATAGATGAAATTGAATTCCAATTGTTCGCGCAGTACCTCGAACTGGCCTTCGTTCTCGACATAACCGGCGATCCAGTCAATGGCTTCGAGGCGGGTTTGGAAGTACTTTTTCATGGTCCTTGGTTTTGAATCAATCTAAGATCTTAACGGCAAAGCGGCCATTTCTTTCGACGAGACCTAGGCCGAATTAGACGCTTCTACCTATTTGATGTCGCAATCCTGCAAAAGATTACCGTTGACCGCGCCATTTAACAAAAGTTTAGGAAGGCAACCGACGATTGGTTAGGGTCGTGTTAAGATAATCAGCCCTTCCGAACATCTTGCATTTAAAAAACCCCTCCCAAATCCTGCCATCCGCGTACCGAAGCTGCGCTCCGATCCTGCCGCTCCAAACCACCATAAATCAAAAATGATTCGACCGCCATTTCCCCGGCGACATGTTTTTCAAAAAATTGCAGATTGTCAAAAAAAGATGCATTAATGGTAGCTGCTGATTTAATCTCCGCAGCTATAATTTTACCACTTCTCTCGGCCAGCAAGTCGATTTCATGCCGGTTACTTTCCCGCCAATAATAAAGATCCGGCGACCAGTCCGTTTGGAAACGTTGTTTTACGATTTCTGCGATGATAAGGTTTTCAAACAGGTTTCCTCTCGCAAAATGGGCAATTAAATCATCTGGCGTAGCAACGCCCAGCAAATTGGATGCAAACCCGACATCATAAAAATAGAGCTTAGGCGTTTTGGAAATCCGTTTGGCGAAATTTCGAAAATAGGGCGGCAAAAGGAAAATAATATGACTAGTTTCCAGGATGCCTATCCAGGCCTTGGCAGTTACCGGCGAAATGCCGGTATCTGAAGCCAGCGTTTGATAATTAAGCGGCTGCCCGATCCGTCCAGCGCATAACCGCACAAAATTCCTGAACAGACGGAGGTCCTGGACAGCCGTCAATTGCTGAACATCTCTTTGGACGTAGGTCTCCAGATAATTGGGATAAAAATCGCGGGGAAGCAACTGCTTATCATACACCCTGGGGTAAAACCCTTGAAAAATGGCCTTTTCAAGCGTTTTCGGCATTAGATCAACACTCCTCAATTCGGAAAACGAAAATGGAAACAGCTTAAACAGCGCTACCCTGCCTGCCAGGCTTTGGGTAATCCCTTCCATTAAAAGGTAATTCTGTGAACCCGACAGTATATATTGCCCTGTAATCCGGTCCTCATCTACCTTTCCCTGCAGGTAATTGAATAAATGTGGAACGCGTTGCACTTCGTCAAAGATCACTTGTTGATCATAGGTGTCCAGAAAACGGCGGGGATCCTCCAGTGCAAAATCCTGCAAATCCGGATTTTCCAGGGAGACATACCGGTAATCCGGAAAAAGCTCGCGCAAAAGGGTAGTTTTCCCCGATTGTCTTGGCCCGGTAACGGACACGACCGGAAATTTTTCGCACATTTCACGGATCCGGACTTCTATTTGGCGATGTATAAACACGATAAATAAATTTCATGCAAATATAAAATTCAATTACGGATTTGCATAAAATTAATTGCTACTCAAATTTAACCAATAAATTCCTCAATTCGATAACTTTGCCCATATGCGCAACAAAATCACCCTTAACCATCCGATCATGAGTATTCGACTGTTCTTTTGCCTTCTCCTTGTAACGCTTTTTTCCTGCAACTCCGCACCAGAAACCGGCACCCAGGACTTCAAAGTCCCCTTCGAACAATTCACGCTGCCCAACGGCCTTCAGGTCATTTTCCATATCGACCGGTCGGACCCCGTGGTGGCCGTGACCCTGACCTCGCACGTCGGTTCTGCCCGGGAGAAAGCCGGCCGCACCGGGTTCGCACACCTGTTTGAGCACCTCTTGTTCCTGGAATCGGAGAACCTCGGCAAAGGCGGCCTCGACAAGATGAGCGCCCGAATCGGCGGCTCCGGCGCCAACGGCTCTACCAGCCGCGACCGGACCAATTACTTCCAGACCGTACCCAACGATGCCCTCGAAAAAATGATCTGGGCCGAGGCCGACAAGCTCGGCTGGTTCATCAATACCGTTACCGACCCCGTGCTCGCCAAGGAAAAGCAGGTGGTTAAAAATGAAAAACGCCAGGGTGTCGACAACCAGCCCTACGGCCACACCTCTTACGTGATCGACAAGAACCTCTACCCCGCCGACCACCCCTACAACTGGGAGGTGATCGGTTCGCTTGAGGACCTCGACAATGCAACCCTCCAGGATGTCAAGGATTTTTACCGCCGCTGGTACGTACCCAACAACGTCACCCTGGTCATTTCCGGCGACTTCGATACGGCGCAGGCCCGGCAGTGGGTTGAAAAATATTTCGGAGAGATCAAACGCGGCGAGGATGTGCCGCCGTTGGAAAAAAAGCCGGCCGTACTGTCCGAAACCAAAAAACTGTACCATGAAGATAACTTCGCCCGCCTGCCCGAGCTGACCATGGCCTGGCCCGGCGTGCCGCAATACCATCCGGATTCCTATCCGCTGGAAGTATTGACCAACTACCTGTCGCAAGGCAAAAAGGCGCCGTTCAACCAGGTGATCGTCGATGAAAAACAATTGGCCGCCCGGGTAGATATGTACCACGACGGATCAGAGCTGGCCGGAGAATACATCCTCAGCATCCGGGCCTACGAAGGCAAGGACCTCGACGAGGTGATGGCAGCCGTGAACGAAGCCTTTGCCCGGTTTGAAAAGGACGGCATTTCCGATGACGACCTGGAGCGGATCAAAGCGGGCCAGGAAACAGCCTTTTACAACGGCCTGTCCAGCGTACTGGGCAAGGGCTTCCAGCTGGCCCAATACCAGATCTTTGCGGGCGACCCGGGCTTTATCAACCAGGATGTCAAAAATATCCTGGCCGTAACCAAAGAGGATGTCCGACGGGTATACGATCAGTACATCAAAGGGAAGCATTTTGTCGCTACCAGCTTTGTACCCAAAGGCCAGCTGCCGCTCGCACTGGAAGGCTCCGTCAAAGCGGATGTGGTGGAGGAACCCATTGTCGAAGGCGCGGAAGAAGAATTCGACCTCAGCCAGGAGGTGGCTTATGAGCGCACCCCGTCGAGTTTCGACCGGACGGTAGAGCCGCCGTACGGTAAGGCGCCGGAGATCACCGTGCCCAATGTCTGGGAACAGGCGTTGCCCTCGGGCCTGCGCGTTTACGGTATCGAAAACAACGAGGTGCCCCTGGTGCAGGTCAGCATGGTGATCCGGGGCGGTCTGCTGCTGGAACAACCGGATAAAACCGGCGTGTCCAACCTGCTGGCGGAAATGATGACCAAAGGCACCCAGACCAAAACCACCGCCCAGCTGGAAGAAGCCATAGAGAAACTGGGCGCCGCCATCAGCGTGAACGCCGGCGAGGAGGACATTACGGTCCGGGTCAGCACCCTGGCCCGCAACTACGGCAAGGTGATCGCCCTCGTCCAGGAAATCCTGCTGGAGCCGCGCTGGGATGAAAAGGAATTCGAACTGGCCAGACAAAGCGCCGTCAGCGACATCCAGCAACAGGCCTCCAACCCCAACAGCATAGCCGCCAACGAATACAGGCGGCTGATCTACGGAGCCGGCAATATCCTGTCCAATAACCCTTCCGGCACAGAGGCTTCGGTGAACAGCATTACGCTGGACGACCTCAAAAAATATTTTGACGCCAACATCTCCCCTACCGTCACCACCATCCATGTAGTCGGGGATATCAGGCGCGAGGATGTGGTTTCGTCGCTTTCCGCGCTCGACGCCAATTGGCCCGCCAAACCGGTGACCATACCGGAAGTCGTTGTACCGGCGGCTCCGGAGCATTCCGTCGTTTATTTCTACAATGTGCCCGGCGCCAAACAGTCCGTTCTCCGCTTCGGCTACCCCGCCCTGGCCGCCACGGATGCGGATTTCTATCCGGCTACGGTGATGAACTACCGGCTCGGCGGCGGCGGGTTTGCCAGCCAGCTCACCCAGCAATTGCGCGAAGGCAAAGGCTACACCTACGGCATCAACTCCCGGTTTGAAGGATCCGCCATCCGGGGCCCTTTCACCATCTCAAGCGGTGTACGGTCGAATGTGACCTACGAATCCGCTGCGCTGGTGAAGGAAATCCTGGAAAACTACGGCAAGGATTTCAACGAGAATGACCTGGAGGTCACCCAAAGCTTCCTGATCAAAAGTCAGGCCCGCAGCTTTGAAACGCCGGCCGCCAAACGTGGCATGCTGGAGAACATCAGCGCCTTCGGCTGGCCGTACGACTATGCCCGGCAACGCGAAACCGTCGTCCGGGACATGACCCTCGACCGGATCCGGGAACTCGCCGGTCAATACCTCGATCCCAACCGCATGTACTACCTCGTAGTGGGCGACGCCGCCACCCAAATGGAAAAACTGAACAAACTCGGATTCGGCAAGGTGGTGCTGATCAATGAGCTGGCGAATTGAGGGTTTTCGATTCGGCCGGTCGCCACATGTGTCGGACACCTCCGAGGTGTCCGACACATGTGGCAGCACAACCGCCGTTCGTCGAAAAAATTAATTGGTAAAACACTATAAATCAATTTTTTATAAAAAAAATAATAGTGTCGCTATTTTTTTTCTTGCACAAATAAAAATTAATTATTTATCTTGCATTAGCGGCTCGAAAAGGTTGCAAAACATACAACACGCTTTCTTCCGACACCCCACTCGATTTTTTATTTTGAACTGATTTTTTCGGCTTTTTCCATTTTATTTTTTGTTCAACTGTATAGCAGAACAGGGATTGGTTATTGTCCATAGGCAACTATTTTTAACCATAAACCTATTCTTATGTCCACAAACCGCAAGATGCGCAATTTGTGCCGCATCGCCTTTATGCTTGCTGCATGCACTGCATTGACTTTCATGACCTCCTGCAAAAAAGAAGAGGTCAGAGACCAGGGCGCCACCATCCCTGACGAAGTCATCAACCGCCTGCAGGTCATCGGCCTCGGAACGGATGACATCCAGGTCGATCCCGAAGGCGGATACCTCGTCGAAGGTTGCCTCCACATGACCGAAGAACAGATCTTCGAACAATTCACCGATCTGACCGTTGACGGCGGTACCGAACTGGAACAGTACCGCACCTACAACCTCGTCTCGGTACCGGGTTCGACCCGCACCATCCGGGTCAGGGGTTCGACCAACCTGTCCACCAAAATGTCCAATGCGCTGAATACCGCCATTGCCCAGTACAATTCCGAAGGGCTCAAACTGGTTTTCCAGCGGGTAACTTCCGGCAGCTACGATATCCTTGTACGCCGCAACGGCACCAGCACAGGGGCCAGCGCAGGTTTCCCCACTTCCGGCGGCAATCCGTACAATACGGTCAACCTGGGCAGCGGCCTCAACAATATCCAGGAAAATACCGTAGCCAGGGTCATCATGCACGAAATGGGTCATTGCATCGGTTTCCGGCATACCGACTGGTTTAACCGCAGCCTGAGTTGCGGCACCGGCGGCAGCGAAGGAGCCGACCCCTACGGCGCCGTCAATATCCCCGGCACGCCGACCGGCAACGACGCCTCCTCCGTGATGCGGGCCTGCTTCTCCAACGGTCAGGCGCCGACATGGTCAAACTACGACCGGACCGCCCTGAACTACCTCTATTGATCATTTTCCCCGCAGATCGCGCCGATCGGTTCAGCCGGTCTGCGGGGATTGCGTTTTTTTTTAATGATTATTGACCAGAAATGAACGGCGCAATCCGGATCGCTTTTCTCTTTGTTGCAAACCTTCTTCCATTATTCACCGTTTGCCAGACCGCCCCTGTTGTGATCCTTTCTCCGGCACTGCAGGGCAGCCGGGCAACGCGATCCGGCTGCAGCGTTCTGTACTGCCGTGAAAAGGCCGTTCCAGAAACCGATGATCCGATCCGGCCTGAAATCCGCTTCAATGCGAACATGCCCGATGAAACCGGTAAGCCGGCGCCCAACCCGGATGCCGGTTTCATTGAGGTTTTCCCGCCCGACATTATTGAAGAGACCTCCGTCAAAAGCAAGGATTTTTACCTCAACCTGATCAGCCCTCTCGCGGCGCTGTACCCTGAACTATCCGGAACTGCCGTCGCCGTTTCCGTCAAGGAACTCAACGCGGACCCGAACGATCCCGACCTGACCGGACGGATCCGGCTCATCGATCCCGCCGTTGACCAATCGGACCATACCACTGCCATGGCCAGTCTCATCGGCGGTTCGGGCGCCACCTCCTATTTCGGCCGGGGGGTTGCACCAGGCGTCCGGATCCTTTGCACCGGAAACCCTCAGATCCCGGACTCCATCCAGGTTTATGCGGAATACGGGATCAGCGTGCAGAACCACAGCTACGGCGCTACGGATTTTGAACCTTATTACGGGGTCCGGTCCGCCGGATTTGATGCAACCGTCAACGCCCTGCCCTACCTGCTGCACGTCATGTCGGCCGGAAACAAGGGCGATACCCGGGATGAAAGCACCGAATACCTCAAACGGGGATTCGGCAATATCACCGGCAGCTTTAAAACAGCTAAGAATATCCTGGTGGTCGGCGCTCAGAACAACGACGGCTCCATTGCCGGCTTCAGCTCCCGTGGGCCGGCCTTCGACGGACGGTTGCTGCCGCACCTGGTCGCACACGGACAGGGAGCGTCCGAAGCCGCGGCCCTCGTGTCCGGTTTGAGCCTGTTGCTGCAGGAACAATACCGCCGGCTTCACGACAACCGCCTGCCCCCCGCCGACCTCATCAAATCGGCGCTGATTGCCGCTTCCGACGACGCCGGTCCGGCAGGCCCCGACTTCAAAAGCGGCTACGGCGCCGTCAACGGCCTCAAGTCCATGGCGGTTATTTCCACCGGGAATTTCATCATCGACTCCCTGGAAGCCGAGGGGGAATCGATGGACTTTATGCTCCAGGTACCGGCAGGGGCGGAAAAGCTAAAAGTATCCCTGGTCTGGGATGACCCGGCCGCCGCCCCCCTGGCGGCAACCGCCCTGGTCAACGATCTGGACCTGACCCTGACCACCCCCGCCGGACAAACCATTCTTCCCTGGACCCTCAACCCCCATCCTGATTCGCTGGAACAACCGGCCAGGCGGGGCGCCGACCACCTCAACAATGCGGAATGGATCACGCTGGACCAGCCCGCCACGGGGCAGTACAAGCTAGTCGTGAAGGCTACCAGGCTGCAACAGGGAACGGCGCAGTCTTTTTCAATCTCCTGGTCATTCGACCGCCCCGAAGACGCACGCTGGGTGTTTCCGGATCGCCGGAACCCTTTGGTCGGCCGATCGGTCAATGCGCTGACCTGGCGTGCAACGGCGACCGCCGAACCTGCCGCCCTGGAATGGAGTCCTGACCTGGGCCAAACCTGGCGAACGATCGCCGCCGGTGTTTCACCCGCTGCCCAACGATTTTTCTGGGAAACGCCGGACACGCTATGTCCCGCCCTTCTGCGCCTGCGGTCGAACGCAGGCAACCTGGTTTCCGACACGTTCTTCATCGCTCCGGCCTGCAAGCTTCAAACCGGCTACAGGTGCGGCGACTCCCTGGAATTGCGCTGGACCGACCTCGGTCCGGGTTTCCGGTATCAGTTGCAGGTACTGGAAAACGGTGAAATGACACCCTGGAAAAACACATCGCTGCCCTATCTGACCGCAGATGCGAATGAGTTGAATGGAAAACCGGTGGCCGTCCTGCCGGTACACCAGACCGTCCATGCAGGCCTGCATCGCTCCCCCCTGCTTTACGGTCCGGAAGCGTTTTCGGCCCCCTGCTATCTGGTGGATTTCCGGGCGGAGGTCCGGGAGGGGAAGGTGTTGCTGACCATCGACCTCAACAGTACCCGGGGCATTGCCAAACTGGTCATCACGCAATCCGACGATTCTTCTATCCTCTTCTGGGAAAGATCCGGGCTGGGGCCGGAAGAACTGTATATTGAGATTACAGATCCGAACCCTTATCAGGGACCTAATACCTACCGGCTGGAAATCCTTTTTGATGGCTCATCAGACCCTGTTTCCGCTGTTGCTTCCGTGATTTTTGCCGGCGACCACCCTTATCTGCTCTTTCCCAATCCGGCCGACAGCCGCAAACCGATTTATCTCCTTCAACGAAACGGTTATTTCCAGGCCGGGACCCGAATGGAGATCCGGGATGCGGCAGGCCGGCTGGTTTATCGCTCTGGCGAGATAGACGCCTATCCGTTTCCGGTGGCGCTCCCGGGCTTGCCGAAAGGCTTTTATGTATACACGATTTATACCGAAGGTTTGATCTCAGACCAAGGGCGGCTGTTCATCCAGAAATGACGGCAGCCGGGTTGGGCGGCTGTTTCGCCTGGAATATCCTGATGATCGTGTTGCTGTACCGGTTTTGGTCGGTGGAAAACCGCATTATGGCAAAGTAGTCCGGCGTTTTCCCAATATTCTATCGCCGGAAGCGCATTTTTCAATTTATCTCACCCAAAACTAAGCCGAACCGAATGATATTTGACGTATATTTGAAGTAACCAACTTACACCTATGTACCTGATCGGTTATGATATCGGGAGTTCGTCCATCAAAGCCGCCCTTATCGACGGTGAGCGGCAAAAAGTGCTGGCCCAATCCCAATATCCCGATCAGGAAATGGACATGATCTCCCGCCAGAGCGGTTGGGCGGAACAACAGCCCGAAGTGTGGTGGCAGGATTTCTGCATGGCCACCCGGAGGCTGCTGGACAAGGTCGCGGTGGATTCCGCGGAGATCAAGGGTATCGGCATCGCCTACCAGATGCACGGCCTGGTCCTTATCGGCAAGGATCAGCAGGTCCTGCGCCCCGCCATCATCTGGTGCGACAGCAGGGCCGTTTCCATTGGGGAGCAGGCTTTCCAGGAGATCGGAACGGAGTATTGTTTGAAGAACCTGCTCAATTCGCCCGGTAATTTCACCGCTTCCAAACTGCGCTGGATCAAGGACAATGAACCCGAAGTCTACGCCCAGATCCACAAGATCCTCCTGCCCGGCGACTATATCGCCATGAAACTGACGGGGAAGGTAGCGACCACCATTTCCGGTCTGACCGAAGGCATCTTCTGGAACTTCAACAAAAAGGCCATCGCCTCGGAGCTGATCGATTATTATCAGCTGGACGGTCACCTT
>WBZL01002690.1_pt1 | contig 17005 bp, 13 predicted proteins | sample 5204291 | NCBI WGS metagenome assembly WBZL01 (sample SAMN12344345, study PRJNA552823) | activated sludge metagenome | biome: Activated sludge suspended growth; feature: Nitrification reactor; material: Wastewater; isolation source: activated sludge from nitrification reactor of wastewater...
GGTTCTGACCTAAGCTTGCGATTAAACCTCGGGGTGGGTGAGTCGGATCTCGTTGGCTTTGGCGGCCACGGTGCGCATTTGGTCGATGGTGCGACGGAGGCGGCGGTCGTTGGCGATCCACTGGCGGTAGAGCTTGGCTTGGGCGGGGGTCAGGCGGCGGGTGACGGTCTTGCCGTCGATCTTGCGGGTGAGCTGCCAGTAGGGGCCGTGGGGCCGTGGTGGGTCGGCACGACACTTACAGCCTGGTGAGGCGCAGCGCGTAAAGCGGCGTGTCAGGGTGCCAGCCGAGATGGGGCCGATCTCGGCCAGTTGGGCGGCGAGGGCGCGGTAGCGGTCGTCGTAGGCGGCGAGACGTTGCTGGTGGGTACGGGCCATGAGTTCCTCCGAACCCACAGACTATCCCCGATCCAAGAGCAGACAGTAGCCATACTGTCTGCTATGGGCCATGAGACGCTCCAATCGTTCCGGTCTGGCCTCTACGGATGTCTGACCCGTTGGGGTGACGCCCTGTTCGAGCTCTGCGACGCGCAGCTGTGCACCCCGGGCCCGATCCACTCGGCCCCTGCGTTGAGCCTGGAACCGGAGTTCCGTCGTTCCCACGGCAGCCTCTACAAGGCTCTCGCCGATGGCGACATCGACATCGACCGGCTTCGTTCGCTGTTGATCGCCCATCGACCCGACGGCTGGCCGCTGGTGTTCGCTGTCGACGCCTCCACCTGGGACCGATGCGACGCCGAGTGCAGCCCCGAGCGCGGCTTCTACTACTCGGCGTCCAAGCACTCCGCCGGTCAGCCGATCGTGGCGGGCTGGTCCTACCAGTGGATAACCCAGCTCAACTGGGCGCCCGACAGCTGGACCGCACCGGTCGATGTCGGGCGCATCGCACCCACCGCGAACGCGACCAGGACCACCATCGACCAGCTCCGCCGCCTCGTCGACCTACTCCCCGACGACGCCGACACCCCGCTGTTCGTCTTCGACGCCGGATACGACCCGATCGCCATCGGCTGGGAACTACGCGATACCCGCGCCCAAACCCTCACTCGCATCCGCGAGGACCGCGTCTTCTACGCCCCACCACCCCCGCGACCCAACCGGCCACTCTCAACCGGTGGCCGACCGCCCCGCCACGGTCACCGCATGAAGTGCTCACAGCCCGACACCTGGCTCGAACCGACCGCCACCCACACCGCCACCGAGACCCGCTACGGCACCGTCACCGTCACAGCCTGGTCCAACCTGCACCCCCGCCTCAGCCACCCCAGCAGCCACTGGCACGACCACCCAGGCCCACCACCGATCGTGGAAGGCACCGTCATCCGCGTCGAGGTCGAACACCTCCCCAAACCCACCGCCCGCACCAACAAGACCCTGTGGCTCTGGCACTCCGGCCCCCACCCACCCGATCTCGACGTGGCCTGGCGCGCCTACCTGCGCCGCTTCGACATCGAACACACCTTCCGCTTCGCCAAGAACACCCTCGGCTGGACCACCCCATCAGTCGCCACGCCCGACCAAGCCGACCGATGGACCTGGCTCACCATCGCCGCCTACACCCAACTCCGCCTCGCCCGCACCCACATCGACGACCTCCGCCTCCCCTGGGAACGCCCCCGACCCGCCGAGCAACTCACCCCCACCCGAGCCCGCAGAGGGTTTCGACGACTTCGCGCCCACCTCGGCACCCCCGCCAACCCGCCAAAACCCTCCCGAGCCGGACCCGGCCACCCCAAAGGCACCAAAACCGGCCCCCGCCAACGCCACCCCGCCATCAAGAAAGCCGCCTAACCCCCTCACCAGGGTTTAATCGCAAGCTAAGAAAGGCGAGCGGATTGGTCCGCTCGGGTCCTAGGGATCTGACCGCGGTCGGTAGCATCGCCGGGATGTCCACTGCAGTCCGAGCCCTCCGCGGGGCCACCACGGTTGATGCCGACACCCCCGAGGAGATCGGCTCCCGAACCGTTGAGCTGCTCGAGGTCATGTTCGAGCGAAACGATGTCGACCACGACGACCTGATCAGCATCTGGTTCACGGTCACCGCAGACCTGGTGTCGGCCTTCCCGGCGGCGTCGGCGCGGACCATCGGCCTGGGTGACGTTCCGCTGCTGTGCGCAACCGAGATCCCGGTTCCTGGAAGCACAGCCCGTTGCATCCGGGTGATGGCTCATCTCACCACCGACAGACCCCGCAACGAGATGCGCCACGTCTACCTCCACGACGCCGCCGGGCTGCGCGACGACCTCCCAGGCTGAGCGATGGGGGACTCGGGTACCCGACGAGCGTCGATAATCGGAACCGGACTTATCGGCGGATCGGTGGGTCTGGCGCTGCGCGCTCAGGGCTGGCACGTCACCGGGGTGGATTCGTCTGAGGCTTCAGCCCGGCGAGCCGTGGAGCTGGGGGCCATCGATGCCATCGGCCTGGATCCAGCCGCCGAGATCACTTTCGTGGCCTCGCCGGTCTCGTCGATTGCGGTCGAGGTACGGCGCGCCCTGGCCGATACCCGTGGTGCGGTCACCGACGTGGGGTCGGTCAAGGCGCCAGTGGTCACCGAGGTGGACGATCCCCGTTTCGTCGGGGGTCACCCGATGGCTGGGTCCGAACAGCTCGGTGTGGACGGCGCAACTCCCGATCTTTTCGAAGGTGCGGTCTGGGTCCTCACCCCGGTGTCGGGTACCGACGCCGATCACTTCGCCACCGTCGATGGTGTCGTTCGTAGCCTGGGAGCAGATGTTGTCGCCCTAGACCCGTTCCGCCACGACGCGCTGGTGGCGGTGGTGTCCCACGTTCCCCACCTGACGGCGGCCTCGCTGATGGCCATCGCCGACGAGCGGGCCGAGGAGCATGCCGCCCTGTTGCGCCTCGCCGCCGGCGGGTTTCGCGACATGACGCGCATCGCGGCCGGGAGTCCCTCCATCTGGCCCGACATCTGTGCCGAGAACCGCGATGCCATCGTCGAGGTGATCGATCGTCTAACCGAGGAGCTGTCCCGAGTCCGCGACCTGGTAGCAACCGGCGATCGGCCTGGTCTGTTGGCCGCATTGCAACGTTCTCACGTCGCTCGTCGCAACCTTCCCAGTCGGGTCGTACAACCCGACTCGCTGGCCGAACTGCGGATACCCGTACCCGACCGCGATGGGGTCATCGCCGAGGTGGCCACCATGGCTAGCGACCTGGGGATCAACATCGTCGACTTCGAGATCGCCCATTCCAGCGAAGGCGACCGTGGTGTCCTGATCATTCTGGTGGACCGATCCCGGGCCGCCACTTACCGATCCGCCCTCCTGGACCGGGGGTACCGACCGTCACTGAACACCCTTGAGTAGCGCCATGTCCGACCTGTCCGACCTCTCCAAGCTGGCTGACCCGTTCCCCGTCGAGCCGGTGGAAGGACCTCTGGATGCGGTGGTGACCGTTCCCGGGTCGAAGTCGATCACGAACCGGGCACTGATTTGTGCTGCCCTGGCTGATGGAACATCGGTTCTGAGTGGTGCCCTGTCCGCCGATGACACTCACGCCATGGTGGGCGTGCTCGCGGCATTGGGTTTGGATGTGGCCGCTGAGCAGGACGGAACCGTGCTGACCGTGGTGGGGTGCGGCGGAAGTCCACCACCATGCGATGCCACCATCGACGTTCGCCAGTCGGGCACGACTGCCCGCTTCGTGATACCGATGCTGGCCCTCGGTAGAGGTTCGTACCGGGTCACCGCCCACCCGCAGATGCAAGCCCGACCAATGGACACCACGTTCTCGGCGCTGGAGACGCTCGGTGGAGGCTTCGAGCCCATCGGTGACGCCGGTCACCTACCCGCCACAATCAGAGGGGGAGGTCTCCGTTCTGGGGCGGTTCGGGTTCGCGGAGACGCGTCGAGCCAGTTCCTGTCGGGGATGTTGATGATCGGTCCATGCCTGCCCGACGGACTGGTCGTAGAGGTGACATCTGCTCTGGTGTCACAGCCCTACGTCGAGCTCACCGTCGCAGTGATGAAGGCCTTTGGCGCTGTTGTCGAACGACCCGACCCCCAGACCTTTGCAGTGCTACCCGGCGGATACCGTCCCACCCGGTATCAGGTCGAGCCCGATGCCAGCGCAGCGTCCTATCCGTTGGCCGCGGCCGCCATCTGCGGAGGCACCGTTCGGGTTGAGGGTCTCACCAGGGGTTCGATCCAGGGAGATGTTGCCTTCGTCGATGTTCTGGCTGCCATGGGGGCACAGGTAGATGTCGACGACAACGGAATGACGATCCGTTGCGAGAGAGGGAACCTTGTCGGTGGTGTCCACGACCTGACCCACATCTCCGACACCGCCCAGACCCTGGCGGTGGCTGCCCCCTTCGCCCAGAGCGAGGTCGAGGTCACCGGAATCGGTTTCATCCGCCACAAGGAGACTGATCGGGTCGCCGCGGTGGCCACCGAGCTCGCACGGTGCGGCGTGGATGTCACCGTCAATCCCGACGGTTGGACCATCAAACCAGGTCGTCCTCACGGGGCGGTGATCCAGACCTACCAGGATCACCGGATGGCCATGAGCTTTGCCCTGTTGGGCTTGGTGACACCTGGGATCTCGATCGCCGATCCGGCATGTGTGGCCAAGACCTTCCCTGGCTATTGGGAGCTGCTAGGTAGGGTTTCGGCCCGTGTCTGAGGATGTGGTCGAACCAAGCCCTACTGCGCCGCCGAAGGTCATCGCCATCGACGGACCGGCCGGGTCCGGCAAGTCGACGGTGGGAAAGGCGCTGGCTCGACGGTTGGGTCTGGAGTACCTCGACACCGGTGCCATGTACAGAGGTGTCACCTTCGCAGTGCTTCGGCGCGGCCTGGATCCCGCCGACGCCGACACGGTGGCCTCCATGGCCCGCGACATCGACATCGAGGTCGGTTCTGACACGCTGGTGGTCGATGGGGTCGATGCCACGGTAGACATCCGCGGCCCCGAGGTGACCCGCGCGGTGAGCATCGTGGCCGCCAACGCCGAGGTCCGCTCGGAGATGGTCCGCCGTCAACGTGAGTGGGCTCGCGAACGCGGTGGAGGTGTGCTCGAAGGTCGAGATATCGGGACCGTGGTGTTCCCCGACGCCGCGCTCAAGATCTACCTGACGGCGTCGCCGGAAGTCCGGGCCGCACGTCGATCCAAGGAGGTCACCGACCTCGACCTGAAGACCGTCGCCGCCGACATCGCCCGACGCGACGCTCTAGATCAAGGCCGAGCAGCCAGCCCCCTCACGCAGGCAGCCGACGCCACCGTGGTCGATACCAGCGCCATGTCGGTAGAGGAGATCGTCGAGGATCTGGCCGGTCGCCTGGCCGCGACCGATGAGCCACCCCAGAGGCGACGTGAGCGAGAGCACGTCCCGGCCGAGCGGTCTACGACCCGCCCACGACCCGATGACCAGGTACTCACCCGAGGCGGCGATCCGGGTCGCCACGGTCACGCCCGACCCGGCACCCGCTGCGAGCTGATCCTGTACGGCGTGGTCCGTGCCGTATTGGTCACCTTTGCCAAGGTGTTCTTCCGGGTAAAGCTCCGGGGTGCCAACAACGTGCCCGACACCGGGTCGTTCATCCTGGCTCCGGTCCACCGATCGAACCTCGACTTCCTGTTGGTTCTGGTGGTGACGAGTCGACGGATGCGCTTCCTGGCCAAGGACACGCTGTGGAAGGGAGTTTGGGGTCGCATTTTCACGGCGCTCGGTGGTATCCCGGTAGCGCGCGGTTCGGCTGATCGGGAGGCTCTGAGGACCTGCATCGAGGTGATCGAGGCCGGTGAGCCGCTGGTGATGTTCCCCGAAGGCACCCGCCAGCACGGTCCGGTCGTCCAGCCGCTGTTCGACGGACCGGCCTACGTACAGAGCCGCACCGGGGTTCCCATCGTGCCGGTCGGAATCGGAGGTTCCGAGGCGGCTATGCCCAAGGGTGCGAAGTTCATCAAGCCTCGGACGGTTCGGCTGGTGGTTGGGGCGCCTCTGATTGCTCCCGATGCCGAGGGTTCAAAGGCTCGTCGGGCTGCAGTTCGCAACCGGACGGCAGAGCTCCACGACGTGGTCCAACAGCTTTTCGACCAGGCTCAGATCGATGCCGGTACCCCCAACAACGAGGTCTAGCGGACGCACACGCCTCGATAGGCTCGGCACTGGATCCTGCCGTTCGGCGCGGAATTTGAAGTCCGCACCGCGATGATCTGGCTCGCCTGGCGGGCACGCAACTCAGCCGCGAAGCCAGACCCCCAGCAACAGTGAGCCAAGCGCTCCGAGCGCGGCCAGCGATCCGCCGACGGCGAGGACCACCTTCGAACGGGAAGCAACGTGGGCAGCAGCCCCGAGACCCGAACCGGCGACCAGCAGCAGCTTGATGCCCAGGACCATGTGGTAGCTGGTGGGTCGGTCCCCGACCTGGACCTCGAGCAGGTTCCACACGCCGGTGAGGATGAGCACTGCGTAGGCAGGCCAGGCCAGCCGGTTGAAGGCGCGAGCCGCGGCCGTGGTCACCTCGGGGCCAAAGCGCTTCAGCGTCGGCACCAGGCCCGCCAGAGTGAACTGGCCACCAACCCAGATCGTTGCAGCCAGAACGTGCAGAAAGATTCGGATCAGCTGGATGTCGAAGGGAACCACGTCGGGCAGCCCACCACAACCGGTGTTCCACCCTCAAACCGCGCCCACCACGCCACTGCGGGCGGCGTGGTGGCGCGGCAACCAACCTGTGAGGACCCAAGGAGGCGGACTGAAAGGAAGGCCAGCTCGCATGACCCATCTCGAACGGTGTGGACCCGTCCAGCCAGGCTTCAAAGCGAGGACAACACCTCAGCGGCCCGTACACCTCGTTCGTTGACGGCCGGTCTGCTGTCGACGGGACCACCGAGGCTGAATGTGGCGGCGGCGTCGATGGCGTTGAGGAGGTCCCGCAGATTGCGCGGCGGCGGGAAGTACTCGTCCTCGTCGGTAATGCGTACTTCTTCCACCCCGTTGACCGGAGCCAAGGTGGCCAGAACCTCTTCGACGAGAGAATCCGGAGCCGACGCACCGGCGGTGACCCCGACCACCCCGCTCAGATCGGCGGGAAGCTCACTGGCGGCGTTTACCCGCAGGACTCTGGGAGTGCCAGCCTGACGGGCGAGCTTCTCCAATGCGACCGTGTTGGAGGAGTTGGCCGACCCGATCACCACAACCGCATCACAGCGAGGTGCGATCTCGGCCAACGCCCCCTGGCGATTGGTGGTAGCGAAGCAGAGGTCGGAACGGCCGGGTGTCCACAGGTCGGGCCAGCGGTCCCTGGCTGACTCCATTACTCCTCGCCAGTCGCGATGGCTGAGGGTGGTCTGGGCCAGCATGGCCACCGGGCCCTCCAGATCCGGAAGGGCTGTGACCTCCTCGACGCTCTCGACCCGGTGAATGGAGTCAGGGGCAACGGCCATGGTGCCCACCGCCTCCTCGTGGCCCTCATGGCCGACGTAGACGATCTGGTATCCCTTTCCCGCCCGCACCTTGACCTCATGGTGAACTTTGGTCACCAGCGGGCAGACGGCATCGACCACATAGCCACCCTTGGCTCGGGCTGCGGCTACCACCTCGGGGGCCGAGCCGTGGGCCGACAACATCAGAGGTGCCCCTGAAGGGACCGTCTCGATGTCATCGACGAACACGACCCCCTGCTCTTCGAATCGCATGACCACAGACTGGTTGTGGACGATCTCGTGGTAGCAGTAGACCGGCGGCTCGAATGCCTTCACCATCCAAGCCAGGGCCTTGATGGCCATCTCAACCCCGGCACAGAACCCCCTGGGGGCAGCGAGTAGGACACGGTCGACAGCCATCGGGTTCACCCTAGGAGATTCGGTTGGCGCCTCCTCTCCGACCTCCCCGGTCAGAGCGGCGAGGAGCTCTAGTGTTGGCGACCATGAGCGAGTCCTGTCCCGTCGACGGAACTCGGCCGCGTCTTGAACGAGACGGCTTGTTCCTGGTCTGTCGTGGCTATTCCGAGGCCGTCGACGTGCTCACAGATCCTCGAATGCAATCGAACTTCGCCCGCTACATCGAGGGCGCTGGCATTACCGAAGGGCGGTTGTGGGAGGCCGCAAGATCCGGGCTGCTCAGCCTCAACGGGCCCGACCACGTCCAGGCGCGGAGCCTGGTCTCGGCCCTGTTCACCCCCAGAGCGGTCGAGCGGGTTCGGATGCTCCACCGCGTCGAGGCCGAGAACCTGGCCGATGCCCTAGGAGACAGGGGGCCGGTCGACTTCGTGTCGGATTTCGCCAACCCCTACACCACTACCGGTGCGTGTCACTTCTTCGGGTTCGATCCCACCGAAACCGAGTCCATCCACGACCTGGTGCTTCGTTTCGCCCACTGCGCGCGGAACCTGCCGTCGAGTCTCGAGGAGTTCACGGCAACGGCCAACGAGCTACTGGACCTTGCCGAGTCGGTGGTCGACCGTCGTCGACCCGATCCCGGCCACAACGTGATCGGCCAGTTCGCCAACGCGGTAGAGAACGGCGAGACATCCCTCGCAGTAGCTGCCGCCCAGGTGTCCGCCCTCCTAAGCGCGGGCCACGAGCCCGTTACCAACCAGCTCTGCCTGATGGTGAACGTCCTCGCCGAGAACCACCACCTGTGGGATTCGGTCGCCGACGACGAGGCGCACCTGGTTCCGGTCCTGGAGGAGGTTCTGCGTCATCAGGGAACGAACATGGGCACCACCCGGGAAGCGACGCTGTCGTTCGATTTTGGCGAAACGTCGCTGAAGGATCATGAGTTGGTGTTCGTGAGCATCGACGACGCCAACCACGATCCTCTCCGCTATCGACATCCTCAACAGATGGATCCGGAGGCGAATGGGGCCAGCCACCTCGCCTTCGGGGTCGGTGCGCACTACTGCCTCGGCGCCTCCCTGGCTCGCCTTCAACTCCAGGAGGCGCTGAAGGCACTGACCCACAGATTTCATGCCCCGAGGATCGTGGAGCGCGAGTTCTTTCAGAGCGGAGGTCTGCGCGGTCTCGACGTTCTCAAAGTCGAGCTTCAGCGCCGCACCCCATAGAACGCGACGCCCACCCCTTACAATCCGCAGTATTGAGCCAAGAGGCGAACCAACCCATGAACACTGCATGGTTGAACCAAGGCAGCGCCTCGGATTGATTTGAGCCGAGGCAGCGCCTCGGTCTGATCAACCTCACCACGACGACGACCGCACCAATCCGCCAGGAAGCTGAGGACTATGTCTGCCCCGAGAGTGCTTTCGATTGCTCCGGGGTCGCCAGCCGCAGAGGCAGGGGTCGAGGTGGGCGACGAGGTGCTGTCGATAGATGGCGAAGCGCCCCGGGACATCATTCGCTGGACGTGGTTGACCGACGAAGCGGACCCGACGCTGGAGATCAGGCGTGGCGGTCTCGAGCTAACCGTGCCTGTCCGAAAGCAGGCGGGAGAGAAGCTGGGAATCGACGTCCACTCTGCGCTCTTCGATCAGTTGCGGACCTGTGACAACCACTGCGAGTTCTGCTTCATCTACCAACTTCCTCCCGGGCTGCGTCAGAGCCTCTACCTGAAGGATGACGACTACCGCCTCAGCTTCTTGTACGGGAACTTCACCACCCTCACCCGTTTCACCGAGGCCGACCTGGAGCGGGTCGTGACCGAAGGCCTTTCGCCCCTGAATGTCAGCATCCACGCCACGGACGCATCCACCCGCAACGACCTCCTGCGCAATCGGCGCGGCGGACCATCCCTTCGATGGTTGCGGGCCCTGCTCGACCACGACGTGGAGGTACACGGACAGATCGTGTGCTGTCCTGGCCTCAACGACGGAGACACTTTGGATCAGACCATGGCCGGGGTGCTCGACCGGTTCCCCGAACTGGCGAGCCTTTGCGTGGTCCCTCTCGGGATCAGCCGGTACAACCGCGAACAGCGGATGCGCGCCACCACCCGAGCGGAGGCCGCCGCGGTCGTCGACTGCGTCGAAAGGTGGCAGGACACGTTCCTGGACGTTCTGGGCCATCGACTGGTGTTCGCAGCCGACGAGTACTACCTGCTGGCCGAGCGACCGTTCCCTCCAGCAGAGGCATACGAGGGCTTCGCCATGTACGAGGACGGCATAGGCATGGCCCGAACCTTCGAAGCCGAGTTCACCGGTCGGGCCGACGACGTCGTCCGTCCCCGCTCAGGCTTCTTCGCTTGGGCCGACGGGTCCGTCCCTCCGGCGCCGGCCGGACACCGCTATGAAGCCGCTGGCGACTACGGCGCACCCCCAGAGGGCTACCGCGCCATCAGGACCGCACCCTCGATCGGGGAGAGCCCGAATCGGGATGCCTCGGTCACGCCGCTGGCGACACCATCGGTAACCACGGTCGAGATCTCAGCGAGGCCATCGCTGTCATCCGCCTCGGCGTCGGTCTCGTCGTCACCGTCACCAGAGCACACTTCGGGCATCGAACATGGCGCCTTCGATCGATCGCCGGACACGGTCGTCGCTCCGGCGATGAAGTTGCAGCCCCGTGGTGACGCCCCGATCGGGATCCTCACCGGCGAGGCCGGCGCCGCCATCATCGGCCCACTGATCTCTGAGCTTGGACGTTCTGATGTGCGTGTCCTGCCGGTTGCCAACCAGTATTTCGGAGGTACCACCTCGGTGACGGGATTGATGGTCGGAGCCGACCTGATCCGGGTCCTCGCGGCCGAACCCGAGACCCACCGCTACCTTCTTCCCGATGTCTGCCTTTCCGGCGGGCGTTTCCTCGACGGCGTCACCCCAGCCGAGCTGCCTCGCATCGTCGAGGTCATACCCACCGACGGCGCGGCCTTGCGCCTAGCCTTGGAGCACACCTCGTCATGACCGATAAACAGAACCTCGACCTGCCGATGGTGGCCATCGTCGGGCGCCCCAACGTGGGCAAGTCCACCCTTTTGAACCGAATCGTCGGACGACGTGAGGCCATCGTGGAGGAGAAGCCAGGCGTCACCCGGGATCGCAAGGAGGTGCTGGCTGAGTGGCAGGGGAGAGCCTTTCGCCTGGTCGACACGGGCGGGTGGATGCCTGGTGGCGACGCGCTCGACGAGAAGGTGAGTCGCCAGAGCGAGCGAGCCATCTCCGAGGCCGACGCCGTTCTCATGGTGGTAGATGTGACCACCGGTGTCACCGAGGAGGATGCTCGGGTGGCCGAGCTGCTTCGGGTGTCGGAAGCCCCGGTGTTCGTCGTGGCCAACAAAGTCGACGACGCCTCCCACGAGGCCCTGATGTGGGAGTTCTTGTCGCTGGGGCTGGGATCGCCGTGGCCGGTGACGGCGCTACACGGTCTCGGAACTGGTGACCTGTTGGAAGCCCTGGTCGATGCCCTTCCCGAACCGGCCCCGGAGCCAGCCGAGCCGATCCCGGTGACGGGACCAGGCGGGGACGGCGATCGGGTTTTCTCGGTCGCTCTCGTCGGTCGTCCCAACGTGGGTAAGTCGACGCTGTTCAACCGGCTCATCGGAGAGGATCGGTCGGTGGTCCACGACATGCCTGGCACCACCCGAGACGCGGTGGACACCATCGTCGACACCCCCGATGGTCCCATCCGCTTCGTCGACACCGCCGGAATGCGCCGCAAGGCGAGGATCGAAGAGGGCACCGAGTACTACTCCTTCGTTCGGGCTCTCAAGGCCGTCGACTCCTCCGATGTGGCGTTGCTCGTGATCGACGCCACCGAGGGGGTGACCCACCAGGATCAACGCCTGGCCGAGAGGATCGACGCGGCTGGTTGCCCGATCGTGGTGCTCCTCAACAAGTGGGAACTACTCGACACCGATTCGCGAGCCGGAGTCACCTACGAGGTCGGCCAGAAGCTGGCCTTCCTGGGCGAGAGTGAGGTGATCCGCATCTCGGCGCTCACCGGCAAGAACGTGCACCGCTTGTTGCCCGCCCTGGCCGAGGCCATCACCGCCTACCACCGCCGGGTGCCAACCCGTCGGGTGAACGAAGTCGTGTCCTTGGCCCAATCGGCTCAACCCGCCCCCCACGGAGCCCGGATCCTCTACGCCACCCAAGGCGCGACCGACCCGCCCACCTTCACGTTGTTCGCCAACAAGGAACTCCCAGCAACCTACCTGCGCTACATCGAGCGCAAGTTGCGAGAGGCCTTCGACCTGGGGGCGACGCCGATCAAGCTTCGTGTGCGTCAGCGTTCCAACTGAACCGTGTCCGCCACCGATGTCCCACCCCTGAAGGTCCGGACCGGGCCTTCAGGACTGAACGCGGACGAGGTCGACGGCCGCGAACGAGCCGGTCAGACCAACGAGGTCGAGGAAACCACATCGCGGACGGTCGGCGAGATCGTTCGAGCCAACGTCTTCACCCGATTCAACGCCATTCTCTCTGTCCTGGCCGTGGCGGTATTGGCCACCGGTCGACTCGGCGACGCCATGTTCGCGGTGATCGTGGTTCTGAACGCTCTCATCGGGATCATCCAGGAGGTCCGGGCCAAACGCACGCTGGATCGGCTAGCTGTGTTGCACGCCCCTACGGCTCGGGTCGTGCGCCAAGGGGAGCTCGTCGAGTTGCCGATCGCCAGGGTGGTCCTTGACGATCTGGTCGAGTTGCGCGGCGGAGACCAGGTGCCCGCGGATGGGATCGTGGTGGAGGTCTCTGGTCTGGAAGTGGACGAGTCGGCTCTAACCGGTGAGTCCGATCCGGTCTCGAAGGCAGACGGCGACGCCTTGTTGTCGGGCACCGTGGTCCTGGCCGGCACCGGCCGCTACCAGGCCACCGCTGTCGGTCACGACTCCTACGCCCGCCGGCTGGCAGCCGAGGTGAAGGTGTTCACCCGAGCCCGATCCGAACTCCAGGAGGGGATCGACACCCTGCTCCGCTACATCACCTGGATCATCACCGCGGTGACACCGCTTTTGATCTGGTCGCAGTTCCGCAACGATGACACCGGAGACTGGCGGGAACCCGTCACGGGCACCGTGGCCGCCTTGGTGGGAATGGTGCCCGAAGGTCTTGTGCTGTTGACCAGCATCTCATTCTTCTTGGCCGCGCTCGACCTGACTCGACGCCGGGTGCTCGTACAAGAACTACCAGCGGTGGAGGGTCTGGCCCGAGTGGATGTGGTGTGCCTGGACAAGACCGGGACCCTCACCGTGGGTGACATCGAGTTCGATCAGCTTCTTCCCCTTCGCAGCGGGCAGGGGGAGGCGATGGTGCGCGCCGGGTTGGGGGCCATGGCGGGTGCGGCTGACGCCAACGCCAGCCTGGCCGCCATTCGGGCGGCATGCCCCGCACCCGATGACTGGCTCCAGGATGGTTCGGTGCCCTTCTCGTCGGCTCGGAAGTGGAGCGCAGCATCCTTCGCCGAAAGAGGCTCGTGGTACCTCGGTGCCCCCGACGTGATGTTGGACACCGATGCACCGGAGCGAAGGGATGTGACCGCCCTAGCTGCCCAAGGCCGAAGGGTTCTGCTGGTCCAGTGGTCGCCCTCACCCCTTGACGGGCCCGAACTGCCATCGGACAGGACCAGTGAGGCCCTGGTCACCTTGGCCGAGAAGGTGCGGCCTGACGCTGCCGACACATTGCGGTTCTTCCGCGATCAGGGCGTCTCGATCCGGGTGATATCGGGCGACAACCCCTCGACGGTGGCTGCCATCGCCACCGAACTGGGCCTCGACGTCGGAGATCCGGTGGATGCCCGAAAGCTGGGGGAGGAGCCTGAGGATCTGGCCGACGCCGTTGCCGACCACACCGTGTTCGGTCGGGTCAGTCCCCACCAGAAGCGGTCGATGGTGCGGGCACTGCAGTCACAGGGTCATGTAGTGGCGATGACCGGTGACGGCGTCAACGATGCCATGGCCCTCAAGGATGCAGACATCGGTGTGGCGATGGGCAACGCCGCACCGGCGACCAAAGCCGCAGCCCAGTTGGTCTTGCTCGACGGTGAGTTCTCCCGGATGCCGAAGGTGCTGGCCGAGGGGCGCCGTGTCATCGGCAACATCGAGCGAGTTGCCAGCCTTTTCGTGTCCAAGAACACCTATTCGTTCCTCCTGGTGATCCTGGTTTCGATTGTTGGCCTGCCGTACCCGTTCCTCCCTCGCCACCTGACCTTGATCAGCTCGGTGAGCATCGGGATACCGGCGTTCTTCTTGGCCCTGGGACCCAATCAGGCCCGTTACCGGCCAGGGTTTCTTCGCCGCGTTCTGGCCTTCGCCGTGCCCTCCGGAGCGGTGGTGGCACTGTCTGTGTTCTCGGCCTACCTGCTAGCCACCGTCGAGAACGCCACGACCGACGAGCGCCGAACCGCGGCGGCAATAGCCGCATTGGTCGTCGCCTTGTGGATCCTGGCCGTCCTGGCCCGGCCGGTTCGGGCGTGGAAGGCGGCGCTGGTCGCCACCATGGCGGGCATCGCGGCGGCAGCGGTGGCGGTTCCACCGGTCCGGGAGCTTTTCGAGCTCGATGTTCCGCTGCCCCTGCTTCCTCAGGCCCTCGCCATCGGCGCGGGCGGTGCTTGTGCGGTGGAGTTGATAGGCCGGCGAGCACAGCGGGGTGAGGGGGCCTAGGTCCCTACTGCCGATAAGCCTGGATCCACCGAAAGGCAGAGCCTTCCGGCGGAGTTTGGATGCCGTCGGTCCAGGGTCCGCGGTTGCGCCCGACACACCGACGATAGGCTCACCCAACCATGCGGTACCCCCTGCTGCTTCTGGTTGCGGCGGCCTGCGCCATTGCCGCGGGTGTGTGGGCCAGGTCGGCTCGACGTCTCCAGATCGTGGCCGGACGAACCGAGCGAGAGTTCGGCCGTACCTCAGATGCGGCCACCGTTGCCCGCTCCGCATTCCGCAAGGACGTGCACTCGGCGGTCCTGTACGCGGTTCTGGCCGTCGCTGTCGGCGCCGGATCGGTCTTGGAGCAGGACGCTCGCTGGTTGTTCGCCGTGGTCTTGGTCCCGGTGGCGGTCTCCATCGTGTTCAGCAGAGATTTCGTCCGAGACTCGCGGCTGGCTGAGAGCCGACTCAGCCTCGAACGCCGGGCCGAAGAAGTGTTGTCCCAAGAGGATCTGGCCCCTCGTCGCTGGGCCGAGCGGCTTGCACCTGAGGTGCTTCCCGACGTAGCCGGTTTCGAGGTCGGTCGGCTCTATCAAGCCGGAACCGGTCTTATGGCCGGCGACTTCTACGACGTGTTCCAGTTGGCGCCGACACGGATCGCCGCAGTGATCGGAGACGTGACCGGGCACGGGATCGAACCGTCGATCACGGCGTTCCAGGCGAAGTACCTGCTAAGGGTCTTCTTGTTGCAGTACCGAGATCCGGCTCAAGCCCTCGAGGAACTGAACGCGATCATGTCGGCGCAGGGACGCAGCGAGGAGATGATCTCGTTGTGCGTGGTCGTGTTCGACACCGAGGCCGAAACCATGCGCTATGCGTCGGCCGGGCATCCGCCGGCCTGGCTGTGGCATGACCGCGATGTCCGTCCGCTGCGCTCCACGGGACCGTTGTTGATGTTGGACCCGAGAGCCACCTACCTGAGCCGGGAGGTGGCTCTCGACCTCGGTGATGTCGTTTTGCTCTACACCGATGGCCTTTCGGAGTCACGGGCCGGTGATCAACTCTTCGGCGAGGAACGAATAGCGAACACGCTGCGACGAGACCCCGGAGCATCCCCGGCCGAGATGGTCAAGACGCTCCTCGACGCTGCCCGTGACTTCGCCCGGGAACCCAACAACGACGACATCGCCATCCTCGCGGTACGCCGCGGTTGATCGACCGGGCAGCAGACAGCGGGGCGTGACAGCCTCCATCCGGGTCCGTGGAGGCGGACGCTTGGACCCAGGCGATGCCGAGGTCGTCGTAGGCTCGGCGCTGTGACCGAGGTTTGTGACGATCCCGATCCGACCGATGCCGACCGTGTGGCTGCTGCCGCTGAGCGTGCCCTGGCGGGGAACCTGGCCAAGGGGGGTGACAAGCTGGCTCAGCAGGGCAAGTTGTTCGTCCGGGATCGTCTGGATCTGCTGTTGGACCCGGGGTCGTTCGTGGAGGATGCTCTGTTGGCCAACACGTCATCGGTGGATCTACCCGCCGACGGGGTGGTCACGGGAGTGGGCACCATCGATGGTCGGCCGGTGTGTGTGATGGCCAACGATCCCACGGTGAAGGCAGGGTCGTGGGGGGCACGCACTGTGGAGAAGATCGTGCGCCTCACCGAGTACGCCCTCCGCCACGAGGTGCCGGTGTTCTGGCTGGTCGACTCGGCTGGCGCCCGCATCACCGACCAGGTCGAGTTGTTTCCTGGGCGCAGGGGGGCAGGCCGGATCTTCTACAACCAGGTTCGCCTATCGGGCCGGGTGCCCCAGATCTGCTGCTTGTTCGGCCCGTCGGCCGCCGGTGGGGCCTACATACCTAGCTTCTGCGACATCATCATCATGGTGGAGGGCAATGCCTCCATGTACCTCGGGTCGCCCCGCATGGCCGAGATGGTGATCGGTGAGAAGGCAACCCTGGAGGAGACCGGTGGCGCCCGGATGCACGCCACCGTGTCGGGTTGTGGCGACAACCTGGCGGTCGACGACGAGGACGCCTTGGAACAGGCCAAGGCATGGTTCACCTACTTCCCGGTCAACTGGCGAGATGACCCCCCGCACTACGAGCCCACAGCCCCCGCCCATCCGTTGACCGCCACATCGGTGCCCGCTGACGACAAAGCGGCCTACGACGTGAGAACGGTCATCGACGGGCTGGTCGACGCCGAGAGCTTCTTCGAGATCAAGCCTCTGTTCGCTCCAGAGCTGGTCTGCGGGATCGGCCTTGTTGACGGTCGCCCGGTGGGGTTCGTGGCCAACAACCCTCAGGTCAAGGGGGGTGTTCTGTTCGTCGACTCAGCCGACAAGGCCGCCCGGTTCGTGTGGTGTTGCGACGCCTTCAACATTCCGCTGGTCTTCCTGGCCGACGTGCCTGGCTTCATGATCGGAACCGAGGTCGAACGCCAAGGCATCATCCGCCACGGTGCCAAGATGGTCACCGCCATCTCCGAGGCCACCGTGCCCAAGCTGTGCGTGGTGC
>WBZL01002692.1_pt1 | contig 17000 bp, 14 predicted proteins | sample 5204291 | NCBI WGS metagenome assembly WBZL01 (sample SAMN12344345, study PRJNA552823) | activated sludge metagenome | biome: Activated sludge suspended growth; feature: Nitrification reactor; material: Wastewater; isolation source: activated sludge from nitrification reactor of wastewater...
GACGACGATGCCCGGGCCAGAGCGCTGCCATATGCGTCATAGCGAGGACTGGTGGCGGGGGCGTAGATCACCAGAACTGCATCAACCCGTCCGCTTTGGTACAAGTGGACGAGAGCGTCGGCGAAGGCGTCGGGGTCGGTGTCGTTCTCCAGGGTGATGGGAGCGATCGGCTCCAGACCGGCAGCTCTAAGAGCATCTACCGCCAACCACGCCGGACCCCATGCGTTGGTCAGGACCGCCACCCGGTCACCTGCTGGGTGGGGTTGGGATGCGAGCACGTCGGCGGTGTGGATCATCTGGGTCAGGTTGTCGACCCGAATTACCCCCGTCTGTTCCAAAAGCGCGGTGGCGGTGGCATCGGCGGGCCACGCATCGGGCTCGTCCCAGTGATCTGCGGGAACCCCGCCCACCTTCACTGCCAACACCGGCTTGTGCTGTGACAGGGCCCGAGCTGTTCGGGCGAACTTGTGGGGGTTGCCGAAGGATTCCAGGTACAGCATGACCACCGAGGTGGCCGGGTCGTCCTGCCAGTACCGCAACATGTCGTTGCTGGACACGTCGGCCCGGTTGCCCACCGCCACGAACGAGGAGATCCCCACCCCGGCCCGCCGGGCGGCGTCGGCCACCGCCGCCCCGATCACACCGGACTGGGCTGCCAGACCGACGCGGCCGGCTTCGACATCGACGGGGACGAATGTGGCGTGCATACTCACCGATGGGTCGGTGTTGATCAGGCCCAAGGTGTTGGGGCCGAGAAGTCGCATCCCGTGTCGCCGGGCGTACGCGACCAACTCGGCCTCCAGTTCCTCGCCCGCCGTGTCCTGATCGGCGAAACCAGAGCTGAGCACCACCAGGGCCTGCACCCGCTTGACCGCACATTCCTCGACGACCCGCAGCACCTCGGCCGCGGGCACACAGACGACGGCCAGGTCGACCTCTCCGGGCAGATCCACTACCGAACGCCAGGCCCGGACGCTGGCCACGAACGACGCCTCCCGGTTGACCGGGTAGACGGGCCCGTTGAAGCGGTGACGGATCAACTGCCTAAGGACCTGGTGACCCAACGATTCCGGATCTCGGGATGCGCCAACCACCGCGATGGATGTGGGCTTGAGAACCCTCTCCACCGATCGGGCCTCGGCCACCGATGCTCGCTCCTCGATGGCGGCGAGTGCTTCAGGCGTGGGCTCGATACCCAACTCCACCTCGATCACGCCGTCTTCGTAGCGACTCGAGGACGTGAAACCCGCCTGCGTGAACACCCCGAGCATCTTGCGGTTCTGGGGCAGGACCGAAGCGGTGAAGCCCGAGATCCCCACCTCTCGCGCCGCAGCGGCCAGGTATTCGAGCAGGACGGTGGCCATGCCCCGACCGTGGTGTTCGTCGTCGATGAAGAAGGCGACCTCGGCATCGCTGCGGCCCCGGTGGCGGTCGTAGCGGGCCACGCCCACCAACTCGTCGCCCAACAGCCCGACGAAGGCCATCCGGTCCACGTAGTCGACCTGGGTGAAACGATCGAGATCTCGCTGGGACAGCCGAGGGCGAGGGGAGAAGAACCGGAAGTAGATGCTCTCGGGTGACTGACGGTCGTGAAACCGCAAGATCAGCTCGGCGTCGTCGGGACGGATCGGTCGAACCGACATGGTGCCCCCGTCGGCTAGGACCACATCTGCTTCCCATCGGCTCGGATAGCCGTTCTCCGCAGTTCCCGCGACCATGGATCGGAGGATACGGGACCCGCGCCATCGGTCCTCGTTGGAGGCGGCATTATCCTTCCCGGGTGCTTCCAGTACTGGTTTTCGTGTCATGTGCCGGGGTCGGGTTCGCCCTCTCCCGACTGACCCGCAGACCACAGGGCCGAGCCCAGGCCGCCGCCACCGCCCGGGCCGTTGCCGGCCCTATGGCCGCCCGTCGCGGTCTCGATGCGCCTGAGCTTCAGCGGGCGTGCTTCTCAGAGATGGTCCGTCACGTGCGGGTCAACCGCGACGGACTCACCTATGCCCCGGCCCGGTACCGCCTTCTGCTCAACCCCACCGACCTGGCGGTGGTCCACGAATCCGAACGGTGGTTCGTCGATGGCCTGGCCAGCGCTCTGGCCGATGCCGCATCCGACTACGGGTGGGCCCTCGAAGGCCCGGCTTCGATCGTGTTCGCGTCGGATCCAAGCCGACGTCCAGGTGTCCCGTTGGCGCAGGTCGGTTTGGAAGGGTCGGCCATCGATCAACCAGCCGTCAACAAGGGTGCTCCCAAAGTCAAGGGCGCCAAGCCGCTGGCCGGACGTCAACAGCCGGGTCTCCTGACCTTGACCCTCGTTCGCGCCGACACCGGTGAGTCGATCGTGTTGGACGGCCCGACTTTGACCATCGGACGCTCGCCGGACAACTCGGTCGTGGTAGCCGACGAGCGGGTCAGCCGCACCCATGCCCGACTAGAGCCCACCGCCAGCGGCTGGGTGGTGTCTGACCTGAACTCCTCGAACGGCACCCGATTGGACGGAACCCGCATCAACCCTGGCGTGCCAGCGGCCATCGGTCCAGGATCGGTGATCGCCGTCGGTCCACTCGAGCTCAAGGTGATCAGCGCCGGCGCGCAGGGTGGATCCCGAGCCCTGGCCGATTCGGACCGCACCCGCATCTCGGCCGAGGTGTTGGGGCGCTCCTCCCACCAGCGATGAGGACCTCCCGATGATGCTCATCCTCGTCGCTGCGGCCGGCCTCATCAGCGGCGTCGCCGTGGAACGGTTGGTCACCTCGCTACGCGACCGACCCGCTTCCCCAGCCTCTGGCTACGCCGTCGCCACATCGAGGCGCCCTCCTCGACGAGGCCGATTGGCGTTACGGCTGACCGCGGTCGCCCTCGCCGCGATCCTGGTCGCTGTCGTGGGCGGGCTCATATGGGCCAACGTGATCTTCAACCGGATCGAGAAGGTGGAGGTGTCCGATGCACTGTCGTCGTCATCGGGGACCAACTGGCTTCTCGTCGGGGCCGACAACGCTCTAGGTGACGGACCGGGACGTGAGGGGGTCGACGGGGTTCGGGCCGACACCGTCATGGTGCTTCGCATCCAGGACGGAAACGCGTCGATGCTCTCACTGAACCGGGACCTGTGGGTCCGAAACCCGGCCACCGGCGACGAAGGGCGCCTCAACGCCACCTACAACCAGGGACCGGGCAATCTGATCCGGGCCGTTACCGAGAACTTCGGCATCCCAATCGAGCGCTACATGGAGATCGACTTCGACTCCTTCAGCGGTCTGGTCGACTCGCTGGGCGGCATCGAGGTGAACTTCGCAAACCCCGCCTTCGACCTGGCCTCAGGACTGGACGTGAAGACGGCCGGAGTGGTCCACCTAGATGGAGCCCAAGCCTTGGCCTACGTCCGCTCCCGCCACTTCACCGAGGTGATCAACGGCCAGCCGGTGCCCGAAGGCGGGCTCCCCGACGTCAACCGGACCATGCGCCAGCAGACCTTCTTGCGTGAGGTCATGCGCAAGGCGTCCACGAAGCGCAACCCGTTCGCGTTGATGTCAGCCGCCAGTTCCATGACCGCCGGGCTGCGCATAGACGACGCCATGACCATGTTCGACCCGCTCCGGCTGGCACTGGCCATGCGCAACCTCGACCCCCGACCGACGGCGCTTCCGGTCACTCCTCGGACCACCAGTGGCGGTGCCCAGGTTCTGGAGTTGGGCGAGGGAGCCGAAGAGGTCCTGGCTGGCTTCCGCTGATCAGGCGGTCGGTCGCTGGCTTGGCCGACGTCGAGCCCGGGCCGGGCGGGTGATCGTGCGGGGGACGCGCGATGTGGTGGTTACCCGTGACCGCGTCGGGTAACTACCGTCACCGCCCATGACCATTCTTCGTGACGGCCTGATCGCACCATCGTTCATCGCTGATGGACGGACCCAAGGTGCGGAGGCCGGGCGATGAGCGGGCCCAGCACCGCCTCTGAACCGGCCGGCCCCTACGAGGGTTTCGGCGGCAAGGTCGGACGAACCTTCGCCGGTTCGGAGGGTTGGTGGCCGCGGCGGCCCGAGCCCGGGCCTGATGCACCCAACGTGGTGGTGATTCTGGTCGACGACCTCGGGTTCGCCGACCTGGGCTGCTACGGCTCGGAGATCCCAACCCCCAACTTGGACAAGTTGGCCGCTGATGGCCTCCAGTTCACCAACTTCCACGTCACCCCGATGTGCTCTCCGACCCGGGCCGCCCTGCTCACCGGGGTGAACCCCCACCGGGCCGGGGCCGGCCACGTGGCCAACTCCGATCCGGGTTTCCCCGGTTACGCCGCCGAGTTGGCCGACGACGTCGCCACCGCCGCCGAACTGTTCCGGGATGCGGGCTACCACACCATCGCCATCGGTAAGTGGCACCTCACCAAGGATGCCGACCTGTCCGAGGCCGGCCCTCGCCACGCCTGGCCGTGCCAGCGAGGGTTCGACCGCTACTACGGCGTCCTCGATGCGTTCACCAACCTCCACCATCCCCACCGCCTGGTCGAGGACAACCACACCGTTCCCGTCGACCGCTACCCCGACGGCTACTACGTCACCGACGATCTGACCGACCGGGCCATCGACTACATACGCCACGCCCGTACCTCGAACCCGACCCAGCCCTTCTTCTGCTACTTCGCCCACATCGCCGTACACGCTCCGTTGCAGTGCAAGCCCGAAGACCACGACCGCCACCGGGGCCGCTACGACGAGGGATGGGATGCCCTACGCCAGGCCCGCCACCTACGCCAGGTGGAGTTGGGGTTGCTGCCACCCGGCACTCCCCTCCCACCACCCAACCACGAGCCGGGTGACGAGGTGAGCGCCTGGGCCGACCTAGATCCCGCGGATCAACGGCTCTACTCCCGCTACATGGAGGTCTACGCCGCCATGGTCGACAGCGTGGACCAGTCGGTGGGACGACTGCTGGCCGCGCTCGAGGATCTCGGCGTGGCCGACAACACCATCGTCTGCTTCTTGTCCGACAACGGGGCGTCGCGGGAAGGTGAAACCGCCGGGACCACCGCCTACTTCCGGACGCTCGTGTCCAAGAACGTCACCGACATCGAAGACGTCGACTTCGACCGAGACCGCATAGACGACGCTGGCACCCCCCGGGCCCTCGTCCACTACCCCCGGGGTTGGGCCATGGCCTCCAACACCCCATTCCGGCTCTACAAGATCAACACCCACGCTGGCGGTCACTCCGTCCCGTTCATCGTGGATTGGCCCGCGGGCCGAGCCGGACTGGACAAGCTGGTCCCCGGCCGACGAGACCAGTGGACCCACGTCACCGATGTGTTGCCCACGCTGTGCGAGCTAGCCGGGGTGTCTCGGCCCGAACAGCGTGCCGGTGTTCGGCTTCAGCCTCTCAACGGGGTGTCGATGGCGCCGGTGTTCCTCGACCATGAGGCCAAGCACGACCATGGCTCCCAGTACACCGAGATGTCAGGGCATCGTGGCTTCTATGACGGCGAGGGGTGGGAGATCGTGACCCGACACTCTGCGCTGACCGAGTTCGGAGACCACGAGTGGGAGTTGTACGACCTGAACAACGACCGTACCCAGACCGAGAACCTGGCCGCCGAGCATCCAGAAGTGGTGGCCCGTCTGGCCGATGGCTGGGAGCAGGCCGCCCGCCAGAACCAGGTGTACCCATTGGACGAAGGGTCACGTCTGCGCTTCATAACCCGACCTCCATACGAGGATCACATGGAGCAACCGGTGCGCATCCCTGCTGGTACGCACACTCTGGAGCGCTACCGGTCCCAGCTCCTCATCCAGTGGCGCTCCTTCACCGTCGACGTCGACGTCGATCACAGCGCAGCCGATCGTGGGGTCTTCTTCGCCCATGGCGACCAGGGCGGCGGATACGCCCTCTACGTCGTGGACTCGACGAGCTCACTGCTAGCCGACCACCCCGCGCCGGCCCGAGCAGCCGACCCCGACCCCGTTGCCGCCCCCGACCCCGACCCCGATGAGGACACCGGGGAACTGGTCTTCGTCCACAACGGATACGGAAAGGTCTCAGTGATCAGGTGCGGCCCCATGCCCGTCGGTGACGGTCCGCTTCGTCTCGAGATGACTGCCCCGGGAGGTTGGGTTTGGAATGCCCGGGTCGTGGTGGGAGATGAAGAGCGAGGCGGAGCCGATGGGTTGTTGATGTTGGCCGCCATGGCCCCCTTCGAAGGGATCGACGTAGGCGTGGATCGACGTTCCCCGGTGTGGTGGGACGTGTATGCCCAACACGGTCCGTTCCCGTACTCAGGCCGGCTGAGAGCAGTCTCCTACGTCCCTGGGGAGAGGGCGCCCGACTCGGGGACACGCTTCTTGGACCTGTTGCGCGAGATCGGGATGCGCTACGAGTGATGTCTGACAACGACACCAGCACCCGCTTGGCCCTCTGGGTGAGGCGACCGTAGGGTCAGGCGACCATGACCGAGCAACACCCCAACTCTGCGTCGGAGATCGCCCGAGTCGGCCTCATCCAATGCGGCCATGTGCGAGAAGACGTGGCCACCGACCATGGCGACTATCCCGAGTTGTTCGCCACGTTGCTGGCCGACGCACCCCTCGATCTCGTCACCTACCCCGTCGAGGACGGCGACCTACCCACCGGTCCGAGGGACTGTGACGCATGGCTGGTGTCGGGATCGGCATCGTCGGTCTATGACAGCCACCGCTGGATCGCCGACACGGGCGCCTTCTTGGCCCGGGTCGTCGAGGCCGAGGTGCCGCTGGTGACGGTGTGCTTCGGCCACCAGCTCCTAGCCCAGGCCATGGGCGGCAAGGTTGAACGTTCAGGGCGAGGGTGGGGCGTCGGGATCCAGGACTACCGGGTCGTATCTGCCGCCCCGGGTTGGCCCACGGCCGAGATCCCAACCACGCTGTCGCTCCTGGCCAGCCACCAAGACCAGGTCACCGAGCTTCCCGACGGAGCGACTGTCATCGCGGCCTCAGACCACTGCCCGGTGGCGGCCTACTCGCTCAACACTCGGACGGTGGCCGTCCAGGCCCATCCTGAGTTCACACCGGCCCTTACCCGAGATCTGATCACCGTGCGCCGGGACCTGATCGGCCCGGAGTCGGCCGACGCGGCCCTGCACCGCCTGGAAGATCACGCCGCGGTCGCAGGCCTCGACGACCGAGCCGTGGCCCGCTGGTTCACCGCAATCCTCTGTGGAGATGTCCGATGATCGTTCACGACACGCCGCAACAGCGGGCTACCCCCCGGCCGATTGCAGTCCGGTCCGGGGCGGTGCTGGTTTCGGTGGTGCTGCTCGTCGTCACCCTGATCGTCGGAGGCCCGACCCCCGGCCCGGCCAGCGCCACGACCAACGGCGCCTGTTCTCGTGACACGGCAGCCGACCTGCGCTGGGTCTCGTGGCTGCACCTGACCATGGCCGGCAACGAGCCGACCCTTCCCGCGTCGGCCCCGTGGCTGGCAAAGCTGGTTGACGGCGCCACCTACCTCGAGGTCGCGTCTGGCATCGGGAACGCCGAAGCATCGGCCCGCAGGCGGGTGGCCGATCTGTACGAGCTGATCCTTCAGCGTTCGGCCTCGGTCGGCGACCTGTCCAACTGGGCGCCGACGGCGCGGACCCGGGGTTCTGCCTTCGTGGCTGGTGAGCTGGCCGCTTCGGGCGAGGCTTGGACCCGGGCCGGTTCCAACAACGCCGGCTGGCTGGAACGCACCTATCAGGTGATGTTGGGACGCGGCGTCGACCCGGCTGGACTCGACTACTGGAGCGGACGCCTGAACTCGGGTGCCACCCGACAGTCGGTGGCCGCCGCGCTGTGGGCCACCCCGGCCAGCATCCGCAGGCGGACCGACGCCGCCTACCGGCAGGTGCTCGGCCGCCCGGGAGACGAGGGTGGCATCACCCACTGGTCCGCCACCACCGCGGCCTACGGCGATGAAGGCGTGATCGCGGCCCTGGCGGCCACGTCGGCTGGTTGGTCCCGAGCCCAGAATCACTACGGCTCGACCGGTGGCACCCTCCCCCCGTTGTGCCCCCGTTTCCTCCAGTGGATGCCACCGGCAGGGTCGATCGTACGAACCCTTCAGCCGGTTGCCTCCTTCGGAGCGAACCTGGCCACCCTCACCTTCGATGACGGCCCCAATCCGACCTGGACCCCCCAGGTCCTCGACGTCCTGGCCCGGTACCGGATCCGGGCCACCTTCTTCGTGGTGGGCAACGCGGCACGCCGTCACCCCGACCTAGTGCGTCGCATGATCGCCGAAGGTCACCATGTAGCGGTCCACACCATGACCCATCCCAACCTGCTGACCCTTGGTCGCTCCGGCCAGTACCAGCAGATCGCCGGTTCGGTCGACGTGGTCAACTCGATAGCTGGACCCGGTACCGTGCGATGCTTCCGCCCGCCCTACGGCAACCGCAACGCCACCACCGACGCCATCGCCGCCGAACTGGGCCTGGCCACCATCATGTGGAGCCGCGACGGCCGGGACTGGGCTTCGCCCGGTGTCGATGCCATCGTCAACGGCAACCTGAGCACCCGCTACGACGGAGGTCGAGCCGTGCTGCTGCTCCATGACGGTGGCATCGACCGCACCCAAACGGTGGCGGCCCTTCCCCGTCTCATCGATGCGCTTTCGGCCCGGGGCTACCGGTTCGTCCAGATCTGCTAGCCCTCTGGTGTGACCCATCACCCCGACCTCGACCAGGCACGGCCCCATCGGCTGGTACCGGTGCGGCGGGTGCGCTTCGAGTGGCCCGAGGACCTGGACCCGATCTGGAACCGGCGGGAACCAGACCTGGCCATCGCCGCCAACGCCGTGTCGTTGTTGATGCCCCACGCCGAGCCCTATGTGGTGGCGTCGGTGCGCAGCCAGCTTCCGACGATTCGCGATACAGATGCCGATCTAGCCGAGCGGGCCACGGCCTACGCCGCCCAGGAAGCACAGCACCACGGCCAGCACCGCCGGTTCAACGACATGCTCCTAGCGCGGTACCCGAGGCTGTCCATGGTGGAGCGGATGACGGCCTGGCTGTTCGGCCGCCTCCGCCGCCGTTCGACGTTGTTCGGCCTGGCCTTCGCCGCCGGGTTCGAGTGCATCGCCTTCACCGCGGCCCGGTGGGTGGACAAGCGCACCCGTCTACTGCGAGGCGGTGACCCGACCGCCACCACGTTGTTCCTTTGGCACCTGGCCGAGGAAGTGGAGCACAAGTCGGTGGCATGGGAGGTCTACCAAACCGCCGTGGGCCCCGACGGCGGCGGTCGTCTGCGATATGCGTGGGCCACATGGGTGTCGGGCCTGGTCTTGGCCTGGTGTGCGCTGGTCGGTACTTGGGTGATGCTGTGGCATGAACGTCGGTGGTGGCGCCCCGACGCCCACATCCGCCTGCTGGTGTGGTCGGTCAGCTTCATCTTCGTCGCGTTGCCGGCGATGATCGTCTCGGCCCTGCCCGGTCACCGACCCGACGAGCTGGCCGACCCGGCCGGTTTGGCCCACTGGCTCGACAACTTCGACCCCGAGACCGGAACCGTCCCGGAGTGGGCGCAGCCCTAGCTCCGGACCGCCCGAAGGCAAACTCCCCGCGACGACGACCGGACCTATCCGCTAGGACCCTAAGCAGGGTGAAATGAGAGAGTGGAGACATGCAGGAACGTGACCTCTCCTTCGTCGACTCCGCTCCGGTTCGCATCGAGGCGGCCGTGACCGTCATCGCTACCCGTGCCCAGGTCTGGGCCGTGCTTGCTGACCATCGGGGCTGGCCCAACTGGTTTGGGCCGTCACTGACCTCCTGTGAACCGACCTCTGAGACCGAGCAAGGTGTCGGCTCAACTCGACGGGTGACCCTCCGAGGTGGCACCACCGTCGACGAGCGGTTCATAGCGTGGGACGAACCCGAGGTGTGGTCGTTCACGGGGACGGCCATGAAGCCCGCACTGTTTCGAGAACTAGTGGAACGGGTGGTGTTGGCCCCCATCGGTGATGACCGGACCCGCGTCACCTACACCATGGCGCTCACGCCGGCCCCGGCCCTTCGCCCGTTCGTGCCCTTGCTGAAAGCAGGGGTCAGCCGTTCGCTGCGAGGCGCTCTCGAGGAGTTGGGCCGTACCGCAGCATCCCAACCCGATACCTGACGGTTGTAACCACGGAGAAAAGGTGACCTATACGCCTGGCGATGGGGCTCAGATGAGACCGAGGGCGCACATCGCTTCGGCGACCTTCACGAAGCCGGCGATGTTGGCTCCCAGCACGTAATCACCCGGGCGACCGTAGGCCTCAGCCGTGGCGGCACACTGCTCGTGGATCGACGACATGATCTCGGCCAACTTGGTCTCGGTATGGGCGAAGGTCCACGAGTCACGAGCCGCGTTCTGCTGCATCTCGAGCGCTGAGGTGGCCACGCCGCCGGCGTTGGCTGCCTTGCCCGGACCGAACAGCACACCGCCGGCTCGCAGCACCTCGAGACCGTCGGGGGTGGTGGGCATGTTGGCGCCTTCGGCCACGGCCAGACAGCCGTTGGCCACCAACAGGCGGGCATCAGCGGCGGAGAGCTCGTTCTGGGTGGCACAAGGTAGAGCTACCTCGGTGGGAACCTCCCAGATGTTCCCCCGCCGGTTGTAGACGGCGCCGGACCGGTACTCGACGTACTTGGTCAGCGATGCCCGCTCCACCTCCTTCACCTGTCGCAGGGTGGCCAGGTCGATACCTTCGGGGTCATATACGTAGCCCTGGGAGTCCGAGCAGGCCAGTACCCGCCCACCGAGCTGTTGGAGCTTCTCGATGGCGTGAATGGCGACGTTTCCGGCACCGGAGACCACACAGGTCCGGCCTTCCACCTCTCTGCCTTGAACCTTGAGCATCTCTTGAAGGAAGAACACGGCGCCGTAGCCGGTGGCTTCGGGCCGTACCAACGCCCCGCCCCATGACAGACCCTTGCCGGTGAGCGTGCCCGATTCGTACCGGTTCGTGATCCGTTTGTATTGGCCAAACATCCACCCGATCTCGCGGGTGCCGACGCCGATGTCTCCGGCTGGGACGTCGGTGTACTCACCGATGTGGCGGTACAGCTCGGTCATGAAGCTCTGGCAGAACCGCATGACCTCGTTGTCGCTCCGACCTTTGGGATCGAAGTCAGATCCACCTTTGCCGCCACCGATGGGCATGCCGGTGAGGGAGTTCTTGAAGATCTGTTCGAACCCCAAGAACTTGACCGTCCCCAACGACACGGACGGATGGAAACGCAATCCCCCCTTGTAGGGGCCGAGGGCCGAGTTGAACTCGACTCGGTAGCCACGGTTGATGTGCACGTCGCCGCTGTCGTCCTGCCACGGCACTCGGAAGATGATCTGGCGTTCTGGTTCACAGATCCGCTGGATGATCTTCTGGGCTGTGTATTGGGGGAACTTGGTCAGCACTGGGCCCACCGAGGCCAGCACCTCGCGCACGGCCTGATGGAACTCCGGCTCGGCCGGGTTCCGTCGCAGGACCTCGTCGTAGATCTCGTCGAGCTTCTCGTCGAGCACGTCTGCCTCCGCATCGTCGTTGACGCTGATCGCCGAGAACCGTTGCAGCCGGAACTTGCTGACGCAAGAACAGCCCGATCCGCGGACCTCAAGACGCTCCGGGATTCACCGACACCGACCGAGATTCGCCATCTGGTGGGGACCGACCTGTTCAGGCCGACGCTGATCTCCCCGCACCTCGCCAGGTGCCGCGGCCTTCTCGCTTGGCCAGGTAGAGGGCAGCATCGGCATCGGCGACCACCTGGTCTGGGGACGCATGGCCGATCGCAACCCCCACGCTCGCACCGACATCGTGAGCCACATCTTCGACCTGCACTCCGGCGGTGAAGGCCTCGACGACCGAGGCCGCGACCGCGGCCGCTACGTTCGAATCGGCCGATGGAATTACGACGGCGAACTCGTCTCCCCCGAGGCGGGCCACCATGTGTTCTGGGCCCGACGCTGCCACCAGCATCGCGGCAACCTGCTCGAGCACAGCATCTCCAACGTGGTGACCGTGGGTGTCGTTCACCTCCTTGAACCGGTCGAGATCGACGTAGCAGACGCCATAGCCGCCCGACGTCTCGTGGAGCTGGCTCAACTGATCGAAGAACTGGGCTCGGTTGGCCAGGCCGGTCAGAGGGTCGTGGTGGGCAAGGAAGCGCAACTGCGCCAGGGAGTGCCGACGCTCCAAGCCGATCGCCATCGCTTGTTTCGGACGCCGGGCCAAGGCCTCGGCGTGGATCTCCCCCATGGCCTCTTCGACCGGGCACTGGACGATGAGGGCAGGCAGTTCGTGGGCGGGGTCCGGCACCGGCACCACGACCACTACGCCGGCTCCGAGGCGCTCAGCCATCGTGCGCTGCGGCTCGGGCAAGACGCCAGGCACGGCCCATGCCGGTTTGCCGGTGATGATCGCCCGAGTCCACGGGTCGGCCTGGGGCATCGCTTCAGCCACACCCAACCCGGGATCTGGTATCGAGGTCGTCTCATGTCCTGGGTTGGAGCCCATGACCGGGAACCGATGCAGTTCGTCGCCCCAGGGCCAGACGAGCTCCGCGGTCAGAGGCCCCACAATCTGGCGGGATCCGTCGACCCCGAACGTGACGCCCATCGCCCCGTCGGTGCTGCTCGAGAGCCCCCGTGCGAACCCATCCACCGCCTTTGGGAAGTCGGATCCCGACGCCAACTCGGCCAAGAACCGCCAGTGGGTGTCTTCCATCTGGTGGTCCCTGATCGTCACCGCCAGCACCGAGCCTGGGCCTTCGGGAGGGTCGGGCAGGTCCATCTGGCGAGGGTTCAGCTCCATGGGTCGCCACTCGCCGGCCGCGGTGCGGATTCGCATGAGGCCAGGGTCGGGCCGAGCTCCCGCGGCCACACCGGTCACGTTGGCGCCGGCCCGTGACAGGTCGTCGGGATGAACGAAGTCCAGGGCGCCCATGCCCGCCAACTCTGGCCAGGTGTACCCCAGCAGGTCTATGGCGGCATCGTTGGCGTAGGAGATGGTCAGATCCGAATCGAAGACGACCGTCGCCTCGATTCCCTGCTCGACGAGGGCGTCCAACCATGCGGGAACGGGCCGCGCCATGCTGTCACCGACCTCCTCCATGCTCGCAACGTTAGAGCCGATGGGCTGCCGGCCCGAGCAGCGGGCGGTCAGACCGTCTCGATGTGTCGCACCGATCACCCGGAGGGCGCTGGTTTCACGCCCGGTTCTCTACGCCGAGCCACCTTCGGGCGTTGCGCGGTTGTCCCGGAAGGCTCCCGGGGTGGTGTCGGTCCAGCCTTGAAAGGCGCGCCGGAAGCTGCTGGAGTCCGAGTAGCCCAGACGCCGAGCAACCTGTTCGATCGACAGGGAGGTGCTGGTGAGCAGCCTGATGGCCTCGGCTCGCCGCGCCGAGTCGACAAGCTGGTGGAAGCTGGTGGCGCGCTCGGCCAGGCGGCGCTTGAGCGTCCGGCTCGACAGGTGAAGCTGGTCGGCCACCTCGGCAAGGCTGGGGTAGCCGTGTTCCGCGGCCTGGAGCGCAGCCCGCACCTGGCCCACCACGTCATCTGAGATCCCCAGCTCGTCGACCTCGCGGCGGATCTGTTCCTCCACCATCTTGGCGTTGGCAGGATCAGCGGTCTCAGGCCGACGGTCCAGCAGGGCCGCATCGAAGCGAACCTCGTTTGCTCCCTGGTCGAAACGCACGGTCGGCAGGCGGTCCTTGAACCGCTGGTAGTAGGACGGCTCGGGGTAGTCGAACCACAGCTCGACGTCGTCGAGGCCCAAGTGGTACTGGGTCACCGATCCGCCTATGCGAGCCACCTTCACCAGAAAGAGGTCGAACAGGACCTGTCGAAGGTCTCCCAACGGGACCGTCTCGACCACCGACACCACAGCCACGTCGTCGTCCACCCGTAGTTCTGCCGACAGCACCGGGACCCGCAGTTGGAGATAGTCGGTACCGAACCGGATCGCCTCTCGAAACGTCGGAGATGTGAGCATGCCGAACCCCATGAGACCGTGGGACATGAGGCTGCTGCTCAGGCCGATCTCATAGCCGATACCGGGCTCACCGGTGAGGGCCATGGCCCGCTCCAACATGGCGGCGATGTCTATGACCGAAACGCGGGCGCTGGGATCGTCGAGCCGCTGGGCTGAGATGCCGGCCGCATCTAGGAGCTGATCGGCCTTGACGCCGTGAACAGCGGCCGCGTCCAGCAACATCACCGCGTAGCTCGCGGGCACCATCGGGCGGTCCAGATCTTCGATTCGCATCGTCTAGACGCCTCAGTCCTTTGCTGGCCCCTGATGACCCCGACGTTGGCCCGCTGCGCACTGGCACTAGGCCGCCCCTCCACAGATAGTTAGCACACCAGCCCGTCGCGTGACCTGCGACACGTGCACTCCAGAAGGGGATGACCTTGACCAAGCACCAGGTGCCGGCAACCGAGGGCGGCAGCGACCGTCGAAGCTTCCTACGAGCCGTCGGAGGAGCCGCTGCGGTGGCGTCTCTGGGCGGGTTCGGGAGCCTGGCGTTGGGGGCTGCCCCCGCAGCGGCGGCCTCGAACGGGTTCGGTCTGACCATCACCGATCACGCCGTGTTCGGTGGACGGATGAACTACTACCGCTTCGCCACCAACCAGATCGGCTGGCAGCCGGCCGTGAACGTGCTGCTCCCCGACGACTACTACTCGACGAGCTGGCGCCGGTACCCGGTGATGTACCTGTTCCACGGCGGTCTCGGCGACTTCCGTTCCTTCGACATGAACGACGACATCCGCGGCCTCACCGCCGGCAAGCGCCTGATCGTGGTAATGCCCGATGGCGGTAAGGCCGGCTGGTACTCGAACCCGGTCCTCTCCTTGGCTGGCCCCCGCAACTGGGAGTCCTTCCACATCAACCAGCTCATCCCCTGGATCGACGCCAACTTCCGCACCTACGCCGAGTACAACGGGCGCGCCGTATCTGGGTTCTCGATGGGCGGTTTCGGGGCCCTCAAGTACGCCGCCAAGTACTACGGCCACTTCGCGTCGGTGAGCAGCCATTCAGGACCGGCCAGCCTGCGCCGCGACGGCGGGGTGGTGGTCCACTGGGCCAACACCAGCTCGGCTGCAGTGGAGCTGGCCGGAGGCACGATCTATGGCGCTCCGTTCTGGAACGAGGCCCGGGTCACCGCCGACAACCCGTGCCAACGGGTACCGAGCTACCACAACAAGCGGGTGTTCATGGTCTGCGGGCTCGGTGAGGACGTGAACGAGACACCGGTGCGGGCTGGCCAGCGCGAGTTCCGGGGTCTGCTCCACCAGGCCGGCATACCTCACGAGTGGCATGAGCTCCCGGGAACGCACTTCGTGCGCCGCGAGATGCTCCAGCGAGATATCGACGGAGTGATCGCCCGCCTACGGAAGGCTTGAGCTCACCAGGGTCGAACTTGGGTGCGGGCCCCGTACCGACGGACGCTCCGTTGTGCCGATCGAGCTACTGGCGGGCGCGGAGCAGGTCGCGGATCTCGGTCAACAGCACCGCTTCTGGGGTCGGTTCGTCGGCTTCGACCTCTCCCTTGGCCCGACGGGCAGCCAACACCTGCATCGGCTTCACGATCAGGAAGAACACCACCGCTGCGATCAGCACGAAGCTGATCACCGCATCGATCACGATGCCGTAGCTGAAGGTGCTGCCATTGAGGGTGAAGGTCATGTCGCTGAAGTCGGTGCCCACGATCATGCCGACCAGCGGCGTCAAGATGCCCTTGGACAGGGCCGTGACGATGGCCGTGAACGCACCGCCGATGACCACCGCCACTGCCAGATCCACGACGTTGCCCCGCAGCAAGAACTCTTTGAATTCCTTGATCACAATGGACACCTTCCAATCAGAAAAATTCGCCCCTGAGCGTCGATGGGACCGTGGCTACGCCACGCTCAGATCGCACAGGTAAGACCGAGCATAGGGCTGACCGCCCGCCGACGAAGATTGGATGTCTCTCGGCATCGGTTCAGCCGGCAGGGTAACGGGGTCTCGGTACCATGGCTCGAAGTTGGGTCGCTGGATGTGAGGGGAGGTTGATCTGGTGGATGCGAGCTCGCCTCGGTGGCACCGGGTCACGCCGTCCACGTTCTGGTGGGAGGACGAGGCCATCGACTTCCTGCGTGGTCGCATCGCGGATGCCGATCCCAACCGGGGGTGGTCGACACACACATCATGGTGTATCGTGGTGCACGTGACCCGGACGAACATCGAGCTCGATGATGAGCTGGTCGAGTTGGCGATGCGCCGCTACCGCTTGGACTCCAAGCGAGCAGCCGTCCAACTGGCGCTGGAGAAGCTGGTGGGTGAGCCCATGACGCGGTCGGAGGTGCTCGCCATGCAAGGCACCGGGTTCGATCTGACCAACGACGAAGTCGAAGCCCTCAGCGATGCCGATCCGGCCCACGCCGGGTGAGCGGCCGGTCATCTCGGGTGGTCGAGGTGGTTGACGAGGCCGTGGTGGTGGATACCTCGGCGTGGATCGAGTTCCTCCAGTCCACCGGCTCGGCCGTGCATCGCCGCCTGGTAGAGGCAGTCGATTCCGAGACCACCATCGTCGTGCCCGAGGTGGTGCGCATGGAGTTGTTGATCGGCGGCACCTCCGAGGACTGGGCCGTTCGCCGTCGCCGAATGCTCGACACCTTCGACGTCGAACCGGCGGTTCCGCTGGTGGACTCCGAAGCGGCCGCCTCCATCCACCGGGCATGTCGTCGCGGCGGCGAGACGGTGCGCAACCTGCTCGATTGCCAGGTCGCCGCCACCGCCATTCGCATGGACCTCCCCGTCCTTCACCGAGACCGAGATTTCGATGTCATCGCCCGCCACACCCGGCTTCGGGTACTGGCCGTCTCCTAGAGCCCAGCAGGACTCGCCCGCCGGCTCAGGCTTGGGTTCGGGCTCGGTTGTGGGGGCCGCAGAGGCGTTGGAGGTTGGCGACGATGGTGGGGCCGCCTTGGGCGTAGGGCTGGATGTGGTCGTATTGGAGGAAGGTCCGGCCCCTACAACCGGGATGA
>WBZL01002694.1_pt1 | contig 16987 bp, 16 predicted proteins | sample 5204291 | NCBI WGS metagenome assembly WBZL01 (sample SAMN12344345, study PRJNA552823) | activated sludge metagenome | biome: Activated sludge suspended growth; feature: Nitrification reactor; material: Wastewater; isolation source: activated sludge from nitrification reactor of wastewater...
GCATCTTTATAGGTGGGGTCGAGCTCGACGGCCCGCCGATACACCGTCATCGCTTCGCTCACCCGGCCCACCTGCGCCAATCGCTCCGCCTCGCGATGCCGCTCACGCGCTTCCCTAAGCCTCAAGGCTTCGGTCAACCCGGCTTCGTACTCTTTGCTGGTCGGCTCAATCGTCAACGCCCGTTTGAACTCTTCGGCCGCTTGATCGAATTGATGATCCTTGAGCAACTGCCGGCCGCGCTCATCGTGAGCTGCAGCAGCACGTTCGCGTGAGACCCGGTACTTGTTTTGGAGTGAGGGTTCGAAGGGATCGTCTTTGAGCGCCTGGCGAAACGCCACGCTGGCCTCTTCCCAGTTTCCGGCCGCCAGATGCTGATCTCCGCGCTTGACGTCGGCGGAATTCAATGTCCCACACGCGGTCAGCGCAAGACACCACGCGAGAGCCGCGACCGACACGATCACCCGGTGGCATTGAACACTCATCTGGTTGGCGTACGGACGCAGGGAGGATGAACGCATAGATCTGATCAACAAGGTTACAACCTCTTTGGTATATCAAACTGACACATACGCGACAATCAGTTTCTCGCTTGGCCGGGCAAGTGTTGGGCCAGGTGCTCAGACCTTATTCGGCAGAATTGCGGCGCAGCCTTAATTGGAAAGCATGGAAGAGAGGGAAAACCCGGAGACCGAGTGAAGCCCCGGCCTCCGGCAACAGGAACAGCAGGCACAGACTGACACGAGAGGGTCGGACGCGCCGCTCACCGGCGGCTTACAGCCTCCAATACTTGACCGACCCCGGCAAACTCTCGGGGCTCAGCACGCTCTTCACATCCACCACGACGTTATTGCGCTGTTTCCGCAACGGCTTCAGCAACTCGGCGATGCTCATCTTCAGATAGTCCTGATGTGCTACCGCCAAGATAATCCCGTCGAGTTGTTTGAGCTGATCCCAAGGTGAGAGACGGAGTCCATATTCCCCGACCGCCTCCTCCGGTTCCGCGAGCGGATCGTGCACCACGACCTGAATGCCATATTCTCTCAGTTCGTTCACAATATCCGGTACCCGGCTGTTCCGTAAATCAGGCACATTTTCCTTGAAGGTCAGTCCCAAGACGCCGACGCGTAAATCACTGACGGGTCGTTCCACCTGGCTCAACAGCTTCACGGTCTGCTCGGCGACATACTTGCCCATGCTGTTGTTGATACGCCGGCCGGCCAGAATCACCTCCGGATGATACCCGACGGATTCGGCCTTAGCGGTCAGATAGTACGGATCGACTCCAATACAGTGCCCCCCGACCAGGCCGGGACTGAATTTGAGGAAATTCCACTTCGTTCCCGCCGCCTCCAGAACGGATCTGGTATCGATTCCCAAGCGATGGAAAATCAGCGACAGCTCGTTCATCAGCGCGATATTCAGATCTCGTTGGGTGTTTTCGATCACCTTCGCCGCTTCAGCCACCTTGATACTGGAAGCCCGATGGATTCCGGCCTTCACCACCATGGCATATGTCTGGGCAACAATCTCCAAGGACTCTTCATCCTGGGCAGAGACCACCTTGATGATTCGTTCCAGCGTATGTTCCTTATCTCCCGGATTGATGCGCTCGGGCGAATATCCGATTTTAAAGTCAATGCCGCTCTTCATTCCGGATGCTTTTTCGAGTATCGGGAGGCAGTCTTCCTCTGTCGCACCAGGGTACACCGTTGACTCATACACGACGATGGCACCCGGAGAGAGATTGGATCCAATCAGTTCAGACGCCTTTTTCAAGGCAGTCAAATCAGGCTGAAGCGCCTCGTTAATGGGGGTAGGTACCGCCACGATGATAAAATCGGCGGTCTTGAGATCACTGGGCTCGGAGGTATACCGGACGCGACTGGCCTTTAAATCTTTGGATGACACCTCTCCGGTCCGATCAATTCCTTTGCGCAGCTCATCGACCTTCGCCTTATTGATATCAAACCCAATGACCGGAGCAGACTTCCCGAACGCCACTGCGATCGGCAACCCCACATACCCCAACCCCACGACTGCAATCTGCCGCTGCATCTTCCTTTTAGCCATTAGCTTCTCCTCGTCCGTAAGCACACTATCATTACACCGCACAAATATCTTAGTGTTTTGGACAACAAAAGTCGCCCTTTCTAATGGCTTGGTAAATTGCCATGGAGACTATTCTATTCTGTTCGGCCGTGGGATGTTTGTCCTTCTGAATAAAGTATTCTTCGACTTGTCTCCCTTTCAGGCTAGCTTCCTTCCTAACCAGAACTTTCGACGATATGTAAGGAACGCGTTGCTCTACAAGAATTTTGCGCAAAAAGTATTCGCGCCATGAGTCCTGCTCGCGTTCCATTTCGTCCTGCGAACTAAAAATGACAAAAAGAAATGGAACTTCTTTGCCCTTCAAATGGCGCACCATTTCTTTTGTTATAAGCTCTCCAAGTGCCTCTGTCTTCTCTTTTTGAACATGGTCCAAATACTCCACTAGCCTTCTAGGAGCACTATTGGAATGCAGCCAGAGACGGTAGAGGTAAGATATTATGTCAATAGGATGTTCATGCAGATACTGGCCTACATCGGAATTAATAGGGACCCCTTGCAGGCGAAGTCTATTTTCGCCAATGTCAAAATATGGCTTCTGCCCTATTCTAAAACTCATAAGACTTCTATCGAGATCGTCAGTGAAAATTCCAACAACCACAACAGGATTTCCATAGAGATGCACTGATTCTCTGAGGAGGAGCCAGATTTGATCAATTCCATAACCGCCGACACCATAGTTAAGCAGATAATATTCCTTTGAAAAAGTCGTATCTCCATTCAGTATCTGGTGAAAGCATTCTTGAGAGGCGGCTGAGGCACATTGAGCAAAAGAGTCGCCGTAGAGAAGAACGGGTTGCCTCTGACCTACCCCTCCTGTTTCATTATGAAGATAGGTTTCTCGCGAAAAAGATCCTGCCCAACCTAACAGCGGGTGTGGAGTTGCAGGAGGTTTGTACTCACCTCCCCATAGATGGTAAAGCTTCCAAAAACTGTCCTCGTAGGTGCTTGCAAAATGGTAAGGTTGCCGGAATCTAGCAAGGATGGGTGACTCTGAGAATAAAAGAAGTCTAAAACCGTATTCCGATACCGCCAGCGTTATCACGATGGAGAAAAATACAAGCAGCAAATTCCCCCAAATTTGTTTCCTCATTCAAATATTACGTTCAACATATGAGCAAATATATCTGCTCATGAGTTATCGTCAAGAGGTGTGTAAATGGGTTTCAGGCGGCGGTCCTCTCCGGTTGATGGCTCACCTCGCGCGTAACGCGTTCCGACTTCACCATCACCCTATCCTTGAACGTCACGCCCGGAGGTGACCGGCAACAGCTCCGGCGCGTTCATTTCTCGGCGGCTAGGAGCATCTTCCAGATGATGGCCTTGGCTCCCTCCACGCGCTTGTAGCGGCGGGACGCGTCCATGCGTAGACGCACCCAGGCGAAAGGGGATTTCAGCTGTTCATCGTCCGTAGATGGCGCCAGTGTTTCTGTGGGAACGAGTAGAACGTGACCATACAGTCCCAATCCCGAAGCAGCAGGACCTTGCTCTCAAACCGCTCCGTCAGATCGCGGACTCTCGGGCGCCTCACCGCCACCGTCCCACTTCTCATCGAGAACGATCGTAGTTTGCCCTAGCCGTTTCGGCTCCCTGCTGGCGGATTGATAGGCGACACCATTCCCCAGCGTTCGTGCCAGCCTCGACAGAGGTACGTGGTCACTTCCTCCTCCAAAAGTTCCCGAAGCTGCGTCTGGATCTTCCCTAGCGCCCATTAACACACTGTAAGCTCCCCTGTCAATGAGACACAGCCAGGAGTGAACTTATGGCTTCCAATTGGGCCCAATATCTGGCGAGGAAACGGTAATCCCTTTTTGGTGCGGCATGGCAGATTGAAGCGGAGCTGGCAGTACACCCGCCAGAGGCGCTTGTGATTCCACGGATGCCAATCCAATCGGAGCCGAGCACAACATATCCAAAAACCTTAGCGACTCTTGGCCGCGAAGAGCGTCGTCAACGCCGAGATCACCGGCGTAGATTTGCCGAACGCCACCGCAATCGGCAGCCCCCACGTACCCCAAACCCACCACTGCAATCTGCCTCTGCATCTTCTTCGCCATGTCACTCCCCTTCTCCATAACCGACGCGCACCACCGATGTCGTAAAAAAGAATGGCAGAATATCTCACATCCGTCAACGATTTCCCACGAGCGCCGCGGCCAATCCGGACTCATGCCTCTTTGCTAGGTGGGAGTCTTACCAGCCAGAGCATGGGAGGAGCCTGCCCGATACACAGAATCATTTACAGAGGAGAGGGCGTGCGACGACAAACGGTGCCGCGCGAGAAGCATATGCGCTTCTCGCGACGTCGAGGCTGCACACACGGGAACGATTTTGGCCGGTGCTGTCCTCTCCCCCACACACTAGGGGATGTCCAAGCCTCGGTCTCCAGAACCAGGCACAGGGCAGAAAGCCGCCAGAATCGTGAAACCATTTGCAAGGTTACATGTACACTTGATATGGTAGCATCGACTGTCGCCAAGACAGGTATTGATCTTGCTCGTCCATACAGCCGACCTAATGTTCATTCGATCAGGGGTCTCTTCACGGGAATCGAGCGTGCCCTCCCTCTTAATACCTAAGGCACCAGGGAGATCGAGTCACGTGCCCCCATTACCAACCGATCACATTCTTTTCACCACCAAGAGGACGAACATGGACGGCAACGCGACGCTTCACGCCTCCAAAAGGTTGGCTGTTTTTGTGTCGGCGCTGGCTTTCTGTGCTGGATTAGTCAGCACTCAGGAGAGTCAGGCTGCGGGGGTCTGGACCAACGAACCTTCGGGAGCGACAGTGTTGCTCGATTGTGGATTTGATACTCCCACATGTGGGGGACAACTGTTCGATCCTTACGGCACAGCTGGACGTACATTGACAGTCGAACAAGACAGCAATGCGCCACTCAGTCGCCTCAATGTCGTGCGCTCGACAGAAGACTATAGGGTTGGAAGCGGGGGGACGGAGCTACACTATATAGCACCATCCAGCATAAAAGAGATTTACGTCGGATTTTGGTGGCGGACCAACCCTGAATTTACCGGAAACCTGGTCAACGCAAACAAGACCTTCTTTATCCGCGGCACGCAAGGTGGCCAGAACGGCGTGTTCTATCTCCGCAGCAATCCTGGACAATCCAAGTTCCTGTATTGGTCTACTCAACTCCCATATAATTTGAATCAGTGTTTCGGCGCACCCGACCAAGATCATTGCTACCCCAATGTATCCACTACTGCCATTAATCCTGGCACGTGGTACAAGGTCGAGGTGTACATGAGAGCGAGCACCTGCCCGACGTGCCGGGATGGGGCCGTGCGCTGGTGGATCAATGGGATATTGAACGGTCATTATTCTAACTTCGCGTATGGTCCGCTCGTCAATGAGTGGGTGTGGTCGGAGACGTGGGACGGAGCGGGAAATGGGATGGGATTTACAAGTAACCCTGCGCACTTTATCGACCACCTCCACATTAGCGCGCCAGATGGATCCACAAGCACCGACGTCCCATCCGGCGCACCTGCTTCCCCAACCATAAGGAGTGTCACGGTTCCTTAAAAGTTACAGGTTCAGCACGCGGAAATCGAAAGGTATGGTGAAGCAAGGAGCAGCAGATAAGGCATTGGGCCTTCGGAGCCCAGAACAAGCCGCCAGTTCTCCATTGCCACTTTCTAACTGACGAGGGCTCTTACAGAACGACTTGAAAACATGGATGTGGAGCCCCCGGGGAAACTGCGTTCACGGTGCAAATTGAAGCAACAGGGGAATCAACGCTTCCGTGAATTTGTCACGCCCTTGCTCGTTCAGATGGTACCCATCGGACTGGTAATCCGGATCCGCAAGATCATTCTGAGAGAGAGGCACCAGCATTCGCAGTCCAACTTGTTCGCTGACCTGCCTGAGAATCTGAGAAGACTCTGGTTCAACTGGCGGCATCAACACCAGAACAAGTTCAGCTTGTGAATTTATCACTAGCGTTTCCAGCGCAGTTATCCTCTCTGCGCCGAGCGTCCGAAGCATGACAGGATCCGGCTGTGGCTTCGGCGCAACAGCAATCATCGCAGTCAGCTGAGGGAGCTCCGGCAGCACATATTGGAGCAACACCTGACGTAACTCCTTGCGCAACGCATAGAAGGTGCTCGTATTGGCCACAAGCAAATCGAAGGTCTCGGTTCCTGTCAGGTGAAGACTACGCCGAACATCAAACAAATCTCGCCGTTTCATCAGGTAATGCGCGAAAATCTCGTTGCGCACACTCGACAACACAATATGACGCGCCTCCAAACAAACCACAACACGATCCGGACGTGCGCCATCGGCCAGTAGACCTCGCAGAGCATAGTACCAGTCGAAGTATGTGGTCGCTTGGATCGCGAACTGCTGAACATGCTGGTTGGGAAGCAGGCGCTGTTCCAACTTCTTCACATCCACATCATGGAGGAGCAAGGAGTTTCCTACAAGCAACACCTCTTTTCGTCCCTCAGCCCCACCGCGAATTTGAGCCGCACCTAACGCTTCATTCTGAATTCGCGAGAGATTCCGACTGACTCGATACACGAAGTGAAACGTTCCGAGTTCAAGCCCCCCGATCAGACAAATCGCAATGGCTAACAGTCCAATTGTTGCCTTCTGCAGGGTGGAGATACCTCGCCCTGCTGATGTATCAGAACTGGAAGTAAATAAAGGCATTCGATTTACTACCCGCGAAAAATAGAGTCGCGACCATCAATATGCTGCCGATGCCGACACGACCGTATGGATGGATCCGCTCGAACAAATACTCCTCCCCGCGCCGCTCATTAAGTTGATCTATCAGAAACATTGGAAGTGTAAACATGATTAGAAACATTGTGGCAGTGGCGTATTCTGGAATCCACTGCACTCTTGTGAGGCCGAGAGAAAGAAAATGCCATGCGTAACTAACTGACTCCGCACGAAAAAATATCCAGCCGATACAAACCACATGAAATATAGCGATGCGCTGCAGCCACATCCTGCAGTACGGAAATTTCCCGGACCACGACCTCACCCCCTCTTGGATGCCCATGCTGATTTGACTGGTCCTGCCGATCAGCCGCTCCAGGCCAAGGCCCAAGCCGTGTAGCATCCCCCAGACGATGAAGGTCCAGTTCGCCCCATGCCATCCTCCCCCAATCGTCATCGTCATGGCCAGATTCCTCAGTGTCCGCCATTCCCCCCCGCGATTCCCCCCAAGCGGAATATACAGGTAATCGCGCAACCATGTGCTCAGGCTGATGTGCCATCGGCGCCAAAAGTCTTGCAAGCTCACGGCCAGATAGGGCTGCCTGAAATTCACCATGAAGTGAAATCCAAGAAGTTGTGCCGATCCCCTGGCAATATTACTGTAGCCGCTGAAATCACCATAAATCTGCCAGGCGAATGCATACGCACCGATTGCCAAGATGAATATATTGCTCTCGCCCAACTTCCCACCAAATGCGCCATCAGCTAACAGCGCACAATTGTCGGCAATAACACATTTCCGAAACAGGCCCGTGATGATCAACAGTATTCCGTTGAATATCTTCTCTGAATCGTAAGAACGCGCCGCTTGCACCTGCGGCAACAAATGCGATGGTCGCTGGATTGGTCCAGCAATCAGGTGCGGAAACAGACTAATGAAGAGCGCGTAGTCAACAAATGAAGAAGCCGGCTTGAGGCGCCGATAATACACATCAACGATATACGCCAAGGCCTGAAATGTGTAGAACGAAATCCCTGGTGGCAACACTATCTGCAAGGTGCTAATCGAGACCGATACCCCCATTTGCTCCATTATCAGGGCAAATGAATCGATAAAAAAGTTGCAGTACTTGAAGTAGCCGAGAAATCCGAGATTTAACGTGACAGAACTGACCAATGCGAGTTTACGTTGGGCATCGTTTGGGGAAGACTCGATAACATGGGCACATACAAAATCCACCACAGTGGAGACAAAGATCAGGCCGAGGAATCGCCAATCCCACCATCCATAAAATACGTAACTAGCCACGAGCAGGAAGGCGTTTTGACTCCGCCAACTCAGGCGCCAATACACCCCGACCACAAGCGACAGGAACACAAGATAGATCAGCGTATCAAAAAACATACGTATTTATGGGTTCGCGCGTCCAGAGAAAATGACCTGCCCCCAATTTCGTTGCTTCCGGATTCCAATTCCACTCCACGCTGACGTTGACCCCATTCCGAGACAACTGCTAACCAGAGCAGGCGACTTCTTCGACGATCCATTCTTCCAAACTTTGGCTCCCAAACTGGCTGGCGTCAGGTGGCTGAGTGAGCTAAGCGGGCGGCGTGTGTTTTAGTCGAGCCCTCATTGAATCATTTGCCGTGCAGCTGGGTGATGAGTGCATGAACGTGCACCAGTTCACCTCACTGGCCAATGGACAAACCGTCCTCGACACGTAGAGGCATTTTCCACCGGCTTGCCCGGTCGAATGAAGCCGAACTGGATCCCTCGTAGATAGGCCCAGAGAGGTGGCTCCGGTTGTTTGGACAGTTTTTGCCAGTTCATAAGTGGCGCCTGGCGGATGATGCCTACGCGGCGACATGCCGTGCAGGCAGGTGATCATTATACATGTCCTCCGGCGTGTGTCCCTCCAACGCGCGATGTGGCCGGACCTGATTGTAGAAGGTCAGGTACCGCGTCACCCCCTGCTGGGCCTCGCGGATGGTCTCATAGGCGTGGAGATAGACCTCTTCATATTTGAGGCTCCGCCATAGCCGTTCCACGAACACATTGTCACGCCACTGCCCCGTTCCATCCATACTGATCTGAATGCCATGGGCTTGCAGGAGCCCGCTGAACTCTTGGCTGGTGAACTGGCAACCCTGATCCGTGTTGAAGATCTCCGGGCAGCCATACCGAGTGAGCGCCTCCTGCACGGCTTCCACGCAGAAGTCCGTGGTTAACGTGTTAGACAGCCGCCACGCCAGCACTCGGCGACTGGCCCAATCCATGATCGCACAGAGATAGACGAAGCCGCGGCGCATCGGAATGTAGGTGATATCCGCTGCCCAGACGTGGTTCGGACGTGTGATCGTCAACTGGCGTAGCAGATAGGGATAAATCCGATGGGCCGGATGGCGTTGACTCGTACGTGGCATCCGATAGATCGCCGTGATGCCCATCCGCCGCATCAGGGTGGCCACATGGCGCCGTCCGACGCCATGCCCCTCGCGTCGGAGGATATCCCGGAGCATCCGGGCTCCGCCGAACGGATACTGCAGATGCAGTTCGTCAATCCGGCGCATGAGCGCGAGCGCGGTGTCGGAGACCGACCTCGGCTGGTAGTACGCTGTCGAGCGGGCGAGCTTCAGCACCTGACATTGTCGCGCCACTGGTAACGTATGGGTGCGGTCAATCATCGCTTTGCGCTCAGCAAACCCGCCTTGATGAGCGCCCCTTCTAAAAAATCATTCTCCAGGGTCAGTTGACCGATCTTCGCGTGCAGGGTCTTCAGATCCGGAGCCTCCGCTGAAGGTTTCGTCCCGCCAAACACGTCTGCTGCCCCGGCCAGCAGGTGCTGCTTCCATTCGGTGATCTGGGTGGGATGGACGTGAAATTGCTCGGCCAATTCCACCACCGTCTTGTCACCTTTGACCGCCGCCAACGCCACCTGGGCCTTGAAGGTTGCTCCGTGATTTCGTCTCGTGCGTTTCATCGCCTCGCTCCTTTGGTTCGCCACCGCTCAGTGGCCTTGGTGAAGCCAGGCTACCACTTATCACACTGTCCGAAATTCCGGAGCCCCCTCTCAGTCTTTTAGCGTGCGCGATTAGGTTTCGGTCCCAGGATCGACCGTGATGGAGCGTGGCCCCGCCGCCTATCCCAGGACGTGATCGAGGAGCTAGCCGACGATTTCCCCGGACATCCCCCCCCGGCCTTCACGACTAAACTGGAGCGACTCCAGTGATAGCCGACTGTCAAGATTCGAAACGTCCGCCCATCGGCGAACGCCTCATGCACAAAATCCATACTCCAACGCTTGCGGGGGCCGGTCGGCATCAGCGCGGGGCCGCAATGCAAGGCCCTGTGATTGCCCCATGGCCCCCACATCCGCAACTGCAGTCAATCCAGCCGGTATCACGGACGGGACCCGCTTCCGGTTCACGAGCAGCCCTCACGTCGCAGCAACACCCAAGTACGTGGGTACCCATAGCGCGGTCGAATCTGGGCGAAATCTCGAATGCGCAGCCAGATGGGCGTACTTCCTTTTCCAGGCGTGCAAGGTTTGTTCGGCAATCTCGAGCTGCCGACAGACCTCCTCAACCAGGGTACCAGTCTCGACTTGCCGCATGGCATACACTGTGTGCTCTTCGGAGAGTCTCGCCCCCCTTCATCGACCACTCCTCCCGTCGATGACCGCCGAAACCGTTATTCTACTCTCGCTCTAGAGTGACGTCGTTTTCGGGGTAGACGTCACCAAAAACGCATATCGTTAGCAATGAGAAGGGTATTTGCAACTAATCTATCTGGCCTCAGAGAAGCCGTATAATACTGCCAATTGTTCGCCATCATCTCTATCCTGGCGGGTTTATTTTCAAATAGCTCCATGACTTTTTGCAGACAGAGTTCCGGATCACAAAATTCGAAAAAATTTCGATCCTTCACAAAATTGCCCGGGACCACATAGTTCAATTTCTCCGAAACAATGCACTTGGAAAAGGCCACGTACTCACCCATCTTCCAGCCAATTGATCCATGCAAACCCGTTGTAGCGATGCATATGGGGTGTTGATGTAGCAATGATATATAGTGCTTCTTGCTTGAGATAGCTGAGTTATCCAAAAGCAAACTACGGAAGTTCCGCATCGCGTACTCGGAATGGTCGAATCCGCCATAGAAGTAGGAGCCGAGTTCCTTCCTTAGTAACTGTATGCACCGCGCGCGCATTTCATTGAGAGACGCGCGCTGCTGTTTCTGCTCTAGGGGCAAGGCGGATCCCAGCACTTCACCATCCGGATCCCAGGCGCGCGCCATGAAAAGCACACGAGGCTCCTGATCCGGTTTCGGCAAAGCATGCATATTGATTACTGTTGGAAGGAACCTGATAGAAGCAACCTTGGCGGTGCATCGCAGCAACTCGACTGGACGGCTAAGTAAGTGTCTCCTTAAAAACATGCGTGCAAGCTCATGATGATCAAATCTACCTCCGTAAACTTCATAGTTCAACCCCAGAGGAAATATCCGAGATCTGTCACGAATAGGAATAGCTTGATAGGAATAACTTCGTTTGAAATAGGCGTCAGCTACCTCAAGCGCCTCCTCATTCAAACTGGACCCATCACTAGTGTCGTAAAATATTATTTTCTTGTCATCAAGGGTGACAAATAGCCCGTTTAATGCCTGTGGCTCCAAGTGTTTCATCATTCTTCTGCCATTGTGGCAGTAGTTAGTTAAACTTTGATTTAGGCGAATTTCTCCAGTCATGTGCAGGAGGGAAAACCCAGTATATAGCTGAGAGACATGTGGTGACGTACTGTATGCGTATACTGTGCACTTCATTCGCATGCTCACTAGATTGACTCCCTGTGCTCACCGTTTCTGCCACGCCCCAGTGACGCATCGTCATTTACTTTTATCTCAGGGCGTTTAGCCCAGGCTCTACCCCGCAATGGAATGACTTAGGCCAAAATTAACCTATCCGTTCCTGCGAGATGACTGCTTCCCGAACAATAGATCACCACACTGATTTACAATGTCGGCTAGAAGTCGAGACTCTCCGCCACAACGCTCGGCATAACGCCTCCCAGATTCCGCAGTTCTTCGACGCAAGGCATCATCGGTCCACACCCGTCTGATGGCAACTGCCAGGGCAGCGGGGTCCTTTGGTGCCACGATAACTGCCTCGTCCTCTAACATACCCCTGGTCGCCAAACCATCTGTGACAATGACACATTTTCCCATCGCCATGGCCATCAGGTATAAACTTAGGCCCGGTGCATACATTGTGCTTGGTAGCAGCGGAACCACAACAATTTTGGCTCGACGCACAAACTCCACCCAACTCTGCTCTCCCTCATTCTTGGCTGCCGCGAGATTCGGCGGGAGATTCGAAAGATCAAGGTCGGTGGCAGATCGCTTCAGCAATGCATCTTCTTCGTAAAGGAGCAACCCAGGATAGTCAGCCCTACGCATAGCTTCGATAAAGGTTGGGAAGTCTCGGTAACTTCGGCCTGCAGTGAAGACATATTCTTCGGTACACAGTGGCTGATCGCCAGAGTTCATCTTTTCCAAATAGTTCACCTTGAACGGCACAAACGCACACTTGGAGGAAGGAATTCCATATATCCTCTCGTATTCACTCGTATCCTTGAAATGTAGGATGAACCGATCTACTCTCCGCAACAGTACCCCCTTCAGCCAGGCAACGGTCGATTGTTTCCATCCAATAGGGCGGGACAAGATAAAGTCTACCGCCACGACCTTGCACCGCCCGAACGGCCAGAGAGCCTTCATTAAACAGAAACCAACAACTCTCCATGTGCCCCCCGACAACACCAGCACGTCTTTTCCTTGCGCCCGGAAGAATAGACACAGCCCATCCCAGAACGTTTCCTTCTCACCAGCGTAACGACTCTCCGCCTTGTATGGGCCAGCCGCTACGCCATCAAGACGACGAAGATTGGAAATCACACGAATAGAGATCATTGGTGTCATTGGCGTCAAGCTCAATATTTGCTGAGGTGCAGACAAGTGTCGGATCCTATCCGACCGGTCTTTCTAAGGAGAGCCGCCTGCTCGTACGCAGCTACGAGACTCCGGCCGATAGTGTCCCAGGAGTAGGTCCGCTTCGCAATGCCGCACGCACTATCAGCCAATCTCCTGCGCAATTCGCTATCCGACAGTACACGAGCCACTTGCTCAACAAATTCGCCTGGGGTATCCGCTAGAAGCAAATGTTCCTCGTCTCTTAGGTGTAAACCCGATGCAGCAAAGGTCGTACTGACTATCGGCATGCCCATGGCCAAGGCATCGACAATTTTTAACCGCGTCCCTCCTCCGTCAGTGATGGGACAGACGAATATTGTCGCCTTCCGGAAATAGGGACGAACGTCTTCAACAAATCCAGGGACGTGCACACGGGAATCCCTCTGGCTCAACTCACGCAGCCAGGCCGGCGGGTTTTTCCCGACCACATCAATTTCGATCGCCTTCACTCGTTCAGCCAATTGAGGCCAGATGGATCTAAAGAAGAATGTGATCGCCCCCTTGTTAGCCAGTTGATCGAGACGACCACAAAACATCAACCTGGTGCCTCCGGGATCCGGACGCGGTGTGAAATATTCAATATCGACCCCGTTGGGGACCACACGAATGTCACTTTTGGGGCAGGAAGGCTTGAGCAGTTTCCCTTCGTCATCGGACACCACCATGTTCACATGGAACAAGGGACACCAACGTTGCTCTGCAGCCAGCAAATTTGCGGACTCACGCGACCAAAACATGCGCCACAGCGCACTTGAGTCAGTGGCCGCCCGCCTCTGAACGAGAGCGGATTCTATATCGTGGTGATTCAGCACGGTGCCGACCGAAGGAAGCAACGATACATAGGGAGCCAGCCCCAATGTGTCGACATGCACCACATCAAACTGAATTCGACCCGCAAGTCGTTTAAGGCGCTTCGCCATCTCTTTCGAACGTAACCACCGAAATTCATACGGGTCACCCGTGAGCAAACCACCAATTGCCCGCCAGTAGCGACCTATACCAAAAAAATCGGCCGGAAGAGGGACCCACTCTACACCAGCGCAAAACTTTGACAAGGCTTCTACGCAATGCTGCGGTTCAACCCCTGGCGGCCGGGATGCCGGCTGGTCAAATACCAACACATGCACCTCATGATGCCTGGATGCCTCCTTCAACAAATTATAATTACGCTGAAGCGGTCCGCCCTTTGGTGGATACGCAAGGTTGTGTCCTAACCACAGAATTCTCATGTCTGGTTTCTATCAATCGGCACCGAGGAATCGCCGAAGTTCATTGCCGCAACTATTCCGGTGCCATCAGATGCGTGAGTTCACGACAGTGATTCGGTTGAAGCATGAGATAATTGACAGACCAATGTCCCAGTGGTCGCAACCGAAGAAGCCGTCCATCGAAGAAATATATCTTGTAGCCGTACTGTGTCATAAGACTGAACAACTGATGCGCCGGCGTTCCTTCTTTATCGGGATCTCCCCCCACTTCCATGAGCCAGGCCGGTTTGGACCTCTCGAAAAACGTCCTTCCCCCACTCACGACGGCTAACTCGTGCCCTTCGACATCGCATTTGATGAACGTGATCTTGTCGGCAACATCCAGAAACAGCGAATCCAAAGACCGCATCGGAACCGTATACTCTTTCATTGCCTTACTCGACGCGTCCTGCTTCAAGTCGATCTGTGCGCGATAAAAATTGTTCCCTCCATACTCATGCTGCGGCACCCGCATCACCGCCGTACCATCGTGCTGCGACATAGCATAGTTCATCGGGGCGACATTCCTGAGCTTGAGCTTGCGAACAATCCCGCTCATTACCCGGAACGTATCTGGAATGGGTTCAACACTGTAGACTTTCCCTCTCTCTCCGACCAACAAGGACAGAACGTTCGTGTACCATCCGAAATTTGCCCCCATATCGATGACGGAGTCTCCCGGCTTCACAAGAGCTTTGACAGGTTCGACATCGTCCTCCCAGAATGTGCGCACGGAAGGGGCATAGTAATTCGTCTTCACCCACGTGAGAATCGGTGCCGGAAGCACATTCGCAACCAGTAGCCTTATGAGATGTTTGGACAACGGAAATTCTCCTCTTACACCGGGGTGATTGCGGAGATCCTGAGAGACTTTCCTCAGGATCCACGGGGCCCGCCGCCCAGAATAACACCGGTTTGTAAAGTTCGATAGAGTTCAGCCGTACGAGTCGCCATGAGGCCTGCACTAAATTCAGACTCAACCCGCCTCCGGCCTGACGCGCCAAAATCCACAGCCTTCGATGGGTTTTCAATCAGAGACTGGATCGCAGCGGCAAGTTCCTCGGCATTGTTCGGGCGAACCAAGACACCGGAATACCCATCTGCTAGGACCTCGGGAATCCCTCCCACTCGGCTCGCAACAACCGGGCGCCTCAGAGCAAGGGCCTCCAACAGCACCATCGGAATACCTTCATGCAAGGAAGCCAGAACAAAGACATCCACCATGTTGATAAAATCGTACGCCTGTGCCTGGTGGCCTGCAAAAATGACCGATCGGCCCAAGCCCATCTGATTGGCGTTAGCTTCGAGCTGCACACGCAAAGGCCCATCACCGACAAAAATGAGTAGCACATTCGGATGGGACTGAGACAGAATTTGAAAGGCCTCGAGCAATACGGCATGCGCCTTCACCGGCACTAGCCGTCCCACCGTTCCGATCAACACGGCGTTGTCGTCAACACCCCACTCCCTACGTTTGTCCGCCCTCTGGATCGTGACACGAACTGCTTCTAAATCGATCCCATTGTGTATGCACACTAGCCGGTCGGGATCATAGAGCCGCCCCAGGGCCTGCTCAATCTCTGATGAGACGGCGATGACTTTATCCACCAGCCGACGGGTTACGAATCTATCCGCGATCATGTATGCGGACATCTTCACATTCCTCAGCCCCTGAAACGGTTCAGGCAAACCGTGAACAATCCTGACTACATGCGGGCCCCCCATGCAGCGAGCAACAATTGAGGCAAGAATGGAGTCTTTGTACTTATGAGTGTGAACAACGTCAGGCCGAAACCGGCGAAACACTCTTGCAAGTCCAGCGGCAAGCGCGAAGGGGCCATGTTGCTTCTCAGGAATGACCGCAAGGGAAAGCGGAAGCTTCCGCAATTCATCCGCCAACCGTCCCTCATTGAATAACACCACGGAGTATTCGAAGCCGGGCAATCGAACCAGGTAGGTCATGAGCGCAAGCAACTGAACTTCTGCCCCGGCCCATAAGTCGCCCATCGCGACATGACAAATCCTCACGACCGAATCCCGCCATGGGTGCTATTCAACAGAAGAAATCTCCACCAGGCCCACTCGCAGTCTGCTGCAGGGCTTCGTTCCTACGCCATACAACCACAATTGCACGGCGCGGCTATCCTCCGGATCTCAGACAGTGATCATACAGCGACTGATAGGAGGACACCATGGTCTGCAAACTGAACTGCCCTTCTGCACGGCGTTTTCCTCTTTCTGCAAACGTGGCCGACTGCTGCTTGTTGGTCAACGACGTGATCAACCTGTCTGCCAACGCCTGACTATCACGTGGCGGAACAAGAAATCCTGTTTCTTCATCTATCACAAGTTCAGGATTTCCTCCGACCCGCGTCGCGATGACCGGCTTGCCGGCTATCATCGCCTCGAGGATTGCCATTGAGAGTCCTTCCGAAAGCGAGGGCAACACGAACAGATCAAGCATGGCCAAAATCCTTGGAATATCCTGCCTCAGACCCAGAAAGTGGACTCTTTTCTCCACACCGAGGCGAGAAACTTGCGCCTTCAATTCGCTCTCCAGCTGCCCCCTCCCGGCAAATACAAATGATGTGTTGGGACATGTTTTCAGAACCGCAGGGATGGCCTCGATGAGGTACTGATGCCCTTTCACCGGATACAGATTGCCTACCACACCCACAATCTGATGATCCTCAGGCAACCCCAACTCCTTCCGGCACTCAACCACCTCCGTGGGAGTGCACTGGGGCAGCGCGTCCACGCCGTTATAGAGGACCTTCACGCGCTCAGGCGACACTCCGACTTTCTCAACGATAAACTCCTTCAAATTCTCTGATACCGCCACCATAGTCGCCCTTCGACTCACCCATCTGTACGCAAGTCGTCGCCGAAGCCGTTCCCAATAGTAGTTCTT
>WBZL01002695.1_pt1 | contig 16982 bp, 17 predicted proteins | sample 5204291 | NCBI WGS metagenome assembly WBZL01 (sample SAMN12344345, study PRJNA552823) | activated sludge metagenome | biome: Activated sludge suspended growth; feature: Nitrification reactor; material: Wastewater; isolation source: activated sludge from nitrification reactor of wastewater...
AAAGAAGGCGTTGGCTCCGCTGGCCAGAGCCTCTTTTTCCAGGCGGTGATCGCCGGAAACCATGATGGTAATGGCATTGCTGTCAACGGCCGTTTGCCCAGCCCGGATATCGTTTAATAGATTGAGACCGCTCATGCCTTGTGCAAGATAGCAATCGATAATAAAGGCATCGGCCCCTGAGGCGGCAGCCGAAGTTGCTTCCTGAATGGTTTTACACGCCAAGACAGAATAGCCGTCTAATTCAAACAGCATTTTCAATAAACCGACATTGGTCGCGTCATCATCAACGATGATTAAGGTATTCATGACGAGTGCCTGTTAATAGATAGTATAAAATCGCCGGAGAATATATTGGACCGGCGATTTTTCATTCGTCTGGTTGACTGGCTTATTCTGGCGAAGTAACATGGCCGCTTTATCCGTAAAACTGGCTGTTGGTCGCTTTTATTTGCCGTCACCAAGAGCAGCGATACCCCGAATTAACCCAATGGCGTTGATGCCAATGCGCAGCGCCTCGGAGGTGCTAATTTTGGGTGGTCCGCCGACGTTTTCTTCGGCCGTACGGGCCATCAAATAAGCTGTGCCCAGGCCTATTAATGCACCGATAGCTGTGCCGGCGACGAGTAATTTTACTTTCCAGTTTTCATTTCCTTCAGATTGCATGCTGGTTTAGCTCCGTTTTAGATAACTTTTAATTTGTTTGAGAAAGGCATGTATGTAAGCCACGAAGGCATTGGCCTGGATGATGGGGCGGGCAATTTTGGGGGATAATTCGCCCGTTTTTGACTGTGCTCGCTGAACCAGATTATCCATTTGCCAGAATAATTGTTGAATTCGGCCACCGTCGTCCATCCGGGGTTTGCCTTGTTTCCGTCGGTTGCGGCTGATGGCGTATATGCCGGCCAGGGAAAGAGGGCCAACCGCGCACAAGAGCATCATGGGGATGCTGAACAGGATAATGGTGATGTCGGCAAGGCCAGAGGCAAATTCGGCTGCACCGGTTAGCCCGGGGGCGAAAACGCCAACCAGGAACAAGATAATCACTAGGAGGGCAACGGCCGTGATCAGCCCTAGAGGTAAATATACGTAGAGCCGGTTGAAGCGGTGCAGGGCTGCTCGACGTTCTTTTTGCGCCTGGCTGGGCTGGAAAGGGACTGTGTAATTAGCGGAATTGGGTTCTGACTGTGTCATAGGGCATCATCATTTATTATGATGGATTGTATCACAATTCAAGAGCTTGCTGCATTATTTTCGCAGGGGTTTTCAGAGTGGGCGGCGCGGTGGTGGGAGACGGCCGTTATTTCACCGTGTAGCTGTGCGATAACCGGGCGACACCGCGAATGGTGGCTGCAACCGAGCAGTATTTTTCTTCAGACAGAGTGATCGCACGGGCAACCTTTTCCGGATCAAGGTTTTCGCCCTCCACGATGTAGTGCAAATGGATGTCGGTGAATTGGTAGGGCGGTTCGGCAGCCTGGTTGCCTTCCACGTCGATATAGAGCTTGGATAGCTTTTGACGCTGGCGGTTTAAAATCATCACGACATCGTGGCCTGAACAGGAAGCCAGGCTCAGAAGTAGCAAATCGGATGGTTTGATGGCTTTCCATTCTTGCCAGGCGTCGTCTTCGTTGTCTGGCCAGGAACCGGCGACAACAACGTGACCAAACGAATCTCGGCCGACAAACATTTGGCTTCCTTCACCGGTCCATTTTAGGGCAATTTTACTCATTTAGAATTCCTTTGCTTACTGGCAGAGTTGTGGTGTGCTGGATAAGGAAAAACCGGTTTGCGGGTCGATGCATTGGCAATACGTGCTTTTTTCTCCGGTTCCGGTCCACATCCAGTAGGTTACGGTTGTTTTGTAACAAGGAGAACGCAGGCCGAACGGCCGTTGCCATTCCACGCCCACCCCTTCGTTTTCATCCGCCTCAAGCAGAAACACACGAATATGGCTGGTGTCACTGCCCCCAATTTGCAGTTGTTGATTCATCGAAAGGGAAAAGGCCATGCACGGGAAAAACATCACCGCCAACCAAAACAGAAAAAAGGCAAGATACAGGAAACGGCGCAGCCAACGTCTCATCGATTGTTTTTGCAGGTGTGAATGTTGCCTGACGAAGGGCCGGTTAAGTTGCCCCAACCGGTCCTTCGCCTAGACTAATGCATTTAATCTTCTATATTCATGGCCGGCAGATAAAGTTCGGTCGTGTATTCTTTGACCATGCGTCGGGTGCCAAAATTGGGCGCGCAAGAGCGAATCGACTCACGCATCATTTCTACCCAGCCCCGCGGCACATTATCGCGGTCGCGGTTATAGAACAGAGGCACGACTTCTTCTTCGAGGATTTGGTAGAGGGAACGGCCGTCTTCCTCATCCTGCTGATATTGGTCACTATAATCTTTTGCCTGACCAATAGCCCAGCCATTCGCCCCGTTATATCCTTCAACCCACCAGCCATCCAAGATGCTGCAATTCAGCACGCCATTTACGGCCGCTTTCATACCACTTGTCCCACTGGCTTCACGCGGCCGGCGCGGTGTATTCAACCACACATCAACCCCTTGAGTTAAATAACGCGCCACATGCATATCGTAATCTTCCACAAAAGCAACGCGCCCGCCCAAATTGTTATTGCGCGATAAATTGTAGATTTGCTGAATCAAACTCTTGCCGGGATCATCCGCCGGATGGGCCTTGCCGGCAAAAATGATCTGCAACGGCCGATGTTCATCCAGTACCATCGTGCGTAACCGCTCCATATCGCGGAAAAGCAGATCGGCTCGCTTATAAGTCGCGAACCGTCGCGCAAACCCAATGGTCAGTGCGTCCGGATCCAATAGCATCCCGCCGGTGAGAATCTGCGAAGGATCGCTGATGCCTTCGATCCAGCGCCGCCGGGCGCGTTCCCGCAAAAAGCTGATAAGTTTACGCTTTAAATCCAGGTGAGCATCCCATAATTCAGCATCTGGAATTTCGTTCAGGCGTTCCCAAATTTTGGGGTTATCTTCTTCGGCTACCCATTCTGGTCCGACATATTTGCTATACAGCGCGTGCAATTCACTGCTAATCCACGTCGAAATATGGACGCCGTTTGTAATTGCCGTGATGGGCACTTCTTCCACCGATTTCATCGGCCAGACCCGTTGCCACATCTTGCGTGACACCTCGCCATGGAGTTGGCTCACGCCATTCGCCTGCCCGGCCAGGTGTAAAGCCATCACGGTCATATTGAACGCAGTTCCCCACGCCTCCTGATTTTTACCCAGACCGAGAAACTCTTCACGACTCAAACCGATTTCATCCCAGAAGCCGTTGAAATAGTGCTCTACAACCTGGAAAGTAAAGGCGTCGTGCCCGGCCGGCACCGGTGTGTGGGTCGTAAATATGGAATGCTGCCGTACAACGGCCGAAGCCTCCGCAAAGGTCATGCCCTCGGCCACTTTTTCACGAATCAACTCTAACAACAAGAAGGCAGAATGGCCTTCATTCATGTGCCACACAGTCGGATTGATGTTTAAAGCGCGCAGCATACGCACGCCGCCAATGCCGAGTAAAATCTCCTGGCGAATGCGCGTCTCGCTGTCGCCAGAATACAAGCGAGCCGATAATTCCCGGTCCCAGGGATCGTTTTCATCGACGTCTGTGTCTAATAAATAAAGCGAAACACGTCCAACCTGGATATGCCAGACTCGTGCATACACGTTCCGGTCGCCAACGTGAACGTTGATCAGAAGCTCTTCGTTTTCGGAAACATATACCGGGGCGATGGGTGCTTTATTGATGTCTAATTGTTGGTAAACGGCTTCTTGCCAGCCATGCCCAGGAATGCGCTGCCGGAAATAGCCCTGCGGGTATAAAAAGCCTACGCCGACAAATGGCAGACCCAGGTCGCTGGCCTCTTTGGCGTGGTCGCCAGACAAAATGCCCAGGCCACCGGAATAGATGGGCACAGAGCTGTGCAGGCCAAATTCAAAGGAAAAATAAGCGATGGTTTTATTGGTTATTTCGGGGAATTGTGTGCGGAACCAGGTGTGGTTACTGCGGATTTTCTGATCATATAGGATCAGAACTTTGTTGTAATACCGTAAAAAGGCGACGTCTTCAGCGGCTAGTTGCAGTTGTTCTGCCGTCATTTCTTGCAGCATTTGGACGGGATTGTGTTGGGTCCGCCGCCACATGGTTAAATCTAACCGTTTGAATAAGTTACGCGCTTCAGGCGTCCAACTCCACCATAGGTTATAGGCAAGTTCCGGCAATCGGCCGATTTTTTCTGGGATTTTGTTTTCAAAGCTCATAATTTGGGAATCCTCGCTTGTAAAAAAGGTGTTTGTGGCCCATTGGATTTTAGTTTGGGTCGTTGACAAACGACGATATGGTTGATGAGTCAACCATACGCTGTGAGATTATACCATGTTCACTTTGGCAACGACAATTGGCACAAATAAATAAGAGGGAACGCACGTAGTTTAGATGTCCCGTAAAGTTTTTTGGAAAGGCGGTCGATGGGCGCGTTCGATGGCGAGTTTGACGGTGCTGGCTATGCACCAGTTGAATTGTTCGTCGGTCATGAGTTGGTGGTCGATGACGGGGGTGGGATTGGTGCTGTTGATGACGTAGGGCTGGTTGTCTTTGATGACAAACTCGACCATGTTGATGTCATATTTGTAGGCGCGGGTGAGGGTGCGGGCATCCTGGGCGAGTTGGGTCAGCAGGGATGGATTGTGGTAGGTGACTTGTGGGAGGTAACGGCCGTTTTCCTGATCATATTGCAGCGTCAGCACCTCTTCCTGGCCGATCACCAGACAATGAATGTGTATATCCGATTCGATGAGCTGCTGCAAAATCATGGTATGGGTGCCGCTTTCATCGTATCGCTGAATTAGCTCATCCACATCAAGAACGCGGTAGACAACATGACGTCCGCCGCTGTTAATATCTTTAAAAATAGCCGGCACACCTACATAACTGACTATGCCTTCCCAATCCATTGGGTAAACCAGGTTGCGAAAGGAGTCTGGCCCAACTTCTTTGAGGCGAATGTATTTATTGGGCAGGGCAACAGTCCGTGGAGTGGTCATGCCCAGTTGGTTAACCAGGGCGATACCATAGAATTTGCTGTCGGCCGACCAGACAAATGGATTGTTGATGATGTAACAGTTTTGCAGGGCGGCATATTTAAGGTAAACGCGGTAATAAGGGGTTTCGTTGGAGATGCGGTCGATAATGACATCATATGGGCAATCCTCATCCATCAATGTGCCGCCAATCTGAACCAGTTCAGCCACAACACCCTGATCGGTTTTGTTTACGGCCTCTAAAAAGGCGTTTGGCCACTCTTCTTCTCGGCCAATTAAAATGCCTACCCGTTTTGGCTCTTTTGAGGTCATTTATTTCTACCATCCCAGTTTGAAATATGATTGAACGAATCAGATGGGGAAACTATACATCAATTGGCGCTTGATGCCGAAAATTCAGGCGCTGAATTGGCTGAAGGTCTGATCGTAACGGGGTGCGAGTTGACGCCAATCGTAGGGGGTAACGGCCGTTTCCAGTGCCGCTGCCCATCGGTGAATTTGCGGTATATCGGAAAGTGCATGGCGTAATCGCCCCACCAAATCACCCTGATTTTCGTATAGGCAGTAAGGGTAAAACATTTCAGGAAGCAGCTCAGGGTAACTGAGACGGTTTGGCAGCAGGGGAAATGTGTGGCAGGCGATGGCTTCTAAAACGCTGATGCCGAAAAATTCGTGGTAGGCGGTGGAAATGGTCAGGTCGGCCGCCCAGAGTAGGGCGTGATAGGTTTCTCGCGGGGCGTGGCCGACGTGAATGATCCGGTCGCCTAAATGAGCGATGGCTGCCTTAAAAACAGACGGCCGTCTGCCAAATTGTTCACCGCACAGAGCCACAGAAAATTGAAACCCCTCATCGGCCAGGGTGATGAGCGCCTGGAAAAAATCTTCGGGATTTTTGTCGTATTCCCACCGTTGGTTCCAGAGGATCAACGGCCGTTTCCCGCTGGCTGCTGTGACGGGTGAGGTGGACGGCCGTTGCAAACCCGCCAGATCAATGCCTACCGGCAGCACGAGGCTTTTGGCGCGCAGCAGAGGCATCGTGGACAGTTCTTGATATTCGGGGAAATGTTTGAGAAAACCGGGCAGCGCGGCGAACCAACTTTCCAGGTGATACTGTGAATTAAACATGACAAAATCGGCGGCCAGCATCGAGGCGAAATTGATAAAGACGTAATGCAGATCGCGCTCGCCATGCTGCCGGCGCATCGGGCCGGTACGGCCGTCTTGCGGCAGAGGATACGTGAGTTGATTTTCGTGCATATAGAGGCCAACAGGGGTTTTGGCTGTGAACGGCCGTGTTAGCGCCAAAAACGTCGTCACATCCAGCATGTCTGTTGCCACAATCAACTCCGGCTTAAACGCCGACCGCCTGACCTGCTCCGCCAAAGTAACCGCGCCGCCATGCATCCGCCACTTCCAATAGCGCGCCGGCAAGGAAAACAGGGCAATGTCATGAAAGCTTTCACGCATCAGCCCCTCTGCCCAGGCCCGGTGGCTGCCGCCATGGTAGGGTGATATCAGACCAATTTTTAGTCGAGTAGACAAACCAGATACCTCATCTAATGAACGCCGCAAACATACCATCATCCAGGCAAAAGTTTTTGACAATCACTAGTCCAAAAGATACACTAATTGTGAAAATTCTCATAAATAAGTTCTCGCCCCATTTATGACAATGGTTTATACTTGGCAGACCTGATTCCCATGGGAGTGAGACTGTTGACGGGTAATGATCCAGAGCTTTTTTGGGATGCAACATACGCCATTGCAGTGGCTTTAATGGATTCTTACCCAAATATCTCCCCTGAAAATGTGGGCCTCAATGAAATGGCAGAAATGATCCACACCTTACCAGGCTTTGCGGATGATCCTGCTTTGGCCACCGAAAGAATATTGATCGACATACAAATTGTATGGTTTGAGGAGGCAGCGAATTTATGACCACTTCCGATACAGGCGCAGTCGCCCCTGGTGTTACCGTCCCCGAAGAGTTATCTAACAATGTTATGATCACCAACATCGCCAAGCTGTTGGACCCTGCCTACAACTGGGCCAGACGCAACTCAATCTGGCCGATGGTTTTTGGTCTGGCCTGCTGCGCGATTGAAATGATTTGCACGGCGTCCAGCCGCTACGATTTGGCTCGATTTGGCATGGAAGTTTTTCGCGCCACACCGCGCCAATCGGATTTGATGATCATCTCCGGAACGGTTACTAAAAAGATGGTACCCACGATTGTCCGTCTGTACAACCAAATGCCGGAACCCCGCTATGTGCTGAGTATGGGCGCGTGCGCTTCTGGTGGCGGCCCATTTAAAGAAGGGTACAACGTCGTAGACGGCATCGATAAATTTCTGCCGGTGGATGTCTACGTTCCCGGCTGCCCGCCAACTCCTCAGGCGTTGATCAATGGACTGATCGCCCTTCAGGAAAAAATCGATCAACAATCAATTGCCACGGCGCCCTGGTATCGGAAAGATGACCCGACGGCCGGATTGGTACCGATTCCCGTTTTGGGACCAGACCTGGTAGACCTGCGACAGCTTGACACGATTAAGCGCGAAGCGGCTAAAGCTCTGGCAGAGCAGAAGCAGATGGAAGAAGAAACGGCCGTTTCCCCCGAAACCGCCTGATACCCAATCATACGAGATTGATAAGGACAAGCAATGAGTGAAGCAATTCTAGAAGCGCCCGGTTCTGGCGCCCCAGAAACCTTGGCCAATCCGGTAGAACAGGCAATCAGTGCGCTCAAAGAGCGTTTCCCCGAAGCCGTGGTAGATGACCCTCGCGATGGATATAGCGGTCTGGTTGTCCCCGCCGACAAATTACCAGAAGTTGCCCTCGCCTTACGTGATGACCTGGGCTTTGATTATCTATCTAGCGTGACCGGCGTTGATCTAATCGAAGATGGCAAACTGGAAGCTGTTTACCACACATACAGCATCGATAAGGGCGGCAGCGCCGTGGTGCTACACGTTCAAGTCGACCGCGACAACCCCGTCATTCCCTCCCTCGTTCCCGTTTGGCCAGGCGCCGATTTTCAGGAACGAGAAGCCTGGGATTTGTTGGGCATTCAATTCGACGGCCACCCGGATTTGCGCCGCATTCTCACCTGGGACGGTTTTCATGGGCATCCCCTGCGTAAAGATTGGAAAGAGCCGTTTTATGAAGAAGATACCAAGCCATTTGGCAGCCGGTGGCCAGCCGGCGGCGTGTTACGCGCCGAAGAATTAAATCCGTATGGCCAAAATGTGCAATATCCTGCCGGTTGGGTTCCTACCGGTGATGAATATGACGTAGAAACGGAAATGTACGCCATCACCGGCGCAGACCTGGCTTATTCCATCGACGCCTCCCAGCAAATGAAAACCGACAAAATCACCGTGAACCTGGGGCCACAGCATCCATCAACGCATGGCGTGTTCCGCATGGTGGTTCAGTTGGATGGTGAAACCGTGGTCGATCTAAAGCCGGTCATGGGTTATCTGCACCGCAATCATGAAAAAATTGGGGAACGTAACACGTTCCTGGGCAACATCCCATACACCGATCGCTTGGATTACCTCAGCCCCATCAGCAATAACCTGGGTTATGTTTTGGCTGTTGAAAAATTGTTGGGGTCGGTTGTGCCCGAGCGGGCAGAGTGGATTCGCATCCTGACGGTGGAACTGACGCGGATTGCCAATCATCTCTGGGCGATTGGCTTCTTATTGAACGATCTGGGCGCCCTGCAAACGCCGATGCTTTATTTCTATATCGAGCGCGAATTGATTCTGGACTTTTTTGAAGCGTTAACCGGCGCGCGCATGATGAATAATTACATGCGCTTTGGCGGCGTGGCTTACGATTTGCCCGACGAAATTCGCGGTCAGGCGACGATGGAATTCCTTAACGAACTTGTTCATGAGCGGCTGCCAAAAGCCATTGAACAGGGCGACAATCTGATGACCAACAACGAGATTGTGCGAGCGCGCAGCATTGGCGTTGGCGTTCTGACGCGGAAAGAGTCGATTGCTTACAGCATGGCCGGACCAATGCTGCGGGCCAGCGGCGTGAATTATGATGTCCGTAAGGCGGAACCTTACTCCTATTACGAACATTTGGATTTTGACATCCCGGTTTATTACAACGGCGACGTGTACGACCGGTACAAGGTGCGGATGGATGAGCTGCAACAGAGTTTGCGGATTTTGCGGCAGGTGCTGCCCCATCTGCAAGCGACAGAAGGCGCGCCAATTATTGATGGTAAACCATCTTATGCAATTCGTACGCCGCAGCCTGGAGAGGCATACGGCCGTGTCGAAAATCCCAAAGGTGAGCTAGGCTTTTATGTCACCGCTAAACGGCGCAGCTCCAGCCCGGAACGCTACCACGTTCGCGCGCCATCGTTCATCAACCTCACGTCGCTGGGGAAGATGTGTCAGGGACACAAAGTTGCTGATATTGTTGTAATCTTGGGCAGCATAGACATTGTACTCGGTGAAGTTGACCGATAACTATTGAGTGGGGATAACCTATGTACGGACTTGGAATTGTCAAAGGTATGGCTATTACCTTCAGAAACTTTGTGGAAAGTTATCTGGATGATATTTTTTGGTGGGGTAAGGGCGGCCGGTATTACAACGATGCGGCTTTACAGGTGCGGCAAAGTTTAAAAGGCGAAGGCGTTGTAACGGTTTTCTACCCAGAGGAAAAGCTGTCGGTGCCTGAGCGGTTCCGTTTTGTGCCGTTTTTGGTTACTGATGACCCAGGCCCAGGACAAAAATGGGGTCATGATTGGTGTACTTCCTGTGGCATTTGCGCGAAGGTTTGCCCGCCGCAGTGTATTTGGATTAAACGCGGCACACAGCCAAACGGCCGTCCAAAACCAGAACCAGAACAATTCTTCATTGACATAGACATCTGTATGAACTGTGGCCTCTGCGCCGAATTCTGCCCCTTCGATGCCATCAAAATGGACCACGACTACGAATTAGCCAGTTACGATCGCACCACTGCCCATATACATGATAAAGAACGCCTGAGTAAGCCTATCAGCTATTGGCGCGAAATTGCACCCAAAAAAGCTGAAGCCGAAGCCGCCGCGCGTGATTTTGCCGAGAACAACAAGAAAAAGAAAAAGGCAAAGGATGGCGAGGCCGGCGACGAGCCACGGTTGGCCGAAGAAAAAGTTCGTCAGCTTCCTTACCGCGGCGAATATTATTAAGTTATAAATTTTGACCCGCCTTAAGTTTCCCTATCTGGCAATCAGAAAATTGTTTTTGGGCGGGTTTGATTGGTAAATCACATAAAAATTGCAAGGGGTTGGAGAAAAAGAGGTGTCATCGACGCGCTTTTCACTCCAACTTCTCGTTTATAGGATAAAAAATGTTTGGCAATAAAAATAAAAAAGAGGTTTCCGAGGAAGCCATAATGGCCGCGCTTTCCACCGTGATCGAACCGGAATTGCACCGTGATTTGGTTTCCCTAAACATGATCCGCAATCTGAAAATTGAGGGTCAGGACATCAGCTTCACCATCATGCTGACAACGCCAGCCTGCCCGTTAAAAGGCCGGATGGAAAGCGAATCCCGGGCGGCATTGGCGCGGGTGCCCAATTTGGGCCAAATAACCATCAATTGGGATTCCAATGTCCCCACCGATCGCCGAATCGGCAGCCAGGTTGGGCAAAACTTCCGCAACACCATTGCTGTTTCCAGCGGCAAGGGTGGGGTCGGCAAGACCACGATTGCCGTTAATTTAGCTATCTCTCTGGCGAAAGAAGGCGCGCGGGTAGGCTTGTTGGATGCTGACATTCTCGGCCCCAATGTCCCGATGATGATGGGTGTGGACCAGATGCCATCGCCTCGTGACCGCAAAATGGTCCCTGCCGAGCGCTTCGGCGTGAAGATGATTTCCATGGCCTTTCTGGTGAAACCCGACCAGCCGTTAATCTGGCGCGGCCCTATGCTGCACAGCGCCATCAGCCAACTGCTAACAGACGTGGACTGGGGCGAGTTAGATTATTTAGTCATCGACTTGCCGCCGGGAACAGGTGACGCGCAGTTGACATTGGCCCAGGTGCTGCCGCTTACCGGCGCGATTGTCATTACTCAGCCAATGCAGGTTGCGGCTTCCGATGCTTTGCGCGGCTTAAAGATGTTCGAGAAGCTGGAAGTGCCGATTATTGGGATTTTGGAAAATATGAGCGGCGACTTTTTTGGCACCGGAGCTGGTCAGAAATTGGCGACGGATTATAACCAGCATTATTTAGGTGCAGTGCCCCTGGATGCCAATGTGCGGGTAGGTGGTGATTCTGGTGAGCCAATTGTGGTCGCTCACCCAGATTCGGTGGCAGCAATCGCGATTCGTGATGTGGCTAGAGAGATTGCCGCGCGGGTTAGTGTGTTGAATTTAGGCAGCAAAGACGCGAATTTTATTCCGATCAGCATGATAGGTTAGGAACGGCCGTTCCCCATCCCATTCTTTTTTCCGCAGGCCAGCCACCCGGCTGGCTTTTGCCTATATCCCTCTCATGGGCGACTCCGCCGTGAGGGTGGCTATTTTTCTTAAATTGGTTATAACTATAACATTAACAAACTACTTGTGACGTGGAGATAAAGCATGACAGCATCTGCTGCTGAAAAAACATCTGTGGTAGCCATTCGCTTCCAAAAATTAGGCAAGCTCTACCACTTCAAAATCGGCCGAAACCAGGACCTTGATCCGGGCGATCACGTAATTGTGGAAACCAAACGTGGGCAACAATTAGGTCAGGTGATGGCTTATGTTGAACTGGAAAAATCTCATAAGCAGCGCGGGCTGCGCCCGGTACAACGCAAAGCAACCCCGCGTGATTTGGTTATGCAGCAAGTTTGGGAAACCAAAGAACTGGATGCCCTCATTACCTGCCGCGAAAAGGCCAAAGAACTCAACCTGACCGACGCCAAATTTGTGAAGGCAGAATACAACTTTGACGGTAGTTGGATGACCATCCATTACTCTACCGAAAATAAAAACCTCAATGTAAACGGGTTAAAGACATCTCTCAGCCGATCCTTGCGCACGCGAGTAGAAATGCGCCTCATTGGTCCGCGAGATGTGGCTAAAATTATGGGTGGGTATGGCGCTTGCGGCGCGCCGCGCTGCTGTTCCACTTTCCTCACCGAATTTAGCCCTATTTCCATTCGCATGGCAAAGGACCAGGGTGTGTCTCTTAGCCCACAGGAAATCACCGGTATGTGCGGCCGTTTGCGCTGCTGCCTGGTCTATGAATACGAGCAGTATGTAGAAGCAAAAAAGACCTTGCCAAAGATCGGGAAAATAGTGAGTACACCTCATGGCGAAGGTAAAGTGCGCGATGTGCGTGTGCTGCGCGATTCCGTGGTCGTGGATATTGAGGGAGAATGGCACGAAGTCTTCCGTGAGGAACTTGAACCTCTTGAAGAATTAAAGGCCCTGCAAGAAAAATCGGAAAAAGGCTGCGGACGGCAGGAAAATGGCGGCTGCACTTGCGGCGCTCACCGCGCCGCGTCTGATACGGCGGATGACGCCATTACCGATGAGGACGAATAGGGGGACTGGTGAGTAAATCGCGGCAAGAAGCCTGGGACCTTGTTTGTGAATTTGTGCAAGACAATGGATTGCGGCGTCACATGTTGGCTGTGGCGGCGGCGATGCGGTGGTATGCGGCAGAATTGGGTGAAGACCCGGATGTGTGGGCGCAGATTGGCTTAATCCACGATTTTGATTGGGAAATTCACCCGGACCTGGAGCGACATCCGCTGAAGGGAGCCGATATTCTGCGCGAGCGAGGCTGGGACGAGGGTCTGATTCGTCCTATTTTGGCGCATAACACAGAGGGAACCGGGGTGGAGCGCGAACACGCTGTGGATTTTGCCCTGCTGGCTTGTGATGAAATTACCGGCCTATTGATTGCGACGGCATTGGTACGGCCGTCACGCGATATCCGCGATATGACCGTCGCCTCAGTGCGCAAAAAGTGGAAGGATCAGCGATTTGCCGCTGGCGTAGATCGTGCTCATGTGATGGAGGTCACTGCTGATTTTAGTCGTGTCTGTTATGACGGTCAGCTTGATTTGTGGACTCACGTGGGCAACGTTTTGGTGGCCATGCAAGCAGAGGCCGGCGTGTTGGAATTGGACGGCCGTTTAGCTTAACTTTTCATGAGCAATCAAGAAGATCTCACTGTAGAACAGGCTTTGGCCGCAGTTTTAGCCGGTGTGACGGTGCTGCCTGCGGAGACAGTCGCTTTGTTGGATGGCCTGGGCCGGGTGCTTGCAAAACCCATCGTTGCCCAAGACAGCCTGCCCCCGTTCGCCAATTCGTCTATGGACGGCTATGCGCTGCGCGCTGCCGATGTGGCTGGCGCGGGTCCAGAAAAGCCGGTTACGCTGCGCGTGGTAGCCGATATTGCGGCCGGTAAGATTGTAACGGCCGTTATCGAGACCGGCTCGGCAGCGCGAATTATGACTGGCGCGCCAATGCCGCAGGGTGCTGACGCTGTCGTACCGGTGGAAGATACCAACGAGGCGTGGCGTGGTCGAGAACGGCCGTTGCCCGACACCATTCAAATCCGGCGATCTGTGCAGGCGGGCGATTATGTGCGCGGCGTTGGCGAAGATATTCTGGCGGGCCAGACCATCATTGAAGCCGGCCGAGTTCTCCGACCGCAAGAGATCGGCGTTTTAGCGTCGTTAGGGCAGGTAGAGGTGTCGGTGGTGAAACGGGCGTCTGTCGCTATTCTAGCCACCGGAGATGAGCTTGTCGCAGTTGACCAGCCGCTTACCCCCGGCAAAATCCGCAACAGCAACGGGTATACGCAGGCGGCGCAGGTGGCCGCTTTGGGAGCAATTCCTCTCATGCTGGGCATTGCCGGCGATACGGAAGCCTCGGTGCGCGCCCGTCTGGATGAAGGGCTGGCCGCAGGCGTTGACCTTTTTGTAAGTTCAGCCGGTGTTTCTGTGGGCGCTTATGACGTGGTAAAGGCCGTGTTGGAGCAGGCAGGCGAAGTTCGATTTTGGCGCGTGCGGATGCGCCCAGGCAAGCCTTTGGCTTTTGGTAAATATGGCGGCGTGCCTTATCTGGGACTGCCGGGCAATCCGGTTTCGGCGCTGGTTTCTTTTGAGCGATTTGCCAGAGCCGCTATTCTGAAGATGGGTGGGCATCAGGTGTTTGAACGGCCGCAAGTGCCGGTGATATTACAGGACGCGATCCAATCTGACGGCCGAGAGAGTTATGTACGGGCATTTGTGGCGCGGGGGAATGACGGCCGTTATACAGCCACCACCACCGGCAGCCAGGGATCCCATATCATGACTTCGCTGGTAAAAGCGAATGCGTTGGTGATTGTGCCAGAGGGTGTGAAGGTGGTTGCGCCCGGCGAGCAGCTCCGCGCCTGGATGTTGGATTGGCCGGAAACGGTGTTCTAACGGCCGTTTAATCAATTGAACCAATAAAAAAGCCCCGCAATCGCGGGGCTTTTTTTTATTAGTTGTTTTCCACGTACAATGTGCGATTCAGCAGTTCTTCCTGCCGTTCGCGTTCTTTGTCCCGGCTGCGTTGCCGGCGATTCCGAGATTGCCGCGACTTCTTGTTAGAAGTGGGAAAGTCATCGCCCATTGCACGCCGTAGGGCAATTTCCATGGCTGTGGGCATGTCTTCTTCTTCTATGTCAAAGTCAGGTTGCTGCATCTCTTGTCTGTACTCAACAACAGCAGCCACAGATTCCTGAGCTTCCGGTTTTTCCATTAAGGATTTTACACTCAAATCGATGCGTCGTTTGCGCTTGCTGTAGCCCAGCACCTGCACCTGAACTTCATCGCCAACTTTCACAACCTCGGATGGTTGTTTTACATAATCGTGGCTCAGTTCACTGATGTGTACCAGTCCTTCTCGTTCAGCACCGATGTTGATAAAAGCGCCATACGTTTCCAAACGGCTGACTGTGCCTGTGTAGACCTGGCCTTCTTGCAAATCGCGCCATTCTACAGATAAAGGCTCAATCATGGTCACCATGAGTTGCTGCCGTTTTTTATCGACTTTATCGACCCAAACAGATACTTCATCGCCCTCTTTCAGCACGTCAGCCACGCGGTTCACATGCTCTGTGCCAAGCTTGGAAATATGGATGAGGGCATCAACCCCAACGCCGACATCCAAAAAAGCACCGTAAAGCTCAAGGCGTTTGACTACGCCGGTCAGCTTCATCTTGGGTTGGAGGTCATCCAGGCTTTGGGGGGGTGTTGCAAGTGGTGTTTCCACTTCTGGTGTTTCCACCGTTGTTAGTTCGTCATTTTCGCTCATGACTTGGTTCTCCTACGCAGGGTTTGGTGATTGTGCGCTCTGCGCGGACAAGATGGTCAATTGTTCATCATTCGTTGGGGGCAGAACACAGTTCGGTTTGTAATTAGACAATGCGCAATTATAGCAATGGGTGAAGGGCTGTCAACTGCTAAAAGAGGGATTTTTGCGAAAGTGCGAGAAAGTGTCATTATTCCCAGGGCATGATGACACTTTCTCGTAGTAAATTTTTAACCGTAGAAAAGTTAGAATGTGGCGTCGGCAATCGGTTGTCCTGCGGCCGCCGAAGGCTCGAATTCATCGGTGGGCAGGTTAGCGGCGCGGCGGATCAGGTACTCTAGTTCGTCGAGAACGGCCGTGTTTTCCGCCAGGTAAGCTTTGGCATTTTCTCGTCCCTGGCCCAGCAGGGTCTCGCCATACCGGAAATAAGCGCCGCGTTTGTTGATCAATTCATGCTCCACGGCCAGATCCAAAACATCACCTACAATCGAAATGCCTTCGTTGTACATGATGTCAAATTCGCATTCGGTGAAGGGAGCCGCAACCTTGTTTTTCTTTACTTTGACGCGTGTGCGATTACCAACAACGTCATTGCCCGCTTTAATGGCCTGGATGCGGCGAATATCCAGTCGAACAGACGCGTAGAACTTCAACGCATTTCCACCACTGGTTGTTTCAGGATTGCCAAACATTACGCCGATTTTGGAGCGTAGTTGGTTGGTAAAAATGACTACCGTGTTGGTTTGTTTAATGGCCCCAGATAGCTTGCGCAGAGCCTGTGACATCAAGCGGGCTTGCAAGCCGACGTGGGCGTCACCCATTTCACCTTCAATTTCTGCCCGAGGCACCAGAGCGGCCACTGAATCGACTACCACCACATCCATCGTGCCGGAGCGAATTAGCGCGTCGGCGATTTCTAGCGCTTGCTCGCCGGTGTCTGGCTGAGAAACGTATAAATTGTTGATATCGACGCCACATCGTTCGGCGTAATTGGGGTCGAGGGCGTGTTCCATGTCCACAAAGGCGCAGATGCCGCCCCGTCGTTGGGCTTCGGCGATGATGTGCTGGCAGAGGGTGGTTTTCCCAGATGATTCCGGTCCATAAATTTCGACAACTCGGCCTCGTGGCACGCCGCCAACGCCCAAAGCGATGTCGAGCGAGAGGGAGCCGGTGGGAATGGATTCTACCTGTAGGTGTTGGGCGTCGCCGAGACGCATGATGGTGCCTTCACCGAATCGTTTGGTCAGAGAGTCGAGGGTTTTTTCGAGAGTTGAGTTGCGGGCATCCCCGTTGGCACTAGCCATAATTGTGATCTCCTTAGGTGTGGTTCACGGATTGGACTGCTGGCAGACGGAGCAAACTAACGGTGGTGTAATCCCGCCGATTTCAGGTGAGTTTCTAGATTGTGAAGCTATTTGCTGATGGGTCTGAGCAGTTACAATAAATGGTTCAATGGATAAATGATAGCACTGATGTTCTAATTCGTCAACACCAAAATTGAATTATAGAACGCGTGTTCATAAGTTATACAGAGGATGTTTCCTGGCGGCGGATGAGGTTGAGCAGCGCGGGAAGCTCGCGGCCGCCAAGAAGTAAATTAAGCAGTA
>WBZL01002696.1_pt1 | contig 16980 bp, 13 predicted proteins | sample 5204291 | NCBI WGS metagenome assembly WBZL01 (sample SAMN12344345, study PRJNA552823) | activated sludge metagenome | biome: Activated sludge suspended growth; feature: Nitrification reactor; material: Wastewater; isolation source: activated sludge from nitrification reactor of wastewater...
AGGAAGATCACCGCGTCGACGTCGGGGTGGCTGGCGACGATCTCCATGACCTCGGGGATGGTGTCACGGGTCTCGCTGCCCGCGAGGTCGACCGGGTTGCTGCGGCTCCAGCGGGGCGGCAGCTTCGTGTCGATCGTGCGGCGGAGGTCGTCGGGCAGGTCCAGGAGCACGAGGTCGGTGCGGGCGATGGCGTCGGCGGTGACCACCCCCCAGCCGCCGGCGGTCGTGTAGATGACCGTGCGCGGCCCCCGGGGTCGGGGCTGGGTGGCGAAGGTGGCGGCGGCCTCGAAGGCCTCCTCGACGGTGGCTGCGCGCGTGACGCCGGCCTGGCGCATGGCCCCGTCGAACACCGCGTCGTCGGTGGCCAGCGAACCGGTGTGGCTGGCCGCCGCCCGCGCCCCGCCGGCCGTGGCGCCTCCCTTCACGATCACGAGGGGCTTGCGCTCGGCCACCGACCGCAGGCGGTCGTAGTAGGCCCGGCCGTCGGTGATGCCCTCCAGGTAGGCGAGGCCGACCTTGGTCGCTGGGTCGTCGGCGTAGAAGTCGAGGAAGTCGGGCACGGTCACGGCCGCCGAGTTGCCGGCGCTGACCGCCCGGCTGATGCCGATGCCGCTGTGCAGCGCGAAGTTCTCGAACGACGAGACGAAGTTGCCCGACTGGCTGGCCACGCCGATGTGGCCGAGCGGCGGGTTGGGGGCCACGATCTGGGCGCAGAGCTTGGCGGGCGGGGACACCACGCCCTGGCCGTTGGGGCCGGCGAGGAGGATGCCGAGCCCCTCGGCCACGCGGACGAGCTCGGCCTCGGCCGCCCGGCCCTCGTCGCCCGCCTCGCCGTAGCCGGCCGACGCCACGAAGGCGGCCCGCACGCCCTTGCGGGCGCAGGCCTGGAGCAGCTCGACGTTGGTGGACGCCGGCGTGCAGATGAACACCAGGTCGGCCTCACCCTCCGGCACGTCGTCGATCGAGGGCAGGCAGTCGACGCCCAGCACCTGGGCGCCGTCGCGGTTCGTGGCGAAGACCCGGCCCTCGTAGCCGCCGGTGAGGATGTTGTGGAGGCAGACGAACCCGAACTTGCCGGGGTGGGTCGACGCCCCGGCGACGATCACGCCGCGGGGCTCGAACAGGGCACGGAACTGCTCGGTGGTCGGGGCCATCAGCCCGCCACCTCCTCGACCTCGACCAGCGCGTCCACGGCGACGGGCCGACCCTCGTGCACGATCAGGGGGTTCAGGTCGGCCGAGACCAGCTCCGGGTGGGCTTCGGCGGCCGCGGAGAGCCCCACCAGGACGTCGGCGACCGCTTCGCGGTCGACCTCGGGCTCGCCCCGGAACGCGCCCAGCAGTGCCTGGGTGCGCAGCTGCTCGACCATCTCCAGCGCGTCGACGCGGTCGATCGGCACGAGGCGGAAGGCCACGTCGGCGACCGCCTCGGCCAGGATCCCCCCGACGCCGAGCATGACGGTCATCCCGAACTGCGGGTCGCGCGACAGCCCGGCGATCAGCTCCCGGTTGCCGGCGATCATGGGCGCCACCAGCACGCCCACCTCGCCGTCCTCGGGGCGGGCGGCGGCGAGGAGCTCGTCGGCGGCCCGTTGCACCGCGGCGGCGTCGCCGAGGCCGAGGCGCACGAGGCCGCGCTCGGTCTTGTGGGCGATCGCGTCCCCGCAGAGCTTGGCCACCACCGGGAACCCGAGGTCCTCGGCCGCGGCCACCGCGGCGGCGGGGTCCCCGACGACGACCTCGGCGGCCACGGGCACGCCGTGCTCGGCCAGGAGGCGCTTGGACTCGGCTTCGGAGAGCGTCGGGGACATCCGGCGCAGGTTACGTGACGGCCGTCCCCGCCCCCAGGCAGCGCCGCCGGCTCAAGGGCCGTCCGACCTAGGCCGAAGTGCCTACGTGGAGTTCGGGACGAGACGGGCGGGGGCGCGCCGACAGATCGAGCGCACGCTCGCACCCGCCGTGGCGCTGAGCGCCCTCGCGGTCAGCCAGCCCCTCCTCGAGCTGTTCGGGCAGAACCCGACCTTCTTCGTGGCCAGGGACGCGGGGACGACGGGGATCGTCCTGTTCGGCGCCGCCGTCGCCATCGGGCCGTCGCTGCTCGCGATCGGCGTCGTCGCGCTCGCGGCGGTGCTCTCCCCCCGCCTCGCCGCCGCGGCCCACCACGTCGTGGTGGTGGCGCTCGCCGGCCTGGCGGCCTCCACGTTGCTCGTGCACGCGGGCGGGTCGGGGCCGCTGGTGGTGATCGGGGCGCTGGCCGTGGGGGTCCTGGTGGCCATGGGCCTCGAGCACGTCGACGGGCTCCGAGGTGCCACGGAGTGCCTCACGCCCCTGCCGATGCTGATCCTCGCGCTGTTCCTGTTCGTCTCCCCCACCTCGCGCCTGCTGTGGTCGCCCGCCGCGTCCGCGCAGCCGGCGCAGCACGTGGACCGCCCTGCCGACGTGGCCCTGCTCGTGTTCGACGAGCTGCCGCTGGCGAGCCTGCTGCGGGCGGACGGCACCATCGACGAGCAGCGCTTCCCCCACTTCGCCGAGCTCGCCCGCCACGGCACGTGGTACCGCAACGCCACGACCTCGTACCCGCGCACCGAGATGGCGGTGCCCAGCCTGCTCAGCGGCACCCGGCCGGCACCCGGGGCCATCCCGAGCGTCGTGGACTACCCCCAGAACCTCTTCACCCTGCTGTCGGCGACGTACCGGATGAACGTGGTCGAGGAGGTCACCGACCTCTGCCCCGACGAGGTCTGCGGCGGGACGGCGGCACCGGCGGGCGGCGACACGATGGCGGCGCTGCGCGACGCCGCCGTCGTCTACGGCCACCAGGCGGTCCCCGACCCGTGGGCGTCCCGCCTGCCGGTCGTCACCCGGTCCTGGGGCGGGTTCGCCGGCGCCGAGCAGGTGGAGGACCCCTTCGACCGTCGCCGCGACGACCCCCCGGGCACCCAGACCCAGGTGGGCAAGGTCGCCTTCGCCGACCGCATGATCGACGCGATCCACCGGGGCGCCGCCCCCAGCCTGAACGTGGCCCACGTGGTGTTCCCGCACTCGCCGTGGACCCTCACGCCGGACGGCCAGGAGTACAACGCGACGCTCGAGGGCCTGCACTGGGACCCGAAGAGCCGCTGGGAGCCCGGGTCCACCTACGTCCGCCGAGGCCAGGCCATGCACCTGCTCCAGCTCGGGTACGCCGACGCGGTGCTCGGCCGCCTCATCGACCGCCTCCGCGCCGAGGGGATGTGGCACGACGCCCTCGTCGCCGTCGTGGCCGACCACGGTGCCGCGTTCCGCGCCGGTGACTTCCTGCGCGAGCCGTCGGGGCACAACGAGCAGGAGCTGTTCCGCGTGCCGTTCCTCCTCAAGGCGCCGGGCCAGACCCGCGGGGTGGTCGACGATCGTCCGGCGCAGCTGGTCGATCTCGTGCCCACCATCGCCGAGCGGCTGGGCGTCGAGACGTCCTGGCGGTTCGACGGCGTGGCGCTGCACCCGGACGGGAACCGCCCGGACCCGCTCGTGGTGTTGCCGACCGCCGCAGGCCCACAGCCGTTCACCCGCAGCGTCGACCCGCTCCTCGCCCTCGCCCGCCGCAACGCGCGCCGCTTCCCGCACGGCGACGGGTGGTCGGCGCTCTTCGCCGTGGGCGCCGACGGGGGGCGGGTCGGTCGACCGACCGCGGCGCTCCCCCGGGCCCCCGACGGCGCCCCCACCTGGCGATGGTCCTCCGAGGCGGCCGCCGCCTACGACGAGATCGACCCGGACGGCGCGTTCCTGCCGATCCAGCTCGTCGGCACGCTCGAGGGACCGCCGGGAGCCGGCCCGCCCGACCACGTCCTCGTGGCCCTGGACGGGGTGGTCGCCGGCGTGGGCGACGGGCTCACCGAACGTTCGCCGGGCCGCTGGCGCTTCGTGGCGCTGCTCGACCCGTCCCGCTTCACGAGCGGCGCCGCCCGGCTGGAGGTCTTCGTGCCCGTGGGCGACGACCACCGGGGCTTCGCCGAGGCCGGCCGGGCCGACCAGGGGGACGCGCGCCTGGCGTCCGACGACCACGGGACCCCCACGATGCTCGATCGGGGCGATCGACACCTGCCCGTCGAGGCCCCCACCGAACGACGGCGGCTCGAGATCGACCGGGCGTTCAGCGACGGCGTGTCGGTCGTCATCGACGGCCTCTCGGTCGAGGACGGGACCGAACGGCCGAGCGAGGTCCTCGCCTTCGTCGACGGCCGAGCCGCCAGCCTCGGGGCGAACCCGTACCCGACGCTCAACCAGGGCGGCGAGGAGCTCGACCGCTGGGGCTTCGAGATCGTGATCCCCCACGAGGCGCTCGGCGGCGAGGACCGGGGCTGGGTGGTGGCCGTGTACCCCGACCACGCGCTCGCGGTGGCGGTGGACTGGCGCTGAGGTCCACCGGCCCGCCGGCGGGTCGGATCAGACCTCGAGGGCGGCGCGGAAGAACTCGCGGATGTGGTCGAGGCGGGTCTCGAGCGCCTCGGGCGACGTGGGGTCGCGGCCGAGCATGGACTCGATCACCGGGAGGTCGCTGAAGTAGCTGAGCATCGCCCCATAGCCCGTCAGCAGCAGCTGCTCGGGGTCGTGGCGGCGGAAGTGGCCGGCGTCCATCTCGCGCTGCAGGAACGCCGCCGCCCGCTCGAACTGCGGCCGCATGGCGGCGCCGAGGTCGAGGCCCAGGTGGCCCTCGCTCTCCAGGAACTCGCGCCGCAGGAGGCGCACGAACTCGGGGCTGTCCATGAAGAACCGGAAGCCGGCGGTGAGGCCCCGCTCGAGGAGGATCCACCCCTGGCGGTCGGTGTCGGTGACCGCCTCCTCGATCAGCACGTACCACTCGGCCAGCGCGGTCTCGAAGACCTCGAGGTAGAGCGCCTGCTTCGACTCGAAGTGGTAGAGCAGGCTGGGACGACGGATCCCGACCGCATCGGCGATGTCGTTCAGCGAGGTGCCCTCGAAGCCGTGCTCGGCGAAGCAGCGCCGGGCCTCGAGCAGGATCGCCTCGCGCGTCGAGAGCGCGACGAGGGGTTCGGCCACGACCGGAATGCTACCGACCGAGGCCCGGCGCGCCCCGGGAGGATCGGTGCGGACGGTAGACAGGGGCGGTGGATCGGCGGAGGTGGCTCGCGCTCGTGGCAGTGGCGCTCGTGGCCGTCTCGGCGGCCTGCTCGGGCGGCGGCGGGCCCGAGGACGGCGGCGGCGGCCCGGCACAGGACGGGGATCGACCGAACGTGGTGATGGTCATGACCGACGACCAGACCGCCGACAGCCTCGCGGTGATGGGCCGGACGCGGGCGCTCATCGGCGAGGAGGGCACCACGTACACCCAGGGCGTCGCCAGCTTCCCGCTGTGCTGCCCGGCCCGGGCCCAGGTCCTCACCGGCCAGTACGCCCACAACAACGGCGTGCGGGACAACGCGCCGCCGGACGGCGGCTATCCCGCCCTCGACGCCGACGAGACCCTCGCGGTGTGGCTCCAGCGGGCCGGGTACGCCACCGCCCACGTCGGCAAGTACCTGAACGCCTACACCGCCGCGGCGCAGCCCTCGGTCCCACCAGGCTGGGACCACTGGTTCGCCCTGGTCGACCCGAGCGCCACGAACTACTTCGAGTACGACGTCAACGTCGACGGTGAGATCCGCTCCTTCGGCCCGGACGAGGCCGACTACCAGACCGACGTGCTCGCCGACGAGGCCGTCCGCCAGGTGCACGAGCTCGCCGGCGGCGACGAGCCCTTCCTCCTCGACTTCTGGCCGACCGCGCCCCACACCGGCCTCGGCGAGGGCGCGCTCCCGTTCTCCCCCGCCCCGGCCCCCCGTCACTACGGCGACTTCGCCGACGAGCCGCTCCCCGACACGCCCGCCATCGCCGAGGCGGACGTGAGCGACAAGCCGGCCTTCGTGGACGGCATCGAGGAGGCGTTCGCCCTCGGCGTCGTCGAGTACAACCTCGAGAACGGCACCGACCTCACCCTGACCGAGCTCGAGACCGAGGCCCACCGGCGCTACCTGGAGTCGCTCCTGGCGGTGGACGAGGCGGTCGGCCGCCTCGTCGACGCGCTCGAGGAGGAGGGGGTGCTCGACGACACGATCATCGTGTTCGTGTCCGACAACGGCTGGAGCTTCGGCGAGCACCGGATCCCCTTCGCCAAGGTCCTGCCCTACGAGAACGTCCTGCGGGTGCCGTTCCTCGTGCGGGGGCCGGGCTTCGCCGCCGGCGCCACCGTCGACACCCAGGTCGCGCTCGTCGACCTGCCCGCCACGGTGCTCGCCGCCACCGGGGCCGCCCCGGGCCTGGCCCTCGACGGCCGGCCGCTGCCCGGCGGGCCGGGGGCGGCCGACGACGCGCCGCCCCGGGCGCTGCTGCTCGAGAGCCCGCCGCGGGGCTCGGGCCGGATCCCCCACTACGAGGGCGTCCGCACCGACCGGTACACCTACGTGGCCTGGGACACCGGCGAGGTGGAGCTGTACGACCGGTCGACCGACCCGGACGAGCTCGAGAACACCGCCGGCGACCCGGCGACCGCGGGCACCCGGGCCGCGCTCGCCATCCTGCTCGACCAGCTCCGGGGCTGCGTGGGCACCGGCTGCCAGGTGCCCGTGCCGGCGGGGCTCTGACACCGGTGGCCACGATCCGCGGCGCCCGCGCCCTGACCCCCGACGGGTGGACGGGCGCCGTCGAGGTCGTCACGGCCGCCGACGGCACGATCGCCGAGCTGCGGCCCGCCGGCGGCCCCGTGCCCGACGTGGCCCTCGTGCCCGGGTTCGTCGACCTGCAGGTCAACGGCCACGACGACGTCGACGTGGCCACCGCCGAGGGCGAGGACTGGGAGCGCATGGACGGGCTGCTCGCCGCCCAGGGCGTGACGACCTGGTGCCCCACGCTGGTCACCGCCCCCCTGGAGGCCTACGCCGCCCCGCTCGCCCGGATCACCGCCGCCGCGGCCCGGTCCGGCGCCCGCCCCGCCGTCGCCGGCGCCCACCTCGAGGGCCCGTTCCTCGGGGGCCGGGCCGGCGCCCACCCCACCGAGCACCTCCGCGCCGCCGATCCCGGTTGGCTGGCGGCGCTGCCCGGGATCGTCCGCGTCGTGACCCTCGGCCCGGAGGTCGACGGCGCCCACGAAGCCATCCGCACCCTCGCGGACCGGGGCGCCCTCGTCGCGCTCGGCCACTCGGCCGCGACGTACGAGCAGGCCGAGGCCGCGGTGGATGCCGGCGCCCGGCTCGTCACCCACTGCTTCAACGCGTCCGGCGAGCTCCACCAGCGGGCGCCGGGCTTCCTCGGTGCGGCGCTGAGCGACGACCGCGTCGCCGTCTCGCTCATCGCCGACCTGGCCCACGTGCACCCCGCGCTGCTCCGCCTGGCCTTCCGGGCCAAGGGCCGGGGCCGGGTCGTCCTGGTCACCGACGCCGTGGCCTGGCGGTCCGGTCGCATCGGCGCCATCGAGATGGCACCGGGCGACGACGGCGTGCCCCGCCTGCCCGACGGCACCCTCGCCGGGAGCGCGCTCACCATGGACCGGGCGGTGCGCAACGTGGTCGGTGCCGCCGGGGTCGACCTCGCCGACGCGGTGGCCGCGGCCTCGACCACCCCGGCGTCGCTGCTCGGCCTGGAGGACCGAGGTGCCCTCGCCCCGGGCCGTCGCGCCGACGTGGTGGCCCTGTCGGGCACCCTCGAGGTCGCCGCCACCTGGGTGGCCGGCGAGCAGGTCCACTGACCCGCCGCCGGGGCCTGCTGCCGGCGGGGGCCCGGCGATAGGGTCGCCGGCGTGGAGATCGTCTCGGCCCTGTTCATCGAGGACGTGCAGATGCGGCCCGCCCCCGGGCCGTCGACCCGCATCGACATCACCGGCGTCCACTTCTCCGCCGCGGCGCCGGCGCCGGTCCCGATCACGGTCCAGCCCCACCTCTGCGTGATCGTGCGCTGCGCCCCCGACGAGGAGGGCACCGGTGCCCTCGAGGTCGTCTACCGGCGCGACGGCGAGCAGGTCGCCCGGCACGCCTCACCACTGCAGGTGGAGCCCGGCAAGTTCAGCCAGCGCCTCGTCCGCGGCGACCTCACCTTCGACGACTACGGCACCATCGAGGCCCACTGCCGCATCGATCTCGGGCCCGTCGTGGTCGTCCCGTACACCCTGCTGCCGCCGGTCGGCTGAGGCCGGCCGCCGGACCCGCCCCCACGAGCCCCGCGCCGTGCCGTACGCCGCCGCCCTCTCCGAGCACCCCCTCGCCACCCACGCCACCGGCGAGGTCGTCGGCCAGGTGCTCGAGCGCCTCGGGGGCCAGGCGCCCGACGTGGCCGTGGTGTTCGTGACCGACGCCCACGGCGGCGCCCTCGAGGACATCGGGGCGACCATCCGGGCGTCGCTCGGCCCGGGCGTCCTGCTCGGCGTCACCGCCGTGTCGGTCACCGGCGGGTCCCGTGAGGTCGAGGAGCGCCCCGCCGTGTCGCTCTGGGCGGCCCGGTTCGACGGGGCCCCCGGCACGGCCCGTGCGGTGCGACTGCCCGGCGTCGCCGGCGGCGATCCCGAGGAGGCCGCCGACGCCCTCGTGGCCGCCCTGCCGGGTGGGATCGACCCCGCCCGCGACCTCGTCGTGCTGCTCGCCGACCCGTTCTCGTTCCCGGCCGACGCCTTCGCCCGGGCCGTCGACGAGGGTCGACCGGGCCTGCTCGTCGCCGGCGGCCTGGCCTCGGCCGCCCGCGGGCCCGGGGGCAACCGCCTCCTGCTCGACGACCGGGTCCACGACGACGGCGCGGTCGGCGTCGTCCTGCCCGTCGCGGACCGGGCCGTCCCCGTCGTGTCGCAGGGGTGCCGCCCCATCGGCGACCCCTACGTGGTCACCCGGGCCGAGGGGAACGTGGTCTACGAGCTCGGCGGGCAGTCGGCCCTCACCCGCCTCGAGGACCTGGTCGCGTCCATGGGGCCCGACGAGCGGGCGCTGGCCGCCCGCGGCCTGCACATCGGCCGCGTCATCGACGAGCGGCGGGCCCACTTCGAGCGGGGCGACTTCCTGATCCGGGGCGTGCTCGGCGCGGACCGCGAGAGCGGCGCCATCGCCATCGGTGACCGGGCCGAGGTGGGCGCGACCCTGCAGTTCCAGGTCCGCGACGCCGACGCCGCCGACGAGGACCTCCGGGAGCTGCTGGCCGGCCACGACGCCGACGGGGCCCTGCTGTTCACCTGCAACGGCCGGGGCCGGCGGCTGTTCGGGGTGGACGACCACGACGCGTCGCTCCTCGACGGCGTGGTCGCCGGAGGCGCCAGCGCGGGCATGTTCTGCGCCGGCGAGCTGGGGCCCGTCGGGGGCCGGAATTTCGTGCACGGCTTCACCGCCTCCATGGTCCTGTTCACGGACCGGCTCGGGTAGGGTCGGGCCGACCTCGTCGCTGTCCGTCCCGCTGGAGGAAACGTGTCCGATCCCGACCTCGAGCAGCGGGCCATCAACGTCATCCGGGGCCTGTCCATGGACATGCCCCAGGCCGCCAACTCGGGCCACCCGGGCACCGCCATGGCGCTGGCGCCCGTGGCCCACGTGCTCTGGGACCGGATCATGACCTACGACGCGGCGGCGCCCGACTGGCCCGACCGCGACCGCTTCGTCCTCTCCTGCGGCCACGCCTCGGTGCTGCTCTACTCGATGCTGCACCTGACCGGCTTCGGGCTCACCCTCGACGACCTCCGCGACTTCCGCCAGCTGGGCAGCGCCACGCCCGGCCACCCCGAGGTGCACCACACCGCGGGCGTCGAGGTCACCACCGGGCCCCTCGGCCAGGGCGTGGCCAACGGCGTCGGCATGGGCATCGCCGAGCAGTGGCTCCGGGCCCGCTTCGGCGCCGACCTCTGCAACCACCACACGTTCGTGCTCTGCAGCGACGGCGACCTCGAGGAGGGCATCAGCCACGAGGCCGCCTCGCTCGCCGGCCACCTCGGCCTCGGTCGCCTCGTCTACATCTACGACGACAACCACATCACCATCGACGGCCCGACCGAGCTGGCCCTCACCGACGACGCCGCCAAGCGCTTCGAGGCCTACGGCTGGCACGTCGACGACGTCGGCGAGATCGCCAACGACACCGACGCCCTCGAGGCCGCCATCCGCCGGGCCATGGCGGTCGAGGACCAGCCCTCGCTCATCGTGCTGCGCAGCCACATCGGCTACCCCTCGCCGAAGTTCACCGACGACGCCAAGGCCCACGGCTCGCCGCTCGGCGAGGACGAGGTGCGGGTGACGAAGGAGCTCATGGGCCTGCCGCCCGACGAGACCTTCCACGTCCCCGACGACGTGCTCGAGCTCTACCGCGCCGCCGGCCGGCGCGGCGCCGGCGCCCGCGCCGAGTGGGAGGCCCGCCTCGCCGCCTGGGACGGCGACCGGGCCGAGTACGACGCCTGCCTGGCCGGCCGGGGCCTCACCGGCTGGGAGGCCAAGCTGCCGACCTGGCCGGTCGGCGAGAAGGTCGCCACCCGCGTCGCCAGCGGCGACTGCCTGACCGCCGCCGCCGAGGTGGTGCCGGGGCTCGTCTCGGGCAGCGCCGACCTCACCGGCAACACGGGCACCCAGATCAAGGGCGCCACCTCGCTCAGCGCCGAGGAGCCCGCCGGTCGGGTCATCCACTACGGCATCCGCGAGCACGCCATGGGCGGCATCATGAACGGCCTCGCCGCCCACGGCGGCGTGCTCCCGGTGGGTGGCACCTTCCTCAACTTCGCCGACTACATGCGGGGCGCCGTGCGCATCGCCGCCATCACCCAGTCGAAGGTCATCTACTCCTGGACCCACGACTCGGTCGGCCTCGGCGAGGACGGCCCCACCCACCAGCCCATCGAGCACCTCGCCTCGCTGCGGGCCATGCCGGGGCTGATGGTGATCCGCCCCGCCGACGCCAACGAGACCGCCCACGCCTGGAAGGTCGCCGTCGACCACGACGGTCCCACCGCCCTGATCCTCAGCCGTCAGAACCTGCCCGTGCTCGACGGGGTCGATCCCGAGGGCGTGGCGCGGGGCGCCTACACCCTCCGCGCCGCCGAGGCCCCGGCGGTCGTGCTCATCGGCACCGGCAGCGAGGTCGCCGTCTGCGTGGAGGCGGCCGAGCGCCTCGCCGGCGACGGCATCGCCGCCTCCGTGGTGTCGATGCCCAGCTGGGAGCTCTTCGAGGTCCAGGACCAGGCCTACCGCGACGCGGTGCTGCCCGCCGGGGTGCCCCGCCTCTCGGTCGAGGCCGCCGCCACCTTCGGCTGGTCGGCCTGGGCCGACGACTCGGTCGGCATCGACCGCTTCGGCCTGTCCGCCCCCGGCGCCCAGGCCCTCGCCGAGCTCGGCATCGAGCCGGGGCACGTGGCCGAGCGGGCCCGCGCCCTCCTCGGCTGAGCCCGGCCCGTCCGTTCCCCTCCCACCGTCCGTCCCACCCGTCCGACGACCCGCCCCGGAGCGAACCCCATGAGCACCCGACTGCAGCGGCTGTACTCCGAGCAGGACCAGAGCCCCTGGCTCGACAACCTCAAGCGGGGCTGGATCACCAGCGGTGAGCTGGAGCGCTGGGTGGAGCGGGGCGTACGGGGCATCACGTCGAACCCGACCATCTTCCAGAAGGCCATGGCCACCGGCGACGCCTACGACGCGCAGCTCGCCGAGCTGACGTCCGCAGGGGCGAGCACCGTCGACGCCTACTGGGCCGCGGTCACCAAGGACATCACCGACGCCCTCGACATCTTGGCCCCGGTGCACGAGGCCAGCGACGGCCTCGACGGCTACGTCTCGCTCGAGCTCGCCCCCGAGCTGGCCCGCGAGACCGACGCCAGCACCGAGGCGGCCCGCCAGCTGCACACGACCATCGCCCGGCCCAACCTCTACGTGAAGATCCCCGGCACCGCCGAGGGCCTGCCCGCCGTCCAGCAGATGATCGCCGAGGGTCACTCCATCAACGTGACCCTGATCTTCGGCCTGGACCGCTACGCCGAGGTCATCGAGGCGTACCTGGCCGGCCTCGAGGCGGCCGAGGGCGACCTCTCTGGCGTCAGCAGCGTGGCGTCGTTCTTCGTGAGCCGCCTCGACACCGAGGTGGACCGGCGCCTCGATGCGATCGGCACCGACGAGGCGCTCGCCCTACGGGGCACGGCGGCCGTCGCCCAGGCCCAGTGCGCCTACCAGCTCTTCCTCGACCGCTTCAGCGGGTCCCGCTGGGAGGCGCTCGAGGCTCGTGGCGCCCGGGTCCAGCGGCCGCTGTGGGCGTCGACGTCCACGAAGAACCCCGCGTACCGCGACACCCTCTACGTGGACGAGCTGATCGGGCCCCGCTCGGTCAACACCATGCCCGACGCCACCCTCGAGGCCTTCGAGGAGCACGGCAGCCTCGAGCGGCGGGTCGACGCCGACCCCGACGCCGCCCAGGCCACCCTCGACCGGCTCGCCGACGTCGGGGTCGACATGGCCGACGTGACGCGGGTGCTCGAGGACGAGGGCGTGGCCTCGTTCTCGAAGTCCTTCGACGAGCTCCTCGGCGTGCTCGGGGACAAGGCCGAGCAGTTGCGTCAGGGTTGATCCCGCCTCCGACCGTCTACTGTCGGCCCATGGACGGCCGACACCCGCGGCGACGCCGATGAACGGCGAGCTCGTCGTCGTCGACGACGTGCCCGGCGAGTTCGCCGAGCGGGTCATCGAGGCCTTCCACACCCGACCCAGCGACCACTTCTCCCTCGCCCTCTCCGGCGGGGCCACCGCCCGGCGGTGCTACGAGCGCCTGGCCGACGTCGGCGGCACCCAGATCGACTGGTGGAAGGTGAGCGTCTACTGGGGCGACGAGCGCTGCGTCCCCCTCGACCACGAGGACTCGAACTACCGGCTCGGCCGCGAGGCGCTCCTCGAGCGGGTAGGGGCGGTGGATGCCAACTTCCCCATGCGCTGCGAGGAGGGCGCCGACCCGTACCAGCTGCGGCTCGGCGAGCTCGGGCGCTTCGACCTCGTCCACCTCGGCCTCGGCAGGGACGGCCACACCGCGTCGCTGTTCCCCGGCTCGGCCGCGCTCGACGCCGACCCCGGGCGCCTCGTGGCCATGAACGAGGACCCCCTCGGCAACAACCCGCACCCCCGCATGACCCTCACCTTCGCGGGGATCGCCCGGGCCCGGACCGCGGTGGTCACCGTGGTCGGCGAGGAGAAGGCGGAGGCGCTCGCCGCCATCGCCAGGGGCGAGGACCTCCCCGCCACGCACCTGCGGGCCGACCGCCTCGTCTGGCTGGTCGACCCGGCCGCCGCGGCCCTGCTGCCTTGACGGCCGTGGACCGGTGACGCCGCCGGCGCTCCTGGGCGCCCTGGTGCCCACCGCCTCGCGCCTGTCCGGCGGGACGGGCCACGAGAACTACGTCTCGTTCGACGTGCCCCTGTGGGCGTGGGCGGCCCTGCTGGCGCTGATCACCGCGCTGCTGCTCGTCGACGTGCTCATCGTGCACCGCGTCCCGCACGAGATCTCCTTCAAGGAGGCGGCGATCGAGTCGGCGATCTGGATCGCCATCGGGCTGTCGTTCACCTTCGTGATCTTCGCGTGGCACGGCGGGGGCGCCGCCGGCGAGTACCTGTCGGGCTACCTGATCGAGAAGAGCCTCTCGATCGACAACGTCTTCGTGTGGGCCGTGATCTTCAGCTACTTCGCGGTGCCGAAGATGTACCAGTTCCGGGTCCTCTTCTGGGGCATCTTCGGGGCGCTGGTGCTGCGGGCCGTCTTCATCTTCGCCGGCGTCTCGCTGCTCAACCGCTTCGACTGGATCCTCTACGTCTTCGGCGCCTTCCTCCTCTACACCGCGTGGAAGATCTCGACCCACGACGACGAGCAGGTCCACCCGGAGAAGAACCCGGCGCTGAAGATCATCAACCGCGTCGTGCCGACCACGCCCGAGTACGACGGCCAGAAGCTGTTCACGCGGCGCACGGGTACCCTGCTGGCCACCCCGCTGTTCGCGGTCCTCGTGCTCATCGAGACGACCGACGTCATCTTCGCCTTCGACTCGATCCCGGCGATCCTCGCCGTGTCCCGCGAGCCGTTCATCATCTTCTCGTCGAACGCCTTCGCCATCCTCGGCCTGCGGGCGCTCTACTTCTGCCTCTCGGGCATCTCGGACAAGTTCCGCTACCTGAACCAGGGGCTGGGCGTCATCCTGGCCTTCGTGGGGCTCAAGATGCTCGCCGCCGACCTGTTCCACGTGCCGACGTGGGCCAGCCTGCTCTTCATCGCCCTGGTGCTCACCGTGACGATCCTGCTCAGCGTGGAGGCGGATCGTCGGGACGACGCCCGGGACGCGGCGGCGCCGACGCCGGGCCCGGAGGCGGGCCGGGAAGCGGAGCCGGAGCCGGAGCCGGAGCCGGACCCGGCCGGGGACCCGCGGGACGAGCCAACGCCCTGAGCAGCTCGGCCTTGCGGGCCACGAACGCCGGGTCGGTGACGAGCTCGGGGTCGCGCGGGCGGGGGAACGGGCTGTCGACCTCGGCCACGACCCGCGCCGGCCGGGGCGAGAGCACCACGACCCGGTCCGAGAGCAGCAGCGCCTCCTCGACGTCGTGGGTGACGAGCAGGACCGTGCGACGGTCCTGCATCCAGACCCCCTCCAGCCACTGCTGGAACGACCGGCGGGTGATGGCGTCGAGGGCGCCGAAGGGCTCGTCGAGCAGGAGCGCCTCGGCGGGGGTCAGGAAGGTGCGCAACAGGGCGAGGCGCTGGCGCATGCCGCCGCTCAGCTGCGCCGGCCAGGCCCGCTCGAAGCCGGCCAGGCCGAACCGGTCGAACAGGGCGGCCGCCGAGGCCCGTGCATCGGCCGGCGCCACGCCCCGGACCTCGGCGCCCAGGGAGGCGTTGGCGAGGGCCCGCCGCCAGGGCAGCAGGGCGTCGCGCTGGGGCTGGTAGGCGGCCCGGCCGTCGACCACGGCGGTGCCCTGCTCGGGGGCGGCCAGGCCGGCCAACAGGTGCAGCAGCGTGCTCTTGCCGCAGCCGCTCGGCCCCACCAGCGACACGAAGGCGCCCGGCTCGACGGCCAGGTCGAGGCCGTCGAGCACCTCGACCCGCCCCGCACCCCGGCCGGCGCCCCGCTCGAAGCCGTGGGTGAGGCCCGTGACCTCGATGGCGCTCACGCGCCCCCGGCGGTCGTCGTCGTGGCGCCACCTGCCCCCGCCCCGCCCCCGGCACCGGCGGCGGCACCGGCGGGGAGGAGGTCGTCGGTGAAGGCGGCGTCGGTGTCGACGGGCTCGTCGAGGAGGCCCGCCTCGACCAGGAAGTCCCCGAAGGCCGACCACACCGGGGCCTCCTGGTGGCCCCAGCCCTGGCCGGGCTCGATGAACCGGGAGGCGTGGTAGGCGGTGCTGGCCTCGACGAGGTCGCGGTCGAGCTCGGGCACGGCGTCGAGCAGCAGGTCGGCCGCCTGCTGGGGGTCCGCCACCGCCAGCTCGTAGCCCCGCGCCGTGGCGGCGAGGAAGTCCCGCACCAGCTCGGGGTCGTCCTCGATCATCGACTCGCTCGTGAGCAGCAGCGGCGTGTACCAGTCCGGGATGCAGTCGAGGTGGTCGATGAAGGGGATGGTCGTGACCGCCACCCCCTGCACCTCCTCGGCCGCGAGGGCGTCCCAACCGTTGAAGACCCAGGCGAAGTCGAAGCGACCCCGCTGCATGCCGGTCAGGTAGTCGACGTTGCCGACCTCGACGAACTCGACCCGGTCGGGGTCGCCGCCGTCGCACTCGACGAGGCGCTTCACCAGCTCGGTCTCGAGGGCGCCCCCGTAGCCGCCGTAGGTCCGGCCCTCGAGGTCGCGGGGCCGGGTGATGCCCGAGTCGGCCAGGGCCATCAGCGACGAGTCGTTGTGCGGCAGCAGGGTGGCGATCGACACGACCGGCACGCCCGCGGCGCGCGCCGGGAGCAGGGACTCCGCCTGGGCGATGCCGAAGTCGGCGTCGCCCTGGGCCACCACCGGTTCCACGCCGGTGTCGGCGGGCTCGACGATGGTGAGGTCGATCCCGGCGTCCTCGTAGTAGCCGAGCGCGTCCGCGGCGTAGATGCCGGCGTGCTGAGCGTTCGGCGTCCAGTTCAGCATCAGGGTCACGTCCCGGGCGCCGCCGTCGGCGGTGCCGTCCCCACCGTCGCCTCCCGCCCCGCCGCCGCTCGACGAGCAGGCGGCCACGGCGAGGAGGCCGAGGGCGAGGGCGACGGCGAGCAGGCGTCGGGCCGAGCGGGCGGCGCGGGCGGGGTGGGGGCGACGGGAGCGGGGCACGCGGCGATCCGTTCTGGGAGGAGGGGGCGGGTGGGTGGTCACGGCCGCAGCCAGGGCGTGGCGAGTCGGGACAGGAGGCGGACGGCGAGGAAGAGCAGCACGCTCACGAGGGCGATCAGCGCGATGCCCACGAAGACCTGGTCGAGGCGGAACGAGACCCGCGACCGGCTGATGAACAGGCCCAGGCCCTGGGCGGTCCCCATGGACTCGGCGATGACCGCGCCGAGCATGGCGTACGCCGCGGCGACCTGGAGGCCGGCGAAGAACGAGGGCAGCGCCGACGGGACCTGCACGGTCCGCAGCACCTGGGTGCGGCCCGCCCCCATGCTGCGGACCAGGTCGAGCAGGTCCCGGTCGGTGGCGTCGATGCCCTCGACCGTCGAGACGACGACCGGGAAGAACACGACCAGGGCGACCACCGCGACCTTGGGGGCGAGGCCGAAGCCCAGCCACACGATGACGAGCGGCGCCACCACGACCATGGGGATGGACTGGGAGACGACCAGCAGCGGCAGGAGAACCCGCCGCACGAGGCGGACCGAGGTGATCAGCACGGCGAGGACGACGGCGACGGCGGCGCCGAGGAGCAGACCGAGCACCGCCGCGGTCACCGTGGCGACCACGTGGGCGGGCAGCACGTCGCGGAGGTCGAGGAAGGCCTGGCCCACGTCCGACGGTGCGGGCAGCAGGTAGGGCGCCACGTCGAAGGCGCGGACGTAGACCTGCCACGCCACGACG
>WBZL01002034.1_pt2 | contig 16971 bp, 7 predicted proteins | sample 5204291 | NCBI WGS metagenome assembly WBZL01 (sample SAMN12344345, study PRJNA552823) | activated sludge metagenome | biome: Activated sludge suspended growth; feature: Nitrification reactor; material: Wastewater; isolation source: activated sludge from nitrification reactor of wastewater treatment...
GCCTACGACCGCCGCCACTTTCCGGCCCCGCGGCCACGCTTTCTCGCCCGCTGGATCGCTCGCCCGGGCGGCCACGCCGTGGGCGAGCTGCGAGAGGGCGAGCTGGCCGGCTACGCCGTGCTGCGCCCCTGCCGGGTGGGCCACAAGATCGGCCCGCTCTTCGCCGCCGACGCCGCGGCGGCCGAGCGGCTCTTCGTGGCCCTCTCCCGCCGGGTGCCCGGCGAACCGATCTTCCTCGACCTCCCCGAGGCCAACGCCGCCGCCCTGGCCCTGGCCCGGCGCCACGGCATGCGCGAGGTCTTCGGCTGCGCCAAGATGTACCTCGGCCCGCCGCCGCAGCTGCCCGAGGACGAGATCTTCGGCGTCACCACCTTCGAGCTGGGCTGAGCCCGGCGGCGCGCCCGGCGATCAACCAGCGCGCAGGGCGCTCGCCGGGTCCACCCGCAGGGCTCGCCAGGCGGGCACGGCGCAGGCGAGGACGGCGACGCCAGTCAGCAGGGCGATCACGGCGAGGTAGGTCCCTAGGTCGAAGCGCGAGACGCCGAAGAGCAGGGCCTCGAGGCCGGCGGTCGCCAGCAGTGCGACTGCGGTGCCGGCTGCGACACCGCGCGCGGTGAGGGCCAAGCCGCGGCCGAGCACGAGGCCGAGAATGCGCCCGCGATCCGCCCCCAGGGCCCCGCGTACCCCGATCTCCCGCTGGCGCTCGGCAACCGCCCCGGCGAGGACGCCGTAGATCCCCGCCGCGGCGAGGAGAAGGGCGGTGAGGGCGAAGGCCGCGAAGACGGCGAGGGCGAAGCGCCGGTCGGCCGTCGAGGCGCGCAGCAGCTCGTCCAGCGTGCGCATGCGGACCAGAGGCAGGCTGCGGTCGACCGACCACACCGCCTGGCGCACGGCAGTAGCGAGGGCCGCGGCATCACCCGGCCCGCGCACCACCAGGGAGAGCACCCGGTCGCTGAAGGTCCATTGCTCGAGGGTGACGTAGGCGGCGTCGGCTGCGGGGTCGGCGAGGGAGAGCTGTCGCACGTCGCCCACCACCCCGACGACGGTCGAAAGCGGCCCGGTGCCGATGCGCAGCTGGCGGCCAAGAGGGTCGAGGCCCGGCAGCCGCCGGCGCGCCATCGACTCGCTGATCACCACCACCGGCGCCGCACCGTCGCGGTCGCTCTCCGCCAACCAGCGCCCGCGGCGCAGGGGCAGGCCGAGGGTCGCGAGATAGCCCGGGCTCACGGCGTAGCGAAAGCTCCCGCGCTCCTCGCCGGGGTCGGCGCTCGCCGCCGGCTCGAAGTGGACGCCGTACTGGTCGAGGTCGCCGGAAAGCGGGAGCTGGCTGGTGAGGGCGGCGGAGCTGACGCCCGGCACGGCCTCGACGGCCGCCAGCACGCGGGCGTAGAGCTGCCGGCGGGCCTCGTCGTCGAGCTGTTCGCCGGTGGTCGAGATCTGCAGGCTCAAGAGGCCCGGCGCCCGGAAGCCGGCGTCGACGGCCAGCAGGCGGTCGAGGCTCTTGAGCAGCAGCCCGGAGCCCACCAGCAGCACCAGGGCGAGGGCCACCTGGACGACCACCAGGGTGCGCAGTGCCCGCTGCCCGCCGCCGGTCGTCCGCCGGCCCACGGCCTCCAGGCTGCGCGGGTGCCGGTGGCGGCTGGCGCCGAGCGCCGGCCCGAGTCCGCAGGCGAGGCCGGCGAGGACGGTGATGGCGAGGCCCGTGGCGAGGGCGCGGCCGCCGACTGTGACCGCTGCCAGCCGCGGCAGGTCTGCTGGGCTGAGGGCCACCAGGGCGCGCACCAGCAGCTGCGCCACCCCCACCCCGGCGAGGCCGCCGAGGGCGGCGAGGAGCAGGCTCTCGGTGAGCTGCTGGCGCAGCAGGCGAGTGTGGCCGGCGCCGAGGGCGGCGCGCAGGGCGAGCTCGCCCTGGCGGCGGGCGTCACGGGCGAGCAGCAGGTTGGTGACGTTGACGCAGGCGATGGCGAGCACCAGGGCGACGGCCCCCAGCAGGGCGAGGAGCAGGGGGCGGGCGGGGCCGGTCAGGTCCTCGCGCAGCGGGGTGACCTGGAAGGCCACCTCGTTGGCGTAGGTCGGCGGGTGCTGCTCGGCCAGCACGGCGCGGCCGAGCTCGCCCAGCTCGCGGCCCGCGGCGTTGGAGCTGGTGCCGGCGCTCAGCCGGCCGATGGCTCGCAGGTGATGGCCCCAGGCGCGGCCCTGGGCCAGGTCATACTGTAGCGGCGCCCACACCTCGGCGGCCGGGGCCACGGCGCTGGAGAAGCCCGGCGGCATCACTCCCACCACCGTGGTGGGCTCGCCGTCGAGGCTCACGCTCCGCCCCAGGATGGCGGGGTCGGCACCGAAGCGGCGTTGCCAGAGCCCGTGGGAGAGGACGGCGACGTTGCCGCCGTCCGCCCGGTCCTCCGCCGTGCGGAAGGCTCGCCCCAGCGCCGGCGGCACCGCCAGGACGCGGAAGAAGTCGGCCCCCACCCGCTGGCCTTCCAGGCGCTCCGGCCGGTCGCCGCCGGTCAGCGCCGGCTGCCAGGGTTTGTAGAGGGCGAAGGCCGCCAAGTCGCGGGAGCGGGCGGCGAGCTCTCGCCCCATGCCGAAGCTGGTTTCGAGGTGCCCGCCGTCGCGGGCCACTTCCCAGATGGCCACGATCCGCCGAGGCTCGGGGTAGGGCAGGGGCTCGAAGAGGATGGGCCCGACGGTGCCGACCATCGCCGTCGTGCCGCCGAGGCCGAGGGCGAGGGTCAGCACCGCGATGCTGGTGAAGCCCGGCTCGGCCCGCAGGCGGCGGGCCGCCTGGCGCAGATCGCTCCATAGGGACTCGACGGCGTTCTCCCAGCCCCACTCGCGCACCGCCTCGCGCACGGCGAGCGGGCTTCCCATCTCCAGGCGTGCCGCCCGCCGCGCCTCGGCGGGGGAGAGGCCGCGGGCCTGGTGGGCGACGGTCGCTTCGTCGAGGAAGTGCGCCACCTCGTCGGCGATCTCCTCGTCCGTCGCTGCGCGGTGGGTGAGGGCATGGAGGCCGCGCCGGAGCTGGCGCCAGAGTGCCATCGCTCAGCCCTCCACCGTCAGCAGGCGGGCCACCGCCGCCGCCCGCCGCCGCCAATCCGCTTCCTCGTCGGCCAGCTGCTGCTTGCCGCTGGCGGTGAGCGCGTAGTAGCGGGCGCGCCGCGAGCTCTCCGTTTGCCGCCACTCGGCAGCGAGCCAGCCGGCCCGCTCCAGGCGCTTGAGAGCGGTCAGCAGCGAGCCAGGGTTGACCTTGAACACGCCCTGCGAGACCTGCTCGATCCGCCGCGCGATGCCGAAACCGTGGAGCGGCGCCAGGCTCACGGTGCGCAGGATGAGGAGATCGAGGGTCCCCTGGATGACGTCGGTGCTGGGCTCTGCCATCGTGGCCTCCACGGGCTTGGGTGGAGGGGGATGGTAGGAGCTTTCCTCATGATCGTCAAGATGTGCTGGTCAAGAGGAGGGCAACGCAGAGGTACCGAGACGGCCAGCGTGATCGAGATAGGGTCGACCCCGATGTCGAAACGGGGCCTTCGGCTCCGACCACCTCACGACACGAGCCCAATCCGGGGCGCCGAGTTCGACAAGGAGACGAGGTCATGAAGTTCATGCTGATGATGCACGTGCCGCAGGGCGGCGACTACCAGATCATGAGCTGGCCGCAGGCCGACATCGAGGCGCACATCGCCTTCATGATGGGGCTCAACCAGCGCCTGGCGGCGGCCGGCGAGCTGGCCGGAGCGGAGGGGCTTGCCTCGCCGGCGGAAGCGAAGATCGTGCGCGCTGGCAAGGACGGCAAGCCGGTGACCGACGGTGTCTTCCCGGAGTCGAAGGAGTTCCTCGCCGGCTTCTGGATCGTCGAGGTGGCGAGCGCGGAGCGGGCCTACGAGATCGCCGCCGAGGTCTCCGCGGCGCCGGGGGTGGGCGGCGAGCCCCTGTATCTGGCGGTCGAGGTCCGCGAGGTGCCCAGCGGCCCACCACCGACCGATTGAGAAGAGCGCCCTACACGGCCAACGGTGGCTTGCCGGCGGTCACCGCCTGGGCGAGGGCGGGCCGCTCGCCGGCCTTCCAGCGCCGCGCCCGGTGCTCCACGCGGTAGAGCACCGGCCCGCCGTCGTCCCCCTCGGCCCGCTCCAGGGGCCGCGGGATGCAGACGAACTCGCAGCAGACCTCCTCGGCGCTCGCCCTCACCAGGGCGTAGCCGTGTCCGCCCATGTCGACGAAGGAGAGGTGGGGGGCGAGCTCCGGGTTGGCGGCGGCGTGGGCCCGCTCGAGGTCACCGCTCGCCTGGTACTCGAGGCAGGAGCGCACGCCGTGATGCAGCAGCAGGTTGACGGTGGGCTCCGGCTTGGCCGCGCCGGGGCGGTCGACGAGATAGAGGGGGCGCAAGGGCGAGTCTCGCGGGTAGCGATGCTCGTAGGCCTCGACCAGGCCGGGGGCCGAGATCGAGCCGGTGATGAAGGCCACGCCCACGGGCTCGAAGGGCTGGGGCGGCAGGCTGGGGGCGGCGAGGCCGGCCCAGAAGCTGTGGCGGTCCCCGGAGACGGTGACGAAGCCGTCGATGCCGGCGCTCTTCACGGTGTCGTAGATCTCGGCCCGCTCCAGGTAGGCGGCGCTGTAGTCGCCGCCGCCCAGGCAGGCGTAGCCCTGGCCCGGCCAGGGGGCGGTGAGGCCCGCCGGCAGGTTCTGCGGATCGACCCGCCAATCGAGGGTACCGAGGGAGTTCCCCCACACCTTCCAGGTCGCCCGCGAGGCCCGCAGGCGGTCGAGGAACCAGGCCTTCTGCTCGGCCCCGAGCAGGGTCTGGGGCGGCTCGTCGCGGCGGAAGTTGGGCACCTCCACGCTGCCGAAGCGCAGCGTCGCCGGCGGCTGCCCGTGGTTGAACGCCTTGCCGCCGTCGAGCGCCGCCATCAGCTCCTCGGCGAGGAAGTCGGGGAACTCCGGGATGGAGAGAGGCCTCGCCTCCGGTCGGCCGGAGGGCTCGCGGGAGCAGTAGCTGTGCTGGTCGGTGATCAGCAGGTCGACGTGGCGGCCGTAGCGCAGGGCGCGGTAGCCGGTCAGGCTGCGGATGGCCAGGAGATTGTTCGGCTCGGTCCCCAGGCCGTGCTCGTCGAAGCTCTCGATGGCGGTGTCCACCACCACCGGCGGCTCGAAGCGCTCGCCGAGCAGCGGCGTGCCGGGCCGGCCGACGCGGGCCGGCTGGTACTCGAACCAGGCCTGGTTCGCCGCCACCTTGCGGGTCTGCGCCGGACGGTTGTCGTCGCCGAACTTCTGCAGGCTTTGCCAGCCCTGCCAGGAGAACTCATGGTTGTCCCACATGGTGACGAAGGGCCAGCGAGCCCGCGCGTCCTGGAGCTCGGGGTCGTGCAGGTAGGCGCGGTAGACGGCGCGGTAGTCGCCCACCGTGGTGGGGATGTGGAAGTCGGCGATCTTCTCGCCGTGCTCGTAGCGCACGATGTCGCGCAGGCGGCGGTCGTACATGCCCTGCGGCCGGTCCTCCGGGTACCACACCAGCTCGTAGATGAAGTCGCCCAGGTGGAGGACGAAGCCCAGCTGCTCGCTGGCGGGCTTGGCGAGGTCGTCGTGGATCATCCGGCGGTAGGCGTTCTGGGCTCCCTGGTTGGCGTTCTGGCAGCTCACGAAGGTGAAGGCCACGGGCCGCTCGTCGTCCTCGGCGGGCGCCGTGATGGTGCGGCCGATGCGGCTGCCGTTGCCCGCGGCGTCGGTGAAGCGGTACCAGTAGACGGTGCGCGGCGCGAGGTCGCCGACCAGCACGCGGCAGGTCCAGTCGGCAGCCGCCTCGACGGCGATCTGCTGGCTCGCCACCACGCGCGTGAAGGCCTCGTCCTCGGCGACCTCGACCATGAGCAGGGCCCGCTCGCCGGCTGCCGCCGGGTAGCGGGTCCACAGCAGCACGCCGTCCGGCGCCGGGTCCCCGGAGGCGACGCCCTCGGCGAAGAGGTCCCGCCTCTCCTTCCAGGCCACCCGCGAGGGGCGGCCGGGGGAGCAGCCGAAGGCGGCGGAGGCGCCCATTGCCGCCAGGGTGAGAAAGTCACGCCGGGTGATCGCCATCGCCGTCCTCCTCGCCGTTGCACGCCGCGAACGTCCGCCGTAGCCTGCTCACGACGCTCTGGCCCACAGGCCGTTTTTCTCCGACTATTGTAGTAGCAATGAGCGCGATGGCCGAATGTCGAGATCCGCCGGCGGGCTCCGACCCCATCACGACGGCGCCCCATGCCGGGGCGCTGCGTGCACGAGGAGACGACGCGATGCGATTCATCCTGATGATGAGCACCCCCAAGGACGGCTACGCCCAGTACCTGCGCTGGCCGCCGGAGGCCCTGCAAGCCAACATCGCCTTCATGCAGGAGTTCGCCCGCAAGCTGCGCGCTTCCGGCGAGCTGGTGTCGACGGCCGGCCTGGCCTCGCCGCAACAGGCCCGCCGGGTGCGCTCGGGGGCGGACGGCAAGCCTGTGACGGACGGCGTGTTTCCGGAGTCGAAGGAGTTTCTCGCCGGCTTTTGGCTGGTCGACGTGGAGAGCGCCGAGCGCGCCGACGCGATCGCCGCCGAGCTGTCTGAGGCCCCCGGCGGGGCCGTGGTGGCCGCCGACGGCACGCCGATCGAGCACCTGTGGGTCGAGGTGCGCGAGCTGCTGGGCAGTCACCAGGACCTGGACAGCCACCAGGAGAGGGCGTGACGCCGGCGGCGAGCGACCGGCACGTCGAGCCGCTGTTGCGCGAGCTGGCGCCGCAGGTGCTCGGCGTGCTCGCCCGCCGCTACCGGGACTTCGCGGCCTGCGAGGACGCGGTGCAGGAGGCGCTCCTCGCGGCGGCGCTGCGCTGGCCGGCGGACGGCCTGCCCGCCAACCCCCGCGGCTGGTTGATCCAGGTGGCGGTGCGCCGCATGGCCGACCAGGCGCGGAGCGAGATCTCGCGCCGCCAGCGCGAGGCGGTGGTGGTGGGCGAGGTGCCACTCGCCGCGCCGCCGGGCCCGGCGGTGGGCCTCGCCGGCGAGCTGGAGCTCGACCCCGACGACACCCTCATCTTGCTCTTCCTGTGTTGCCATCCGGCCCTTTCGCCGGCCTCGGCGATCGCCTTGACCCTGCGCGCCGTGGGCGGCCTCAGCACGGCGGAGATCGCCCAGGCCTTCTTGATGCCAGAGGCGACGATGGCGCAGCGGATCAGCCGCGCCAAGGCCACCATCCAGCGCTCAGGGCCGCAGTTCCGCCTGCCAGAGCCTGCCGAGCGGGCGCCGCGGCTCGGCTCGGTCCTGCACGTGCTCTACCTGATCTTCAACGAGGGCTACACGGCGAGCGGCGGCCCCGACCTCCACCGCCCGGACCTCGCGCGGGAGGCCATCCGCCTGACCCGTGCCCTCCACGAGCTCTTGCCCGCGGACGCCGAGGCCGCCGGGCTTCTCGCCCTGATGCTGCTGACCGACGCCCGCCGCGCCGCCCGCACGGGGCCGGCGGGCGAGCTCATCCCCCTCGACGAGCAGGACCGCAGCCTCTGGGACCAGGGGGCGATCCGCGAGGGCGTCGCGCTGGTGAGCACGGCCCTGCGCCGCGGGGCCGTGGGCCAGTACCAACTGCTGGCGGCGATCGCCGCCCTGCACGACGAGGCGCCGCGCGCCGAGGACACCGACTGGCCGCAGGTGCTCGCCCTCTACGAGGTGCTGCGGCGGATCACCGACAACCCCCTCGTCGAGCTCAACCATGCCGTGGCCGTGGCGATGGTGCACGGCGCCGAGGCGGGGCTGGGGCGGCTGGCACCACTCGCCGCCGACCCCCGCCTCGCCGGCAACCATCGCCTCGACGCCGTGCGCGCCCACCTCGAGGAGCGGGCCGGCCGCTTCGCGGCGGCTCACGCCCTCTATCTGACCGCCGCCGAGAAGACCACCAGCCTCCCCGAGCGCGACTACCTGCTGCGGCGTGCGGCGCGGGTGGCACCGGGCGGCGAGGTTCCCGCCTCCTGAGGTAGGGGTACCGTCCCGTGGCGCGGTCCTGCGTGGTTGCCGGCCGCTCACAATCGGAGCAGATCGCCAGCGGTCGCCGTAGCTGCTCGAGGGTGGCTGCTGCGACCTTCCCCCACCGCGTGTAGCTGCACGGCCGGCGTGCCTGTTCCTCCACCTCTGGCCGAAAGCCCGCTCGCAGCGATCCCGTTCTCGAAGGACCCTGAGCCATCACCGGACGGGGCGGCCCAGGGTCACGACGGACCCTGACCACTTCGCATCGAGGAGGCTTCCATGTTCGAGAAGACGCTCCGCTTCACAGGCCACGGCTTGGTGGTCCTGGGGACGCTGTTCGCTGTCCAGGTCCGCCCCGGTGCCTTGTTCGCGGCCGACGGCGATTTCAGCGATGGGATCACGGTGGACTCCACGGCCGATGCCGTGGATGCGGCGCCAGGCGACCTGAACTGTGCCGACGCCCTCGATCGCTGCACCCTGCGGGCGGCGATCCAGGAGGCCAATCTGGCCCCAGGCCCGCAGTTGATCCAGCTCGCCGCCGGCACCTACTCCCTGAGCCTGCCTGGAGCCGGCGAGGACCTGGGCGCCACGGGTGACCTCGACATCACCGACGCGGTCACCGTGACCGGCGCCGGTGTCACCCAGACGACGATCGACGCCAACGGGCTGGTAACGGGAGACCGTGCCCTTCATCTCGCGGACACTTCGGGGCTGGGCATGGTCGCCGTCCTGCAAGGCCTGCAGGTGACCGGCGGGAGGGTGCTCAACGAGAACGGCGGCGGCATCCTGCTGGCGGCGAGCGAAGGCGGCGGCCCGCCGCTGCCGGCCGAGCCCAGCGAGGAGGTCGTCGTGTCGCTGACCCTGGACGGCGTCAAGGTAACGGGGAACCTGGCGGACAGCGACCAGCTGGACCCCAACACCGGGCAGCCGCTCGGCGGCTCCGGGGGTGGCATCTACTCCGGGGCGGCCCTGATCCTGGTCGGCTCCGAGGTTTCCGGGAACACCGCGGCGGCGAACGGTGGCGGTCTCTACTCGGGAGGCGTCGTCACGCTCAGTGGCTCGCTGGTCTCCGCGAACACCGCCGAAGGCGGCGGTGGGATCTTCGAGACCGGCAGCCACATCTCGAGCTATTCGAGCTGTGCAATCGTGGGCAACACGGCGGTGGGTGGTGGTGGCCTGAGCTCGCGGGGCCAGACCACGCTCCAGTTCCTCAACTGCACGCTCGACGGCAACGCCGCCACCGACGTGGGAGGCGGGGTGCAGACCAACGGCACGGTCAACCTGGTCTACTCGACGGTGACCGCCAACGACTCTGCCTCCGACGCCCCCAGCGGCGGTGGTGGCCTCAACACCTTCGCCGGCGGCTCCATCCGCCTGTGGAGCAGCCTGGTCGCCGGCAACCGGGTAGCGGTACTGTCGACGCCCGTGGTGCGCAACTGCGGCTGCACGGGAGGCCCCTGCACGCCGATGGTGCAGTTCCTCTCGCTGGGCCACAACCTCGAGGACGCGGACACCTGCGGCTTCGACCGTCCGGGCGACCAGCCGAGCACCGAGCCGAACCTGCAGGCGATGAGCTTCCGGGAGCCACTGGCACCGGTCCGCGGCCTCGCCAAGGGCAGTCCGGCGATCGAGGCGGGTGACCCGAGCGTCTGCCCGGCGGTCGATCAGCGTGGCGTGGTCCGGCCCGTGGACGGCGACGCTGATGGCATGGCGGACTGCGACATCGGTGCTTTCGAGTTCGAGCTGGCGATCTTCGCGGACGGCTTCGAGACCGGCGATACCTCTGCCTGGACGCTGGTCGTCGGCCTGACGTGAGCCCCGGCGAGCTCGCGAGCACCCGTGCGTCTCGCGGGGTCGGTGCCTGTCACGACTGGCCTCGCGAGACGCATCTGAGAATGGGCCGGGCAGGACGTCCGGCGCCGGTACCCTCAACCGAGAACAAGCGATCCCCATGACACGGGTTGCCGGCAGTCCCCGGCCCCTGCCCTCTCTGTGACCGAGCCTCGTCGGAGTTTCGCTCCCCTCACGTTCGCCGGCTGCCATTCCTGGAAAGCGGACCTCGCGGCAGCCGGGGTGAGCCATCGCTGGCCCCTGCCGCTGGCGACGGACGGGCCTTCGGCCTTGGCGGCGCTCGCTGCCTTGCTCGCCCGGGTGCTGGGCGAGAAGGCGCCGTGGATCGCCGTTGCCGCCGAGCCCGCCCGGGTGCTGGCTCTCGCGCCGGCGTCGGCCGCGACCTTCGCCGAGCTGGTCGCGGCTGCGGCCCAGGCCCTGGAAACGGCGGATGGCGAGCTGCCGCCGAGCCTGCCGAGCTGCCATGCCGCCCTGGTGCGGCAGGGTGCCGAGCCGGCGCCAGCTCCCCTCGTGCTGCACCTGCTGGGCGGCGAGGAGGCTGAGCTCCACGCGCCTGGCGGCTGGCTGCCGGCGACCGCCCTGGCGCGACTCGCCGGAGCCTACGAGACGCTCCTCTTGGCCGGGCTGGCGCACCCCGAGCAGCCGCTCGCTGCCCTGCCCACCCTGCCCGCGCTCGGCGTCCACCAGCTGGCGCGGGAGTGGAACGACAACGCCCTCGCCGTGCCGGCGGCCACCCTGCACGCCCTGGTGGCCGAGCAGGTGGCGGCGACGCCCGCGGCACCTGCCCTCCTCGCCGGCGGCCGCCGCCTTTCCTACCGCGAGCTCGACGAGCGCGCCAACCGTCTCGCCCAGCTGCTGCGCCGGCGCGGCGTCGGGGCCGAGGTGCGGGTGGGGGTCTGCCTGGAGCGCACCGCCGACCTCCTCGTCGCCCTGCTCGCCGTGCTCAAGGCGGGCGGCGCCTACGTGCCACTCGACCCGGCCTATCCGCGCGAGCGCCTGGAGCTGATGCTGGCCGACTCCGCCGCCCTCCTGGTGCTCACCCAGGAGGAGCTGCTGCCGCTGCTGCCGCCGGAGGTGACGGCGCTCGTCGTGGCCTCGCTCGGCGCCGAGCTCGCCGTGGCGCCGGCGACGGCACCGCCGGAGCAGGCCGACCCCACGAGCCTCGCCTATCTGATCTACACCTCGGGCTCGACCGGGCGGCCGAAGGGCGTCGCCATCCCGCACGCCAGCGCCGTCGCCTTCATGGCCTGGGCGACGACGGTCTTCCCCGCCGAGGAGCTCGCCGGGGTCGCCGCGGTCACCTCGGTGTGCTTCGACCTCTCCGTCTTCGAGCTCTTCTTCCCGCTGACCCGCGGCGGCACGGTGCTCCTGGCCAAGGACGCCCTCGCCCTGGCCGAGCTGCCGGAGCGCGAGGCGATCAGCCTGGTCAACACGGTGCCGTCGGCGATCCGCGCCCTGGTCGAGATGGGGGCGGTGCCGCCGCGGGTGCGCACCGTCAACCTCGCCGGCGAGCCGCTCAAGCGTGCCCTCGCCCGCCAGGTCCAAGCCCTGCCGCAGGTAGCCCGGCTGCTCAATCTCTACGGCCCCTCGGAGGACACCACCTACTCCACCTTCTCGACGATCGACCCCGAGTCCGCCGCCGAGCCGACGATCGGCCGGGCGATCGCCAACACCCAGGCCCACATCGTCACGCCGCAGCTGCGACCGCTGCCGGCGGGAGCGGTGGGGGAGCTGGTGCTCGGCGGCGCCGGGCTCGCCCGCGGCTACCTCGGCCGGCCCGCGCTCACCGCCGAGCGCTTCGTCCCAGACCCGTTCGGGCCGCCGGGGAGCCGGCTCTACGCGACCGGCGACCTCGCCCGCTGGCGCGCCGATGGCGAGATCGAGTTCCTCGGCCGGCGCGACCACCAGGTCAAGCTGCGCGGCTTCCGCATCGAGCTCGAGGAGATCGAGGCCCGGCTGGTGGCCCACCCCACGGTCGGCAACGCCGTGGTGGTGGTGCGGGACGACAAGCTCGTCGCCTACGTCGAGCCGAAGACCAGCGAGCCGAAGACCACAGAACCGCCCGCCGCCGGTGAGCTCTCGCGCCATCTCGCCGAGCGCCTGCCGGCCTACATGGTGCCGTCCGCCATCGTGGTGCTCGCGGCCCTGCCGCTCACCCCCAACGGCAAGGTGGACCGCAAGGCATTGCCGGAGCCGCCGCCGGAGGCCTTCAGCGCCGAGCGCGAGTTCGTGGCGCCGCGCAGCGAGACGGAAGCGGCGCTGGCGGCGATCGTCGCGCGCGTCCTCGGCCTCGAACGGGTCGGCGTGGAGGACGACTTTCTCGCCCTTGGCGGCCACTCGCTGCTCGCCGCGCAGGTGCTCGCCGAGGCGGGACGCCGCTTCGGCAGCCGCATTCCCGTTCACCGCTTCCTCGCCCAGCCGACGGTCGCCGGCCTGGCGCAGCTGCTGGCGGCGGCGACGCCGTCGGCCGCGTCGACGCCGCGCACCGCGGGCGGGCCGCGGCCGCTGTCGATCGCCCAGCGGCCGATCTGGCTCTCGGCGCAGCTGGCACCGGAGAGCCCGGTCTACAACGTGCCGGTGCTGCTGCGGGTGCACGGCGAGGTGGAACCGGAGGTCCTGGCGCGAGCGCTGGCGGCGCTCGCCGAGCGCCACGAGCCCTTGCGCTACGGCCTGCTCGAGGCCGAGGGCGAGCCGAGCCAGGGGCCGATCCCCGGCGTCGCTCCCGAGCTGCGCAGGGTGGAGGTCGCGGCGGCCGAGCTGGCCGGCCGTGAGGCCGAGGCGCGGCGGGCCCTCGCAGCGATCGCCCGCGAGCCCTTCGACCTGGTGCATGGCCCGGTGCTGCGGGCCGCCTGGGCGCCGCTCGGCCCCGGCGACGGCTTCGTCCTCGTCGACGTCCACCACCTGTTCACCGATGGCTGGTCGACGGGCGTCATCCTGCGCGACCTCGCTGCTCTTTACGCCGCGTTCGCCGCCGGCGAGCCCTCGCCCCTGCCGCCCCTCGGCACTACGTACGGCGACTTCCTCGCCGCCGAGGCGGCGCCGGCCGCAGCCGCCGCCCGCGAGCAGGCGATGGCCTTCTGGCAGCAGCGATTCGCCGGCGAGCTCGAGCCCCTGGCCCTGCCCCTCGACCATCCGCGGCCACCGCGGCAGCGCTACCAGGGTGCCCGCTTCGTGCAAGCCCTGCCGCCCGGCCTGCTCGAAGACCTCCGCCGCCTCGGCCAGGGAGAGGGGGCGACCGCCTTCGTGGTGCTGCTGGCGGCCTTCGCGACGCTCCTCCACCGCCACACCGGCCAGCGCCACGTGGTGGTGGGCTCGCCGCTTGCCAACCGCGAGGGCGCCGGCCTCGAGGAGCTGGTCGGCCTCTTCACCCTCACCCTGCCCCTGCGCTTCGACCTCGGTGGCAACCCGCGCTTCCGTGCCTTGCTGGCCCCTGTGCGCGAGCAGGTGCTGGGGGCCTTCGCCCACTCTCACCTCGACCTCACGCGCTTCGTGCGCAGCCTGCCGCTCGACTTCTCGTCGAGCTGGAACCCGCTCCTCGGGGCGGTGCTGGCGATGCAGAACCTGCCGCTCGCGCCCGTCGAGGCCGGCGGCCGGCGCTGGGAGTACCGCGAGGAAGTCGACACCGGCACCGCGAAGTTCGACCTCACCCTGTTCATCGAGCACCTGCCCGCCGGGCCGGTGGCGGTGTGGGAGTACGCCCGCGAGCTCTTCGACCCGGCGACCATCGAGCGGCTGGCCGGCCACCTCGGCAACCTGTTGGCAGCGGTCGGTGAAGGTCCCGAGGCCCGCCTCGGCGAGCTCGCCTTGCTCGCCCCGGCCGAACGCGAGGAGATCGTCGCCGGCTGGAACTCGACGGCGACCGACTACCCGCGCACGGCCACTCTGCATGGTCTGTTCGCGGCCACGGCGGCGGCCCGCCCTGCGGCGGTGGCGCTGGTCGAGGGCGACGCGCAGTGGAGCTACGCCTACCTCGCAGCCCAGGCGCGGCTGCTCGCGGCCCGGCTCACAGCAGCTGGCGTCGAGCTCGACGCGCGGGTGGCGCTGCCGGCGCGGCGCAGCGCCGCGATGGTGGCGGCGACGCTCGGCATCCTCCAGGCCGGCGGTGCCTACCTGCCGATCGACCCCGCCCTGCCGCCCGAGCGCCTCGACATCCTCCTCCGCGTGGCCGGGGCACGGTTGTGGGTGGCGGTTGCGGGCGAGCCGCCGCCGGTCGCGGCGGCGGACAGTGCCGGGCCGCTCACGGCCGTGGCGTTCGAGCCGGGCGTGGAAGTGGCCCCGGCCTTGCCGCCGGTGGCGGTCGACGCCGACCACCTCGCCTACGTGATGTTCACCTCCGGCTCGACGGGCGCGCCGAAGGGCGTCGCGATCACCCACGGCAACGTCGTCCGCCTGGTCTGTGCCACCGACTACGCGCGCTTTGGGCCCGACGAGGTCTTCCTCCACCTCGCTCCGCCGTCGTTCGACGCCGCCACCTTCGAGATCTGGGGGAGCCTCCTCCACGGCGCTCGCCTGGAGGTCTTCGGCCGCCCGGTGGGCGCCCTGGCGGAGATCGCCGACCTGCTGGCCGAGCGGCGGGTGAGCACCCTCTGGCTCACCGCCGGCCTCTTCCACCAGCTGGTCGACGAGCACGCCGATGGCCTCGCCGAGCTCGGCCAGCTGCTCGCCGGCGGCGACGTGCTGGCCACCGGCCACGTCCGCCGGCTGCTCGGCGCGGCCCCCGGCCTCACCCTGATCGACGGCTACGGGCCGACCGAGGGCACCACCTTCACCTGCTGCCATCCCGTGCGCTCGGCGGCGGAGGTGGGGGAGACGGTGCCGATCGGCCGGCCGATCGCCAACACCCGGGTCTACCTGCTCGACGGCTACGGCAAGCCGGTACCGGTGGGGGTGACCGGCGCGCTGATGGCCGGCGGTGCCGGTTTGGCCCGTGGCTACCTGGGCCGGCCGGGGCTGACCGCGGAGCGCTTCGTGCCGGATCCGTTCGGGCCGCCGGGCAGCCGCCTCTACGCCACCGGCGACCTCGCCCGCTACCGGCCCGACGGCGCCATCGAGTTCCTCGGCCGGGCCGACTTTCAGGTCAAGATCCGCGGCTTCCGCATCGAGCCGGGGGAGATCGAAGCCGCCCTGCTGCAGCATCCGGCCGTGCAAGAGGCCCTGGTGGTGCCGCGGCCGGACGCCGCCGGCGGCAAGCGGCTGGTGGCCTATCTGGTGCGCGCCGCCGACCTCGTGGGGGCCGAGCCGACCGCCGCGGAGCTGCGCTCCTTCCTCGGCCGTGGCCTGCCGGAGTACATGCTCCCCGCGGCTTTCGTCTTCCTCGCCGCCTTCCCCTTGAACGTCAACGGCAAGGTGGACCGCAAGGCGCTGCCGGCGCCCGAGGCGAGCGTCGCCGGCACGGCCCCGGCGGTGCCGCCGCGCAACGTCTGGGAAGAGGTGGTGGCGGACCAGTTCGCCCGCCTCCTCGGCCTGCCGGCGGTCGGCGCCTTCGACTCCTTCTTCGCCCTCGGCGGCCACTCGCTCGCCGCCACCCGCCTGCTCGCCCGCCTGCGCACCCTCTTTGGGATGAGCCTCGGCCTGGCGGAGCTCTTCGCGGCGCCGACGGTCGAGGCGGTGGCCGGCCGCCTGGCGGCGGCGCGCGAGGCCGGGCCGGCGGCACCGGAGCGGGCCGCGGCGCCGCTCGCCGCGCCGGGCCTCAGCCTGGACCGCTCCCCCGGGGCTCGCCTGCCGCTCGCCTCCGGCCAGGAACGGCTGTGGTTCGAGGAGCAGCTGCATCCAGGGGTGCCGGTCTACAACGTGCCGCTGGTGCTGCGCCTCGCTGGCCGCCTCAACATCGCGGCGCTCGCGGCAGCGCTCGGCGACCTCGCGGCCCGCCACGAGGCCCTGCGCATCCGCTTCGGCGAGGAAGGCGGCCGGCCGTTCCAGCAGATCGCCCGCCCGGCACCGGTGGTGCTGGCGACCGCCGAGGCGGCGAGCGAGGCCGCGGCCTGGCGGCTGGCCGAGGCCGAGGCGCGGCGGCCGTTCGATCTGGCCGGCGGGCCCCTGGCCCGCTACCGGCTGCTGCGCTGGGCGGCCGACGGCCACCTCCTCGCCATCACCCTGCACCACGCGGTGTCGGATGGCTGGTCGATGGAGGTCCTCGGTCGCGACCTCGCCGAGCTCTACGCCGCCCACCACGACGGCCGCGCCGCCGTGCTGCCGCCCCTGCCGCGCCAGTTCCTGGACTTCGCCCTCAGCGCTCGCGGCGACGCTGTGGACCCGGCGGCGATGGCGGCCGTCCAGGCGGCCCTGGGCGAGGTGCCTCAGGTGCTCGACCTGCCGGCCGACCGGCCGCGGCCGCCGAGCCCTTCCTACCTCGGGACGACGGTGGTGATGCCGGTGGCGGGCCTGGCGGCGACGCTGCCAGCCTTCGCCGAACGGCAGGGCCTGACCCCGTTCATGGTGCTCACCGCCGCCTGCTTCGCCTTCCTGCACCGGGCGACCGGCCAGCGCGAGCTCCTCCTCGGCACCCCCGTGGCCGGCCGCGAGGAGGCCGATGCCGAGGGCGTGGTGGGCTTTTTCGCCGGCACCGCGGTGCTGCACGGCCGTTGCGACGGCGATCCGAGCTTCGCGACGTTGCTGGCGCGCGCCCGCGAGGCGGTGCTCGGCCGCAGCCAGCTGCCTTTCGAGAAGATCGTCGAGGCCCTCAAGCCAGAGCGGGACCCCAGCCGGGCGCCCCTCGCGCAGGCCATGGTCTCGCTCGCCGAGCGGCCCCACCTCGAGCTGCCTGGACTGCGCGTCACGCCCCGCTACCTGAGCACCGGGACGGCCAAGGTCGAGCTGCTGTTCGGCTTCGAGACGGGCGAAGCAGGCCCCGGCGAGCGCGAGCTCGGCGGGTGGCTCGAGGCCAGCGCGGACCTCTTCGAGGCGACGACGGCCGCGCGCTTCGCCGCGTCGTTCGTCCGCCTGCTGGCCGACGGCGTCGCCCATCCCGAGCGGCCGCTCTCGCGCCTCGCCCTGCTCGCCCCGGCCGAGCGGCACCAGCTCTGCCTGGGCTGGAACGACAGCGTCGCGCCGGACGCCGGCGCCGCGATCCTGGCGGGCGCGCCGGCGGCCCCCTCGCTGGCGGGCCTGTGTGCCGGCCAGGCGGCCCGCACGCCGGAGGCGGTGGCTCTCGTCGGCGGCGG
>WBZL01002698.1_pt1 | contig 16971 bp, 15 predicted proteins | sample 5204291 | NCBI WGS metagenome assembly WBZL01 (sample SAMN12344345, study PRJNA552823) | activated sludge metagenome | biome: Activated sludge suspended growth; feature: Nitrification reactor; material: Wastewater; isolation source: activated sludge from nitrification reactor of wastewater...
GCCCCACTCAAGTTCGTCATGAATCTTCGTTACGATCCCGTCCACGCACAGCGCGTTCTCGGTCATCCCGGTTCCGACCGTCCACTTGCCGCCGAACTGCAGTCCGATGGCGTGGCCGTCCGATTCTCCTGATCCGGAACCCCAGTTCCAGACGTTGTTGTAAGGCCACTTGCCACGGCCGTGGTCCAGAACCGCCCACGCCTGTTCGACCGGACGCTCGACGCCGTCGACGCGCAGGCTCCCGGATGCGGGCAGCGTGTTGTCCTTCACCGTGTACTGGAACCGCTTGTCGCTCCAGGGGATGACGACGCCCATCGACTCGTGCCCGGCCGGCCGGGCGGCCTGGATGTCGGCCTCGATGCGCGGGGAACGCGCCACCAGGCGCACGCCGCCCGTGTTGGGGATCAGGTCCAGGGACAGCTTCTTGGTTCGGGCCCGGGCGGGCGCGCCACTGCGGGGCTCCAGCCGGGGACCGCGTGCGAGCGGGGCGATCGCGGTGTCATCGATCTCCTCGCCCGTGGCGAAATCGGCGAAGTAGACCTGGTGCAGCGCTAGGTAGTCGATGTGGCTCACGGTCAAGCCTAGGGTCCACGCGGGGGTCTGCACGTTCCAGTACTCCCAGCGCTTGGCCCGGCCCCAACCCCGCAGGTTCGTGGTGTGCAGCGGTGTCCTGGTCCAGCCCACCGCGTCGGGGTTGAGCCGTCCATCGGGCAGGCACAGGTCGACGGGTTCGGTGATCTCACGCTCCATGGGTCAAGCCTGCCAACAGAGCCCGGCCGTGGGTGGTTGGGGCTGCCTTCGGTACCGAACTGGTTGGTCTCGCCGTGCTGCCAACCGAATCGGTACGCGACTCGCCGACGGCTGCAGGATCCCCTCGGCGTGGCGCGGACCTTTGTGGTTGGCGACGGAAGTTCACTTCAGGTGTCTCAACCGGAGAGGCGCGCGGCTACCAGCACCCCGTCACAGTCGAGGCGATCCGGTCCAACGCCTGCCGCGACCGCAGCACGTTCACCCCCGGCCGGTTGTTCACCAGGATCGAGAACACCTTCCAGCGGTGGTCGGCGCCTTTGGCGTACCCGGACAGGGCAACCACCCCCGCGATCGTCCCGGTCTTGGCGAAGACCCGGCCGCGGGCACATGAGGACACCCCGATGAACCGCCCCAACGACGTGGTCAGGGTCCCGGTGTAGCCCGCGGTCGGCAAACGCCGCTCCCGAAGAATCACATGCATCCGCGGGTTCTCTGGCTGCATGGATGCCATTAGCAGTGAGGTGACGAATCGGGTGGTCACTCGGTTGCGTTGGGACAGCCCGGAGGCGTCGAACAACCGCACCCCCCGGCGATCGATGCCGAGGGAGTCGATGGTGTCCCGGGCCGCATGCCACCAGCCGTCGTAAGTGCCCGGATAACCCAGCCGGGTGGCCACCAGTCGGCCCAGCGCCTCGGCGTCGTCGGAGTCCGACGGCAGCAGCGCGGCGCGCACGATCTGCTTGACCGTATGGCCGCGGAACCGTGCGATGGGTTTCGACTTCGGGCTCGGTCTGCGGCCGGCAAACGTGGCCCGGATCCCGTGGGCACGCAAACGCGATGTGAAGTAGCGCCCCACGTACCCCGGGCCGTCGCCGGTGCGGGCGTCGTTCATGTTCAACGGTTCGACCCGGCCGATGTTGCTGCCGACTTCATAACTCGCCCAGCCGCGACCGGGCCCTCGCCAGCGATACAAGGAGGCATCCACCCGCACCGTGACCCGGCGGACGTGCAGCGCCCTGGCTGTGCGGGCTGCCAGCGCCGAGACGTTGCCGCTGGACAGCAGACTGTCACCGCCGCCGACCAGCGCGATGGAGTGCGGCCCTGTGCGCCGCACGACGGTGGGCACCCGGGCTGCGGGTCCGAGCGCCTGAACGGCCAACAACGAGGTGATGAGCTTCGTGTTGGACGCGGTTGCCAGGCCGCGGTGGGCATGGTGGGCCACTAGCGTCCGCCCGGTGGCCGTGTCCACCACGCTCACGGCGACGTTGCGGCCCAAAGCGCCGTGGTCGATCCGGCGGGGCACGAGCCGCGCGATCCGGTGGTTGGCTCGGGGAGTTGATGCCGCAGGCTTGAGCGCCGGTCCGGGCCAGGGCGTCGCGGCATGAGCGGGGGTGGCAAGAAGGGCGCAACCGAAGGCGATCATGGCGACGCGGAGCACAATGATCAGTTCCCCGCAGGCCGAGATCCATGCCTTCGCCCTAGGCTCGAAGCCATGAGGTATGGAGCGCAGTTCGGTCCTGACATCACGTTCCTCGGCGTCGACAGGGCCGACCTCGACGAGCCGGACACCTACGCGGATGCCGACGTCGTGATCCTCGGCGCGCCGTTCGACGGTGGGACGTCCTACCGGTCCGGCGCGCGGTTCGGCCCGAAGGCCTTGCGGGAGACCTGCTACCTGGCCCACGACGGTTTGCGGCCCAGCCTCGCGCTGCGCGTGGACGGACTGCAGGATCTGCGCGTCGTGGACGCGGGCGACGTGGAGATGTTCTCGGGGGACGCGGCCCGTTCCTGTGCGGACCTGGAAGCCGCGGTGGAGAAGGTCGCTCGGTCAGGCGCGATGCCGTTGATCCTGGGTGGCGATCACACTGTGACGTGGCCGGACGTCACCGGCGTTGCCCGCGGCGGGGACAAGTGGGGACGGGTCAGCGTCATCCACTTCGACGCCCACGCCGACACTGGCAACATCGAGTTCGGCTCTCTGATCGGCCACGGTCAGCCGATGCGCCGGCTCATCGAGTCCGGCGCTGCCCGCGGCGATCGCTTCCTGCAGGTGGGTCTGCGCGGCTACTGGCCACCGCCGGACATCCTGGCCTGGATGGCCGAGCAGCGGATGCGCTCGTTCGAGATGACCGAGATCGTCGCGCGGGGTCTCGACGAGTGCCTGACCGAGGCGTTCGGCATCGCGCTGGACGAATGCGACGGGATCTTCCTGAGCGTCGACATCGACGTCTGCGATCCGGGACATGCGCCCGGAACCGGCACGCCGGAACCCGGTGGGCTCAGTGCCCGGCAACTGCTCGACGCCGTCCGCCGGATCTGCTACGAGTTGCCGGTGTTGGGCATGGACGTGGTCGAGGTGAGCCCGCCTTTTGACCATGCCGACGTCACCGCCCTGCTGGGCAACCGGGTCGTGCTGGAGGCGCTGAGCGCGATTGCCCGGCGGCGCAAGGACGACCGCGACGGGACCAGTTGGGATCCACGGCAACCGTTACTGGACCGCTGAGCGTTAGTTCGCATCCACGCCCGAAATTTCACCGTTTGAACAATCCTGCACCGTTCGGAACGGTGATCGATCGCCTAAACGGTGAATGCAGCCCTGCCACCCTTGCCCCGCCGACGTGTGGTTCCGGCTATGACCAAACCACCCCTGATCCCCACCATTCGGCTCAGGCAGGCAAGGCGATGCCAAAGACGCTGCCCCCACCCTCCCGGGGTTGCACGTAGGCGCGTCCACCGTGCGCTTGGGCCACATCCTTGACGATGCTGAGCCCCAGCCCGGATCCCGGCAGACTGCGCGAGGCCACCGGCCGATAGAAGCGGTCGAAGATCTGCCCGGCTTCGTCAGCGGGGACGCCGGGACCCCGGTCGAGCACCTCGATCGTGTTCCGCTGCACACGAACCTCGATTGGCGCGCCGGAAGGGTCGAACTTGGCGGCGTTGTCGACCAGGTTCCAGACCGCCCGCTCCAAGCCCTGTCGACGACCCTGCACGACCGAATTGTCAGCGGTCACCGTGACCTCACGCCCCGTCCGCCGACGAGCTCGCACGGCGATCGCCTCAGCCAGATCCGCAAGGCGCAGCGGGGCCAGCTCCTCCTCGTCCGGGCCGCCACCTGCCAGGGCCAGGACCTCGTTGACCAGACCGGTGAGCTCCCGGGATTCCCCGCGCAAATCGGCCAGCACGCGGCTGCGCACCTCAGGTGAAAGCTCCTCGAAGCGCTCCAACAAGCTGATGTTCGTGCGTAGCGACGTCAGGGGAGTTCGCAACTCGTGCCCGGCGTCTTGCACCAACCGCTGCTGCTGCTCCTGGGAACGCGCCAGCCTGCCCAGCATCGCGTTGAAGGCGCTGGCCAGCCGTCCGACCTCGTCGTTGCCCACTCCGGGAACTTCGACGTCCAACTGACCCGTCGCGCTGACTTGTTCCGCAGTGTCCGTCAGACGCGTCAGCCGTCGGGTGATCCGCGCGGCCAGCGCCCAGCCTGCGATGGCGGCCAGCAGTGCCAATGCGGCTGCGCTCACGGTCAGGATGAGCGCCAGGTTTCGCAGGACGCTTGCGCTCTCCGACCAGTCCCGGCCCAGCATCACTGCACCCTGCGCGCCGCCCGGGCTGGCGGTGACGATGCGGTACGGCGTCCCATTGACGTTCTGGGTGCGAGCGTCGACGACCGACACCTGGGAGGCAGCGGCCGCGCGGTCCGCGTCGGTGACGGGCAGTTGCACGCTGCCTTCGGTACGCAGAACCGTGCCGGTGGCCGAAAGCAACACACCCGCATCGGCCCCCTGCGGACCATCGCCGTCGCCATCCCGATCCGGGCGGAAGCGCTGGGACAACAGCGACTGGTCCACTTCGCGTTCCAGCTGGTTCTTCGTCGCGGTGTACCCGAGTACGCCCATCAGCGCGGCTACCAACGTCGCTATAGCGGCGAACGACAGGGCCAGCCGGGTCCGCAGGCTCATGACGCCCGCAGCGTGTAGCCGACACCGCGGACGGTACGGATCATCTCCGGAGGCCCGAGCTTGCGCCGCAGGTAGCCGACGTACACCGCGAGGTTCTTGGATTCCGGACCGAAGTCGTAACCCCAGATCCGGTCGTAGATCGTGTGGTGCTCCAGCACGATGCCGGCGTTGACCATCAAAAGCTCGAGCAGGTCAAACTCGGTCTTGGACAGCTCGATCTCCCGCCCCGCGCGCCAAACCCGGCGGGCTGTGGGCGACAACCGCAGGTCGGCCACCGCGATGTCGTCGCCGTTCGTCGAGCTCTCTGCCCGGCGTAACAAGGCACGCAGCCGGGCCAGGACCTCGTCGATGTCGTACGGCTTGGGCACGTAGTCGTCGGCGCCGGCGTCCAGTCCCGCCACCCGGTCGGCGGTCTCCACCCGCGCCGTCAGCATGAGGATCGGGATGCCCTCACCCTCGGCGCGCAATACCCGGCACACTCCGAGACCGTCCACACCGGGCATCATGACGTCGAGCACCAGGACGTCGGGCCGGCTCTCCCGGAAGGCGGCGAGGGCCTGCACCCCGTCGGCGCATGCGGTCACCTCGTAGCCGTTGAGCTCCAAGGCGGTGGCCAGCGACTCGCGGATGGCGCGGTCGTCGTCGGCGATCAGGACCTTCATGGGGCTTCAGTCTGCCGCACGGGTGACGGTTGCAGCCGACGCCGGCGTCCTGCAGTGCGGTTGTGGTCCGGCCCGGCGTGTCTCAACAACACCCCGACAACTCCCCGTGGGTTGCCATCGAAGACGGATCTGGTTGGCCGAAGCGAGGGAGGAACCTCCGGCCAACCAGATCCGGCCCCGCATCACGCCGCAGAACTCGCTGCGGGGGTCGGCGTGCTGTCGTGCTGGTGCAGCGTGAAGGTCTTGGTCCCCGTAACTTCGAAGTCGGAGTTCATGACGACGATGACCATGCTGCCGTCGTCCTTGCGGACCATGGCGTAGTACTTCGACCCCTTCTTGTGCACGTCGACCACGGTGCCGTCGACCTCGGCCTTCGCAGCGGCCTCGGCTTTCTTGTAGGCATCGCCGCTGACTTCCTGGCCCGGGTGGTGGTGCTTGCCCCGACCGCGGTTCTTGTCGGCCTTGATCGAGGTGACCGCGAATTCCTCATCCAGCAGGACAACCTTCTTCTTGCCGGCATCGGTGCGCACGAGGACCGCGAAGCCGCCGTCGTCACGCACGAAGACCTCCAGCACCGTGGCGCCGGGAACTGCCGCGACAGCCGCTTCGCTGGCCTTCGTCCGGTCCCCGCCGGTGGCCGGTGTCCCCGGCCCGCGGTGGCGATTGGTCGCTTCCTGCTGCTCTACGACGGCGAAGGTGGCGTCCAACCGCACGACGATCCGCTTGTTGTCCGCTGTCGTCACCATGACCAGGTATTGTCCGTCGGCGGTCTTGTGAGCATGGTCGGCCGTGCCGGGAACCGCAGCGAGGGCGGCGTCGATCGCCTTCTGTGCGTCCGCGCCGGTTACCAGCTCGCCCGGACCGCGCTGATCGCGCGTCCCCGGTGTGTCTGCGTTCGCCACTACGACGCCACCTGCGATGGATGCGCCGAGCGCAAAGGCCGTGACGCTGGCTGCGGCAATGCTGCCGATCTTCTTCATGTCCGTTCCTTCCGTTCGGTGTTTCCACCATCGGCGCCGCACATGTGAGGTCGTGCGGAGTGCGGTAAGAGCCGGGTGAGAATGCCGTAGCCGGGTAGCGGGGCACCATGCTCAAGTGGCTGCTCGGGATCGTTGTCGGCGTGGCGGCTGCGCTACCGGCGCCGCTGGGAAGCCCGGTGTTACATGCAGCGCAGGGACCGGCGATCACGGTGGCTACTTACAACATCTGTAAGCGCACGTGCGGTTCCGGCAGGTACGACTGGCGGCATCGGCGGTCCGCGGTGGCCCGATCGATCGCAGCCTCGGGTGCCGACGTGGTGGCGGTGCAGGAAGCGGCTGGAACCGTACGGCAGGTGGCGTCGCGCCTGCGTTCGCGTGGATATGCGCTGGTCACCACGTCGACGGATGGCTGCGGCAGGGGGTGCACGCAGGACTCGTTCGTGTTAGTGCGCACGTCCACTGTGGCGCCGCTGGGCCAGGGCGGGACCACGTTGTCGGCGATCTCCGGATTGGCCTGGTCCGGAACGTTCGACCGGGGCTGGTCGTGGTCCTATCTGGTGCATCGGGCCAGCGGAACCCGTTTCCTGGTGGCTTCTGTGCACTTGCCCAACGGCAAGAACAGCGCAATGGAGCAGTTGCGCAGAGCTTCGGCCGCGGGCGTGGTCACCACGTTGCCCGGCAATGCCGCTGCCCGGGGTCTGGCCGGCATTCCGACGATCATCGCCGGTGACCTCAACTCGTTCTCGAGACGGCAGCCACGCGGCGCTCAGCATGTGCTCAAACAGGCGGGTTTCCGGGACGTGCACTCTGCGCCTGATCGCCGCAATGCCAAGGTGCCCACGGTCAACGTCACCGGCCGCTACCGCAACCCGTTCCCGGCGCGGCCGTTCCGGTTCCGCAACCCCGCCCGGCTGGACTACGTGATGTTCGACCGCGGCACGCCACTGCACTACGAGGTGTTCCTGCGGCTGCGCAACGGCCGCTTCGACGATCGTTACCGCGGGTCGGATCACAACATGGTGCTGGGCACGGTGCGGCTGGGATAGGCCCGCCCCGGCCAGCCGATCCGTGAGCATTCCGGGTATCCGTTAGAGCCGCGGGCAGGCTTTTGAACCCCCGGCAGGCTAACCGATGCCCAGAATGCTCACCTATGGCGACCTCGCCCTCGTCAGCCTCAGTCCAACGAGTTGAACAGATCCAACGCCTGCGGGGTGTCCCACTTAACGGCCTCCTGGCCGCCGACGTAATAGGTCCCGTCCACTGTGGGAACCGTGGTGGCCGAGCCCATGCCCAGTGACACCATGCCCATGGCCAGCGCGAGCCGGGCGTCGTCCACGATGCCGGTGTCCTTGTCGACTGTCAGGCTGCTGCCGGCGCGCGATGCGGCCCCAAAGGAGCGCCACGGCAGAAGCCAGGTCAACGGGCTCATCGCCCGCTTGGCCACCGCCGACATGAACTCCTGCTGGCGTGCGACCCGGCCGAGGTCACCGCGCGGATCCGCGTAGCGCATGCGGACGTAGGCCAGTGCGTCCTGGCCGTCCATGATCTGGCAGCCCTTCTTCACGTCCAGACCACTGTTGGCGTCCTGGTAGTTGCGCGCCGGACAGAGCCGCACGCCACCGAGCGCATCGGTCGTCTTCGCCACCCCGGCGAAGCCGATCTCCACGTAGTGGTCGATGTGCAGGCCGGTGGCCGCCTCGACGGTGCTGACCAGCAGCTCCGGACCGCCGAAGGCGAATGCCGCGTTGATCTTGTTCTCCCCGTATCCGGGAATACCGACCCAGGAGTCGCGTGGGATCGAGACCAGCGTGGGCGCGCCGATCAGCGGGACGTGCATGATCATGATCGTGTCCGTGCGCTGACCCTCGGTGGCGCCGGTGTGGTACTTCTTCTGCTGCTTCTTGCTCAATCCCGCGCGGCTGTCGCTGCCCACCAGCAGGTAGTTGGTTCCCGACGAACTCACATTGCTGTCCGGCAACGCGTTGACCTTCGTTACCGAGCGGGCGAACACCGTGGCCACTGCCAGCGCGTACACCACACAAACGGCGATGACTGTCAGCACGATCCGCTTCACAGTCCAGCGACCACGCCGCTTCGGCGCCTTGACGGCCGGTGGGATCGTGCGTGGAATGACCTGGACCGGCGGGCTGCCGACAGGGCGGCGCGGCGGCGTGGCGGCACCGCCGAGACGTTGGGTCGGCTGCGTCGCGTTGTTCGGTCGCATCCACGACTCGAACTCCGGCGGCACATCCCCTGATTTACTCACCACTCCATGGTGCGGTACGTGATCGCAATCCGCAGTGACCGGCGTCTCAAAGGTCATACGATCGGGCCTCGTGAGTGTAAGAGTTACGCAAGACGGAGTAGTGCTGACCGTGACGATCGACCGTCCGCAGGTCCGTAACGCTGTCGACCGGGCCACCGCGGATGGCCTGGCACAGGCTTTCCGGGACTTCGAAACGGGCCCCGCGCGGGTCGCGGTTCTGACCGGTGGCGGGGGAACTTTCTGCGCCGGCGCTGACCTGCGCGCGATCGCAGAAGGAGAGCCGAACCGCCTGGAGGCAGACGGCGATGCTCCGATGGGCCCGTCCCGGATGGTGCTGTCGAAGCCGGTCATAGCCGCGATCGCCGGTCATGCCGTCGCCGGCGGCCTGGAGCTGGCGTGCTGGACCGATCTGCGGGTGGCTGAATCCGATGCCGTGCTGGGGGTCTTCTGCCGGCGCGTGGGGGTGCCGTTGATCGACGGTGGCACGGTGCGCCTGCCGCGCATCGTGGGGCTGGGCCGCGCGCTGGACCTGATCCTGACCGGTCGTGCGGTGAGTGCACAGGAGGCACTCGAGATGGGTCTGGTCAACCGGGTGGTTCCCACAGGCCAGGCGCTGTCCGCCGCCGTCGAACTCGCCCATCAGATCGCGGCGTTCCCACCGGCAGCGATGACCGCGGATCGTGCCAGCGTGTACGCCGGGCTGGGTCTCGACGAGGCCCTGGCCGCCGAGTTCGCCCGTGGGCTGCCGGCCTTGAGCGAGGGGGTCGCCGGTGCCAGGCAGTTCGTCACACGACCCGGGCCACCAGCTGCGGAAACTCCAGCAGAGTCATGATCTGCAGCGCGGCGGCCGTGTCCAGGACGTGGCCGTCGTCGTAGCGCCCAGCCTTGGTGAACCAGCCTTGTTCGTCGCGGCCGTCCGCCGTGAGCCGGTCTGCGTACTGGTCGATGGCCGCTGCCGGGCCCAGCCGAAGCCGTGCCTTTGCGTAGACCGCGTTGAACGCCAGCGGTTGCTCCCACAGCCGGTCAGCCGTGAAGTAGGAGTCCCCGGCCTCGACGGCCTCCCGCGCGAGATCCAGACGCCCGGCCCGCTCGGCAGCGGCGATCAGCAGGCCATGGTTGTAGGAGTAGACACTTGGCTCGATGCTGCCGTCGGCGCGGACGTGGTCGCGGACCAGGCCATCAGAGTTGCGCAGTTCGGCCAGGAACTGCAGGGACCGCCGGATATCCCCCCCGACCAACGTGTGCAGCAGGGCCCCGGCCCCGGTAGAGCAGGCATTGAGCGTGTCGCCGCCCTCCACCCAGAGGACGCCGCCGCTGGCGGGATCGAGGCCGCTCCATACGAAGTCGTCGATGTCCTTGGCGCGTTGTCGCGACCGGCTGCCGCCGGAGTACAGGTGTCGTTGCAGGAACGCCAAGCCCACCCAGGCGTTGTCGTCGAAGAAGCGCTGGCCTCGTCCCACCGACTCCCGGTAGCCGCCCTGCGGATGCCGGTAGGCCTGCACACCGCGGGCGAGGCCCGGGAACCGCGCCGGCCCGGACACGCGATCGGAGATGGCGAACGCGTGCAGCACTTGCGAGTACGGCCACAGGGCCACCGACAGCGCGCTGCGGGGTTCCCGCACGACGGTGAACCGGCCGCCGCCCACCAGCCCACGCCGCAGTGTGGCGCGCACGTGCTCGTGGGGGTGCATGGCCATACCTTGCCACCGATGTGGAAACCACGACGGCGCTGTCGGACCCCTGCGGCACGATGGGGGCACCGACGAGGAGGAAGCCCGTGCTGGACACCCTGAGCAAGTTGCTGAACCAGGCCGAGAACGCCGCCACCCCCGAGGAGGCCGAGGCGTTCTTCGCCAAGGCCCAGGAGTTGGCCACCTTGCATGCGATCTCGCTGGCTGAGGCCCGGGCCCACACGCAGCGGTCGCAACGCCGTGAGGAACCAATGCATGAACAGGTGGTCATCGGTGCGCCCCGCCAGCACGTGAACAGCCATCTGTGCCTGCTCGCCTCCGGGATCGGTGAGGCGAACAGCCTGCGCACGAACATCGCGTCGAACAACACGTTCGTCATCTGGTTCGGCCTGCCCAGCGACCTCGAGAAGGCCTCGCTGCTTCTGCACTCCATCAGCCATCAGATGGTGCGCAGTGCCGACGCCTTCGTGCGGCAACGGTCGTGGGCCAATGAGATCGACGCCGAGACCGCCACCTGGATGACGGCGCAGAAGGCCCGCAAGAGTTACTACACGACCTACGTCACCGTGATCGTGCAGAGGTTGATGCAGGCTCGCCGGGAAGCGGTCGCCGAGTTCGACCGGACCGCCTCGGAGGGCAGCGCCGACCTCGTGCTGCGCGGCAAGGAACTTGAGGTGCGCGACTACTACGACGAGCACTCCACCGCCCGGGGCCACTGGCGTGGCCACCGCGGCAGCGTGGCTTCGCCGGAGGCCATCCGCACCGCACGCAGTGACGCCGCCCGCGCCCGCTTGGAACCGAGCCGGCAGATCGGGGGTAGCCGTCGCGGACTCGCGTCGTGAGCGAAACCACTCGTGTGTACGCCGCCGAGGACACGCTGATGTTCCTGCTGGACAACGGCGGCACGGCGCGTTTGCACGGCAGCACGATGACGATGCCGGTTGAGCGGCGGTTCGGTGACTTGGACGGTGTACGCCGCTACCTGGAGAGAGTGCGGCAATTCCCGTGGGGTCACCCCGACCTGCCGATGCCGGCCCTGCGGGTGCGTAAGGGCCACACCAAGGCGCACTGGGCAGACGACACGATCGCGCTTCCTGACGGCATCGGCGAGAAGGGCTGGGCGATGCGGGAGGTGGTTGTCCTGCACGAGTACGCCCACCACGTCGTCTGGCATGTGCACGGCCTTACCGGCCACGGGCTGCAGTTCCAGCAGGTGTACCTCGATCTGCTGGACCACGCGATCGGGGCGGAGGCGGCGTTCGTGGTGCGCGCCGGGTTGGGAAACGGGTAGCCCAGGGGGCACCGTCTGATTCCGCGTCGCAGCCGGAGACCAAGACGGCCACCCCCTAGAGTGTGAGCACGCACCTGTTCGGGAGGTCACTGTGCGCCGTTCCCCCCTGTTCGCATCCGCCCTCGTAGTCGTCGGCCTGCTCACCGCCGGCTGCTCGTCCGAGAGCGAGGCCGAGAACAAAACCGCCGACGCCAACGCGGCGGTCTGTCTGTCGATGAAAGACCTGCAGGCAACCGTCGATGGCCTGGCTACGGGCGTTACGGGTACCGGCGATGTCACGGTCAGCAAGGCCCAGGAATCCATCAACCAGCTCGACGAGGCCTACGCTGACGTCCAGTCGCAGATTCAGAAACTGGGCACCGACGTCGAGGACCAGGTCCTCACCGCGCAGCAGCAGTTCGAAGAGGCGCAGATGCAGGTCAAGGAGGGCCTGAGCGGTCTAGACGGCGATTCCAGTCTCTCCGACGTCCCGCAGGAAGAGGCCAGCGCAATCGCCACGCTGAAGAGCAGTGGTCAGCAGCTCGCCGACTCGCTGGGGTGCAGCAGCTGATGCTGCTCAGCGACCGGGACATCCGCCGGGAAGTACAGGCCGATCGGGTCGTCATCGAGCCGTTCGACGAGGCGATGGTGCAGCCGTCGAGCATCGATGTCCGGCTCGACCGGTTCTTCCGGGTCTTCGAGAATCACAAGTACCCCTACATCGACCCGTCGGTGGAACAGCCGGAATTGACCCGGATGGTGCAGACCGACGGCGGCGAGCCGTTCATCCTGCATCCCGGCGAGTTTGTTCTGGCCAGCACCTATGAGGTCATCACGCTTCCCGACGACGTGGCCGGGCGGCTGGAGGGAAAGAGCTCGCTGGGCCGGCTCGGTCTGCTGACTCACTCCACCGCAGGTTTCATCGATCCGGGATTCAGCGGGCACGTCACGCTGGAGCTGTCGAACGTCGCGACGCTGCCCATCCAGTTGTGGCCCGGGATGAAGATCGGCCAGTTGTGCCTGTTCCGGCTCGAGTCGCCCGCCGAGCACCCTTACGGCTCCGACGTCTACGGCTCGCGGTATCAGGGTCAGCGCGGCCCGACGCCGAGCAAGTCGTACTTGAACTTCCACCGCACGGTCATCAGCGCGGACTAGTCGAGCAGCTGTTAGCCCCAGACGCCCGCCGCGGTCTCACCGTTACGGACGTGCCCAGAAGCAACCCCGAGCCGATCCGTTAGCGCACCGGGCATCGGTGAGCATGCCGGGGGGCAAAACCCCGACCGTGGTGCTCACGGATGCCCGGAATGCTCACGGATCGGTCGGGCACGTCCCGCGCAGCGCATTTTCACGCAGCCAGCGCCGCAATCCCGCGACCAGCATCAACGAGGCAGAGGCGGGGCCAAGATACACTGGAATCTCGTCTGCCAAGAAGGAACCGCTGAATGCTGTCGATCGACAACGAGACCTCCCGCGTGCTCGACGCCCTCGAGGCCGAAGCGATCTGGGTCTTCCGGGAAACCGCCGCCGCCTTCGAAAAGCCCGTTCTGTTGTACAGCATCGGCAAGGACTCCACTGTCCTGCTGCACCTGGCGCGTAAGGCCTTCCACCCCGGTCCCATCCCGTTCCCGGTGATGCACATCGACACCGGCTGGAAGTTCCGCGAGATGTACGAACTGCGTGACCGCACCGCCAAGGAACTCGGGCTCGACCTGCGACTGGCGACCAACGAAGAAGCCCGTGCACAGGGCGTGACGCCGTTCAGCCACGGTGCCCAGGAGTTCACCCGCATCATGAAGACCGTCGCGTTGCGCGAGGGTCTGGACGCCGGCGGTTTCGACATTGCCGTCGGTGGCGCCCGCCGCGACGAGGAGCGCAGCCGCGCCAAGGAGCGGATCTTCTCGCTGCGCGAAGCCGGCCACCGGTGGGATCCCCGCAATCAGCGCCCCGAGTTCTGGCACACAGTCAACAACGCCCTGACCGACGGCCAGACGATGCGCGTGTTCCCGCTGTCCAACTGGTCCGAACTCGACGTCTGGCGTTACGTCGCCCGCGAGAACCTCGAGGTGGTGCCGCTGTACTTCACGCAGGAGCGGCCGGTCGTCGAGCGGCAGGGCGCGCTGATCATGGTCGACGACGAAGAGCGCATGGTGTACCAGGACGGCGAGAAGTCCGAGATGCGCCGGGTGCGGTTCCGGTCCTTGGGCGACTGGCCGCTGTCCGGGGCAGTCGAAGGTGAAGCTGCCGACGTGCACGATATCATCCGCGACATCGAGGTGAACCGGCAGTCCGAACGGGCCGGCCGGCTGATCGACGGTGAGGGTGCCCAGTCCATGGAACGCAAGAAGGCGGAGGGCTACTTCTGATGGAGCGCAAGGCACTGATCCGGGTCGTCGTCTGCGGCTCCGTCGACGACGGGAAGAGCACGCTGCTGGGCAGGCTGCTCGCCGAGACCGGCTCCATCCCCGAGGACCAGCTCGAGGCCGCGCGTTACACCCGCCGCCCCGGCTCCACGATTCCGCTGGGCGAGGTCGACTACAGCCTCGTGACCGATGGTCTGGAGGCAGAGCGCGAGCAGGGCATCACGATCGACGTGGCCTACCGCCACCTGATCCTGCCGAGCCGGCGCCGCGCGATCCTCGCCGACGCACCCGGGCACGAGCAGTACACCCGCAACATGGCCGTCGCCGCTTCCACCGCCGACGTGGCGATCCTGCTGATCGACTCGATGCGGGGGGCCAAGCGCCAGACCCACCGCCACCTCACCGTGTGTGGCCTGATGGGCGTGCAGCATGTGGTGCTGGCCGTCAACAAGCTCGACGGCGTCGGATACGACAAGGGCATCTACGAGGAGCTGGTGGCTGAGGTGTCGGACACCGCCCGCCGGATGGAGATCCGCTCGGTCATCCCGGTGCCGGTCTCGGCTCTGGTCGGCGACAACGTCCTGGGCCACTCGCCGAACACGCCGTGGTACCACGGTCCGACTCTGCTCGACGCCTTGGACGCCGCCGAGATCGACGAGGACGACAGCGGCGAGGTCCGGCTGCCCGTCCAGACGATCATCCGCGGCAAGGAGTTCCGCGGTTACGGCGGTCTGGTCGCGCAGGGTGCGGTGCGAGCCGGGCAGCGGGTGACGGTCGCGCAGTCCGGCCAGCAGGCCACGATCACCGCGCTGCACTGGCTGGACGGCACCAAGCCCAGCGAACGCGAGCAGGCCATCCCGGGCGAGTCGGTGACGATCGAGCTGGACAAGGACATCGACATCGCGCGAGCCGATCTGCTGGTCACAGGTGAGGCTCCGCAGCTAGCTGACCGGTTCGCCTCCGACATCGTCTGGATGTCGGACCAGCAACTCGCCCACGGCCGTTCCTACACGCTGCGCTGCGGCCCGCTCGAGGTGCCGGCCACGGTCACCAACGTCCGGCACCGCCTGGATGTGACGAACGGCAACACCATGGCTGCCCGGATGCTGGAGATCAACGACGTCGGTCGGGTGGAGATCGCCACCTCCCGGCCGGTGATCCTGGAGCCCTACACCGAGTCGCGCGAGACGGGTGGCTTCATCCTCGTGGACCGGCTGTCCGGGGAGACGCTAGCCGCGGGCCTTACTCGGTTCGCACTACGCCGCGCCACCAACGTCGTGCCACACCACTTCGAGGTGGACCGCCAGGCCCGACAGGACCTCAATGGGCATCCGGCCAAGGTGTTGTGGCTGACCGGATTCTCCGGATCCGGCAAGTCCACGATCGCCGACGCCGTGGAGCGCAAGCTGCACTCGCTGGGTATCCGCTCGTTCGTCCTCGACGGCGACAACCTGCGTAGCGGCCTGAACAAGGACTTGGGCTTCACGCCTGAGGACCGCGCCGAGAACGTCCGCCGCGTCGCCGAGGTCGCTCATCTGATGTACGACGCCGGGCTCGTGGCGATCGTCGCGCTGGTGTCGCCCTTCCGCGCAGACCGGCAGACCGCCCGCTCGCTGTTCCCGGACGGCGACTTCGTGGAAGCCTGGGTGGACACGCCGATCGAGGTGGCCATGGAGCGCGACACCAAGGGGCTGTACGCCAAGTCGAAGGCCGGCACGCTGCCCAACCTCACGGGAGTGGGTCAGGAGTACGAGACACCGGAGACCGCCGAGTTGCACTTGTCCGGTACTGACGCAGTTGATGAGAACGTCAACAAAGTGCTCGACGCGCTGGGGATATCTGCCTGAGGGGTTCTGTGAATCCCGCACCTCAAATGCCGGATTGACACAACTCCGTGGAGTGAATCACTAGATTCACAACCGTTGAAACAGGCTTAACCCCGTCGTTGCCCTCTACCCTGTCGGGGTGGCGCAGCCGCTGTTCTCCATGGACAGTCCGCAGAGAATGACCTCGCGGACTAAGACAGTCAGCGCGCTCATTCTGGTCCTGTATTCGGTGTTCGTAGTGGTTGCCATCGACAGTGCACCCCGCAGACTCCCCACTCTGCCCGCCGTCGGTTTGGCCCATGCCGTAGTGGGTGCGTTCATGTGCGGGGTGATCGCTGTCCTGATGTTGAGCCAAGCTCGCAGCACCGGGCGGCGCGGCTACCTGATGGTTTCCGGCGCCTTCCTCTACATGACGGGCATCCTCGTGTTCTTCCCGCTGGTGTTCCCAGGCGCAGTGCTGCCTGACCAGCAGATCCTCGGAGAAATGCAGAGCGCGCCGAGTCTGTTCTATGCCTGGCACTTCGCGTTCCCGATCGGCATTGCGGTGTCGGCGTTCGTCCTCGACATGGACCAGCGCAGCCACCGTCGCCCGGGCTTCAACCACTTCGAGGAACTGTTCGGGCTCGCCCTGACGCTCGGGGGAATCCTGATCACGGTCGGTCTGGTCACGATCGGTGCCGACCGGCTGCCGGCGCTGCTCGGCAACGAGGGCGAACCGACCTCGTACATGAGAGTGCTCGACATCCTGCTCGTTGGTTTAGCGTTGGTCAGTGCGACGGCGACCGCTGCGTGCGCGCGCAACGGCTCGGTCATCACGCGCTGGCTGTTCGCCTTGGCTGTGCTCGGGCTCGGCGAGGCGGCGGTCAACTTCAACTCGACGGGACGCTACTCGGCCGGGTGGTACTACAGCCGGGTGTTCTGGCTCGTGGCCGTGGGCCTGTTGTTCCTGGCATTGTTGTGGAACCTGGCGCGGGTCAATCGCCGGAACCTCGAACTGGCAGGGGTGGACTCCCTCACCGGGTCGGAATCCAGGCTGGGTTTGCTGGCCTCGGTCGAGTCGGAGATCGCCAAGGCCGAGGCGGAGTACTCGCAGGTGGCCCTGCTCTGGCTGGATCTGGACAACTTCAAAGCCGTCAACGACGAACTCGGGCACCGAGTCGGGGATGAGGTGCTTCGCACCGTGGTGAGCCGGCTGTCCCGGGAGGTGGCC
>WBZL01002700.1_pt1 | contig 16963 bp, 12 predicted proteins | sample 5204291 | NCBI WGS metagenome assembly WBZL01 (sample SAMN12344345, study PRJNA552823) | activated sludge metagenome | biome: Activated sludge suspended growth; feature: Nitrification reactor; material: Wastewater; isolation source: activated sludge from nitrification reactor of wastewater...
CCAACTCGCCGTACGTGTCAACAGATTGTGAACACCTGGGCCTCCTCGCCCTGCAAATGGGCCTACCCGTCTCGGCTGTTCGGATGATGTAAAGGTACGTCGTGTGCCACTGACGGTATATCCCTCAATCGAGCGAAAAAAGGGGCAAATCATAAAGGAAGGCTCAAGATACGCAAGAGTGCCACGCCGTAACCGGATTGTTATGTCGATTTACCTCTGCAAGGTGTCCCGAACCCGGACGTGGGACTAACTCACGCGTGGCCTATAGCCGCGAGCCGAAGTGCGCCTTAGGTTACGGAGTGTAGTTGCCTCAACGGCTGACTGTCGTTCTTCCCCATTGGGCTCGCGTCTCCCGCGCCTGCTGTGAGCATGTGCCTCACCGACCCCGCTCGGAGAAGACCACTTGGAAGCGGACAACGGTTGTGCCGTGACTAGCTCTGGAGAGAAGCCACCGTAATCGGGCCATCAGGGCACAGCGAGACCCTTGCCGGACGGTGGGCCGAAGAAAGGGCCGGACACCTGACGAGATCAGGTCACGCTTAGGGAAGTACTGATTAATGCTGTTCTGAGCGAAACGGGGCTGAGCGGGTGAGATGTGGTTTCCCGCATCTTGTGCCATAGCAGCGCTATGGCACTTGATGTGGGGGGCCGCAGATCGCTCGGTCAGGCTCGTTGCAGCCAGGGCATGATTAATCAGTGATTCCTTAGGGATTCAAGCCTCCGTTCTGGCGCTTCGCCGCCGGGTAGCCGATCCTCTCGAAGCGATACACTGCGCCTGTAGCGTGGGCCGACACAGCCGCAAGGGGAATGACTATGTCCGTGCGGATCGCCGCCTCGGCCGAGGTCTCGGATCACGCCCCTGTGGGGCCCGTGGCTGTGCCCGACCGGATCCAGGTACCGGAAAGTCAACGAACACCGGCTCAAGGAGTGCTGACGTGGGGATGATTGCGGCGGCCAAGCCGATGCTCGGGAACGAGAAGCGAGCAACTGTCGGTGCCTTACTCACATCGGGCGGGTTGGCCCAAGGCGTGCCCGTGCAGCCGACCCCGTCCGAGACCGACTCGATCAGGGTCGTGGAGACTATGAATGCCCTGGCCAAGGCAGGTTGCTGATGGCCGCCCTGCGAGCGGGCCTGGTGGGGCTGGGAATGATGGGTCGCCACCACGCTCGGGTCCTGGCCTCCCTGGACGGCGTGGAACTCGTCGGCATCGTCGATCCGACAGGCGGCGTGGTCGGTGCGGCGCCCGTCGGCGTGCCTATCGTGAGCCGCTTGGAGGACCTGCTGGCGCTGGGGATCGACTACGCCATGGTCTCCAATCCCACGCAGTATCACCGGGACTCCGCCCTAGCCCTGGCCGCCGCTGGAGTGCACGCCCTGATTGAAAAGCCCTTGACCACCGACGTTTCCTCGGCCCATGAGATCGCCGGGGCGTTCGATACGGCTGGCCTGATCGGGGCAGTGGGACACATCGAGCGCTACAACGCCAGCCTGCAGCAGGCCCGCCGGCGCATCGCCGAGGGCGAACTGGGCGGCATCTATCAGATCACCACACGTCGGCAAGGGCCTTTCCCCGGCCGGATCGCCGACGTCGGCGTGATCCTTGACCTGGCAACCCACGACATCGATCTGACAGCCTGGATCTCGCAACAGCCTTACGCCTCGGTCGCCGCCCGTACGGCCTTTCGCTCGGGCCGGCCGCACGAGGATCTGGTCGCCATAACAGGTCAGCTCGTCGATGGAACGGTCACGAATCACCTCGTCAACTGGTTGTCGCCGATGAAGGAGCGCGTCACGATCATCACCGGGGAGAAGGGCGCGTTCGTCGCGGACACGCTCAGTGCCGACCTCACCTTCTTCGAGAACGGTGTGATTCCGACCGAGTGGCCCGAGATGGCACGGTTTCGCGGCGTCACAGAGGGCAATATGACCAGATTCGCCTTCGCCAAGCCGGAGCCCTTGCGGGTCGAACACGAGAATTTCCGCGACGCTGTGCGGGGAGAGGAAACCGATATCGTCACACTGGAGCAGGGCGCGGCGACCGTCGCCGTCGCCAACGCCGCGGCCGAGTCGGCGACCAGCGGTCGCGTGATCGAGATCTCGCCGGTGAAGGTGGCACCATGAAGATCTGTGTGGTCGCGCTCGGCAAGATCGGACTGCCCCTGGCGGTGCAGTTCGCACTGAAGGGCCATCGCGTCATCGGGGCGGATGTGAATGCCGACACCGTGCGGCTGGTGAACGAGGGCATCGAGCCTTTCCCCGGCGAGGCGCAGTTAGGGGAGAAGCTGCAGGACGTCTGCGAGCGGGGCTTGCTCACGGCCACCACGGACACCACCGCCGCGGTTGCGCAATGCGACGCGGTGGTTGTCGTCGTCCCAGTGTCCGTCGATGGCGCAGGCAAGCCGGACTTCACCATGATGGATGCCGCCACCCAGAGCATCGGAAGGGGTTTGCAGCCCGCAACGCTGGTCTCCTACGAGACCACGTTGCCGGTCGGCACCACCCGCGGTAGGTACGCTCCGCTGCTGGCGCGCAACAGCGGATTGGACATCGGAAGCGACTTCCATTTGGTGTTCTCGCCGGAGCGGGTTCTGACGGGGCGGGTGTTCGCCGACTTGCGCAAATACCCCAAGCTCGTGGGCGGGGTCGACGCGGACTCCGAGAAGCGGGGGATCGCCTTCTACGAGGCCGTGCTGGACTTCGATGAACGCCCGGATCTGGCACGTCCGAATGGTGCCTGGGCGATGGGTTCAGCCGAGGCTGCCGAGATGGCCAAGCTCGCCGAGACCACTTACCGCGATGTCAACATCGGGCTGGCCAACCAGTTCGCGCGGTTCGCCGGCGATAACGGCATCGACGTCTATGCGGTGATCGAGGCGTGCAATTCCCAGCCGTACAGTCACATCCACCAGCCGGGAATCGCGGTCGGCGGTCATTGCATCCCCGTGTATCCCCGGCTCTACTTGTCCAGTGATCCGTCGGCCACGGTGGTGGCAGCGGCCCGGCAGGCAAACGCTCAGATGCCCGAGTACGCCGTGTCCCGGCTGGCGGATGCGCACGGCTCGCTGCACGGTCAACGCGTGGCCGTGTTGGGCGCCGCCTATCGGGGTGGTGTCAAGGAAACCGCGTTCTCCGGGGTGTTCCCGGTAGTGGCGGCCTTGCACGAGCAGGGAGCCGAGGTCCTGGTGCACGATCCCATGTACACCGAGTCCGAACTGGCGTCCTTCGGCTGGCAGCCATACGCACTCGGCGAACCAGTGGCTGCGGTTGTCGTGCAGGCCGACCATCCCGAGTACCGGGCCCTTACCCCGGATGATCTGCCTGGCGTGCGCACTGTCCTGGATGGCCGGAACATCCTGACCGCTCGGAAGTGGCCGGGTGTTCGCCTGCTGCACATAGGCCAGGATGACGCACCGTTGTGAAGATCCTCAGTGTCGTCGGTGCCCGACCGCAGTTCGTCAAACTCGCTCCTATCGCCGAGGCGCTCTCAGGAGCGGGCCTCGAGCATGTAGTGGTGCACACTGGCCAGCACTACGACGCGAACATGTCAGATGTGTTCTTCGCGGATCTACGGATCCCCGACTGCGACATCAATCTCGGGGTGGGCTCCGGCAGTCATGGAGTGCAGACCGCCGCGATGCTGGCAGCGCTTGAACCCGTCATCGAACTGCAGCAGCCGGATTGGGTGCTCGTGTACGGCGACACGAATTCCACCCTGGCGGGCGCGCTGGCCGCTGTGAAGCAGCATGTGCCGGTCGCCCATCTCGAAGCGGGCTTGCGCTCGTTCAACCGCAGGATGCCAGAGGAGCACAACCGGGTTCTCACCGATCATGCCGCCGATCTTCTGCTCGCGCCCACCAGCACCGCTGTGACGAACCTGGGGCGAGAGGGACTGGCCGAGCGCACTGTCCTGGTGGGTGATGTCATGGCTGACATCTGCCTGCGGGTGGCCGCCGTGGTGACTGGGCAACCATTGCCCTTCGCTGAATCGTTTGAATTGAAGCCGGGTAAGTACTTCGTCGCGACAGTGCACCGGGCCGAGAACACCGACGATCCGCAGCGCCTGGCTGCGGTGTTGGACGCGCTTCGGGCCTTGCCGCTGCCAGTCGTGCTCATGGCCCATCCCAGACTGCGGCACCGGGCCGGCACTGCCGGGCTGGCTCTCGGCGGCGGCTCGGTACAGGTAGTCGACCCCCAGCCCTATCTCACGATGGTTGGTCTGGTGCAATCGTCAGCGGGTGTCGTGACCGACAGTGGGGGCCTGCAAAAGGAGGCGTACCTGCTGGGAACCGCCTGCACCACCTTGCGTGACGAGACGGAGTGGGTTGAGACGCTGCAGGGGGGGTGGAACGTACTGGCGCGGGATTTGGGCGACGTCCCGGCACTTGTCATGCGTAGTCCGCAAGGACCGCGACCACCGCATTACGGTGAGGGGCACGCTGCCCGTGAAGTGGCGCGCTGCCTGCAAGAACGGAACGCCGGATGAAACGAGGGGTCATGACCCGAGTCCGGCTCGTGCCGCCGGAGGTCCGCCGTGGTCTGAACATGCTCACCCCGGCCGATCAACGGACCTACTGGCGAGCAGTGGGACTGCAGATGTCCACGTCGCTGCTGGATCTTGCCGGAGTACTTGCGATCGGCATGGTCGGGTTGCTGGTTTCAGCCGCCGTGCAAGGAACGGCGGCGCCGTCGCCCATGCCGACCATCCTCAGCTGGTTCGGCATGGCCGACATGTCGTTGTCCCGGGCCAGCCTGATCATCGCGGGCGTCGCGGCGGTGCTACTGATCCTCAAGACGGTCATCGCGTTGTGGGGGCTGCGCTGGGTGACCACTTTCCTCTCCGCCTGTTCGGCGCAGGTCGCGGCACGAATGAGCGCTGAGTTCTTCGCGCTTCCGATCGTGCGTATTCAGAAGTTCACCAGTCAGTGGTCCGCGTTCGCGCTTGTCCACGGCGTGACCGGTGCGATCGTGAACACCCTGACCAATGCAATGGTGATCTGGGTGGAGCTGACCCTGCTGTCGGTGCTCACCGCGACCCTGCTGCTGCTGGATCCAGTCATCACCATCTTCGCGGCCGCCTATTTCGGGGTGGTCGGCTTCGCGCTCAGCCGCTCGGTGAAGAGGTGGGCAACGACGTCAGGGGAAGTGCTCGCGGAGACGGATGTCTCTTCCTTCTCCACCGTGTACGACGCCATCGCGACGTACCGGGAGCTCAGCGTGGTCAACCGCCGCTCCTTCTACATCGATCGCTATCGCACGCAACGCCTACAGGGCAGTGCGGCGTATGCCGATCAGCAGTTCCTGGGCCAGTTGCCCCGCTACGCGATGGAGGTCGCCCTGGTCGTCGGGGCAGCGTTACTCGTCGCAGGGTTGTTGATGACGGGTTCTGTGGAGGACGCCCTGGGCTCCCTGGCGCTGTTCCTGGCCGCGGCGACGCGGGTGATGCCGTCCATCCTGCGGCTCAACGGGTCACGCATCACGCTGCAAACGCTGGCTCCGCGGGCCGAGTACGCGTTCACGATGGCCGACTACATCGAGCAGTGCGCGGCGCAGGGGGAGGGGGTTGGTGGGGTCACCGCGAACCCGCTCGCTGCGACCTCCCCGGCGCAGTCGGGGGACAGCCGGGGCCTGTCCATCTCCGTGCGTGAGCTGACCGTCCACTATCCCGGCTCGGACGCTCCGGCACTCGCGGACACCTCATTCGAGGTGCCGGGCGGTGGATCGCTCGCGGTGGTCGGCCCGTCCGGCGGCGGGAAGTCCACCCTGGCTGACGCCCTGCTCGGAGTGCTCCAGCCCTCCGCGGGCGTGGTGGAGATCAACGGCATGCGACCGCAGGACTTCGTATGTGCGCACCCGGGGCAAGTGGCTTATGTCCCGCAGGCGGTGGCCTTGGTGACCGGATCAGTGCGGGACAACGTGGCGTTGGGCCTGAAACGCGAGGAAATCGACGACGAGCGGGTACTGGCGGCACTGCACCGGGCGCATCTGGCGGACTACTTGCTGGACGCCCGGGAGGGTCTGGACACGATGGTCGGCGAGCGCGGCGTGCAACTCAGCGGTGGCCAGCGCCAGCGTTTGGGCATCGCCCGCGCGCTGTACGCCGACCCCCGGCTGATCGTGATGGACGAGGCCACCAGTGCACTGGACGCCGAGACCGAGAGCCTGATCACCAGCACCCTGGAGACTTTGGGCTCGGAGGTCACCACGGTGACCGTAGCCCACCGGCTGGCCACGATCAGGCTGGCGGACTCCGTGCTGTACCTCGACCGGGGGCGGTTGCTGGCTCAGGGCACCTTCGAGCAAGTGCGCGCGCAGATCCCGCAGTTTGACCACCAGGCGGCGCTGCTCGGGCTCTGATGTAACGCGTTTGTCGCCGGCTCAGCCTCCGAAATGTAGTGCCAGGACCGTCGGTTGCGTGACCGGGAAGCGCGAGGTTGCCTCGTTGCCCTGCACTTGCCAGTCGCCAGCCGTGGGCGTGGGTTGTGATGGCCCAATGACCTTCACGGTGAGGTCTGTCTCATGCAGCGTCAACTGGTGTTCGACACCGACCCGGTAGTCCAGATTCCCGTCGGAGCCGAAGGTTCCCGCCGGAAGCGAGTACGAGACCCGGACGACACTGGTGCCGCCCGGTGGGATCCAGCGCCCGATCCGAACCGCCGTCCGGCCGTCGACGTCTGTGAAGACCCGCGGGTCCTTGCGGACATCCCCTTTGTTGGCACTGATGTGAACGTTCTGGGCGCCCTCGGGCAGGAACACGATGTTCCAATGGAAGGCCCATCCGGTCAAGTAGCCGGTGCGCTCACTGGACCTCCCGGCGGTCGGAACATCGTTGGTGATGCGCGCTGTCTGCTCAACGTCGGCTGAGCCGTCGGACGCCAGCCGCACAACGTGCCGCAGCGAACGCTTCTGGAAGACGTCGACCTTCGAGGCGTTCTGGTTCTGTGTGTAGAAGGCAATCCGGTCAGGCTCGGGATCCGGCTGGGCGCCGTCCAGGCTGGCCTCGTGCAGCGCCTTCGCGAGCCGGTCGTTCGACAGCCGGATACGTACGTGCTGGCCCGGGGCGGTTGCGAGCACTGCTCGCGCCACGGACAGCGCGGCATCACCGTGCTGCATCCTTGTCAGCATCTCGTCGATCAACTGCTGGTTCATCTCGTGGCGCTTGGTCTGATCGGCCTCGGCGTACGCGTCCACGAGCAGCTTCTGCACGAGATTGTCTGCGGTGATCCGGCCGTACAGCGCGGACTCAATCGGACCCGTCGCGGCTACCGCGGCCTGCAGGGCGATCGGGTCGAGCGAGATGATGCCGTCCACGTGCGGCCCGCCGTTGGCCTTCCAGGAGCGCATCATGTCTTCGCCTGCGACCCGGAAGTCCTGGTGCAGGTTCGACCACGCGAAACCGTCCCGCGCGCCACGGTCGGCGTAATAGGGACCACCGGCAACGGGATCCCAGGGCACCCGTTGCGCCAAGGGAAAGAAATGCGCGACGTCGCCTCGGTCGATGACCTTCATCTGCCCGTTGTCGAACTGCACGAGCGCCATGTTCAACGCCGCACCACCACCGGCGTACAACTCGCCCGGATTGTGGAAGACCACCAGGTAGGTCGCCGGTTTCTTCGAGCCGAGCAGTGTCGGAAGTTCCGGTATGACCCCGTCGAGAGTACGCAAGGCCTTGGCCAGGCGGTGCACATCCGGAGCCGTGCTGTCCACCATGTCGCGCAACGCTGGACTCACCTTCGCCGGCACCTCGTTCAGATAGCGCTCGGCCGCAGTCAGGTGCTGCGAGGCCCTGGCGACGTCCGGTGCGACGTCCTGGAGCAGCTGGACGTCGATGGCGCCGTTCTTCACCATCGTCTGCCGGCCGTCGGCCATGAGCGCCGGGTAAAGGTCGTTCGTCGCAGCAGCGGCTTCGATGACTTCCTGAGTAGTGCCGAGGATGGCCTTGGCCCCGGTCAGATTCGTGTGGAAGTAGGGCACGACGTTCAACACCGTGATCGGCAGGGACGTCAAAGCGCTGCGGGTGGCGCCCGCCTTACTGCGGGCATCCTCGATGGCAGCCGCCGAGACGGTCTGATTCCCGGCGCGCAGAGCATCGGTCATGGTCGCGACCGAGGAGCGGGTCTGTTGGGCGTGCCAGCCTGCCACGGCCAGACTCGCCAGCAACCAGATCGTGAAGGCGAGCACCGCAAGACCGATCCACAGACCCGGTCGACGCCATCGGCTGGGTCTGTCCGGACCTACCGGCGCGGCTTTGATCTCGGTCACGACGCTCCCTGGGTCACCCCTACATTGACGGTACCGGCCACACTCCGGTTCCCTTGGATCTCGCGCCTGAGCGCGCAATCTAGTTCAGTCCGCATCGAGTGATAGAGCGTTGCTATGACCCGCGAGATGCGGCCTGCATCTCAGCCGCTCAGCCACCTCTCGCGCAGGACACAGCTTCCTTAGGCCTGCGCCTGCAGCACATCAACCACGGCGTGAATCTGCTGTTCGGTCAAGTTGACCGAACACGGCAGGTTGAGCACCCGGTCGTAGTAGTCCAATGCCTTGTCGATCTCGAAGGCCTGCATCTCGCGGTACGGCTGCTGTAGGTGGTTCGGATACCACAGCGGACGCACTTGAATCCCCGCCTCGCGGCAAGCGTCCAGCACCCGCTGCTTGTGCCCCGCGTCATCGCACAGGTAGCCGTAGAACCAGCGATTGGCGTTGCTGGATTCGGGCTGTTGGATGAAACGCCGGGCTCCGAGCAGTTGCTCATAGAGCGCAAAATTGCGGTGTTTGGCGGCCAGCCGGTCAGGCAGCGTCTCGACTTGCGCCAGGCCAAGTGCGGCGAGGACGTTGTTCATCCGGTAGTTGAACCCCACCGCATTGTGCATGTACTCGACGCCAGGCTCCTTGGCCTGAGTGGTGAGATAGCGCGCCCGGGCAGCCAGCTGGTCGTCGTCGGTGAGGATCGCGCCGCCGCCGCCGCTGGTGACGATCTTGTTGCCGTTGAAGCTCATCGCCGCCAGCGGAGCGAGACTTCCACAGGGCCGGCCTTTGTAGCGCGATCCGAGCGCCTCCGCCGCGTCCTCGACGACCGCAAGGCCGAACTCGTCGGCGAGCTCCAGCAGTGGGTCCATGTCCACCGCCGTGCCGAAGACGTGAACCGGCACAATGCCAGCGACCCGGCGTCCCGTGCGCTTGTTCGTGGTGACGCCTTCCCGGGTAGAGCATTGCGTGGTCAGGAAGCGTCCGATCGCGGCGATGTCGATGGTCGCGTACTCGTCGCAGTCGAAGAACACAGGCCAGGCGTTGGCATAGCGCACGGCATTCACGGGGGCGATGAAGGTGATCGTCGGCACCAGGACCTCGTCGTCGGGCTGGATGCCGGACAGCATGAGGGACACGTGCAGCGCAGCCGTTCCCGAGACGCAGGCGACCGCATGGGCGACGCCCACCTGGTCAGCTACGGCTTGCTCGAAGCGGGCGATGTATTCGCCGTTCGAGGACACCCACGTGCTGCGAACACTGTCCGTGATGTAGTCCAGCTCGTGGCCGTCCAGGAACGGTTCGGACAGCGGGATCATCATGAGTTGCGGTAGCGGGGCGAGTAGGGGTCGCCGAGCATGCCGTTAGACAGTGCCTCGGCCACTTCCCGGATGCCGTCGGCGAGTTCCAGGCGGGGGCGGAAGCCGAGTGCGGCAATGCGGTCGAAGTTCACCTTGTAGTCCCGCGGATCCTCTTGCTTGTCGACGTAAGTGACGTTCACCGGCATCTGCTTGGCGATCTCGTCGGCGATCATGCGCTTCTGGTAGTTCTCCTTGCCCGAGCCCACATTGAACGCGCGGCTGGCGACGGCAGCCGGCTCGGCATCCAGAACGAGCATCACGGCATCGGCGATGTCGCGGACGTGGCAGTACGGTCGCCAGAAGTACTGCCCGTAGATCTCGAGCTCACCGTCCAAGAAAGCGTCCCTCGCGAACTCGTTGACTGTCAGGTCGAACCGGGGGCGCTGGGACAACCCGTAGACAGTGGCGAACCGCAGAATAGTGGAATCCACCGGCGACTCCCGCTCGAGCAGGTACTGCTCGAACTTGACCTTGAGCTCGGCGTAGAGGCTGACGGGGCGCAGGGGGGAGTCCTCGTCCACCGGGGAGTCGCCCTCCATCTTGCCGTAGTTGCTGCACGTGGACGCAAAGAGGAACTGCCGCACGCCATGCTTCTCGCACAACTCGAAAACCGCACGGGAGCCGTCCCACATGGTGCGATTGGCCAGTTCCGGTTGCTGCTTGCACGCCGGGTCACCGACGATCGCGGCAAGGTGGACCACCGCGTCGATTGTGTGCGCTGCGAAGACCGACTCGATCTCGGAGGGTTCGGCGACGTCGGCTTTACAGAAGGTGAAACGCGGGTGGGACAGCAGATCGAGCAACGACTCGCCCCCGAACAGCAGGCAGTCGGCCACCACGACTCGATCACCGCGGGCCAGCAGTTCCCGGGCGAGCAGCGACCCCACGTAGCCCGCACCTCCGGTGACCAGCACTGTGCTCATGTGCCGTCTTTCCTCTCGAAGAACTGCTCCATGACCCTGTCCCCTTCCGGATCGGTGTGCGGACCAATTCACTTGTATCACCCTGGGCACCCTGGCCGACGGCTCGCTTGCCGCGTCAACCCCAACAGGGCCCGGCGTTGCTAGCCTGGTGCACATGGTGGAGGCGGCTTCGGCGCGACCTCGAGCAGAGAACTTGACTGTGCCCTTCGCCCTGCCTGACGTCGGCGATGCGGAAGCTCAGGCCGTGGCTGAGGTCATCCGCTCCGGCTGGGTGACGTCCGGACCCGCTATGCGAGCCTTCGAGCAGGAGTTCGCAGCGTTCGTCGGAAGCCCGCAGGCAGTCGCGGTGAACTCCGCGACAGGGGGGCTGCACCTGGCACTGGAAGCGTTGGGCATCGGTCCCGGTGACGAGGTCATCGTCCCGGACTGGACGTTCACTGCAACCGCCGAGGTCGTCCGCTACCTCGGTGCTACGCCTGTGATCGTCGACGTCGAACGGGCGACACTGAACATCGCGCCGGCGGCTGTGGCCGCTGCCGTCACGGCCAGGACCAGGGCTGTGATCCCGGTGCATTTCGCCGGCCTCGCAGTCGACGAGCAGGCTTTGCTCGACGCTCTTGGCGGCCGCGACGTCGCCATTGTGGAGGATGCTGCACACGCCCTGCCAGCGTCGGCGGGCGGCGAGCTGGTCGGAGGGTCACAGCGATCGGCCGCCACGGTCTTCAGCTTCTACGCCACCAAGACCATCACGACGGGGGAGGGCGGGATGATCACCACCAGTGACCCCCGGATCGCGGCCAGAACCCGGGTGATGCGGCTGCACGGGATCGACCGGGACGCCTTCAACAGGTACACGTCCAGCCACCCGGCGTGGGCTTACGACGTCGTGGCACCGGGATTCAAATACAACATGCCAGACACCGCCGCGCAGATGGGCAGAGTGCAGCTGCAACGCGCACATGCCATGCGCGACCGGCGCCAGCGCATTGCCGACTACTACTCCGAAGAGTTGCAGGATCTTCCCTTGCACCTGCCCGCCGGCGGGCCTGCCGGGTGGCTACACGCATGGCATCTCTACGTTGTGAGGTTGCACCACAAGGCCCGGCTGGACCGAGACGGTTTCATTGCCGGGATGGCGCAGCAGGGCGTGGGCACCAGTGTCCACTTCATCCCCTTGCATCAGCATTCCTACTGGCAGCCGTTCGCTCCCGATCCCGAAAAGCGTCTGCCAGTTGCCGTTGCGGAGGCGCCGTGGGCGGTGAGCCTGCCCATCTCAAGCGGGCTCAGTGACGGGCAGATCGAGCACGTCGTGGCCGCTGCGAAGGCGCTTCTGGCGTGAGCGAGAACGCGGGCATTCGGGCCGTGCGCCGGCTCTTGGACATCACGGTGTCCGGGATCGCCCTGGTGCCGCTGGCGCCGGTCATGGGGGTCATCGCAACCCTCGTCCGCCGTGACAGTCCTGGCCCCGCCATCTTCACCCAGCGCCGCGTCGGCCGCTTCGGCAGGGAATTCGTCATGTACAAGTTCCGGACCATGGGCCAGGGGCCCGGCCCCGACATCACTTCGGCCGGCGACGAGCGCGTCACTCGCGTGGGCGCGTGGCTGCGATCCACCAAGCTGGACGAACTACCGCAATTGGTGAACGTCCTCAAGGGTGACATGAGCCTGGTCGGGCCCCGCCCGGAGCTTCCGGTGTACGTCGCGCAGTGGCCGGCGCACCAGCGCGAGATCATCCTTTCGGTGCGGCCGGGCATCACTGATCCCGTCACCGTGACCTTGCGGCGCGAAGAGGAACTGCTGGCGGGCATGCCCGATCCGCAGGAGTACTACCGCACCACGTTGCTCCCGCAGAAGGCCGACGCGTACGCACACTACGTGCGGACTCGCAGACTCTCCTCCGATCTCCTCATCGTGCTCAGCACATTGCGGCACGTGGTGTTGGCCTGATGCGCATCACGCTCATCAATCAGTACGCGGGCGGGCCGAGCCTGGGGATGGAGTACCGGCCGCACTGGATGGCCTCGCGGTGGCAGGAGCGCGACCAGCAAGTACTCATCGTCTGCGGAGACCGGTCACACCTGCGACACACCGCCCAGATCCCGACGGGCATGTCGGACCGGGACCAAGTGCCCTTTCTGAGCCTGCCCACAACGCCCTACCGGGTGAACGGACCGGCCCGGTTTGCGAACCTGCTGTCGTTCAACGCGGCGCTGCGTGCTTCGATGCGCAGGCTGCGAGAGTTCGAGCCGGATCTGGTGGTCGCCTCGTCCACCCACCCGCTCGACGTCAGGCCGGCCTATAACCTGGCTCGGCGAACGGGAGCCGGATTCGTCTTCGAGGTGCACGACCTGTGGCCGCTGACGCCGATCCTGCTGGGTGGGCTTTCGCCGTCACACCCGGTGATCCGCCTCATGCGCCGCGAGGAGGCATTCGCCTACCGACACGCCGACTTGGTCGTGTCTCTGCTGCCGGGGACCGAGACGTACATGCGGGCCCGGGGCCTGCCATCGGGGCGCTGGATGTGGGTACCCAATGGCGTGGCTGATCAGCCCGTGGTGACCGGTTCCCGTTCAGCTGCGCTGGAAGCGCTGGGCAAGCGGATCGCCGCGATCCGGGCCCACTATCCGGACGTGGTGATCTACGCCGGTGGTCATGGCCCGTCGAACGCTCTCGACCATCTGCTCGTGCAAGCACCGGTTGCCCAGCAACTCGGCATCGCTATCGTCCTTGTGGGCGCCGGTCCACTGAAGCCGGAGTTACGCGAGCGGTATGGTCACGAGCCCAACGTCCACTTCTGCGACGCCGTCCCGCGCGCGGACGTCGCAGACGCGCTGAGACTAGCCGACTTCGCCTACGCGGGTGCCGCGCCGTCACCCCTCTATGCCTTCGGCATTTCGTTCAACAAGATCTACGACTACATGTCGGCCGGCATCCCGGTCGTCGAGAACATCGGCGCTGCGAACTCCCCGGTGCGGGAGGCAGGCTGTGGGGTCGTGGCTGATCCCGCGGATCCCGGCTCCCTCCACGTCGCGTTGCGGCAGATGGCATCAGCCAGCCCGCAGCAGCGGCAGGCATGGGGACGCAGCGGTGCCCGCTATGTTGCCGAGCATCTCCGGCAGGGCGACCTCGCCGATCGCATGCTGGACGCTATGGCCGGGGTCGCTGGGCGTTGACGCGGCCCCCGAAGCACGTGAGCGGGCTGGTGTAGAAACTCGACGTGGTTGCGTCAGGTGCCCGTTGGTGTCGAGCCGAGAACCCAAGACGCCCGGCTACCCCCAGCTGCGCCGGAATCCCACACACGGGGATCCGAGGGCACTAACCCTGCGGAAGGTGGAGGGAGGCGCGCGCCGAGCAGTGCAACCACTCCCAGGAATCCGGATACGCCATGCGCCCGCACGGGTGCAGTTCTTCACGCAAATAGTGCGCCGAACGAGTGATTAGGTAACGCGCAGGCGCTTGCGGGCAACCGGACCTTCCGAGTCACTCAATATGAGTAAGTCCGCAAGCCTGACGTTTCTGACCGTTGCCGGCGTAGTAGCCGCACTATCGGCTCCTGCTGTTCCGGCGATGGGGGTCGCCCCGGAGCGGGGTGTCGCAGCCTCGCACTCCGGATCGCAGCGCACGAACGTCGTGGGGTGGACTTCCGGGCAGCGTTCGACGAGGACGCTGGGCGCGCTGAAAGTGACCGGTCCAAAACAGCGATTGGTGAAGGTGCAGAAGCGGACGGACGGCGCCTGGCAGACGATGCGGCGACTTCACACGTCGGGCAGTCACGCGGTGAATGCGGCCTTCATCTCCGACAGCCCCGGTCGCTGGCGGCTGCGCGTGCCCGCTCATGGCGGTTGGTCGGCGACCACGACCGAAGCGATTGACGTCGCGGGAGCCACGGGGGATGCACTGGCGGCGGCGAATGGCAGCCGGAGGAAGACAAGGCCGACGCCAACCCCCACGCCGACCGCAACGGCCACCCCGGCGCCCACCGTGACAGCTACTGCGAAACCTACGGCGTCGGCCACTCCCACGGCGACGGCAACTGCGACTCCGACGGTGACTCCGACGGTGACCGTAACTCCGACTGTGACGCCGACGGTGACCGTGACTCCGACTGTGACTCCGACGGTGACCGCGACGCCGACTGTGACTCCGACGGTGACTCCGACGGTGACCGCGACGCCGACTGTGACTCCGACGGTGACTGCGACTCCGACGGTGACTCCGACGGTGACTGCGACTCCGACGGTGACTGCGACTCCGACCGTAACGCCCACAACCAGTGCCAGCCCGACGGTGCCAGCAGCCCCGACGTTCAACGTGACCAGCTACGGCGCGGTCGGCAACGGTGTCGCAGATGACAGCACGGCCATTCAGTCCGCCGTCTCCGCGGCGGCCGCCGCGCGTGGGACTGTGGTGGTGCCGGCGGGGACGTTCCGGGTGACGCGGGTGGTGTCGGTGCCGGCGAATGTGACGGTGTCGGGTGTGGGGACTATTCGGCAGGTGACGGCTGGGGTTAGTGGTTTGAGGGTGACCGGTAGTGGTGTGACGATTGAGGGGATCACGCTGACGGGTCGGAATGCTTCGGTGGCTTATGCCGGTGGGGAGTATGGGATCGAGGCGCAGGGGACGTCGGGTAGTCCGTTGAGCGGGTTGACGGTGCGGAATGTGACGTTGAGCAAGTGGGGTGCTTATGGGATGTTCTTGCGGCAGGTGTCTGGGTTCAAGGTGACGGGCTGCGTGCTGAGTGATATCGGCTATACCGGGATTGGGGTGTTGACCGGCACGCAGGGTGAGATCAGTGGGAACACGGTGGACAACATCACGCCGGGTACCAGTGGTAATGCCTATGGGATTGTGATGAGTTTCGCGGGGACTGAGGCGGAGAGCACTGACATTGTGGTGCGTGGTAACACGGTGTCGCGGGTGTTCTGGGAGGCTATTGATGCCCATGCTGGTTCGCGGTTGACCATTGACAACAACACGGTGCGTAATTCTGGGGATGGGATTGCGTTGGCTCAGGGCAGTACTGCATCGCAGCCGGGTTCGAACAACATGGTGACCAACAATCTGGTCGAGGATTCCAGTAAGCGTGGGATTGTGGTGGTCGGGCAGTCCGGCACGCCGCGGGCAGCGGTCACGGTGTCGGGCAACACCGTGCGGCGCAGCGGCAGCGGCCTGCTCGCCTTCTACACCTCCGGCCTCGTGGTCTCGAACAACACGTTCCAGGAGAGCAGCGCGATCGGGGTGTACCTGGACTACAACAACGCGAACTTCCAGGTGACTGGCAACACCTTCACCGACATGTGGAGTAACAGTGCCTGGACCGCTGGGATTCACACTGCCGCCTCCGGGAACACCAACACCGGCACGATTTCCGGCAATACCTTGGCCCGAGGTAGCAAGCAGGCCACCTATCTCAACGACTACGGCTACTACTACCGCGGTGGACGCACCGGCATCACCGTCGGTACCAACAACTTCGCCACCGCCACCAGCAACCCCGTCGCCGGCGAGAACTGACGGGATCCGACGCGCGAGCTGCCCTGTACTACGGGGCAGCCTTCGCGGCGGAAGCGCCGGTATGGGCCCCAGCGCGAATGCAGTCAAGGAACCACTGATTAGTCATGTCCCGGCTGCAAAGCACCTGAGCAGGCGGGTCTGCGTCAATCCTCACGTTTCGCGCAGGACAGGGCACTAATCAGTGCTTCCTGTGCGCCGGCCATTCCGCTCACCGAACCTCCACGACCGATTGTCAGCCGCCAGTTCCCCCACATGGGTGGACCCCCGCTGCAAGCCCTCGTGACCCCGCGGTGCCAGTGCCGAATCACACCACATGCACCACCAGCCGTTACTGCTCGTCGGACTCACCGCCCTGGCGGTTGTCGCACCCGTGCCCGCACAAGCCGCGCCTGCCCAGTCCGCTTCGGTCGCCGAAGCACGGCCGGCTTCGGCGAAATTGCGGACGAAAGTCCATGGGTGGGGATCGACCACAGCGGCACTGCACAATCTGAAGGTGAGTGGCCCGGCGCACCGCCTGGTGAAGGTCCAGACTCGACAGGCGGGCCGCTGGCTGACCTTCCGGCGCCTACACACCTCGCGGACCCACCATGTCGATGCCGCCTTCGTCGGGACGCGGCCGGGTCGCTGGCGGCTGCACATTCCGGCCCGGGGCTCCTGGCGCGCCCGGACAACATCGACGATGTCCGGCACGCCGCGAGCGGCGACGGCCGCGGGTGCCACCGTCAACGTGGTCGCAATGGGCGCATCCGGGAACGGCAGGACGGACGACACCGCGGCTGTGCAGTCGGCCATGACCGCAGCTGGCCGTATAGGGGGGACTGTGGTGGTGCCGGCGGGGACGTTCCGGGTGACGCGGGTGGTGTCGGTGCCGGCGAATGTGACGGTGTCGGGTGTGGGGACTATTCGGCAGGTGACGGCTG
>WBZL01002207.1_pt1 | contig 16958 bp, 21 predicted proteins | sample 5204291 | NCBI WGS metagenome assembly WBZL01 (sample SAMN12344345, study PRJNA552823) | activated sludge metagenome | biome: Activated sludge suspended growth; feature: Nitrification reactor; material: Wastewater; isolation source: activated sludge from nitrification reactor of wastewater...
TTCAGTGTCGGCCGCCACGGTGGTGGCCCGCCCCACCGCCGTCCGCGCACCCGCCGTGGCGACATTCGCCTGGCCCTGCTGGCCGGCCTCGTCGACGAGCCGGCCCACGGCTACGAGCTCATCCAGCGCCTCGGCGAGCGCACCGGCGGTCGCTGGAAGCCCAGCCCCGGCTCGGTCTACCCGACCCTGCAGATGCTGGAGGACGGCGGCTTCGTGTCGTCGAGCCAGCAGGACGACAAGAAGGTGTACGCGATCACCGAGGCCGGCCGGGCCGAACTGACCGCCAAGCTGGCCAAGGCCGGCGGCCCGCCCCCGTGGCTCGACGCCGAGTCGGCCGGCGGGCACGGCGAGCTGCGCAAGGCCGTCGGCCAACTCGTGCTCGCCGCCAAGCAGGTGTCGATGACCGACGACGCCGCCCAGGTGCAGGCGGCCGCGGCGATCCTCGACGAGGCGCGCCGCAAGCTGTACCAACTGCTCGCCGACGCCTGAGGCGCATGATCGCTCCGGTCGGTGTCCAGGGCCCTCCCGCCCCGGACGCCGGCCGGAGTTTCGCGTTCGGCCCTTGTCATAGCGAACAGGTGTTCGATAAGTTCGCGAGCCCATGGGTTTCAACAATCCATCCATGCCGTGGAACGAACTCGAGGCGCTGTTGTCGGGCCGCGCAGCGCCGGCGCGTGGCAAGGACGGGCGCGCCCCGGGCAGCGCGAGCTGGAACAGCGGCGGTGACGGGCCGGCGTTGAGCCGCAAGCGTCAGGCCTACGAACCGCCGGCCGACGCTCGCCGCGCGGCCACCACGCCGTACGCGGAGCTGCACTGCCACAGCAACTTCTCCTTCCTCGACGGGGCATCGCACCCCGAGCAACTGGCCGAAGAGGCCGCCCGCCTGGGGCTGGAGGCGTTGGCGCTTACCGACCACAACGGCTTCTACGGGGTGGTGCGCTTCGCCGAGGCCGCACGCGCGGTCGGCCTGCCCACCGTGTTCGGTGCCGAGATCAGCCTCACGGCACACGGTCAGGTGGTGCGTACGGAGCACGAGACACACCACCAGGTGAACACCGGGGCGGTGCCCGACAGTCATGCCCCCGATCCGCACGGCGAGCACCTGCTGGTGCTGGCCGACGGGCCCACCGGCTACGCCCGCCTGGCGCGTGCGCTCAGCCTCGGCCACCTGGCCGGCGAGAAGGGGGCGCCGCAGTTCTCCTTCGACGACATCGCCGCCGCGGTGGCCGGGCACGGGTGGGTGCTCACCGGGTGCCGCAAGGGGAGTGTGCCCGCCGCGCTGGTGCGCGAGGGGCCGGCCGCGGCGGCCAACGAGTTGCGCCGGCTGATCACCTCTTTCGGACGCGACCGGGTGCTGGTGGAACTGTGGGACCACGGCGACCCGCTCGACAGTGTGCGCAACGACGCGCTGGCCGAGCTGGCCGCGCGTCACGACGTGGGGTGCATCGCCACCAACAATGTGCACTACGCCACGCCGGCGCAGCGCAAGCTGGCCACCGCAGTGGCGGCGGTGCGTGCCCGGCGCAGCCTCGACGAGCTCGACCCGTGGCTGCCGGCCACCAGCAGCGCTCACCTGCGCAGTGGGGCCGAGCAGGCCCGCCGGTTCGCCCGCTATCCGGGTGTGGTGGAACTCGCCGCCGAGGTGGGCCGCGCGGCAGCGTTCGACCTGGCGCTGGTGGCGCCCAGCCTGCCGCCCTACCCGTGCCCGGACGGCCCCGACGGAAAGCCCTTCAGCGAGATGGCCTACCTGCGCCGGCTCGCGGAAGCGGGCGGTCGTCGCCGTTACGGCGAGCGCCCCGCGCCGGGGGAGGATCTGTCGCTGCGCGCTCGTGCGTGGCGCACCATCGATCACGAGCTGGCGGTGATCGAGGGCCTCGGGTTCGCCGGCTACTTCCTCGTGGTGTGGGACATCGTCGAGTTCTGCAACCGGGCCGACATCTTCTGTCAGGGTCGCGGCAGCGCGGCCAACAGCGCGGTGTGTTACGCGCTGGGCATCACCAAAGCCGACGCGGTGTCGCTGGGCCTGCTGTTCGAGCGCTTCCTGTCGCCCGAACGCGACGGCCCGCCTGACATCGACCTGGATATCGAAAGTGATCGACGTGAGGAGGTGATCCAGTACGTGTACCAGCGTTATGGCCGGCATCACACGGCGCAGGTGGCCAACGTCATCACCTACCGCGCCCGTTCCAGCGTACGCGACATGGCCAAGGCGTTGGGCGCTGCGCCCGGCCAGCAAGACGCATGGAGCAAGCAGATGGATGCGTGGGGCGGGGTCGCAGTGACGGCGAAGCAACCCGATCACGACATCCCCGCGCCGGTGCTGGAGCTGGCCGCGGAGATCGAGGATGCGCCGCGTCACCTCGGCATCCACTCGGGCGGCATGGTGATCTGCGATCGGCCGGTCATCGAGGTGTGCCCGGTGGAGTGGGGCCGCATGAAGGACCGCAGCGTGCTGCAGTGGGACAAGGACGACTGTGCCGCAGCCGGGTTGGTGAAGTTCGACCTGCTCGGCCTGGGCATGCTCAGCGCGCTGCACAACGCGGTGGATCTCATCCGCGAGCACCGCGGCTACGAACTCGACCTCGCCACCATCCCGCAGGAGGACGACGTGTACGCGATGTTGTGCCGCGCCGACACCGTGGGCGTGTTCCAGATCGAGAGCCGCGCGCAGATGGCCACGCTGCCACGGCTGAAGCCGCGCCGCTTCTACGACCTGGTGGTGGAGGTCGCGCTCATCCGCCCGGGCCCGATCCAGGGCGGTTCGGTGCACCCCTACATCCGCCGCCGCAACGGGCAGGAGCCGGTCACCTATCTGCACCCTCTGCTGGAGAACAGCCTGGGCAAGACGTTGGGGGTGCCGCTGTTCCAGGAGCAGTTGATGCAGATGGCCATCGACGTCGCCGGGTTCACGCCCAGCGAGGCCGACCAGCTGCGTCAGGCGATGGGCAGCAAGCGCAGCAAAGCGCGCATGGAGCGGTTGAAGGAGCGCCTGTTCGAGGGTATGGCCGAGCGCGGCATCACCCAGGAGGTGGCCGACGAGATCTTCATGAAGATGGCCGCGTTCGCCAACTACGGCTTCCCTGAATCGCACAGCGTGTCGTTCAGCTATCTCGTCTACTCGTCGGCCTACATCAAGTACCACGAACCGGCCGCGTTCTGCGCGGCCCTGCTCAACGCGCAGCCGATGGGGTTCTGGAGCCCGCACTCGCTGGTGCAGGATGCGCGCCGTCACGGGGTGGTCACCCATTCGCCCGACCTCAACGCGTCGAACGCGCTGGCCTCGCTGGAACCGTGCGAGCGCAGCACGGGTGGGTTGGCGGTGCGGTTGGGCATCGGCAGTGTGCGCGGGGTGGGCAGCGAACTGGCGGACAAGATCGCCGCCGCCCGGCCGTACACCTGCCTGGAGGAGTTGGTGCGTGCCGTGCCCGAACTCACCATCGCCCAGTTGGAGGCGATGGCCACCGCCGGGGTGTTCGCCGAGTGCTTCGGGATGGAGCGGCGCGAGGCGCTGTGGGCGGTGGGCGCCGCGGTGCAGTCGCGGCCCGATCGGCTGCAGGGGGTGGTGGTGGGCGAGCGTGCACCCACCCTGCCGGGCATGGAGCCGATGGAACAGGCAGTGGCCGACCTGTGGGCCACCGGGGTGTCGCCCGAGGGGCACCCCACCCGCTTCCTGCGCGACGCGCTCGCCCAGCACGGGGTGGTCACCGCTGCCGGCCTGTGGGAGTGCGAGCCGCGTAGCAAGGTGTTGGTGGCCGGTGTGGTCACCCATCGTCAGCGGCCGATGACCGCGCAAGGGGTCACCTTCATGAACCTGGAGGACGAGACCGGCCTCATCAACATCGTCGTGTCGAAAGGATGTTGGGCGCGCCATCGCAAGGTGGCCAGGGGAGCGCCGGCGCTGCTGATCCGTGGGCGGCTGGAGCGCAGCGAGGGGGTGATCAACATCAGCGCCGAGGAACTCACTCCGCTGCCCGTGGGCGCCACGCCCGGCAGCCGCGACTTCAGGTGATCCCGTGACAGCCTGGCGTGGGTACGTGGCCGCTCAGGGAGCGCTGGTGCCCGTGCTCGCCGGCGATGCCGTGCCCGATGGCGCGACGTCGGAGGTGGCCGGTGAGGTGCTCGCCGGCACGGTGGTGTCGGGCGACGTGGAGGACGCAGGCGCCTCGGTGCTGGTGGGTGAGGAGGTGGTGGTGACCGTGGTGGTGCCGGTGGGGGTGTCGGAGCCGCCGAGCGTGACGGCCAGCACCAGCACGATCACGCCGGCCATCACCGCGTACGCCGCCATCCGGTACGGCGACAGGCGACGGCCCGGAGCGCCCTCCTCGTCGTCGTCGGCAGTGCTCAGCACACGGGTGCGTGCGGTCTCGAAGGTGGGCGGCGCCTCGCCGAACAGCTCGAGGTACAGCTCCTCGTACAGGCCCTTGCGTGGCGGGCCGCCGATGGCCCACACCGAATCGGCGGGTGGCGGTGGGGCGTTGCGGCCGGCCTGTTGGTCGGTCCAGGCGTTGCGCAGCGCGCCCTGCATCATCTCGTCGGACAGGCGTGTCACCCGGCCCTGTTGGGCGTGGCGGCGCGCCCAGCCGAACACCAGGCGCACCAACTCCTCGGCGGCATCGGCCTCGTGGCCGCACAAGTGGTCGGCGTACTCGTAGGCCTCGGCGAACGTCGCCAGGAAGAACGCGGCGAATCCATCGTCGGTGGAAACGTCGAACTCGTACTCCTCGGCCATTGCGCAACTCCAACCATCCGCCGGACCTCCGGAGCATCTCCGGACCCATTGGCGACTGTAACAAGCCGGGGGTGCGCGCCTCGCCGATGGGCGGGCGCCTCACACTCCCCTCACAACTCCTCCAGGGTGCTCCCAGGGCGGTGCCTGATGCTGACCGGCAACAGCAACCTCACCGAAAGGACACACCATGTACCGCCTCCTCACCGCCGGCCTGCTCTCTGCGGCCACCGTCGGCAGCACCACCATCGTCACCGCACCCGACACGGCTCCCGCGACGGCGACGGCCGCCGCTCCCGCTCCCGCTGCTGCGGCCGCAGGCACGCTGAAGATCGCGCTGGAGATCCATGTGGAGAACAGCGACGACCCTGCCGCCGAGCTGACCACGATCGGCGAGATGGCCGCGGCCGCCGACCTGTACGACATCGACCTCACGTTCAGCCTGGACGAGGCGATGCTCGAGCACGTCGCCGCGGCGCCTGCGGTGGTGACCGATGAGCTGCACCACATGGAACTCGCCGGCCACCAGTTCGGGCTTCACGCCAACGTGGCCACGATGAACCAGCGGGCCGCCACACTCCACATCGCCGACATGGCGGCCGACTTCCGCACCGCGTTCGGGCATGCACCGGCCTCGATCTCGGGGGCGTGCACGGCCTCGGGCGACTGGATCGCCGCGGTGCGGGCGAGTGGCATCACCACCATCGCCGGCACGGTGCTGTACTGCGAACGCACCCTGCGCACCGCGGCCTATGCCTCCACGGAGTACGCGAAGGAGATCGCGATGGTGAAGTCGGTGTGCGCCACTCCGAGCACCGCCATCTGTCATGACCCCGCGCCACAGGCCGTGGAGAGCCGTCGGGTGATGCCGTGGCGCACGAACGATGCCTACCAGTGGCTCACCGCCTCGGCCCGCCGCAGCGCGACCAAGATCGTGCCCACGCTGGGCGACACGAGCATGGAGTGCGCCTCGGAGGGCAGGAGCGGCTCGTGTGCCTTCGACGCCAGCGGTGACGCGGCGGCGTTCGTGGCGCTCGCCGTCCAGGCCGATGAGCTGAGCGGTGGGGCCGCCGGCGCCACCCTGCACATGGCATGGAGCACGAACAACCGCCCCGACGGCGGCTACATCAGCGACGTGTTCGCGCAGATCGCCGACACGATCGATGCCGCCGGCGTGGTGGATTGGGTGACGCTCGCCGCAGTGTGATTGCCGCCCGTGGTGATCGCCGGCCGCCCGGGGCGTCAGCCCACGTGGCGGCCGGCGAGCCACGCGCCGAGAGCGAGTTGCGTGGTGATCGCCCGACGATATGGTGCGCTCACGGTTCCACGTGACGACACGTGGCCGGATCGTCGGAACTGCCGACCCCGTGGAAACTTGCACACGAGGAGGTCGACCGATGTCGATTGATCCGCTGGCCGGCGATTGGCCGTTCGATGAGGCAGCAGCTTTCGCTGGTGAGACATTGGCCGGCGAAGCCGAAGCTCCACCTCCGGACGAGCCGCTGTTCGACGATGGGGAGAACTGGGAAGATGGGTGGGAGTAGTATGGGTGCCCATATGAAGGTCACCGTCGACATCGCCGATCCCTTGTTCCGTCAAGCCAAGTCGCAGGCACGCCAGAGGGGTACGACGATGCGCGCGCTCATCGAAGAGGGGCTACGGCGGGTCATCTCCGAGCCCGGACCCACCGGATACCGCCTTCCGGACTGCTCGGTCACCGGCGACGGCCCCACGGCCTTGTGGACCGACGGCACATGGGAGGACAAGTTGGCCGTCATCTACGAAGGCCGCGCATGATCGCCCTCGACACGAATGTGCTGGTGCACGCCCACCGGGGAGATTCGCCGTTCCACGAGGAGGCACGGGCGGCGGTCGCCGGGCTCGCCGAAGGCGGAGGGGCATGGGCGATCCCCTGGCCGTGTGTTCACGAATTCCTCGGGATCGTCACACGGGCTTCGCTCTGGCGGCGCCCCTCCACGCCCGCCGAAGCGGCGCGGCAGGTTCGGGCGTGGTGCGGCGCCCCGACGGTTCACCTGCTCAGTGAGGATGAGCGCTCGCTCGAGATCGTGCTCGACATTGTCGAGCGCAGCGGCGTCACCGGCACCAAGGTGCATGACGCGCGCATCGTCGCGCTGTGCCTCGGCCAAGGGGTGCGCGAGTTGTGGACCGCAGATCGCGACTTCACCCGGTTTCCAGCGCTGCGCACCCGCAACCCCTTGGCAAGCTGAGCGGCGTCAGCCCACGTGGCGGCCGGCGAGCCACGCGCCGAGCAGGGCGACCGCGCAGCCGATGATCGACAGTGTGGCGACATGCTCGTCGCGCACGAGCGCACCGAGCAGGAGCGACACCACCGGGATCAGGTACACGCTGGCCGAGGCACGCGAACTGCCCAGTCGGCCCGCGTTGTCGGCCATCAGCACGTAGGCGAACGCCGTACCGAACACGCCGAGCGCCACCAGGGCGAGCAGCGAATGCCAGGCGAAGTGCACGTCGCCGAGGTTCGCCAGCCCCAGCGGAGCGGTGAGCACGAGTGCCACCGCCTGGCACCGCCACAGCACCGGCAGCCCGCCGTACTTCTGCTGCAGCGGCACGGCCACGTTGAGGGCGAACCCGTAGAACACGAGGGCCACGAAGATCAGCCCGATACCGGTCCACGAGTTCTCGCCGCCACTGCCCGACGGCAACGCGATGAGCGCCACGCCGACGATGCCGACGGCGAGGCCCACGAGCCGCACCACATGGGGCATGCGGCGGGCCATGAACGCAGCGACGGCCGTGACGAAGATGGGGGTCGCGCCGTTGAGCATGCCGGTGACGCTCGATGACACGTGCTGCTCGGCGAAGGGGAACAGCGACAGTGGGATGGCCATCCAGATCGTGCCGAGCAGGACGATCCGCCGGCGATCGGTGCGCTCGATGCGGGTGCGCCGCGCCGCGGGCACGAGGCCGAGCATGAGGAAGCCGAACAGCACCCGCATCGGGGTGATGAGCGCGGCCGGGAAGGCATCGAGGCCTTCGGCGATGAAGAAGAACGAGGTACCCCACAGCAACCCCGGGGTGGCCCAGCGGACCCAGTCGGCGGGCGACATGTGGTGGGCGAGCGAAGGGTCGGCGGTGGTTGTCACTGGGGCGAGGCTAGAGGCGGACACGACGCGACCCCAGCGGGTTTCGGACGTCTCGTTGTCAGCGGCGGCGGAGCGTGGCGCGCAGGCGGGCGTCGGGCTCAGGGCGGGCGCCGAGCCGCTCGATCACCCACGCGGAGATGGAGGTGGCGTAGCGCGCCGCGGCCACGGCATCGCCGCTGTCGAGATAGTGGGCGAGGAACCCGCCGGCGAACGAGTCGCCCGCGCCCGTCGCATCCACGAGGTTGTTCGTACCCGCGGGAATGTGGGTGCCGACGCCGTCCTGCCACACGAGCGCGCCGTCCGCGTCGAGCTTCAGCATGATGAGCGCCCCCGGGTACAGCTCGGCCAGTGCGGCGGCGATCTCGGTCGGTTCGGTGAGGCCGCCGGTGAGCACCCCGCCCTCCTCCTTGTTGGGCAGGAGGATGTCGATGCCCAGGTCTTGGGTGGCGGCGAGGAACGGGCGCACACCCATCTCGCCGATCATCTGGAACGAGCCCGGGTCGAACGAGAGCGTCGCGCCGCTGGAGCGGGCGAGCAGTGCCGCGGCGCGAGCCGCCGCACGGGGAGGGTCGACGAAGAACGACCAGGCGGTGAGGTGCAGGTGGCGCGCGGAGCGGATCACGTCGCGGGGCAGCTCCTGGGGGAGCAGGTAGAAGTCGGCGCCGTGGCCCGACACCATCGAGCGTTCGCCGGTGTGATCGACGAACACTGCGACGGAACCGGTGAGGTGGGCGTCGGTCTCCACGAAGTGGGCGGCAACCCGCTCGTGTTCGAGGTCTTCCTGCGCGAGCACGCCGAAGTGGTCGCGGCCGATCTTGCCGACGAAGTGGGTGTCGCACCCGCTGCGGCTGGCCCACACCGCGACGTTGGCGGCGCTGCCGCCGGGCGTGAGCATCACCTCGCCGAAGGTGTCGCCGCCGCGCAGCAACTCGCTGTTGGTTCGGATGAGAACGTCCCAGGCGAAGTCGCCGAGTACGCACATGGGTGCCGGCACGGCGGGCACGGTAACAGCTACCCGAGCGACTGCAACAGGGCGACGCCGGTGGAAGTGAGCTGGTGGCCGAGACCATCGCCCCGTTCGACGAGTCCGGCGTCGGCCAGGCGGCGCAGGCGGGAGTTGATCTCGGCGGGTCGTTCACCGGTGCGGCGGGCCAGCGCGGCGCTGTTCACCCCGGGGAACTTCTCGATGAGGCGCAGCGTGGTGGTGGTCCACGGCGTTCCGGCGCGATCGAGTCGGGCCAACAGCGCGGCCAGCTCGTCGAGCCGCTCGGCGGTTGCCCCGGTGGCGTCGCTCATTCGTTCGGTCGGTCGTTCAACCCGTCGTTGAACATCCGGTACATCTCGTACACCGACTTGCACGCTTCGCAGATCGGCAGCTGCTTGGGGTCGCGCGATGGCACCCACACATGGCCGCACAGGGCTTCCAGCGGGGTGCCGTAGATGCGTGCTTCGAGCACCTTCGCCGCGGCGCTCTCACCGGGTTCGGTCTTCACGATGTGCGCGGCCGCCGGTTCACCGGTCTGGGGAACCTCGTCGGTGATCGGGGTGGTCTCGACGGGCATCGGTGCGAGCTTCGTCACGGCGACCAGTCAACCACAGACCGGCACGATCCGGCTCGACGCAGGCCGCTATCGTGACGCCATGCCGCTGTACGAGTTCCGCTGCCGTGAGTGCGACGAGGTGTTCGAAGAGCGTCGCCCGATGAGTGAGGCGTCGGCCCCTGCCGCCTGCCCCCATGGGCACGAGGGCGCGGTGCGCCTGCTGTCGGTGTTCGCCAGCGTGGGTGCGTCGGGCGGCAGTGCGCCGGCACCCAGCGCCCCTGCCCCGCGTGCAGGCGGTTGCGGCGGCGCGTGCGCCTGCGCCCACTGACGCGTCAGTCGGCCAACTCCAGCCCGCTCACCGTCTGCACGGCCTCCTTGGGGAACCCGGCGGGCGAGCGTGATTCCTCCAGCGCGAAGAAGATCACTGTCGCGAACGCTGCCGCGATCGCGAGCGCGGAGATCGACACCGGCATGACGATCAACCAGTTGAACATCCGCCCCACCAGCGACGGGCGGGTGCCGCCGTCCGAGCGTGGCGCATAGAGATCGAGCGCATCGGGGATCGCCGCCACCAGCGACATCGCCCCGTTCACCATCCACACACCCGACCAGGCCAGCAGGTCCGCGCCGAACGTGGCCCTCCACACCCGCCAGGCGTGACCGAAGCCGCGCAGGAGCCCGCTGCCGTAGACCGCCGCCGCAGGCACCGCGTAGGAGAGCGAGTAGGTGAACGCGAACGTGACCCCGGCGCGCGCGAGCGTGACCGTGGTGGCGACGGCGGTTGCGTGGTCGAGCCAGGCAAGGATCAGCGCGCACACGGCGAAGGCAGGAAGCCGACGGGCCAATTGACCCCACAGGTGGCGGATGCGCTCGGGGCGGTTGTCGCGCCAGGTGCGGAACAGCCACGAGGCGACGAGGAACTGCAGGGAGAGCACCACCACGAAGCGTGCGCCGACCACAACGCTGTGCATCACGGTGCGTCGGTCGCCCGTGCCCGGATTCGCGAGGGTGCGCCACGCGAACAGGGCGGTGACGGTGCCGACGACGACGGTGACGATGAGCCGCAGCAGGAAGCGGTTGCGGGTGACCGCCCGCGCCGCCCCACGAACGACGACGAGGCTGTCACGGATGATGCCGCCCTTGCGCGTGAGCACACGGCGGGCACGTTCGGTGCTGGGACTCACGGGTGGGAGAGCGTAGCCAGCTCGGCAGCAATGTTGGCCCGGGCGCGCGGTTCGGCGGTGGCCCGCATGTGGGCGGTGTGGAACAGGTGGTCGCGTTCGAGCAGCGAGCGCAGCACGGCGGCCCGGCCCGACGCCCACTGGGCCGCATTGACATGGGCGTACTCGGCGCGCACGGCGAGCGAGTAGGCCGAGTAGGCAACAGGATCGGCAGCCAGCACCGAGAGGTCGGCGTCGATGAGCACCGCCGCGTCGGCATCGTCGGCGACGTGAGCGGCCGTGGCGCGCACCAACCTCTCCACCTCGTTGCAGCGGTCAGCGGGCCAGCCCAACTCGTGGGCGCAACGCCCGGCGAGCACCGCGCTCGCCTCCTCGTTGCCGCCCTCGGTGGGGTTGTAGACCGCGTCGTGGTACAGCGCTGCCAGTACCACTGCGTGGAGGTCGCGCGGCGTTTCGTGGGCACCGCAGTGGGCGACGAGCTCGTCGATCGCCTGCAGCACCGCGGCCAGGTGGGCCAACGTGTGGTAGTGCCGGTGGGGCTCGCGGTAGTGGCCGAGGAGGCGCTCGAGTGGGTCGGTGCGGTGTGTGCCGGCGACGCGGCGCCACGCGTCGCGGACGGCTTCCTCCGGGGTGCTCACGATGTGATCGTATGTGCCGATGGCCGTGCTGATCGACGAACCGCGCTGGTGGTTCAACGGTCGTCACTGGAGCCACTTGGTGAGCGATCGCAGCCACGACGAACTGCACGAGTTCGCGGCCGCGGCGGGCATACCGCGCCGCGGCTTCCACGACGATCACTACGACGTGCCCGAGGAGTACTACGACCAGGTGGTGGCCCAGGGGGCGATCCCCACCACCAGCCGTGAGCTGGTGCGCCGCCTGAAGGCGGCCGGGCTGCGGCGCGCGCCCTCCACCCGCCGCCGGCGCGGCTGAGCGGCTCATCGCCGCTTCGAACCCGGCCACCGTTCGGGTTGGCCGGCGAGGTCGCGTGGGCAGTGCACACCGTGCGCGCCGATCACGAACCATTCGAGCAGGCGCACCCCGTGATCGGCGGCGATGCCCACGAGGCGCGACCAGCGCTCGACATCGCCGGGGCACGGCCCACCGCCCGGGCGCACGCTGGCGACGACGAGCGAACGTGCCTGCTCTGCACCGTCGGCCGCGCGTGAGAGGCACTCGATGACGGGCAGCACCGAATCGGCATCGGTGGTGCCCGACACGACGGTGATCACCCCGCCCACACCCTCATCGTCGAGGAAGAAGGCCAGCGTCTCGGCCTCGAGCGGGCGGCCGGTGGCGAGCAGCATCACGCGGAGCGCGTCGTAGCCGTTGCGCACCGGGGCGGGCAGCCGCGGCAGCTCGAATGCCGCCTGGGGATCGGGGGGAGTGGACATGCGCGGACCTCCGCTTCGGGCCGGTGCACCGGCCGGGTGACTGCGGGGGAAGCCGTCGAGCGCCACGGTACCGAGGGGGTGTTGCGCGGTTCCCGTGCCCACAGCAGAGCGGGGGATCCGGAGACCCCTCGAACCGTCACCGGCGTCAGAGGCTCCTGTGGCGCAGGAAGCGGGTGAGCATGCGGAGAATCGCTTCGGGTTGCTCGTCGAGCATGCTGTGGCCACAGTTCGGGAGGCCGATCAGCGTGGTGTCGGGACGAGCCTCGGCGAGGCGCAGGCCGTTCTCCGGCGGGGCGACGACGTCGTCGAGCCCGACCATCACCAGCATCGGCGCGGTGCCTCCATGGAGCCACTCATCGAGTGGGGTCGCCTCAACCGCCTGCGCCTGTGCTCCGGCGACGAGGGGGTAGGTGCCGAGATCCGCCGCGGCCGATGCGAGGTGAGCGTTGGCTGGTGCGTAGTTGATCTCGGCGTGCAGCCCTATCCAGTCCTCCCTCGATATCGATGGATCGAAGTACCGACGGAACTTGGCCTGGACCTCGACTGCCGGCGCGATCTCGCCACCGGCCGCGAGAAGCGTGATCGTTGCCACTCGATCTGGTCGATCGCACGAGGCAGCCCGCATCACACGGTTGCCGAAGGCCTTGCCCAACAGATGTACCTTGGCGGCCCCGAGCGAATCGGCGATCGTCCACACGTCGTTGCCGAAGTCGTGCAGCGTGAGCTCTGTGAGCCGGCCACTGCTACGGCCGATGCCCCGATAGTTGAACGTCGCGACGTGGAATCCGGCGCCCGCGACCTGCGTCGCGAACTCGTTGAACTGTGCGGCAGGCCTGCCGTTCCCCGCAGCGCAGATGAGGAGATCGCCAGACTCGCCATACTCGAACAGTTCGATGTCCCCGCCGTCGCCGGCGATGGTGGAGGCGCGACGCGGTGGCAGTGGAGACACGTCCCGATCGTAGGTCGTTCGGACGCGGGCACCTGGCGGGGCGACCAGGCTTTCTCGCACACCTCGCGACGCGAGAATCCTGGCCCCCGAGAACCCTTCAACATCAGTCCAAGAAACCGGGTCAACATCAGTTCGCCCGGCTTGTTGGCCACCTCGCGACGCGAGAACCCTGGCCCCCAATGACGCCTCAACAAGGCGTCGCGACCATCGGCTCTGGCTCGCCTCCCGGCAGCAGGTACGCTTGCCGTCGTGAGCAACGTCACCATCTACCACAACCCCAATTGAAACTCCTCCAGCAATGCCGTGCGCATTGCCGAGGAGTTGGGTGTTCAGGCTGACATCGTCCTGTACCTGAAGACGCCGCCCGACGCGGCGACGCTGAGGGCCATCATCGCCAAGCTGGAGGATCCGGTCACCGATCTGGTGCGTCGCGACTCCCTGTGGCAGAAGTTGGGCCTCACCGACGCTGATGCCGCCACGGCCGATCAGGTGGTCGATCTGCTGGTGCGCCACAAGCAACTGCTGCAGCGCCCGGTGGTGGTCACCGCCAAGAAGGCGATCATCGGCCGCCCGAAAGAGCGCGTGCGCGAAATGCTCGGCGGGTGAGGTTCAGCGGCGGCGTGAGCGCTTGCCGCCACCGACGGCTTGCAGCACCAGCAGCAGCAGGATCGCGCCGAGCGCGGCCACCAGCACCGAGCGCAGGTCGAACTCGTCGATGCCCTTGCGGCCAGCGGCCTGCATCAGCGCGCCGCCGATGAGCGCGCCGAGCACGCCCACGGCCACGGTGTAGAGGCACCCGCTGCGATCGTCCTTCACGATCCAGCGCGCGAGCAGGCCGGCGAACAGGCCCTCCAAGATCCACCACAGGATTCCCATGGCGAAGGACTGTACGCCCTGAACGCGTGCGAATCAGGCGCGGGCGAAGACGAGCACGAACTCCAGCAGGCCGTTGTCCTCGGTGGTGACCGAGGCGAACGACGGGTTGGGGATCTCGTAGTCGGCGAACACCACGGGGATCTGGCCGAGCACGCCGATCTTGCCGTTCTTGAACGTGGCCTGCACCTCGAACGTGACCGAGTTGGTGACGCCGCGCAGGGTGAGGTCGCCGGTGGCCTCCGCGGTGACCGTGCCACCCTCGGCCGGGATCTCGCCGAACTCGATCGGTGCGGTGAGCACGAACGTGGCCGTGGGGAACTGGTCGACGCTCATGATCCGGCCTCGGAACTGGCCGTCGCGGCGGCTCTCCCCGCTGTCCATCGTGGTCATGTCGACGGTGAACTCGCCGGCCGACACCGTCGTGCCCTCGATCGTGATCGATCCGGTGACCGCGGTGGTGCGACCGTTGGCCACCTTGTCGAGGCCGTTGATGACCTCGTTGACCCGGTAGCCCACCTCACTCTCGGCGGCGATGTTCCACGTGCCGTCCACGCCGTCACCCGCCGGCGCGGCCGTGCCGCCGGTGGTGTCGGCCGTGCCCTCGGTGGCGATCGTGGCCACGGTGCCGGTGTCGAGGCGTTCGTCGACATCGGACTGGCTGAACTCCTCGTCGGCCTGGTCGTAGACGTACACGTACCAGACGGTGATGCCGCCGCCGATGACGACGAGGGCAGCGACGGCGATGAGGATGCGCTTCAGGGTGCGGTTCACGGGCGAGATCATTGCACACACAACGAACGGAGGGGCGTCGCCCCAGGCAGAATGTGCGCCATGACCGTTTCCGTCCAGCTCACCCGCGCCGTCCCCAAGCAGATCGACGCCGTCGGCCTTCCCGTCGCCACCAGCGGCCCCGTGCCCCGCTCGCTCGGCCTGTCGCGCGCCGCGCTCGCCGCGCAGGGGTTCGACGGCAAGCCGGGCCAGACGTTCGTGGTGCCGTCGGGCTCGGGCCCCGCGCAGATCGCGGTCGGCATCGGCGAGCCGGGGGCGATCGATGCCAACGGGCTGCGCACCGCGGCTGCTGCAGTCGTGCGCGCCGCGGGCAAGCGTGCCCGCATCGCCACCACCCTCGCCGACCTCGACGGGGTGGAAGCCGCCCGGGCCGCGCAGGCCGTCGTGGAGGGCGCGCTGCTCGCCGGGTACAAGTTCGCCGGCGTGAAGAAGGAGCCGAACAAGGGCGCACTCACCGAACTCACGCTCGTGGTGGGGGAGAAGCGCTCGAACGGCGCCCGCCGCGGGGCCGAGCACGGCGAGATCACCGCCCGGGCCGCCATCCTCGCCCGCGACCTCGCCAACACCCCGCCCTCGCTGCTGCCGGCGCGCAAGCTGGCCGACAAGGCCGTCGCGGTGGCCGGCGAGAGCGGCCTCACCGTCGAGGTGTTCAACCGCGACCAGCTCGAGCAGATGGGCTGCGGCGGCATCCTCGGCGTCAACCGCGGCAGCACCGAGCCCCCGCGCCTGGTGAAGCTCGGCTACCAGCCGCGCAACGCCACCGGCCACGTCGTGCTCGTCGGCAAGGGCGTCACCTTCGATTCGGGCGGTCTCAGCCTGAAGCCCAGCGACAGCATGGTGACGATGAAGATGGACATGAGCGGCGCCGCGGCCGTGCTCGCCACCATGAGCACGCTCAAGGCGCTGCGTTGCCGCTCCCAGGTGACCGCCTACCTCGCGTGCACCGACAACATGTCGGGTGGCGACGCCTTCAAGCTGGGCGACGTGCTCACGTTCCGCAACGGCAAGACGGCCGAGATCCACAACACCGACGCCGAGGGCCGCCTGCTCCTCGCCGACGCGCTCTCGCTCGCCGCCGAGCAGCAGCCCGATGCGATCATCGACATCGCCACGCTCACCGGTGCCTGCATGGTGGCGCTCGGGCGCAAGCTGGCGGGCGTCATGGGGAACGACCAAGGCGTGGTCGACAAGGTGCGCGCCTCGGGCGCGGCCACCGACGAGCAGGTGTGGCAGCTGCCGCTGGAGAAGAGCTACCGCAAGCTGCTCGACAGCCACGTGGCCGACATGCGCAACATCGGCGGCCCCCATGGCGGTGCGATCACCGCCGGCCTGTTCCTCAACGAGTTCGTCGCCGACGTGCCGTGGGCGCACCTCGACATCGCCGGCCCGATGGACGTCGATGCCGACGACGGCTGGCTGTCCAAGGGCGCCACCGGCTTCGGTACCCGCCTGCTCATCGACCTCGCGCTCGGCTGGGGCAAGTAGCCCCACACCAACGCGGCGGCCCCGCTGCGCCTACGGGCTGACGATCGCCACCGTGCTCACGACGCGGCCCGGCCGCGGGCAATGGTGAGCGAGACGGCCTGGATCGCCGCGGCGGGGGGGAGCCCGACGGCGAGGAGTTGGCGCTCCACCTGCTCGGGGTCGTCGCCCGCGGCCACCATCACCTCGGCCAGCGCCCGGCCGCGCTCGAGTTCGTCGAGCGTCAGGTCGCGGCGCTGCCACTGGCTGTGCATCCCGCGCAACGTCTCGGGCATGCGCGCCAGGTGGCGCGCCGCCACCGGTGGCACGCGGCGGCGCACGGCGAGCGCACCCTCCACGGGCTGCGACATCCCGAACATCGCACAACGCTGCAGGGCGCGGCCGAACGAGTTGGAGGTGGTGGGCGAGTAGGCCAGCCCGAGCATGCTCGCGGTCTCGACGAGGTCGAGTTCGTACCCGAGCGGGTAACGCTCCAGCCCGTGCGCCAGCCGGCGCAGCGTCCACGTCGCGGTCGGGCCGAGCACGTTCAGCCAGAACAGCTCGACGTACAACGATCGCACGTCGAAGCCGACGCTGTCGACAACGGGGTCGTGCCAGGGCACGACCATGAGGGTGGCTTCTGTGGTGAGGTCAGTGAGGTCGAGCATGCCAGCTCCCCGAGATACGCGAGGGTCGAGTTGGGGGAGTCACCCCTCACTGGGTACAGCGAGATGGCTCGACCGGCAAGGGAACTGCCGACTTCAGGGACGGATCACACGCTGCACGAACCCGGATCGAGGTGCAGATAGCGGGCGTTGATGCGCCGGAAGACGAACATGCCCGTCGCGATCCCGGCCATGGTGACGAGCGCAGGCAGATAGCCGGCGCCGAGCTGCACGAGGGGGATGGAGGGGCA
>WBZL01002702.1_pt1 | contig 16953 bp, 12 predicted proteins | sample 5204291 | NCBI WGS metagenome assembly WBZL01 (sample SAMN12344345, study PRJNA552823) | activated sludge metagenome | biome: Activated sludge suspended growth; feature: Nitrification reactor; material: Wastewater; isolation source: activated sludge from nitrification reactor of wastewater...
TCTTGGGATCGGGCTCGCTGGCCCACCACATCCACTCCTTCGACTTCAAGAAGGACATGGGAGGCATGCGCAAGACCATGCCCCGCACGTTCGCAACCTTCGTCATCGGCACCGCGGCCCTCATGGGCGTGCCGCTCATCACCTCGGGCTTCTGGTCCAAGGACGAGATCCTGGCCGGCGCCTCCATGCTGGGTGGCAACGGTGAGGGCTACACCTTCGCCCTGGTCATGGGCCTCATGGGTGCGGTCATGACCTGTGCCTACATGACCCGGCTCATGTGGTACGTGTTCTGGGGCGAGCCCCGGGGCAAGTCCGCCGAGCACCAACTCCACGAGAACGGCCCCCGCATCGTGGTGCCGTTGATGATCCTGGCCTTCCTGGCCATCACCTCGGGTTGGACCAACCTGCCCGAGAAGGTGTTCGGGATCTCGGTGCCATCGGGTTGGGCCCTGCGCTTCGAGCACTTCATCGAGCCCACCGACGTGTACTTCCCGTCGGCCGAGAACGGCTTCCACCACCCCGAGTTCGTCCCGTGGATCGCGTTGGTGTCGCTGCTGGCCATCATCGTGGGTGCCGGATCGGCGTATCTCTGGTACTGGCGGGGCCTTGGGCCGCACGGCCTGACCGAACGGAACCGCTTCGCCCGGGCCGGGTACCGGATCCTCGAGAACAAGTACGGCCTCGACATCTTGTACACCGATTGGATCGCCGGTTCGTTCAAGGGGCCGATCGCCCGCAGCGCCAACTGGTTCAACCAGAACGTGCTCGACGGCGTGGTCAACGCAGTTGGGCACTCTGCCCGCCGCGGGGGTGAGCTCGTGTACCGCTACATCGACCAGGGTGTGGTCGACGGGGCCGTGAACGCATCGGGAGCCGGCGCCGAAGGTGCCGGTGAGATCCTGCGCAAGACCCAGACCGGCAAGGTCCAGGTCTACGGCGCCTACCTGTTCGTCGGAGCGGCTGTGCTGGCCGCCATTTTCGTGATCGCTAGTTGAGGACGAGGGAGTCGAAACCGTGAAGGACCTGCTCAACGGCTGGGGTGCCACCGCCGTCGTGTTCCTACCTCTGGTGGGGGCGGCGGTGATGCTGGCCATCCCGAAGACTGAGGAGACCCTGCACAAGGTGGTGGCCTTGGCCACCAGCCTGGTGGTGTTCGCCGTCGGTGTCGCCTTGTTGGCGAACTTCGACTACGACCACGGCGCCACGTTGCAGTTCTTCCAGGACAAGACATGGATCGAGGTGATCAACAGCCGCTACATCATGGGCATCGACGGCATCTCGCTGCCGCTCATCGCCCTGACGGTGTTCGTGGTGCCGTTGGTGATCGTGTACTCGTGGGATCACTTCCCCGAGCCCCACAACCCCAAGGTCTTCCTCATCCTCATCCTGATCCTCGAGACCGGGATGATCGGCAGCTTCGTGGCCCAGGACCTGCTCCTGTTCTTCGTCTTCTTCGAGTTCGTGCTGCTGCCGATGTACTTCATGATCGGTGTGTTCGGTGGTGAGCAGCGCAAGTACGCGTCGCTCAAGTTCTTCCTCTACACCGCCTTCGGTTCGGCCTTGATGATCGTGGCCATCCTGGCCACCTACTTCTTGTCGCCCGAGATCAGCATCGACGGCGAGATGCGCCACACCTTCTCCATGGTCGCCTTGAGTGAATGGGGCGGATCCACCCTGGCCAAGAACACCGCCATCTTGATCTTCGGTGGCTTCTTCATGGGCTTCGGCATCAAGGTGCCGATGTTCCCGTTCCACACCTGGCTGCCCGACGCCCACACCCAGGCCCCCACCCAGGGCTCGGTCATCCTGGCCGCGGTGCTGCTGAAGCTCGGTACCTACGGGTTCGTGCGCATCGCCATCCCGATCCTGCCCGAAGGGGCCAAGTGGTGGGCCCCGATCATCGGTGGTCTGGCCGTGATCGGCATCATCTACGGTGCCTTGGGCTGTCTGGCCCAGACCGACATGAAGCGTCTCATCGCCTTCTCATCGGTGGCCCACATGGGTTACGTGATGCTGGGCATCGCCACCCTCACCCCGTTCGGCATCAATGCCGCCATCTTCGGCATGGTGGCCCACGGCCTCATCACCGGGATGCTGTTCTTCATCGCCGGTTCGGTGAAGGACCGGTTCCACACCCTCGAGATCAAGCGGCTTGGTGGCTTGCTGCTCCAGGCCCCTCACATGGGCTGGTTGCTCGGCTTCAGCGCCATGGCCTCTCTCGGCCTGCCCGGTCTGGCCGGCTTCTGGGGTGAGTTCCCGGCCATCTTGTCGGCCTACAACCCTGGCGCCGGACTGAGCGAAGAGCTGTTCCGGGTGTACATGGTGGTGGCCGCCATCGGAACCGTGTTCGCCGCTGGATACCTGCTCTGGCTCCTCCAGCGGGTGGCGTTCGGTACTCCCACCGAAGAGTTCGAGCACGAGCACATCCACGACATGCACCTCACCGACTACATCGCGTGGACGCCCATGATCGTGTTCATCGTGGTGCTGGGCGTCTACCCCAACCTGTTGTTCAAGATCACCGACGCCGCCGTGATCCACAGCCTGGCCGCCCTGGGCGGGAACTGACCCATGTCTTCCGTCCTCCTCGCCGCGGCCGGCGGTTTCGTCCGGCCAGACATCGACTGGCACGCGCTCGCCCCGGAGCTGGTCATCCTGGCCACCCTGGTGATCTGCCTGCTGATCGACGTCTTCACCGACGAGGGCAGCCGTTGGACGGCGTCGTCGTTCGCCGGCATCGGCATGTTGGCGGCCGTGGTGCCGCTGCTCACCCTGCACATGCGTGACGCCGATGCCGGCGTGATGTTCGGGGGCGGCTACGTCGTCGACGACTTCTCGCTGGTGCTCAAGGGCCTGTTCCTGGTGGCCGGCTACATCACCGTCCTGATCTCGACCAACCAGATCGCCGAGGGTGACTACCCCGAAGGCGAGTACTACCAACTGCTGTTGGCCGCGGTGTTCGGCATGATGGTCATGTCGTCGTCTCGGGACCTGATCACCATCTTCGTGGCCTTCGAGATGCTCTCGATCCCCACTTACCTGCTGGCCGCCTGGCGCAAGCGCACCCAGACCGGCATCGAAGCCGGCATGAAGTACTACCTGATGGGCGTGTTCGCCACCGGCGTGATGCTCTACGGCATGTCGCTGATCTTCGGCGGCACCGGGACCACGCTGATCTCCGAGATCGGCGTGCAGGTGGCCGGCTCGTTCGGCCAGAAGCCCGTCGCCGTGCTGGGCATCATCTTCACGCTGGTCGGGTTCGCCTTCAAGGTGTCGGCCGTGCCGTTCCAGAACTGGGCCCCCGACACCTACGAGGGTGCGCCCACCCCGGTCACCGCCTTCTTGTCGGTGGCGTCGAAGTCGGCTGGCTTCGTGGCCATGCTCCAGTTGGTGTTCATCGGCTTCTTCGGTCGTGCCGACGTGATCCGGCCGTTCATGTTCATCCTGGCCGTGCTCACCATGACCGTGGGCAACGTGATCGCCCTGCGCCAGACCAATGTGGTGCGCCTGTTCGCCTACTCGTCGGTGGCCCAGGCCGGCTTCATCCTGGCCCCGTTGGCCGCGGTGGGTGCCGGCGATGCCGGAACCTCGTCTCAGGTGCTGTCGTCGATCGTGCTGTACCTGCTGATCTACACGGTGGTGAACCTCGGCGCCTTTGCCGTGATCATCACCGTCAGCCGGCGCACCCGATCGGGTGAACTGGCCAGCTGGGGCGGGCTGTTCAGTTATGCCCCCGGCCTGGCCGTGGCCATGGCCGTGTTCCTGTTCGCTCTCGGTGGTATCCCGCCGGCCGTCGGCTGGTTCGCCAAGTTCCAGCTGTTCACCGCCGTGGTCAGCGCCCACACCGCACTGGCCTACGCCGCCGCGGTGGCCATGGCGGTCAACTCGGTCATCAGCCTCGGGTACTACCTGGGTGTCATGCGCACCATGTTCATGGACGACGTCCCCGACGGTGACACCACGCCGGTGCGGATCCCCGTGGCGCTGGCCGCTGCTGTCGGTGTCACCTTGGCCGTCACCGTGGTGGTCAATATGATGCCCAACCTGGTGGCCGACCTGGCCGACCACGCCACCTTCACCCTGTCCCTGGGCAAGTAGTCGGTGGAGCCGGCACCCGAGCCGGTGCCGGGCCGTTCCGGACCGCTCGAAGCAGCGATCCTCGCCCACATCGCTGACGGTGGGCCCATCGGTTACGACGAGTTCATGGCCCACGCCCTGTACACGCCAGAGGTGGGTTTCTATGCGGGTGGGTCAGGGGCAGGTCGACGCCGGGACTTCCTGACCAGCCCCGAGGTGGGCCCGTTGTTCGGAGCGGTGATGGCCCGGGCCCTCGACTCCTGGTGGGACGAGCTCGGATCTCCGGCCTCGTTCGTCTTGGTCGAGGCCGGAGCCGGTCCGGGGACGCTGGCCCGGGCCATGAGGGCAGCCTCACCCCGGTGTCTCGACGCCCTTCACCACGTTCTGGTCGAGGTCGCCGAGGTCCAGTGGGCCAGTCATCCCGATGGCGTGGACACGCGCCCCGACATGCCGGCGCCGGGGGAGCTGCTCCCCGGTCCGGTGGTGATCCTCGCCAACGAGCTGCTCGACAACCTTCCGTTCGCCCTGGTGGAGCTCGGGGACCAGGGGTGGGTGGAGGTCACCGTCGACGTCGGCCAGGTACCTGGCCGAGAGGTCGTCGACGCGCTCCACGGCGAACAACCGGTGCCGACGCTGGTGGAGGGCTACCGGCCGCTGCCGGCCACACAACGGGCGTGGTGCGCTCATCAGGGTGGGAACCCGGTACTCGGGGCCCGCTTCCCGGTCCACCACGAGGCCGGGCACTGGCTGGCATCAGCCATTGACCTCACCCGGTCCGAGGGCGGGCGGGTGGTGGTGATCGACTACATGTCCACCTCGGCTGAGATGGCTCGAAGGCCGTGGACGGAGTGGCTGCGCACCTACGCATCCCACCAGCGGGCCGGATCACCGCTAGAAGCACCTGGATCGTGTGATATCACCACCGAGGTCGCCCTCGATCAGCTCCTGGTGGTGGCCGAGGCGGCCACCCACCGGTCCCAGGCCGAGTTCCTCGAGGCCCACGGGATCGACGACCTGGTGACCCAAGGTCGGAGCTGGTGGGCCGATGGCGGCATCAGGGGCGGTCGCCGGGCACTGGAGGGGGCCAGTCGGATACGAGAAGCCGAGGCATTGGTCGATCCCGATGGCCTGGGCGGGTTCACGGTGGCCGAATGGGTCACCACGCCGGCCACGACCACCCCCTGCGTTTGAGCGAGCACGACCGCCGTTCCTGAGGCAGAATGACCCCCAACCAGCGGGGGCGGGCACAGGATCACATTCAAGATGTCTGTCCAACGCCGCGACGCCTCCGCCTTCAACCACGCCCCCTGCCCCATGGCGATCGTCGACGCCGGCGACGGCACGGTCATGGCCGTGAACCGAGCCATGTGCACCGCGCTCGACACTCCGTTGCACCGACTCATCGGCCAGGTGTGGCCCGTTCCCATCGGTGGCCAGCGCTCCGACCTGGTGTCAATGCTCGAACGGGTCGTGCCCGGCGAGACGCTGGTGGTCGAGGGAGCGCTCGGCGCCCCGATCGACGCGGTGTGGTGGCGTCAACAGGTCTCCCTGGTCAGCGAACCGGGCCGACGCCCATACCTGGTGGTGGCGGTCGAGGACCGGACCGCCGAACATCGGGTCACACGAGAGCTGGCCACCGCCGCCCACCGCGACGAACTGACCGGCCTATGGAACCGGCGCCGGTTCCGCTCCGAGCTCCGGCGGCTCCTGAGCGACAGGTCCGGACCCTGGGTCGGCGTCGCCCTGTTCGACGTGGACGACTTCAAATCCGTCAACGACACATACGGCCACGCCATGGGGGACGCCGCCCTGGTGGCGGTGGCGTCTGCCATCGGAGCCGCAGTCCCGCGGGGATCAATGGTGGCCCGACTGTCCGGTGACGAGTTCGCCGCGGCCATCATCGCCCCATCGGCCCAAGACGTCGAGGCCCGCTGTCGGTCCCTTCTCCAACAGGTCACCACGGTGTCGGTGGGGCCAGCAATGCCCGACCTGAACCTGTCCACCGGGGTGGCGGTGGCCGAGCCCGGCCCCGAAGCCGATCGGCGGGTCCAGGAGTTGATGGTCCGAGCCGACGTCGACATGTACGCCTTCAAGACCAGAGCGAGAGCCGAACGCCGCCGATCCTTCGGCCCCGACGAACACCACGGCGACGTCGTCGACGCTTGGTCCCACCCCGGCGACGGAGAGCCGCGGGCCACGGGAAGCGACGACGACACCGTGGTCGAGCTGTGGAGCCACCCGGTGGTCTCGGTGGCCTCGGGTCAGCCCGTCCAACACGACGTAGTGCTCCGCCCGGCCGATGCCCTGGTCACCTTCGACACCCTCATCTCGGTCCTGAAGATGGTCGAGCGCCACACCCGTCGTCGACTCGGTCAACCACAACGACACCTGATCCATGTCCCCAACCTCCCCCTCGGGGCCGGCGCGGCTGCGGCCTGGTTGTCACGGGCCGCCGATGACCTGGGCCTCGAACGAAGCCACATCACCTTCGCCATGGACGAGATGGTGCTGCTGGGCGGGGACGAGGGGGCACTCGCCGGACTCAAGGCCCTCCAGGCTGAAGGGTTCGCGGTTGCCGTCGACCGATTCGGGGCTCGTTTCGGGTCGTTACGCCTGTTGGGAGACCTCGAAGCCGACCAGGTGTGGCTCGACGCACGCCTCTTCGACCCGGCAGCCCCGGGGTCAGCCCCCAACGGAGCAGCGTTGGTCGCCTCGGTGTTGGGTCTCACCGCCCGAATGGGTTCGCGCACCGGAGTGGCCGGCGTGACCGAGGCATCGCTGACTCGGCTCGCCAGCCTGGGCATCGACCTCGCCCTGGTTCCCGACGAAACCGCGGGCCGCCCGTTGGGGGTGGTTTCGGGTGCAGCGAACACCGCCCCCACCATGGGTAGGGCAGCGCCCGCCGCGCTGGGGGTCCGCGTCTCATAGGGGTCGGTCTGGCGGCGCCGGCGGCGGCGTGGTCTGGGTAGGGTGACCGGCGCCGAGCGGACCAGGGGAACGGAGCCGTAGTCATGACCGACACCAGCCAGCCGAGTGATGCCACCATCGAGGACTACCTCCTCGAGGATCGGAAGTTCGCCCCGCCATCGGGGTTCGCCGCTGACGCTCTCGTCAACTCGGACTCCCTCCAAGCCGAGGCCGATGCCGACCGTCTGGCGTTCTGGGCTCGGCAGGCCTCTGAGCTGGTCGACTGGTCCAACCCATGGACATCGGTCCTGGACTGGGACCTGCCCGATGCCCGGTGGTTCGACGGTGGCCGTCTCAACGTGTCGGAGAACTGCCTGGACCGCCACGTCGCTGCCGGTCTCGGCGATCGGGTGGCCTACCACTGGGAGGGAGAACCCGGCGACACCCGGACCATCACCTACTCAGAACTGCTGGCCGAAGTCGAACGGTTCGCCAACGTGCTCAAGGATCTGGGCATCGAGCGCGGTGACCGGGTCGCCGTCTACCTCCCGATGATCCCCGAGCTCCCGGTCACGTTGCTGGCCTGCGCCCGGATCGGTGCCCCCCATTCCGTTGTGTTCGGAGGGTTCTCCGCCGACTCTCTCGCCGATCGCATCAACGACGCCGAGTGCAAGGTACTGGTGACCGCCGACGGTGGATGGCGCCGTGGCCAACCGGGCCTGCTCAAGCCCACCGTGGACGTGGCCCTGGCTTCCACCCCGTCGATCGAGCACGTCGTGGTGGTGGACCGCCTCGCCTCCTCGGGCGCCACCGTCGACACGGCCATGACCGCAGGTCGAGACCACTGGTACCACGACCTGATGGCTGACGCCGATGCCCACTGTGCCCCCGAGGCCATGGAGAGCGAGGACCTCCTCTACCTGCTCTACACGTCGGGGACCACCGGCAAGCCCAAGGGGATTATGCACACCACCGGGGGCTACCTGGTGCAGGTCGCATACACCCACCGCTACGTCTTCGACCTCCATCCCGACACCGACGTGTACTGGTGCACGGCCGACATCGGCTGGGTTACCGGTCACAGCTACGTGGTGTACGGGCCACTGGCCAACGCGGCCACCTCGGTGCTCTACGAAGGCACTCCTGACACGCCGGGCCGGGACCGGTTCTGGGACCTGGTGGAGCGATACGGCGTCACCATCCTCTACACCGCGCCTACGGCCATCCGGACCTTCATGAAGTGGGGTACCGACGAGCCCGCTGGTCACGACCTGTCGTCGCTGCGGTTGTTGGGTTCGGTGGGAGAACCCATCAACCCCGAAGCCTGGGTCTGGTACCACCACAACGTCGGGGGAGGTCGCTGTCCCATCGTGGACACCTGGTGGCAGACCGAAACCGGGGCGATCATGATCTCGCCGTTGCCGGGTCACACCACCACCAAGCCCGGCTCGGCCACCTTCCCGCTGCCAGGGATCGCCGCCGAACTGGTCGACGATCAAGGCCAGGCGGTGAGCCGTGGCGGCGGCTACCTCACCTTGACCGAGCCGTGGCCATCGATGTTGCGGGGCATCTGGGGAGACCCCCAGCGCTATCGCGACGCGTACTGGGGTCGGTTCCCCGGTCGCTACTTCGCCGGTGACGGCGCCAAACTCGACGACGACGGCTACCTGTGGGTGCTGGGCCGGGTCGACGACGTCATGAACGTCTCCGGCCATCGGATCTCCACCGCCGAGGTCGAATCGGCACTGGTCGACAACCCCAGGGTGGCCGAAGCGGCGGTGGTGGGAGCCAAAGACGACACCACCGGCCAGGCCATCGTGGCGTTCGTGACCCTCAAGGGTGGAGTGGAAGCATCCGATGCGGTCGGCCAGGAACTGCGCGGCCACGTGGCCACCAAGATCGGACCCATCAGTCGACCCAAGCTGATCATCTTCACCGACGACCTCCCCAAGACCCGATCGGGCAAGATCATGCGTCGCCTGCTGCGAGACGTCGCCGAAGGCCGAGAGCTGGGTGACACCACCACCCTGGCCGACCCCGGCGTGGTCGAGGAGATCAGAGCCCGGGCCGACTCCGCGCCGTCCGAAGACTGAACGTTCCCGGAGCGCCGGCGTTTACGCGCACCGTGGTCTTACCTGTTCTTTCGGGGCCGCACGGTAGCGTTCAGCTCGGAGCCCCAGGTAGGGCCCGGGAGACGAACCATGAAGAACAACATCAAGACCGTCGTCCTGCTCGCCGGCATCGGTGGCCTGCTCATCGTGGTGGGCGGAGCCCTGGGAGGCCAGGGCGGGGCTGCCATCGGACTCGGCATCGGCCTGGTCTTCGTGGGCGGTTCGTACTGGTTCAGCGACAAGTTGGCCATCCGCTCGGCCCGGGCCGTCGAGGTCTCAGAACAGCAGATGCCCCGCTATCACGCCATCGTTCGTGATCTGGCCACCAAAGCCGATATCCCTATGCCCCGGCTGTACGTGTCGCCGGACCCTCAACCCAATGCCTTCGCCACCGGTCGCAGTCCCAAGCACGCCGCCGTCTGCGTGAACCAGGGCATCCTCGACGTGTTGTCGTGGGAGGAACTCCAGGGAGTGTTGGCTCACGAGGTCAGCCACGTCCGCAACCGCGACATCCTCATCGGATCGGTGGCAGCGGCCGTGGCCATGGGCATCACCTTCCTGGCCCGCATGGCGATGTGGGGGGCCATGTTCGGTGGTGGAGGCCGGGATCGCAACGACAACGTGATCGGTCAACTGGCCCTGATCATCTTGGCCCCGCTGGCGGCCGGACTCCTCCAGATGGCGCTCAGCCGCAGCCGCGAGTACGAGGCTGACCGTTCCGCGGCTCGCATGCTGGGCACCGGCGAACCCTTGGCCCGGGCGCTCGAGAAGCTCGACCGTGGAACTCGCATGGTGCCCTCCAGCGTGGACCCGGTCCAGGCCGGCGCCTACATCGCCAACCCGTTCAACGGGCAGAAGGTGCAGTTCTCCAAGCTGTTCACCACCCACCCGCCGATGGAGGATCGTATCGCCCGCCTCCGTGGAGGCGAGTGGCAGTAGCTCCTCGGGGTTGGAGCCACGGCGTGGCGACGGGCCACCTGCGAAACAGCATGGCACCGCCGAGCAGCGTGGTGCCGGGGATCAGTCCCGGAAGTTGTTGAACTGGAGCGGGATGCCGAGGTCGGCCTCCTTGAGGGCGGCGATCACCGCTTGGAGGTCGTCTCGCTTCTTGCCGTTGACCCGAAGCTGGTCGCCTTGGGCCTGGCTCTGGATGCCCTTGAGGTTCAGGCCCTTGATGAACTTGTTCAACTCCCGGGCCTTGTCCGATGAGATGCCGGCCACGATGGCCGCCTTCTGACGGACGGTGGCGCCGGAGGCCTCCTCGACCTTGCCGTAGTCGATCGACTTCAGCGACACCTTCCGACGGACCAGCTTCTCTTCGAGCATGGTGCGCATGGCCACCAGCCGGTCCTCCGAGGAGGTGGCCATCCTGATCTCGTCCTCGCCCAGTTCGATGCTGGAGTTGGTTCCCTTGAAGTCGTAGCGGGTGGTCAGCTCTCGGGCAGCCTGGTCCACCGCGTTGCGGACCTCTTGCATGTCGACCTCGGACACCACGTCAAAGCTGGGCATGGCCGAAGGCTAGTGAAAAACGAGCTGTGCCCCTGCGCTTGGCAGGGGCACAGCTAGATGGTGGGCCGGGTTGGATTTGAACCAACGTAGGCAATGCCGACGGGTTTACAGCCCGTTCCCTTTGGCCACTCGGGCACCGACCCAGGGAGCGCACACCTTAGCGGGGAAGGGTGCTGGTGATGAAAGCCGTAAGTCCGCCTGGATCAGACGGCCATTCCTCGGGCTTCCAGCGAGTAGTCCACGTTGGGCTCGGACCGTTCAGGGCCGGTGGTGACACCGCCGGAGGCTTGGGGGTGAGCGGTGGCGGCCCGAGGGGCCGGATCGGCGGGCTCTGCGGGGGAGGATGGCCCCATCGGCTCCAGGAGTGAGGCCCGACCGCCCAAAGCCTCGAGGCGGGCCCAGTCGGCCACGTCGGCCAGTTCGGTGAGGATGATCACCTGCGGCGAGCCGGCCTCCCGGGCGATCAGCTCCAACAGGCCGAGGCGAACCGAAGGAGCCAGGCCGGTGAAGGGATCGTCGAGGATGAGGGGGAAGCTCTCGGCGCCATACCCGATGCGACGCAGTTCGGTCATCCGGCCCAACACCAAGCGGGCCACCGCGGCTGAGCGCTCGTCGATCGTCGGGGCGCTGGTCGAAACCGTGTCCATCGATCCCAGGTGGCTTCGAAGCCGGGCAGCATCGCCGATCTCACGTTGGTGGAGCACTGCCCAGTCCGCGGTCACGTTCCCAGCCAGGCGGGTCCAGGCAATGGCTGCCTCACGGTGATCGGTGGCGATGGCGCTCAGGCGGCGGCGCTGTTCGGTGTCGGTCATCATGACGTTCACCTGCTTGACCACGAACCCCAGGTACGAGTTGGAACCAGCCGAGGCCAGAGCGTCGTCGGCCTTATGGCGGGCCCGGTCGACTTTGGCCTTCAGCACGAACGCCCCGATCAAGGCCAGCGCGGCCAGGGCCAGCAGCGGGACCACCGTGAACGAGCTCCACAGCGTGACCGGGATGCAAGCCAGGAGCGCCACGGCTGAGACCCGGAGCAGGTTCGTTTGGGTCTGCTGCTGGGTCTCGACGGCCTCGTCGAGGTTGCGGCGGCGCTGTTCCACCTGGGCCAGGGCTTCGGCCCCGTCGTCCTCGGTGGCCAGCTTGTCGCTTAGCTCCTGAAACTCTGCCGCGGTGACCTGGACCCGGTTGGCCGACGACCACAACTCGGATTGGGGCAAGCTGCCAAGGCGGGCGATCTGGACGTCGTCCTCGGTGACCCGAGCGCCGGCGTCGGCGCCGATCAGCAGGGCACACCCCGAGGCGGTTGGGCTGATGCCGTAACGTTCGAGCACATCTGCTCTGCCTTCGGCATTGAGGTAGTCGTCGGTGAGGTCGAGGCGTTCGTCGGGGGCATCGACGCGATGGGCCTTGCCTCGGGGTCGCACGACGGTGATCCGGCGTCCGGCGTTGTTGTGCAGCTCCAGGTGGACGCCCTCGCGCTGGCCGGTGAAGCCACCCAGGATCTCGTCGACGAGGTGGGCGCGAACGGGGCCCGGCACCCCGGCGAGCACGGTCAGCTGTGGGTGGAACTGGAGCGATGTTCGGTTCTTGTTGGTCTCCAGGACCAAACGGGACAGCTGCACCCGGGAGGTATCGGCAGGTGAGGGAGCGACCTTGAGGTGCTTCTGGGTCAGACGACCCATGTCGTAGGGCCCAGGGTGTGGGCGCCAGATCAAGGCCGCACAAGGTCGTGGAACCCGCTTTCGTGCCAGTGGTACGAGGCCGCTATGCTCACGGGCCGGCCCCACCCGCCTCGAGCGGGCCGGGGACACGCCTCCTTAGCTCAGTCGGCAGAGCGCTTCCATGGTAAGGAAGAGGTCGTGGGTTCGATTCCCACAGGAGGCTCGCAAAGCCAGATCCTGGCGGCGTAGCTCAGTTGGTCAGAGCACTCGGCTCATAATCGAGTTGTCACCGGTTCGAACCCGGTCGCCGCTACCAACGCCAAAGACCACAGATCCGAAGCGACCACCAATCAGGAGCGTTCCATCATGGGCAAGGAAAAGTTCGAGCGCAATAAGCCGCACCTGAACATTGGGACCATGGGGCATATTGACCATGGTAAGACCACGTTGACGGCGGCGATTACCAAGACGTTGCATGATGCGGATCCGACGACGGCGTTCACGCCGTTCGACATGATCGACAAGGCTCCTGAGGAGCGGCAGCGTGGTATCACGATCAACATTTCCCATGTGGAGTATGAGACGGCGAACCGTCATTACGCGCATGTGGATATGCCGGGTCACGCTGACTACATCAAGAACATGATCACGGGTGCGGCTCAGGTGGATGGGGCGATTTTGGTGGTGGCGGCCACTGATGGTCCGATGCCGCAGACGCGTGAGCATGTGTTGTTGGCTCGTCAGGTGGGTGTGCCCTCGATCGTGGTCGCGTTGAACAAGTGCGACATGGTTGATGATGAGGAGTTGTTGGAGCTGGTGGAGATGGAGGTGCGTGAGCTTCTGTCTGAGTACGAGTTCCCTGGTGATGACACTCCTGTGGTGCGGGTTTCGGCGTTGAAGGCGCTTGAGGGTGACGCGGATGCGGCGGCTCAGGTGTTGGAGTTGATGAACCAGGTGGACAGCTTTGTTCCTGAGCCGGTTCGTGATATCGACAAGCCGTTCTTGATGCCGATCGAGGATGTGTTCTCGATCACTGGTCGTGGAACTGTGGTGACCGGCAAGGTCGAGCAGGGTCAGATCCACACTGGTGATGAGGTGGAGATCGTGGGTATCAAGGCCACGCAGAAGACCACCTGTACTGGTGTGGAGATGTTCCGCAAGTTGCTCGATGAGGGTCAGGCTGGTGACAACATCGGTGCGCTTCTTCGTGGTACGAAGAAGGAAGAGGTTGAGCGCGGTCAGGTGTTGTGCAAGCCGGGCAGCATTACTCCTCACACGAACTTCGAGGGTGAGGTGTACGTGTTGACCAAGGAGGAGGGTGGTCGTCACAAGCCGTTCTTCGCGAACTACCGTCCGCAGTTCTTCTTCCGTACGACCGATGTGACGGGCACGATTGCTTTGCCTGAGGGCACTGAGATGTGCATGCCTGGTGACAACACTCAGATGACGGTTGAGTTGATCGCTCCGATCGCCATGGATGAGGGTCTGCGGTTTGCTATCCGTGAGGGTGGCCGTACCGTGGGTGCTGGTCGGGTGACCAAGATCATCAAGTAGTTCTGGCGTCGGGCTGGTCCCGGCTTGAACTGGAGTTGGGCTGGGAGCCTCGGTCGTTGCGGCCGAGGCTCCCTCCGTTTTCGGTGGTAGATGACCGCTGCCGGCGGCCCAGGTGACCTCGTCTGGCAGGGCCGGAGAGCCGTACCGTAGGGTGCCAGGAATGACGGCCACTTCCCCCTCCCAGGTCCCCCTCGCCGGTAGCACCACCGTCAAGAGCCCTACGTTCGACGGCTCGATCAACTGGTTCACCATCGGAAACGTGGCGTTCACCAGGCATCTGGTGCACTCCGGCCAGGACCAGTTCGAAGATCAAGATCTGGCGGTGATGGGACAGACGCTGGCCTTTGTGGCCAAGGGCCTCGCTGGTCAAGGCGTCGGGGTGCGCTTCGGTGTGGAGCGACCCCTCGGCTCCGATGACCCCCAGGGACTGGTCATTGCGCAAACCGCTGGCCTCAGCCCGATCGGTGCCGCGGTCGTCATGAGGAGCAAGATCCCCATGGAGTCCGGCCTGACGCCGTCGGCGGCGGGACGGCCCGCCTCGCCCGATGGTGACCGAGCCGGGTGGATCTCGCTGGTCACAGCCATCACCGGGCTCGAACCGGTCAACGACATGGCGGGAATTCCTGCCGAACCCGGCGACCGGGTAGCGGTGGTGGATCACCCCAATGGAGACGGGCTGGCCGGGTTCTGCTGGGCCCGCCGGATCGCGTCGGGTCCGGGATCGCCCGGCACCGCCGAGGTGATCGAGATGGGCACGGATCCATCTCTCGACCCGGCTGAGGCGGCCGACGTCGAGCAGGCCGCGATGGCGGCCCTGGCCGCAATGCTCGAAGCTGATGGGGTTCGCACCCTGGCGGTGTGCGTGGACGGGCGTCTCCCGGGGCTGGATGAGCGCTTGGCCGCGATGGGTTTCGTGGCCCGACGCTTGCGCCACACATACGCGCCGGTGCCCCCGGCCTGAGTCTGGATCAGCCGAAGGCAGAGCCTTGTGGCGGAGTTTGGTCGCCGGTTGGGGCCGGGGCCGTTAGTAGATGATCACCATCCTGATCAGCGCGACTGCTACCGCGGCGATGGTGATCGGCCAGGCAGACGATGCCAGTGCCGACCTGGGAGCCGAGGTCAGCGTTTCTTCGTCCCTGCGGACCAGGCACACGACGGCCGCCAAACACGAGACCGCGGTGATGACAGCCGAGACCGTGCTCATCGATCGACCTCCTCGGGAGCACCCCGCCACAGGAACCAGATCAGGGCCGAGGCGGTGACGATGGCCATGGTTGTCAATGCCGCGCTCGGGTGCCATTGGTCTACTGCCACCATGGACAGGGCCACAGCAGTTCCGACGGCGGCGCTCAATGCCACCCCGAGCGAGACCTCCATCAACGGTTCGCCGAGGCGCCGAAACAGCAACAGGGTGCAGCCCGGTACGAACGTGAAATAGGCAAGGGTGACCAGGGGGCGCCCTGACCACCTCAGATCGAGGCCAGCCGAAACCCCAGCGACCAGTGAGATGATCAGCATCACGGCCGCCGTATGCCGTCGGAGATCGGTTCCGCTCATGGCTTGGGGCCCGCATCGAGTCGGTAGACCGCCGCGTCGCCTTGGCGAAAGACTTCGGTGGCCACCCCGGCGTCGACCAATTCTGCGGTTATCGACGTCAACCACCCCGATGGTAGGAAGGCAAGCTGTTCGCCGAACTGTTGCTGCGCCGGGGTGGATATCAGGTAGGCGTTGCCGTCGTCGGGTATCAAGGCGAGGACCTTGTCGGTGGAGTCCAACGGTTGTTCGTCCAGCGGCTCATAGCGATAGCTGGTCAGGTCCCGATAGCGCCACGGCAGGTTGCGGGTCGGGGCCACCAGGACCGTGCCGGGGGGAACGTTTTCATAGACCCAACTGACAGCGGCCAGATCGTCGTCGGTGACCCGTTCGAAGTGCTCGTTTCCGAAGCGAACGGTAAGGCCAGCCATGGCAGCCACCGTCAGGACCCCACCAAGAACCATCACCCCAGCTGCCGTCGCGCGCCTTCGGGCCGCCGCGCTAAGACCCTGAGCCAGAAGGATGGATGCCGCCGGCAGGGCGAACAGGTAGGACCGGAGGAGGACCTCCCCGCCATAGCTTTGACCTCCGACCAGGAGGAATGGTGGAAGCAGCAGGGCCAGGGCCGCCACCGGAGGTTTTCCAGCCCGCCATCGAAACCCAGCCAGCACCATGGCTCCGCCCAGCATCACCGCCGAGAAGGCCACCCGCAACCACAGCACCACCGCTCGTAGGTCGCTACCGCCGAGTCGGGCCAGCAGGCCCGACGACGCGTTGTCTCCGAACTGGCCGAAGCCGCTCACAAGCTCTCCGAGGTGACTGCTCCACCAGGTCACGGCCCCCACCGAGAACCACCCGACGAACAGTACGGCGATGATCACTGGCAGGTGGACCGCCCGACAGGCGCCGACCAGGACCAGTACCCCCACGACGGCGATGAGGGCGAACGGGGTGAGCTGGTGGCTGACCACCGTGGTGGCACAAACCGCCACGATGCTCCACAGCAAGAACCGGGTGGTCCTGGGGTCGACCACGGACCCGGCCGCCTCCCTCCGCCTGGCTCCGTCGAGGTCCTGGAGTCTTCGGAGGCGGTCAAGCACCAACTCGGGGACGAACGGCGAGCGTTTGGCCGTCCAGTGAGTGCCCTCTCCGCCCAGGTAGCGCAGTACCAGCCCCACCACCACCAGGTACAAGAAGTAGGCCTCGGCTTGGGGTGCGAGGTAGTCCTGGTGAACCCAGTTGGCGGCCACGAAGACCCAAAGGGCGATCCACCGCCCGGCATGATCAGTTCGTAGTGCCTTGGCGATCATCCACAGTGGGGCCAGGAAGGCCAGGTTGAACGCCACCGGCGCCCATCGGACCAGGCTCATCGCACTGTCTTCGCCGCCTGCGGCCGAGACGAGCGCGGCGAAAGCGAACGACCCGGGCCAGTTGAAGCGGGCATCTAGCTCGGGCACGGTGTGACCGTTACGGATGATCTCGTCGACGAACCCAACGTGCAGATAGGCGGTGAAGTACGCCGGGTGAGGTTCCACCAGTGGAGTGATTCCCTGGATCATCACTACCAGCAGGATCGTCTGGAGGACGAGTAGGGGACGACGGCC
>WBZL01002703.1_pt1 | contig 16951 bp, 12 predicted proteins | sample 5204291 | NCBI WGS metagenome assembly WBZL01 (sample SAMN12344345, study PRJNA552823) | activated sludge metagenome | biome: Activated sludge suspended growth; feature: Nitrification reactor; material: Wastewater; isolation source: activated sludge from nitrification reactor of wastewater...
GAATCCAGCACGCCCTTGCGCCGGGTCATCTCCCGGGCCTTGCGCGCGGCTTCCCGGGCCCGGGCGGCCTCGACGATCTTGCCGCAGATGATCTTGGCGTCGGCGGGCCGCTCCAGCAGGAACTCGGCCAGTTTGGCGGAGACGGTTTCCTCCACCGCCGGACGGGCCTCGGAGGACACCAGCTTCATCTTGGTCTGGGAGCCGAACTTGGGATCCGGCATCTTCACCGAAAGCACGCAGGCCAGGCCCTCGCGCATGTCGTCGCCGGTGATCTCCACCTTGGCCTTCTTGGCGATCTCGTTTTCCTCGATGTACTTGTTGATCACCCGGGTCATGGCAGCGCGCAGACCGGTCAGGTGGGTGCCGCCGTCGGACTGGGGGATGTTGTTGGTGAAGCAGAGCACCTGTTCCTGGTAGCCGTTGTTCCACTGCATGGCCACTTCCGAGGTGATGACGACGCCGGAATCGCCCACCTTGGATTCGCCGGTGGCGTAGAACACGTTGGGATGCAGGACGCTCTTGGTGCGGTTGATGTATTCGACGAAGCCCTTCACCCCGCCGGAGAAGGCGAAGTTCTCGTGGCGGCCGTCGCGCTCGTCGATGAGTTCGATCTTGACGCCGTTGTTGAGGAAGGACAGTTCGCGGATGCGCTTGGACAGCACGTCGTAGTGGAAGTCGACAGTGCCGAAGATTTCCTCGTCGGCGGAGAAGTGCACCTCGGTGCCGCGCCGGGCGGTGTCGCCCAGGACCTTGAGGGGGGAGACCTCGACACCGTTCTGTGCCTCGACGATGCGATCCACCGGCACGCCGCGATGGAACTCCATGAAGTGCTTCTTGCCGTCCCGATGGATGGTGAGACGCAGCCACTTGGACAGGGCATTTACGCAGGACACGCCGACACCGTGGAGGCCGCCGGAAACCTTGTAGCTGTTCTGGTTGAACTTGCCCCCGGCGTGCAGCACCACCATGACAATCTCGGCGGCGGAACGCTTGGGCTCGTGCTTGTCGTCGAACTTGATGCCGGTGGGGATGCCCCGGCCGTTGTCCGAGATGGAAATGGAGTTGTCCGGGTGGATGATGACCTTGATGTCGTCGCAGTACCCCGCCAGGGCCTCGTCGATGGCGTTGTCCAGCACTTCGAACACCATGTGGTGCAGGCCGGAGCCGTCCGAGGTGTCGCCGATGTACATGCCAGGCCGCTTGCGCACCGCCTCCAGGCCTTCCAGTTGCTGGATGCTGTCCTCGTCGTAGCCGCCGTTGCCGGCACCGTTGTTTTGTTCCACGTGAAACCTTCTTTCTGGGTAATGAATGAACGGGGCGGAGTTCCGGCCGGAACCCCGCCCCTGGCGCCCCGCTTGATTAAATCCGCATGGGCATGACCACGTAGCGGAAGTTGTCCTCGCCCGGCACGGTGATCAGGAGGGAACTGGTGGGATCCCCGAAGCTGCACTGCACGGCTTCCGCCGTCAGGTTGTTGAGCACGTCCTGCAGGTACTGGACGTTGAAGCCGATGTCCAGGGGCTCGCCGGCATAGTCGATGTCCAACTCCTCCTGGGCCTCCTCCTGCTCGTTGTTGCTGCAGGCGATGCGCAGGCTGCCGGCGGTGAGGGCGATACGCACCCCCCGGTACTTGTCGTTGGTCAGGATCGCCGCCCGGGTCAGGGACTGGGACAGGCGCTGACGCTGCATGACGAAGTTCTTGTCGTGACCCACGGGAATGACCCGCTGCCAGTCGGGGAACTTGCCATCCACCACCTTGGAACGCAGTTCGAAATCCGGCCGGCGGAACACCACCTGGCTCTGGTTGACCTGGATGTGCACGGGATCGTCACCCTCGCCCAGGAGCTTGCCCAGTTCCAGCACGGTCTTGCGCGGCAGGATCACGTCCACGCCCTGGGTGACTTCCTCCTCCAGATCCACCCCGTCCACCGCCAGGCGGTGGCCGTCGGTGGCCGCCACGGTGAGGCGCTTGCCCTGCACCGAGAACAGCATGCCGTTGAGGTAGTAGCGGATGTCCTGCACCGCCATGGCGTATTGCACCCGGGACAGCAGTTGCTTGACCTTGCCCTGGGGCAGGCTGAAGGACAGGCCTTGGCCCTCGGGAATCTGCAGCTTGGGGAAATCCCGGGCCGGCAGGGTCTGCAGGCTGAAGCGGCTGCGGCCGGACTGGACCTTGAGTTGTTCGCCGGTCAGATCGAAAGCGATGGGCTCCACATCGGGCAGAGAGCGGCAGATGTCCAGGAGCTTGCGCGCCGACACGGTCAGGGCGGCGTCGGCCGCACCCTGCTCCTCGGCCCAGGTGCTGATCTGGAGTTCCAGGTCGGTGGCGATGAATGCGGCGCGTCCACCCACCACTTCCACCAGCACGTTGGAAAGGATGGGCAGGGTGTGCTTGCGTTCGACCACGCCGGCCACGGCCTGGAGAGGCTTGAGCAGGGCGTCCTTGGAGGATTTCAGTACAAGCATTTATATCTTCCTGATGTTATTGATAAGCCAGGGTGTCTCTTCCGGATAAGCGGCGAAAGTGTATCAAAATCATCGGTTTAAGCTGTGGAAAAATCGGTCTGTAAGTCTGTGGGCAAATCCGGGAGTAAATGTTGATAAGTTTGCTCCGGGATGAATCGGCGAAGTTATCCACACGATGTCCCCGCCTCGCCCACAGACTTATCCCGTCAAGACCTGGATCAACAGGTTGTAATCCTTGCGCAGGGTCGCGTCGCCACTCTTGAGTTCCTCGATCTTGGCGCAGGCGTGCAATACCGTGGTGTGGTCGCGGCCGCCGAAGGACTGGCCGATCTCCGGATAGGACAGGTCGGTGAGTTCCCGGGCCAGGAACATGGCCATCTGGCGGGGGCGGGCGAGAATGCGGGTGCGCTTCTTCGAATACATGTCCGCGACCTTGATCTTGTAGTAGTCGGCCACGGTCTTCTGAATGTTCTCGATGGAGATCTGCCGGTTCTGCACCGCCAGCAGGTCCTTCAGGGCTTCCTTAGCCAGTTCCACCGAGATGGGGCGCTTGTTGAAGCGGGCGAAGGCGATGACCCGATTCAGGGCGCCTTCGAGTTCGCGCACGTTGGAACGGACCTGCTTGGCGATGAAGAAGGCGGTACCCTCATCCAGGTCGGCCTTCTCCAGGCGGGCCTTGTCCAGCAGGATGGCCACCCGCATTTCCAGTTCGGGGGGCTCCAGCATGACGGTGAGGCCCCAGCTGAAGCGGGACTTGAGACGCTCCTCGATGCCTTCCATATCCTTTGGAAAGGTATCGCTGGTGATGATGACCTGCTTGTGCTCTTCGATGAGGGTGTTGAAGGTGTAGAAGAACTGCTCCTGGGTACCTTCCTTTTTGGCGAAGAACTGGATGTCATCGATGAGCAGCAGATCCAGGGAATCGTAGCGGCGCTTGAAGTCGTCATAGGAGTTGGCCCGTACCGCCCGCACCATGTCGGAGACGTAGCGGTCGGCGTGGATGTAGCGTACCCGCGCCTTGGGATTCTGCTGGGCCATGCGGTTGCCGATGGCCTGCACCAGATGGGTCTTGCCCAGGCCGACGCCGCCGTAGACGAACAGGGGGTTGTAGCCGGCGCCCGGGTTGTCCCCCACCTGCAAGGCAGCGGCCCGGGCCAGGTCATTGGCCTTGCCGGGCACGAAGGTATCGAAGGTGAACATGGGGTTGAGCCGGCTTTCATCGGCAACGACGGCCTTTTCCGCCTTGACGGCAGCCTTGCCTGGCTTGCGGACTTCCTCCTGGGCGGGAGGTATGGCGACGCTTGGCGGACTGGCTGCCACCTTGCTGGAGGGAGTCTTCGCGGCGGCGGGTCTTTCCGCGACCGGACGCTGGTCGGCGATGACCAGGGATACGTCCGGGGCCTGGGGAAAGAAGGCGCGGGCGAGCAGGTCGATCTGGGGCAGGAATTTGTCGCGTACCCACTGGGCCACGAAACGGTTGGGGGCGCTTACCACCACGCCCCCATTCACTACTTCCACCGCCAGGGGCTTGATCCAGGTGTTGAGCTGCTGGGCGTTCAACGAACGCTCGAAATGGGCGAGGCAATGGCTCCAGAAGTCGTCCATGACGCAGCGGGATTTGAGGCCGGTGGGAGGGAAGCGGGCATTCTAGCACCGGCATTTCCGATGCCGGAAAAGTTTGACAAATCAGGGGGCTAGCGGTCTAATACGCCGCTTTTTCGCAGCCGACTTTTTGCTCCCGAGGATTCACCATGAAACGCACCTATCAACCCTCCGTCGTCCGCCGCAAGCGTACCCACGGATTCCGCGCCCGCATGAAGACCAAGGGTGGCCGCGCCGTCATCAACGCCCGCCGCGCCAAGGGCCGCAAGCGCCTGGCGGTCTGAGTCAGCCCACGACGCCGGAACCGGGCACCATGCCCTTCGCCTTCGGGCGAGACAGGAAGATGCGCAAAACGGATGAGTTTTCATCCGTTTTTCGTTTCCGGTGCCTGGGAGGCGGCCCCGGCCTGGACGTGCTGGCCGCGCCCAACGGACTCGAATACGCCCGCCTGGGGCTGATCATTCCCAAGAAGATCGTTCCCACCGCCGTGGGCCGCAATCGCATCAAACGCTTGCTGCGGGAGGGTTTCCGGATGCACCAGGATGAGATAGCCGGTCTGGATGTGGTGGCGCGATTGCGGGTCGGCCTGGACGAGGTGCGGCTTCAGGAACTCTTTCTCTCGGGCATGATCCGTTGCCGCGACTGCGTGGAGCAGCGCGCCAACCGGCAGGCCGGGCGGGCACCCAACCCGGTCTCCTACTAACACACAGCTTAAGTACCGCCATGGATACCCAGCGCATCATCGCGTTCATCGTCTTCTCCTTCTCCCTGCTGCTGCTTTGGGAATCCTGGCAGACGTATTCGAATCCCAAGCCTCCTGTGGCTCAGCAGCAGCCGTCCAAGACCGCCGGCGCTCCCGCCCAGGGCGAGGTGCCGCCCCAGCCGGGCCAGAGCCTGGCGCCCGCCGCCAAGGTGGCGGAAACCGGCCAGGCGCAAAAGGGCGCCCGCGCCCACGTTGTGACGGACGTACTGAGCGCCGAGATCGACGCCAACGGCGGCGACCTGCGTGAGCTCGTGCTCACTTCCTATCGCCAGAACGAGGATGCAGCCAAGCCTTTCCGCTTGTTCGAGGAAAGATCTGGGCGGGACTACTTCGCCCAGATGGGCTTCATCGGCGGCGCTCTGCCCACCCACAAGACGGTGTTTGAACTGGTTCCGGGCGAATACAAGCTGAAGGACGGCGCCAACGAACTCAAGGTCAGCCTCAAGGCGGTGGTCAACGGTTCCGAGGTGGAGCGTACCTATACCTTCCGCCGGGGCAGCTATGTGGTGGATGTGGACACCCGGGTGAAGAACGCAGGTACCGCCGCCATCGAAGGCTTTCCTTACTACCAGTTCCTGCGCCACGGCCAGGCTCCGGAGGGCGAGTCCGCCTTCATCCAGACCTTCACCGGACCGGTGGTCTACACGGATGCCGCGAAATTCCAGAAGGTGTCCTTCGAGAACATCGCCAAGGGCAAGGCGGAGCATGCGAAGGAGGCGAAGGACGGCTGGCTGGGCCTGATCCAGCATCACTTCTTCGCCGCCTGGATGACCCGGGACGCGGCCGACACCAGCCCCCGGGAGTTCTACACCCGTTCCGTGGGCAAGGACGAATACAGCGCCGGCATGATCCTCCCCGCCGTGAAGCTGGCTCCGGGCGAGGAAAAGACCGTATCCATGCGTCTTTACGCCGGCCCCCAGGAACTGGAGAAGATCAAGAGCCTGGCTCCGGGCCTGGATCTGGTGGTGGACTACGGCTGGCTCACCGTGCTGGCCTACCCCCTGTTCGTGGTGCTGAACTGGCTCAACACCCTGGCCCACAACTGGGGCGTGTCCATCATCCTGCTGACGGTGCTGATCAAGGCGGTCTTCTATCCCCTGTCCGCCGCCAGCTACAAGTCCATGGCCAAGATGCGCAAGCTGGCGCCGCGCCTGCAGCACCTCAAGGAGCGCTACGGCGACGACCGCCAGAAGCTGCACGAGGCCATGATGAAGATCTACCAGGAGGAGAAGATCAATCCCCTGGGCGGCTGCCTGCCCATCCTCATCCAGATCCCCGTGTTCATCGCCCTCTACTGGGTGCTGCTGGGCGCGGTGGAACTGCGCCAGGCGCCCTTCGCCCTGTGGATCACCGACCTGTCGGAGCCGGATCCCTACTATGTGCTGCCCATCGTCATGGCGATCACCTCCTTCATCCAGGTGAAGCTGTCGCCCTCCTCGCCGGACCCGGTGCAGCAGAAGGTCATGATGGCCATGCCGGTGATCTTCTCCGTCATGTTCCTGTTCTTCCCCGCCGGCCTGGTGCTGTACTGGCTGGTCAACAACGTGCTTTCCATCCTCCAGCAGTGGCGCATCAACAAGGTCATCGAAGCCGGTGGCGCCGCAGCCAACGATAGCAAGCACTAACTTCCGCGTGCCGGCGGCGCCATGGCGTCCGTCCTGACCGAGCCCATCGCCGCCGTCGCCACCGCGCCCGGGCGGGGGGGGGTGGGCGTGGTCCGGATCTCCTGCCCGGACCCGCAGCCCTTCATCCGGGGCATCGTCGGCCGCGACCTCCAGCCCCGCCATGCCACCCATGCCCGTTTCCTGGATGCCGGCGGACAGACCCTGGACGACGGCATCGCCATCTGGTTCGCCGCGCCCCGCTCCTTCACCGGCGAGCACGTGCTGGAGCTGCAAGGCCACGGCGGACCCCAGGTGCTGCAACTGCTGCTGGAACGCTGCCTGGAACTGGGCGCCCGCCTGGCCCAGCCCGGCGAGTTCAGCCGCCGCGCTTTCCTCAACGGCAAGCTGGACCTGGCCCAGGCCGAGGCCATCGCCGACCTCATCGACGCCGGCAGCCGGGAGGCCGCCCGGGGCGCCCTGCGCTCTCTGGCGGGAGAGTTCTCCAAGCGGATCAACGGACTCAAGGATGCCCTGATCCACCTGCGCATGCTGGTGGAAGCCTGCCTGGACTTTCCCGAGGAGGACATCGATTTTCTCGAGCAGGCCGACGCCCGGGGGCAGTTGGAGGACATCGCCGCGCGCCTGGATGCCGTGCTGGCCCAGGCCCGGCAGGGTGCCCTGCTGCGGGAAGGACTCGCGGTGGTGCTCATCGGCCAGCCCAATGTGGGCAAGTCCAGCCTGCTCAACCAGTTGGCGGGCTACGACGCGGCCATCGTCACCGACATTGCCGGCACCACCCGCGACACCCTGAAGGAAGCTATTCAGATCGAGGGGGTGCCTCTGCACGTCATCGATACCGCCGGCCTGCGGGAACCCGACAATCCTGTGGAGAAGCTGGGCATCGAACGGACCTGGGCGGCGGTGGAGAAGGCCGACCTGGCGGTGCTGCTGACCGACGCCCAGCACGGCGTGGGAGAGCGGGAAGCCGGCATTCTCGCCAGGCTGCCCGGGATTCCCGTGCTGACCGTGCACAACAAGGTGGACCTGACCTGCGAGCCGGCCCGAGCCTCGGCGGATGGCGGCGAAATCTGGCTATCCGCCCGGACCGGCGAGGGCCTGGACCTTTTGCGCGGGCGGCTGCTGGAACTGGCGGGCTGGCGCAGCGCCGGGGAAGGCGCTTTCACCGCCCGCACCCGGCACCTGGAAGCTTTGCGCCGGGCCCGAGCCCATATTGACGGGGCTGGCGCTGCCGCTCGGCAACTGGAGTTGTTCGCCGAGGAATTGCGCCTGGCTCAGGACGCCCTGGCGGAGATCACCGGCGAGTTCAGCGCCGACGACCTGCTGGGCGTGATCTTCAGCCAGTTCTGTATCGGGAAATGAGGGCTGCTGCCCGATGGCTGGCAGGGCGGGCGTGGCTCATGCCACGCCACCAAGGACCCGGGGAGGGGATTCCGGAAGCCGGAAGCTTCAGGTCCGCCAACGCGTGAAACCCTCCCCGCCGGGGCGCCGGCGCCAAGCGGCGGCGGCCGGGGGGTGGTTTCAGCTTGTCCAGCATGGCCGCGTGGTCAGAGCAGAACCCAGGATCCGGTGGTGCCGCAACGGCGGAAACCGTCGGAACAGAAGCTGAATTCGTCCGGCGGGCTCTCCAGGGTTTCCGGTTCGACCACCTTGCCACTGAACCAGCGGACGCCGGCCAGGAACATGATTTCCTCCAGCACGTCAGGGGGGAAACCCATGCGGTTTCCCCGGGTGTCGATGAGCAGACTGTCAAGATAGGCGTCGATGTCGGGCCCGTGCCAACGGGCAGCGAGTTCTCGGGCGATGCGGGGGAAGCGGTGCTCGATGGCGGAGACCGGCGGCGACATATCGGCGCGAGGGTCGCGCAGGCTGAAATCCATGATGCGGGCGTTCATGGCCGACTCCAGGAGTGCAATTGAGGTTACCCATGTTTCGCAAGTCCCATGCCAGGCACCAGGAAGGGTGCATTGCTAGATAAATCAGTATGTTAATAACGAGCCAAAGCGTGGATTGCGGATTCCCGCCCCCCCCGGCTAAGCTCGTTCCGACAGACCTGCTGAAAAAACAACAATGTCCGACCCGACCCGAGAAACCCTTACCTGGCCCCTGATCCTGGCCGAGGTCAGGTTCCACCGCGCTACGCTGCTGAAGGGAAATCTCGTCGCCATCCTGGCGGTGGCCTGCTCGGTGCCCGTCCCCCTGTTCCTGCCCGTGCTGGTGGACGAGGTGCTGCTGCACAAACCGGGGGGGTTCGTCGGTTTTTTTGGTCCCTGGTTTCCCCAGTTCTGGCATGGTCCCGTGCTGTTCATCCTGCTGGCCCTGCTGCTGACCATCGGGCTGCGCCTGGCCTCCATCCTCCTCAACGTCTGGCAGGCCCGCACCTTTTCCCTGATCTCCAAGGAAGTCGTCTACCGCATCCGCGCCCGAATGCTGGAGCGGTTGTCGCGCATCGCCCTGTCCGAGTACGAGACCTTGGGCTCCGGGCGGGTGTCTTCCCATTTCGTCACTGACCTGAACGCGGTGGACGGCTTCCTGGGCGCGTCCATCTCCGGTTTCCTGGTGGCGGCGTTGTCCCTGCTGGGGGTGGCGGGGGTGTTGTTGTGGATGAACTGGCAGCTGGCCCTGTTCATCCTGCTGCTCAACCCGGTGGTCATCGGCTTCTCCACCCGCCTGGGGAAGAAGGTCAAGGAGCTGAAGAAGCGGGAGAACAGCGCCTTCGAGGCCTTCCAGGAGGCGCTCACGGAAACCCTGGACGCCCTCAACCAGATCCGCGCCATGAACCGGGAGAAGCACTACCTGGCCCGGGTGACGGAGAAGGCCGCCCACATCCGCCGGCATGCCGCCGCCTTCGCCTGGAAGTCGGATGCGATGAACCGCATCTCCTTCTTCATCTTCCTGACCGGATTCGATGCCTTCCGGGCCGGCGCCATGCTCATGGTGGTGTTCTCCGATCTCAGCATCGGCCAGATGCTGGCGGTATTCGGCTACCTCTGGTTCATGATGGGTCCGGTGCAGGAGATCATCAACATCCAGTACGCCTGGTTCTCCGCCAACGCCGCCCTGGGCCGCATCAACGGCCTGCTGGCCCTGAAGGCTCCGGAGGAGGGAGGCGCCGGGATTGATCCCTTCGCCGGGCGCGACACCGTGGCGGTGGAACTGGAACACGCCACCTTCTCCTACGGCGACGGCGACACCATCCTGGACGACGTGAACATGCGTATCGCCCCTGGAGAGAAGGTGGCCCTGGTGGGCGCCTCCGGCGGCGGCAAGTCCACCCTGGTCCAGGCCATGCTCGGGCTGTATCCCCTCAAGTCCGGCGCCATCCGCTATGGCGGTGTGGATGTCGGCGAGATCGGCTGGGCCACGGTGCGGGAGCGGGTGGGCGTGGTGCTCCAGCATCCCGTCCTGTTCAACGCCAGCCTGCGGGAGAACCTGGGACTGGGCCGGGAATACGCCGACGCGGAGCTTTGGTTGGCCCTGGAGATCGCCCAGTTGCGCGACTTCGTGGCCGGCCTGCCCGAGAGCCTGGAAAGCCTGGTGGGCAAGAACGGCGTGCGCCTGTCCGGCGGCCAGCGCCAGCGCCTGGCCATCGCCCGCATGGTGCTGGGCAAGCCCGGGGTGGTGATTCTGGACGAGGCCACCTCCGCCCTGGACAGCGCCACCGAGCGGCAACTGCACCTGGCCCTGGCCGGCTTCCTCGCCGGGCGCACCACCCTCATCATCGCCCACCGCCTCTCGGCGGTGCGCCAGGCCGATCGCATCCTGGTGTTCGAGAACGGCCGCGTGGTGGAGGAAGGCGACCACGACAGCCTGATTCAGCGGGGCGGCCTCTATCACAAGCTATACGCCCACGCCTGAAACTTTCCGTCGACGTTTCACGTGAAACATGCCGACCATTCCGACAGGCGGATTTTCCCGGGACGCCGGCGGTGATACCTTGGCGGCATCGCAAGCAATGCCGCATCGCCATGACCAACCCTTCCGTCAACGCCAGCCTCAACCGCCGGGTCAAGCTGCTCATCCTCCTGCTCAGCCGGGTGCTCAAGCGCCAACTGGACCCGCCTACCTACGAAGCCCTCAAGACCCTGCGGCTGGGCTTCATCGCCCTGCGCGACGATGACAACGACGAGCGGCGGGACGCCCTCATGGCCCGCATCGATGCGCTGTCACCGGCGTCCCTGAACCAGATCATCCGTGCCTACAACATCTACTTCAGCCTCCTAAACATCGCCGAGGAGGCCTACAACCTTGCCGAGCGTCGGCGGGCCGTGAGCGAGGGGGGCCGCATGTGGGAGGGCTCCTTCCACGACACCCTGCTGTCCCTTCGGGAATCCGGCGTCCATGCCGAGGACCTGGGCCGGCTGCTGCGGAGCCTGCGCTTCATGCCGGTCATCACGGCCCACCCGTCTGAGGCCAAGCGCCGCACCATCAAGGGCGCCCTGCGCGACATCTTTGTCAGCCTGGAAGCCCTGGACGACCCCCGCCTGACCGGCATGTTCCGGGACGAGGCCCTGGCGCGCCTGGCCAACCAGGTCCAGATCCTGTGGAAGACCGACGAGGTGCGCACCTACAAGCTGGAGGTGCGCGACGAGATCCGGGCGGGACTGTCCTATTTTCCCCAGTCCCTTTTCCAGGCCGTGGTGGGGGTATACCGCAACTTTTGCAACTCCCTGCGGGACGTCTATGGCAGGGCGGTGGCGGAGGCCATCGGCACGCCGGATTTCCTGCGCTTCGGTTCCTGGATTGGTGGCGACCGGGACGGCCATCCCTTCGTGACGGCCGAGGTGACCGCCCTGGCCTGGCGCATGCAGGCGCGCGCGGCCTGCGACGAGTACCTGCGCCGCATCGACCGGCTCAGCGACCAGCTCTCCTATTCCACCCGCCTGTGCCAGCCCTCCGCCGCTTTCACGGCATCCCTGGAGGCCGACCAGGACCGCCTGTATGCCAGTTCAGAAACAGCCCGCCGCCGCTTCGTCCAGGAACCCTACCGGCGCAAGCTGTCCATCATGCGCCACCGGCTGAGCCGCAACCTGGAATTGATCCAGCGTGCCATCGATGGCCAGGAGATCAGCTTTGAGACGCCGGGCTACGCCAGCGCCCAGGCCTTCCTCGACGACCTGGGCCTGATCCGGGCCTCCCTGCGTGGGCACGGCGACGGCGACGTGGCCGACCGGGATCTGGAGGATCTCATCCTGCTGGTGCGGACCTTCGGCTTCCACCTGCTGCAATTGGACATCCGGCAGGAGTCCGGACGCCACAGCGAGGCGGTGGCGGAAATTCTGCGCCAAGCCCTGGGCCGCGACTATGCCGCCCTGGACGAGGAAGCCCGCCTGGAGCTCCTGTCCGAGGCCATCGCCAATCCCAATGCCCTGCAGTTCGACGTGGCCGGCTTGTCCGAGACGACCCAGGAGACCCTGCGGGTGTTCCAGCTGGTGGCCCACATGCGCCGCAGCCTGGGCCCCGAATGCTTCGGCCGTTACGTCATCTCCATGACCCATACCGCCTCCCACGTCATGGAAGTCATGTGCCTGGCGACCCTGGCGGGCCTCGCCGGACGCATGACCGGCCAGTGGTTCTGCCACATCGGCGTCAGTCCCCTGTTCGAGACCATCGAGGACCTGGCCCATGTGGAGGCGGTGCTGGCCCGCCTGTATGGCCTGCCGGTCTACCGGCAATTGCTGGACGCCTACCGGGAGGGGCAGGAGGTCATGCTGGGCTACTCCGACTCCTGCAAGGACGGTGGCATCCTGGCTTCCTCCTGGGGGCTGTACGAGGCCCAGAAGAAGATCGTCGGACTGTCCCAGGCCCAGTGCATCCCCTGCCGCCTGTTCCATGGCCGGGGCGGCACCGTGGGCCGGGGCGGCGGCCCCACCCGGGAAGCGATCCTGGCCCAGCCCCCAGGCACGGTGCGGGGCGAGATCAAGTTTACCGAGCAGGGCGAAGTGCTCTTCTACAAATACAACAACATGGAGACCGCCATCTACGAGCTGACCATGGGGGCCACCGGACTGCTCATGGCCAGCGCCCACCTGGTCCGCGAGACGCGGGAGGACCGCCTGGACTACCTGGGCATCATGGACGAGGTCGCCAAGCTGGGCGAGGACCATTACCGCCAGCTCACGGAACGGACGGACGGCTTCCTGGACTATTTCTACGAGGCGACGCCGGTGCGGGAGATCGGCTGGCTGAACATCGGGTCCCGGCCCTCCCACCGCAAGGCGGGCGACCGCTCCAAGTCCTCCGTGCGCGCCATCTCCTGGGTCTTCGCCTGGGGCCAGTCCCGCCATGCCCTGCCCGCCTGGTTCGGCATTGGCGCCGCCCTGGCCGCCTGGCGCGCCGGCGATCCAGCCCGCCTGGCCAAGCTGCAACGCATGTACCGGGAATGGCCCTTCTTCCGCACCCTGCTGTCCAATGCCCAGATGGCCCTGGCGAAGACCGACATGGGCATCGCCGGGGAATACGCGGACCTATGCGAGGACGAGCACAAGGGCCGGAAGATCTACGAGTTGATCCGGGCCGAGTACCTGCGCGCCATCGAGCAGATCCTGCACGTGGCGGACAGCAAGGCCCTGCTGGAGGAGAACCCTTCCCTGGCGGTGTCCCTGGCCGGCCGCAATCCCTACCTGGACCCGCTCAATTCCATCCAGGTGGCCCTGCTGCGGCGCATCCGCGCCACGCCTTTCCATGAGCAGGCCGACAGCCCCTGGCTGGAACCATTGCTGCGTTCCATCAATGCCATCGCGGCCGGCATGCGCAACACCGGTTGATCGCGCCAGGTTGTTTCACGTGAAACAACCGGCCGCATGGCGTAGAATCCGCCGCCTGTTGTGGGCGCGGCAAGGCCGATAAGCGGATGATTTTTCCGGACAATTTCGATGTGATCGTGGTGGGAGGCGGGCACGCCGGCACCGAGGCGGCCCTGGCCGCCGCGCGCCTGGGCGCCAAGACCCTGCTGCTGACCCACAACATCGAAACCCTGGGTGCCATGTCCTGCAACCCCTCCATCGGCGGCATCGGCAAGGGCCACCTGGTCAAGGAGGTGGACGCCCTGGGTGGCGCCATGGCCCTGGCCACCGACGAGGCCGGCATCCAGTTCCGCATCCTCAATTCCTCCAAGGGTCCGGCGGTGCGGGCCACCCGCGCCCAGGCCGACCGGGTGCTGTACAAGCGCGCCATCCGCCACCGCATCGAGAACCAGCCCCGTCTGACCCTGTTCCAGCAGGCGGTGGACGACCTGGTGCTGGAGGGCGACGCGGTGGCGGGGGTGCGCACCCGGATCGGCATCGTGTTCCGCGCCCGGGCCGTGGTGCTCACCACGGGTACCTTTCTCGCCGGTCTCATCCACGTGGGGCTGGAAAACTTCCAGGCGGGCCGCATGGGCGACCCGCCCGCCGTGTCCCTGGCGACACGCCTGAGGGAGCTCCAATTGCCGGTGGGTCGTCTGAAGACCGGCACGCCTCCGCGCATAGATGGCCGCAGCATCGACTTCTCGGTGATGAAGGAGCAGCCGGGGGACGACCCGGAGCCGGTATTCTCCTTCCTGGGTCGGCGCGACATGCACCCCGCCCAACTGCCCTGCTGGATCACCCAGACCAATGCCAGGACCCACGACATCATCCGCCAGGGACTGGACCGCTCGCCTCTCTACACCGGCGTCATCGAGGGCGTGGGGCCCCGCTACTGCCCCAGCATCGAGGACAAGATCAACCGCTTCGCAGAGCGGGACGCCCACAACGTCTTCCTGGAGCCGGAGGGCCTGGACACCCACGAGTTCTATCCCAACGGCGTCTCCACCAGCCTGCCCTTCGATGTGCAATTGGAACTGGTGCGTTCCATCCGGGGATTGGAGAAAGCCCATCTGCTGCGTCCTGGCTACGCCATCGAATACGATTTCTACGATCCCCGCGGCCTCAAGCCTAGCCTGGAGACCAAGGCCATCGCCGGCCTGTTCTTCGCGGGCCAGATCAACGGCACCACCGGCTACGAGGAGGCCGCCGCCCAAGGCCTGCTCGCCGGGCTCAACGCCGGCCGCGCCGCCCTGGGGAAGGAGGCCTGGTGGCCGCGCCGGGATCAGGCCTATCTGGGGGTGATGGTGGACGACCTCACCACCCGGGGCGTCGAGGATCCCTACCGCATGTTCACCAGCCGGGCCGAATACCGCCTCAGCCTGCGGGAGGACAACGCCGACCAGCGCCTGACCGGCCTGGGTCGTGAACTGGGCCTGGTGGACGATGTCCGCTGGGCGCGCTTCTCCGAGAAGCAGGAGGCCATCGCCCGGGAGACGGAACGGCTCAAATCCACCTGGGTGAACCCGGCCATGCTGTCCGCCGCCGAGGCGGAACGGGTCCTGGGCAAGGCCATCGAGCGGGAGTACAGCCTGTTCGATCTCCTGCGCCGGCCGGAAGTGAACTACCCGAACCTCATGACCCTGCCCGGCGGCCCCCCCGGCCTGGACGACGAGGCGGCCCGGGAGCAGGTGGAGATCGCCGCCAAGTACGCGGGCTATGTCAGCCGCCAACAGGACGAGATCGAGCGCCAGCGGGCTCTGGAGGACCAGCCCCTGCCCCTGGACTTCGACTACATGGGCCTCACCAGCCTATCCATCGAGGTGCGGCAGAAACTCAACCAGGCCCGGCCCGCGACCCTGGGCCAGGCGGCCCGGGTGTCCGGCGTGACCCCGGCGGCGATTTCCGTGCTGCTGGTCTATCTGAAGCGGGGCGCCCTGCTCAAGGAATCCACGTGAATCTGGCTCCGTTCCTGACCGACGCCCTGGTTTCCCTGGGACTGGATGCCGATACTCGCCAGGCAGCCGCCCTGCTCGACTACCTGAATCTGATGGGGAAGTGGAACCGGACTTACAACCTGACGGCCATCCACGAGCCCGGGCGCATGCTGACCCACCATCTGCTGGATAGCCTGGCCATCGCCCCCCATGTCGGCGTCGGACCGCTTCTGGACGTGGGCAGTGGTGGCGGACTGCCCGGCATTCCTCTCGCTATCCTGAGGCCGTCAATGAAAGTGACCCTGCTGGACGCCAGCCAGAAGAAATGCAGCTTCATGCAGCAGGCCGCCATCGAGCTCGGGCTGACCAACGTGGTGGTGGTGCACGCCCGGGTGGAGGCCTTCCGACCGGACACGGGATATGCACAGATCGTGTCCCGGGCGTTCTCCGAACTCAACGAGTTCGTGGGCCTGACCCGCCACCTGTTGGCGCCCGGAGGCGAATGGCTGGCCATGAAGGGTCTCTACCCCAATGAGGAAATCGCCCAGCTCAAGGGCGCCCGGGTCAAGCGCGACCTCCCCCTGCATGTTCCCGGCCTCGACGCGGACAGGCATCTCATCGTCATGGAAGCAATATAAATGGTCCGAATCATTGCCATCACCAACCAGAAGGGCGGCGTCGGCAAGACCACCACTGCCGTCAACCTGGCCGCGAGCCTGGCCAGCCTGGAGCGCAAGGTCCTGCTGGTGGACCTGGATCCCCAGGGCAACGCCACCACCGGCAGCGGTATCGACAAGCAGGGGTTGGAAAAGACGGTTTACCACCTGCTTTTGGGGTCGGCGGGCCTGGACGCGGTGAAGGCACGCTCCGAAGCCGGGGGGTTCGACGTGGTGCCGGCCAACCGGGACCTGGCTGGCGCCGAGGTGGAATTGGTGGAGGAGAAGCAGCGGGAATACCGGCTCAAGTCCGCCCTCGATGCCGCCATCGGGCGCTATGACTATGTGCTCATCGATTGTCCGCCCGCCCTCAACCTGCTCACCGTCAATGCCCTGACCTGCGCCGACTCGGTCATCATCCCCATGCAGTGCGAGTACTTCGCCATCGAAGGTTTGGCTGATCTGGTGAATACCATCAAAAAGATCAAGGCCCGCCTCAACCCGGCCTTGGTCATCGACGGCGTGGCCAGGGTCATGTTCGACAACCGCAACACCCTGGCCCAGCACGTCTCCGACCAGCTCAAGGGCCACTTCGGGGGCAAGGTGTTCGACACCCTGGTGCCACGCAACGTGCGCCTGGCCGAGGCTCCCAGCCACGGCCTGGCCGCCCTGCAATACGACCGCGCCTCCCGGGGCGCCCAGGCCTACCTGCAAATGGCCCGGGAACTCATCGAAAAACAGGAAGGAATTCGCCATGGCTAAGCTCAAGGGACTCGGGCGTGGACTCGACGCATTGTTGGGAGAAGGGGAAACCAGCGATGGTGAGCGCTTGCTCACGTTGCCGGTCGAAAGCCTGGTGCCGGGCAAGTACCAGCCCCGCACGCGCATGGATGAAAGCGCCCTGGCGGAGCTGGCCGACTCCATCCGCGCCCAGGGTCTCATGCAGCCCATCCTGGCCCGGAGCATCCCCGGCGGCCGCTACGAGATCATCGCTGGCGAGCGGCGCTGGCGGGCGAGCCAGCTGGCCGGCCTCAAGGAAGTCCCGGTACTGGTGCGGGTCGTGGAGGACGAGGCGGCCCTGAAGATGGCCCTCATCGAGAACATCCAGCGGGAGAATCTG
>WBZL01002704.1_pt1 | contig 16950 bp, 14 predicted proteins | sample 5204291 | NCBI WGS metagenome assembly WBZL01 (sample SAMN12344345, study PRJNA552823) | activated sludge metagenome | biome: Activated sludge suspended growth; feature: Nitrification reactor; material: Wastewater; isolation source: activated sludge from nitrification reactor of wastewater...
CAGACCGGCAGCAACGCTGCGAAGACACGCGCAGTCGAGGCCATGTGCATCCCTCCGTGACGGCAACTGCGGCGACGGCGGCCGCTGCCCGCGTGCAGGTCGGGCGGCCGCAGGGTGTCCGGCGTGTTGCGGACGGCGATACCGTACGCCGGTCGCCCCGCCGCCGCAACGCCCACCCGGTGGCGTCAGCCGGCCCCGCGCGCCTGGTCCCAGATGGCGCGCAGGCGCGCCGCCACGTCGACGCGCGGGCCCTCCGGCAGGACCTCCGCGGGCAGCACCGGCATCGGCGGCGGCGGCCACGCCTGCTCGTCGAACTCTCCGCAGACGGCGCGCGTGAGGAACCGGCTGCGCGACGCGTGGACGTGGCGGTCGCCGGCCGCCGCCTGCCGCTGCACGTGGAAGCGCTGCGGCAGGAGCAGCGCGAGGTGGTCCCTCGCGCGCGTCATCGCGACGTACAGCAGCCGGCGCTCCTCCTCGATCTCGTCCGCACGGCCGGTCGCGAGGTCGGACGGGATGCACCCGTCCACGCAGCTCAGCACCTGCACGGCCGTCCACTCCTGTCCCTTGGCCGAGTGGATCGTCGACAGCGTGAGCCAGTCGTCGTCGCGGTGCGGCACGCCCGCTTCCGCGCTGGTGGCGGCCGGCGGGTCGAGCGTCAGCTCGGTGAGGAAGCGCTCACGCGTCGGATACGTGTCCGCGATGCGGCGCAATGCGTCGAGGTCGGCGGCACGACTCGCGGCGTCGTCGTACAGCCGACGGAGGTCGGCGACCGCGCGCTCATCATCTCGCCGTCGGCGACCAGCGACAGCCTGACGATCATCGATGGCACGATGAAGAGCGCCGACAACCCCGGCCTCTTCTGGCGGACGGTCGCGCCGGACGCCTACCAGGGCGAGGTGATCGCCCAGCTCATCAGCGAGGCGCTGCGGACGCACGTGGCCCTGGTCTTCAAGAAGGGCTCGTACGGCGAGGGCCTTGCCCTCCAGGTCACCACCTCGCTGCAGCAGCTCGGCTTCACCGGCATGGTCGACCAGTGGCCCTTCCAGTCGGTCACCGGCGACCTCGCGGGTTTCATCTCCGACATCGACGCGTCGGCGGCGGAGGAGGTCATCTTCATCACCGACTCGACCGACGACGTCGTCGGCTTCCTCACCGGCGCCGCCGGCAAGCCGGGCTTCAGCACCAAGTCGATCCTGCTCAGCGACACCGGCTACAACGACGCCGTCCTCGCCGCCGCCACCGGCTTTGGCGACGGCCAGATCCGCGGCGTGCGGCCGAGCCCGTCCGAGGGCCCCGTCTACGACACCTACAAGTTCGCCTACAAGGCGCTCCACGGCCGCGACCCGACCGCCTACACGCCGGAGACCTACGACGCGACCTGGCTGGCGATCCATGGGGTGACCTGGGCCGAGCTCCAGGAGGACGATCTCACCCCGAAGTCGATGGCCCGCGGCCTCCACAAGGTCAGCGCCGGGACGCCCGCCAACATCTCCGCGCTCTCGTGGAAGACCATCGGTCAGCTCTTCGAGGAGGGGCAGACGGTCAACCTCGTCGGCGCCTCGGGCGAGCTCGACTTCGACGACGTGACCGAGGAGACCCGCTCCAAGATCGAGGTCTGGTCGATCACCGGCGGCGCCTTCCAGCGCGTCACGGTGAAGTAGGCCGGGCGGCGCGGAAGCGGCCGCCGGGCCTTTTCGCCCGGCAGAGGAGGCGCGGGACCGGACGAGTCGGCGGGCCGGCGCCTGGCAGGAGGCGTCGCACGCTGATTTGGCGAGGAAGCCAGCCGAGGCTCGTTGCCCCCGGATAGATCGTGTAGGCTGACAGCGGGCTTCGAACCGTGACAACAGAGCCAAACAAGACGATCGTCGCGTCGTCGGCGGTACCACAGCCGATCACCGGCGAGTTCGCCAAGATCCCGTCCCCCACCGACCTCATCGGCACGGTGCTCCTCGGTCGATACCGGGTCCTCAGCCACATCGGCGACGGCGGCATGGGCTCGGTGTACCTGGTCGAGCACACCACCATCCTCAAGAAGCTCGCAATCAAGGTCCTGAGCCGGGCGCTCTCCAGCCGCGCCGACTACATCGATCGCTTCCTGCGGGAGGCGCGGGCGGCGTCGGTGATCAACCACCCGAACGTCGTCGAGATCACCGACTTCGGCAGCACGGCCGACGGCTCGCCCTTCTTCGTGATGGAGTTCCTGCAGGGCGAGGACCTCTCGCACACGGTCGCCCGCGAGGGGGCGATGCCGTGGGCGCGGGCCCGGCCGATCATGCTGCAGATCTGCGCCGCCCTCCAGGCCGCGCACGAGCAGGGGATCGTCCACCGCGACATGAAGCCGGGCAACTGCCTGCGGATCAAGCACGGCTCGAACGGCGACTACATCAAGGTCCTCGACTTCGGCATCGCCAAGATCCAGTCGAGCGAGGCCGAGGAGAAGGCGCTCACCCAGACGGGCACGGTCATCGGCACGCCCGAGTACATGTCGCCGGAGCAGGGCTGGGGCCACCCGGTGGACCACCGGAGCGACATCTACGCGGTCGGCGTCATCCTCTACGAGCTCCTCACCGGCGGGGTCCCCTTCACCGGCGAGACGATGATGGAGATCCTCAACCGGCACATCTACGAGGTGCCGGACATCAACCACCCCAACATCTCGCCGGAGATCGGCGCGATCATCCTCAAGGCGATGCAGAAGGACCGCGGCCTCCGCTTCCAGTCGATGAGCGAGATGATCGGGGCGATCGAGGCGGTCGGCACCGGCGCGCAGCCGGTCCAGGTGGTCGACGAGGAGATCAAGGCGCCCTGGGGCCTCCACACCGCCCGCTACTCGACGGCGGTCACCCGCCTGACCTCGGCCCACCGCGCCCCCAACGAGGCGGCGATCACCGAGACCACGCCGGCGGTCCAGCCGCCGCGTCGCGGCAACGGGATGATCTTCGGGCTCGTCGGCGTCGGCGTCGCCGCGGCGGTGGCGATCGCGTTCATGCTCGGCGGCGGCGGCGATCCGCAGCCCCCCGCTGGCCCCGCGCCGACGACCCCCCCGGTCGCCGAGGCGACGCCTGATCCGAAGCCGGAGGCGCTGCCGACCCCGCCGCCGGTGGTCCTCGATCCCGCCGCCGAGAAGGTGCGCCTCGACGTCGCCACTCCCGGCGTCGAGGCCCAGATCCTCGACGCGCGCGACGAGGCGATCTACGGCATGACCAACAGCCCCGACGGCATCGAGGTGAAGAAGGGTGACACCCTGGAGTTGATCCTCCGCGCCGCTGGGTACGAGGACCAACGCTTCACCGTGGTCGCCGACCGGGCGAAGCGCTTCGAGAAGACGATGGTGAAGGCGAAGGGCAAGACCCGCCCCGTCCGCCCCGGAAAGGGCAAGGACGACGGCGGCGGCGAGAAGACCGGGACCGAGCCCAGCCTCGGCGAGATCAAGGACCCCTTCGCCGGCAAGTGATCGGGGCGCGGTCGTCCGCGCCCCGCGTGAAAGCTCCCATCGACAGCGGCGCCAAGGCCGGCTATCCCAATTCCTCGACATGGACGACGGCGAGGGACGGGCGGTCGAGGCGAGAACCTGGGCATCGGACAAGGTCGAGGTGCGGCCGTGCGGGAGCGGCCAGGCGCTCTTCGCCGCCGCCGACATCGCCGCCGGCGAGCGCCTCCTCGCCCTCGCGCCGGTCTTCGTCTCGGCGATCGGCCGCTACACCATCCAGATCGACGGCGAGCGCCACCAGGCGGGCACCGACGAGGCGGACGACTTCATGAACCACTCCTGCGAGCCGAGCGCGCGCCTCGACTTCGAGACGCTGGAGGTCCTCGCGCTCCGACCGATCGCCGCCGGTGAGCTCGTGACCTTCAACTACCTCTCGTCGGAGTGGGACATGGCGGAGCCCTTCGCCTGCGAGTGCGGGTCGAGCGGCTGCATGGGGACGATCCGGGGCTTTCGCCACCTCGACCGCGACCAGCGCCGCGCCCTCGTGCACCTCGCGTCGCCCTACCTGCGCGGGCGCCTCGAGGACACCTGAGCCCAGGCGCCGAGGAGGCCCCCCGAAGCCCCCGCGAGGCCGCTCAGAAGCGGCCGGTGAGGACGAGGCCGGCGGCGCCGCGGCCGGCGAAGGGCGCGAGCGCGGTGTTCGGCGGGCTCTCCTGCTTGCGCTTGCCGGCCTTGAGGGCGACCACGGTGATGAGGCCGGCCGCGGCCACGCCCGCGACCACGAAGCCGAGGTCCGAGACCAGGGCGGAGGTCTTGCGGGCGGCGAGCGCGTCCTCGGCGAGGCTGTTGCAGATGGTCGCGCCGCCCTGGGTCGAGCAGTTCTCCATCGCGCGGTCGCGGTCCTTGAGCGCCTTGACGCCGAGGCCCACGCCGAGGCCGAGGCCCACCACGGTGACGCCGGTCAGCGCCCAGGCGGCCGGGCCGAAGACCTTCTCCTGCGCCGCGTCCTCGCCCGAGGCGCCGCCGCCGTCGTCGGGCTGCTGGTCCTGCTGCTGCTGCTGCTGCTGCTGCTCGAGCTCCCGCTGCTTGCGGGCGGCCTCCTCGTCCTCGGCTTTGCGGCGGGCCTCCTCCTCCTCGCGCTGCTTGCGGAGGCGCTCGTCGATCTGGGAGATCCGGCGGGAGAGGACGTCGCGCTCGCTCTCCGGGGCGAAGGCCCGGTACTGGTCGAGGTAGGCGCGGGCCTCGGCGAAGTTGCCGAGGCGCTCGTAGCAGTTGCCGATGTTGTAGAGGAAGGCTGGCTCCTTGGACAGGTCGAAGCCCTCCTTGAACGCGAGGATCGCCGCCTCGTAGGAGCCCTCGTTGTAGAGGCGAGCGCCGTTCGACAGGAGCTCCTTGGCCCGCTGGATGTTCGGGTCACCGGCCGGAGCCGCCGTGACCGGCAGCGGCGCCGCGACGATCCCGGTGGCGATGACGAATGCTGCGAGGTACCGCGCGATCATCAGAGTTGCCTGCGTTTCTGCGGCCCTCGGGCCGCGACATTGGCGCGGATGCGAGTATAGGCGGGGAAATTCGCGGTTGGCAACAAGTCGGGGGAGGGCGCTCCCGCCCGGGCGGAGGCCAGCCCGAGCAGACCCCTCCCCGCGCGGTCGACCGGGCGCCGACGCGAGGGGCCGCTACGACCCGCCGCGCGGCGGCAGGGTCTTCGAGGTCGGCGGGATCGTCGAGCGCTTCATCCGGACGTTGGCGAGGTCGTCGATCTCCTGGCGGAGGTTGCGGTGCTTCTCGACCAGGTCGAGGAACTGGCCGCGCTGGAGGGTGAGGAAGATGCAGGGGGTGAGGGTGCGGATAGTGGCCGTCCGCGGCAGGTCCTTGATCAGCGCGATCTCGCCGAAGTGGTCGCCGTCCTGGAGGACGGTGATGTGGCGCTCGCCCTCGACCGGGTCGTGCTTGGTCACGGCCACCTTGCCGCGCGCGATGATGTAGAACTTGTCGACCGCGGTGTCGCCCTCGCGGAAGACCGTCCGCGCCTCCTCGAGGCGCTCGCTGATGAAGAGCTTGGCGAGGTCGCCGAGGGCGGAGTCGCCGAGCTTGGCGAGGATCGGGATCGCCTTGAGGCGCTCGGGCTCGATGCCGGCGCGGACGCCGTCGCCGCTGACGGTGAGGCCGCTCTGCTTGTTCCAGAGCTGGCGGTAGGAGCCGCCCCTGTCGAGGAGCTCGTCGTGGGTGCCGGACTCGATCAGGCGGCCGTGGTCGAAGACGAAGATCTGGTCGCAGTGGACCGCGCCGGCGAGGCGGTGGGTCACCGAGATCACGGTGCGGTTCTTGCCGATCCGCTCGAGGGTCGCGTTGACCGCCGCCTCGGTGGCAGGATCGAGGGCAGAGGTCGCCTCGTCGAGGATCAAGATCGCCGGATCGCGGACCAACGCGCGGGCGATCGCGACGCGCTGGCGCTGACCGCCGGAGAGGTTGGAGCCGCGCTCGCCGACGATGGTGTCGTAGCCGTCGGGGAGGCGGACGATGAGGTCGTGGATCTCGGCGGCGCGGGCGGCGGCCTCGATCTGCTCGTTGTTCGCCTCGGGCCAGCCCATCCGGATGTTGTCGCGGATGGTCGTGTTGAAGAGGAAGCTCTCCTGGAAGACGATCCCCATCTGCGCGCGGAGCGACGCCTGCCCGAACTCGCGGACGTCGACGCCGTCGAAGCAGACCTTGCCGCCGGTGACGTCGTAGAAGCGGGTGACGAGGGAGAGCACGGTGCTCTTGCCGGAGCCGCTGCCGCCGACCAGCGCGACGCTCGCGCCCCTGGGGATCCGCAGCGTGATCGACTCGAGGTTCTTGCGCTCGCCCGTGTAGGAGAAGTCGACCGCCTCGAGGGTGATCGCGTCGCGGAGCGGCGCGGCCGGCCGCGGACGCGAGGCGTCGGCGACCTGCGCCGGCTCGGCCAGGAGCTCGGCGATCCGCTCGATCCCGCCGGAGGCCTGGAGGAGCGCCGGCATGATCCGCGTGAGCGAGGTGACCGCGCCGCTGAGGCTGATGGTGAGCGCGTTGAAGGAGACCAGCGTGCCGATCGAGATCGTCCCGCTGAAGGCCTTGTACGAGCCGATCGCGGTCACCGCGAGCTGGATCATCAGGAACGAGACGTTGGGGCTGCGCTCGACCAGGTAGGCGAGGAGGTTGAAGCGGAAGCCGGTGCGGTAGACGACGTCGAGCTGGCGCCGGAAGTCGGCGACCTGGGCGCCCGCGAGGCCGAAGGCGCGGATCACCGGCTGTGCGTTGATGTTCTCCTGGACCTGGCTGGCGCAGCGGGCCTCCTCGTCGCGGACCTTGTAGCTGTAGGCCTCCGCGCGCGGGCCGAGGACCCGCGGGCCGATGAGGAGGAGGGGCAAGCAGAGGACCGTGATGAGGGCGAGCTGCCACTCCAGGTAGAAGAGCAGCGACGAGTAGAGGACGATGCCGATGAAGCCGAGGATGGTGTCGGGGACCGCCAGGACCACCGCGTTCTGGACCGAGAGGAGGTCGGTCGAGAAGCGCGACATGATGTCGCCGACGCGGGTGCGCGCGTAGTAGCTCGCCGAGAGGCGCTGGAGGTGCTCGAACATCCGCAGGCGGAGGTCGTTGAGGACGGCCGTGCCGAGGCGGGCGTAGAGGTAGTCGCGGGCGACGGCGACGCAGCCGGCGATGAGCACCGCCCCGACCAGGACGCCGATGAGGAGCCAGAGCATGCCGGCGTCGCGCGGCTCGATCGCGCTGTCGATCAGCACCTTGAGGCTCATCGGCATCAGCGCCGTGAAGCCGAGGTCGACCAGGAGCCCGACGAAGAGCAGGACGACCTGCCAGCGGTAGGGCCTGAGGTAGACGAGGAGGTGGCGGAAGACGTTGAGCATGCCGCGTGGGCCGACCGCGCGAGAGCGCGCGCGGGCTCTCCGGCCGACACCGGCCGCGAGCCGATGGTGACAGATCGCCGGCCTGCCGTCTCGCTCCCGGCGCCGGCGAGGTGGCGACGCGCGGCCGCGCCCGATCGACGCCGGGGCCGGCCGCGAGGGGCGGGCTCAGACCCGCATCGCCACGCGGACCCGCTCTATCAGGTCGCGCTCGCCAGGCGAGATGTCGCTGTCGAGGCCGGCCGCACCCTCGAGCTCGCGGGTCAGCTCGGCCCGCACCTCGGGGCTCAGGCGGCGGACCTTCTCCTCGATGCTGTCGTCGACGTTGACGCTGTTGTACACGGCCTGGCGATCGGCGACGCCGAGGCCGAGGCGGAGGAAGACCGCGTCGAGGAAGGCGCGCTCGTCGTCCGTGACCGCGCCGTCGATGATGAGGAGCTGGGCGAGGATCGAGCAGTAGAGGCGCTTGTCGTCGGTGGTCATCGGCGCGGATCTTCTCTGGATCGCCGGAGGCGCGCAAGCCGACGCGAGGCCTGGACACGAGCCTCGCCGCGGGCTAGGGGTCGTGACGATGAAGAGCGCCTGGTCCGACGCCGACGCCGCCGCCACCGTCGCCGCCCTCACGGGCGCCGACTCCGCCTGCCCCGAAGACCTCGCGCTGCGGGTCTACACCTCGCGGCTCATCGGCCGCGAGCCGGCGCTTGTGCTCCACGGCGGCGGCAACACCTCGGTGAAGACGTCCCTCGCCGACGAGCTCGGCGAGCCCTGCGAGGTGCTCTGCGTGAAGGGGAGCGGCTGGGACCTCGGCGGGATCGCCCCGCGGGGCCTCCCCGCCCTCCGCCTCGGCCCGCTGCAGGCGCTCCGCCGGCTCCGGGCCCTCGACGACGCGGCGATGGTGAACGCCGCGCGGGTCCACCTCCTCGACGCGTCGGCGCCGAACCCGTCGGTGGAGGTGCTCCTCCACGCCTTCCTCCCCCACAAGTTCATCGACCACTCCCACGCGGACGCGATCCTCGCCCTGGTCGATCAGCCAGGCGCGGCGGACCTCGCCCGCGAGGTCTTCGGCGCTCGCCTGGCGGTGGTCCCCTACGTGATGCCGGGCTTCGCCCTCGCCAAGCTGGCGGCCGAGGTGCAGGAGCGGAGCCCGGGGTGCGAGGGGCTCCTCCTCCTCCAACACGGCCTCTTCACCTTCGGCGCGAGCGCCCGCGAGTCGTACGAGCGCCACGTGGCGGCGGTGACCCTCGCCGAGGAGGCGATCGCCGCCCGCCGACGCGCGCGCCCCCCTGCCCCGCCGTCGCCGCCGCGGCCGGAGCTCCGCCGCCGCTGGCCGGCGATCGCGCCGGTCCTCCGCGGGCTCCTCGGCGCGGAGGGGCGCCGCTACCTCCTCCACCTCCGCGAGTCGCCGGCGATCCGCGCCTTCGTCGATCGTGACGACCTGGCCGATCGTTCAGGTCGCGGGCCAATCACGCCCGACCACGTCATCCGCACCAAGGCGAGGCCGCTCGTCGCGGAGCTGCCCGACACCGACGACCCGGCGGCGATCGCCGACGCGCTGCGGCCCCTCGTGGAGGACTTCCGCGCCGAGTACCGCGCCTACTTCGCCCGCCAGAGCGGCGGCCGGGGCCTCGCGCGGATCGCCCTCGACCCGGACCCGCGGGTGGTGTTGATCCCGGGCCTCGGGATCTGCGGCGCCGGCCCGCGCGAGCAAGACGCCCGGATCGCCGCCGATCTCTACGAGCACACGGTCTCGGTGATCGACGACGCCGAGGCGGTGGGTCGCTACCAGGCGCTCCCCGAGGATGACCTCTTCGACATGGAGTACTGGCCCCTCGAACAGGCGAAGCTCGGCGCGTCGAAGCCGGCGCCGCTGGCGTCGCGGGTCGTCTACATCACGGGCGCGGCGAGCGGGATCGGCGAGGCGTGCGCGCGAGCGTTCGCCGCCGCCGGCGCGCACCTCTTCCTGGTCGACCAGCACGGCGAGGCGCTCGCCCGCGTCGCCGGCGAGTTGAAGGCGGCCCACGCGGTCGTCGACGTCACCGACCGGGCCGCCGTCGAGGGGTCGATCGCCGCCTGCGTGGGCCGCTTCGGCGGCGTCGACGGCGTGGTGTCGAACGCGGGCAACGCCCCGCAGGGTGCGATCTCCACCTGCCCGCCGGAGGTGCTCGAGGCGAGCCTCCGCCTCAACCTCCTCGCCCACCAGTGGGTCGCGTCGGCGGCCGCGCGGGTGATGATCGCCCAGGGCCTCGGCGGCTTCCTCCTCTTCAACGCGTCGAAGGCGGCGTTCAACCCAGGCGAGGGCTTTGGCCCCTATGCGATCGCCAAGGCGGGCCTCGTCGCGCTGATGAAGCAGTACGCGCTGGAGCTCGGTCGCCACCGGATCCGCGCGAGCGCCGTCAACGCGGACCGGATCCGTACCGGCCTCTTCCCCGCCGAGGTGGTCGAGGCCCGCGCGAAGGCCCGCGGGGTCGACCCCGGCGAGTACTTCCGCGCGAACCTCCTCCACCGCGAGGTGAGCGCCAGCGACGTCGCCCAGGCCTTCGTCCACCTCGCGCTCGCCGAGAGCACGACCGGCGCGGTGCTGACGGTCGACGGCGGCAACATCGCGGCGTCGCCCCGCTGAGGGAGCGGGCGGCGACGCCCTTCCTGTCCGTGGGGACAGCGCTGACGGGGCAGTGGAATTCAGGGCCGCTGGAGCCCGCGCGCGGCGAGGGCGGCGGTGACGAGGCCGCCGATCTCGACCGCGAGGAGGAGCGGGCCCGGGTCGGCCGGCACGCCGTCGGCGAGGAAGGAGCCCGCGCGGGCCGCGACCATGCAGGCGAAGAGCAGGACCAGCGCGCGGGCGGCGAAGGCCAGCGCCTGGGGCCCGCGGGCGAGGAGGAGCGCGACGCCGAGGCCGACCTCCATGCCGCCGTAGACCGCCCGGATGTCGCCGCGCGCGAGCGCCGTGGTCGCCTCGATGTCGACCATCGCGATCATCTCGGTCGGCCGCGCGAGGAAGGCGACGCCGAGGGCGATGAAGGCGATGCCGTGGAGGCGGACGATCACGCTCGGGAGGGTCGGCGCGGGCTCGTGCATCGTGGGAGTGTCCCGCGGCGCGGCGCCACGGGCAAGCCTGTCCGCGCGGACATCCGACGGCGGGGCGAGCGAGGGCGATGGCCGCGGCGGGTCGCTAGACCTCGGGCACGCCGCCGAGGCCGAGGGCCTGGATGGTCGCGTCGATGTGCGCCTGATAGTCCGCGAGGCCCTCGGCGACCGCGCAGGCCTGCCAGAAGCCGGTGTTGACCGCCGACGCGAGGTTCTGCTGGAAGATCTCCCAGGGCGAGCCCTTGGTGACCGCGCGGGCGAGGGCGGCGTTGGCGAACTCGCGGAGGCGATCGCCGAAGCCCAGCTCCTTGCCGCCGCCCTCGAAGCGGACGACGCCGATCGGGCTCTTGTTGCGGTCGCCGCAGAGGGGCACGCAGACGATCCAGTCGTGGTCGGGCTCCCAATGCTGGTAGCCGGGGCGGCGGTGGTAGACGAGCGCCTCCTTGGAGTGCTCGGCGCTGCGACACCAGGCGCCCGGCCGGTTGAAGCGGAAGGCGTGTCCGGCGATGCCAGCGCCGTAGGGGTAGTTCGCCGCCCACATCCGGTAGGGGAAGTTGCCGAAGGCGGTCGCCAGGCACTTGCGGCCCTCGTCCCAGATGAGGCCGCTCCAGGTGACAGTGTCGAGGCTGGCCCCAAAGACAGCCTCGACCGCCTTGGCCACGCCCTCGCCGAGGAGGCAGGTGAGGAGGGGCGCGGCGTCGCGATCGGCGAGGCAGCGGTCGAGGAGCTTGGCGGCGATCCGCGACGCGGTGTAGTCGAGGACCGCGCCGGGGGCGGCCGGACGGAAGGCGATGCCGTAGCGGTGGCCGACGATCGGCGCGTCGATCTCGAGGGCGTGCTCCTGGTCGGAGAGGCGGACCAGGCGGGCGCGCCGCTCCTCGGCGGGGACCCGCTCCCAGTGCTGCTCGCTGGCGCTCTGGACCAGCCGCTCGACCCGTCGCTCGACGCTCGCCGGGTCGATGGCGGCCGCCTCGTCGAAGGCGAACGAGAGGTTCAGGCGCTTGCAGGGGAAGACGACGTGGTGCGAGCGGAGGAACTTGCGGCCAGGTTCGCCGTCGTGGCGGCGGCGGCCGTCGGGGTCGTAGATCGGGATCTCGGCGACGGTGAGCGGCACGACGTTGGAGGCCTGGTAGCGCCAGCGGAGCTCGGTGGGCCGGTAGTCGGGCGGGTAGAGGGTGAAGCGGATCGTGCCGTCCTGCTGGTAGCTCTGGCGGATCTCGAAGCCCGGCGAGGAGACGGTGGTGTCGGCGCCGCGGGCGTCGCAGACCGGCGGGGTGACCTCGGCGATGACGATCGGGTGGGGGGTGCGGAGCTCGGAGATGTCGACGGCGACAGCCATGATCCCGTGGCCGTCGATCTGGTAGCGGCGGCTGTGCGAGCCGGCCGCGATCTCGCGGTTGTCCTTCTCGACCGGCGAGACCAGGGAGAAGGTGCGCGAGCGCTTCTTGACGTAGACGCCGACGTCGCCGCCGCGCTCGAAGACCTGGACGTGGGCCTGGTGCGGGTAGAGCTGGGCGACCGAGAACTGGCGGCCGACGGCGTCGGGGCGGTGGTGCTGGTTGGCGCCGAGCGAGCCGGTGGAGACGATCACGAAGCGGTCGGTGAGCCAGTCGAGCTGCTCGGCGGCGGCCTTGTGGGTGTGGCCGTGGAAGCCGACCTGGAAGCCGGAGACGATGAGCTCGCCGAGGTCGGCCTGGTTGAGGTAGTCGGGCCGATAGGAGTCGGTGTGGACGCCGTGGTGCCAGACGGCGACGCGGATGAAGCCCTCGGCGTGCTCGTGGAGGTGGGAGGTCGCGTTGGCGATCGACTCTCGCGAGATCGCCGCGCCCGTCCAGTAGCGATCGTTCATGAAGCAGGAGTTGAAGCCGACGAAGGCGATCCGCTCGTCGGCGAAGAGGTGGGCCGACCAGTCCTCGCCCTCGCGCGGGTCGAGGAGGTCGAAGCGGCGGCTGGCGCCCGCGAGGGCGTCGCCGTAGAAGGCGTCGAGGAAGCGCTGGACGTTGCGGAAGCGGTTCTGCTGCTTGGCCTCGTCGAGGCGGAGCCACTCGACGTGGCCGTACTTCGACACGACCTGGCGGATCCCCGAGCGGGCCGGGTCGTCGCGGTAGCCGCGGAGGTGCTTCTCGAGCTCGTTGGGGCCGCCGAAGGTGTCGAGGAGGGCGGCGATCGGCAGCGGCGCGCCGAGGTCGGCGCTCCAGTCGACGTCGTGGTTGCCGGGGACGAAGATGAGGCGGCGGCGATCCTCGGGCTCGGCGAGCTGAGGCAGGAGGACCGTCTGCGCGAACTCGAGGAGCTCGTCGTACTCGCCGGGCCGGGCGGTCTCGGAGAGGTCGCCGCTGACGATGATGAAGTCGAAGCGCTGCTCGGCCTCCGGCTGCTTGCGGAGGGCGCTCTGGGGGCCGCCCCAGATCGACTTGAGGGTCTCGGAGCCGCCGCGGTGGAGGTCGGAGAGGTGGAGGATGCGCATCGAGGCGTGCCCGCGCGCGGGCGAGCGGGGCGAGAGTATCAAAGTGCAGGGGAGATCGCGGGGGACGATCGCCCCGGACCCGCGCGCGGGGCCCCCACGTCCGCGGTGTGTGCTCAGGGGATCGCGGCGCCGGCGACCCCGACCGGGATCCGGTAGATCACCCCGGGGTTGCCGGCGGTGTAGATGCTGAGCGGGTCGAAGCCGACGCCGCGGCCGAACTGGGCGTTGGCGACGTTGGTCGGGTGGTCGGCGAGGAGCTCGGGCTCGCCGAGGGCCGCGCCGGCGGGGTCGAGCCAGATCCGGTAGAGGCGCGAGTTCTGCTGGTCGACGGCGTAGAGGTGGCCGCAGGCGTCGAGGGCGAGGCCGTCGGGGCGGCCCTGGAGGGTGACGACCTCGATCGGGGTGCCCGGCGTGCCGCCCTCGGGGACGTCGACGCTGGCGATCCGGCCGCTCGCGTAGTTGGTGAAGAAGAGGCGCTGACGGACGATGTCGTGGACGATGCCGTTGGCGGCGGTCGCCTCGGCGCCCTGGACGATGATCTCGGTGGTGAGGTCCGGGCGGATCCGGGAGACGCGCGCGCCGGCGAACTCGGTGACCCAGAGGGAGCCGTCGAGGCCCGGGAAGAGGCCGTTGGGGCCGCCGAGGCCGGTGGCGAGGTCGGTGATGACGCCGAGGCGGGTGATCCGGAGGATCTTGCCGTCGTCGGGGAGGGCGACCGCGAGGTCACCGCCGACCATGAACCGGAGGCCGTAGGCCTTGGGAACGGGGGTGGCGAGGGTGGTGGGGCTCAAGGCCGCGTCGACGAGGAGGACCGCGTCGCCGGCCTTGGCGGCGAGGTAGCCGAGGCCGTCGAAGGCGAGGTCCTCGGAGCCGCCGAAGACGTCGGTGACGACCTCCGGGGTGAAGGGCCCGGCGGGGAGCCCCTCGCAGCCGATGCCGCCGGTGGTGGTGCCGTCGCTCGTGCCGGTCGAGGTGTCACTCTCAGTGCCGCTGCTCGCGCTCCCGGCGGTGGTGCCGCTCTCGGTCGCGGTGCCGGTCGTGGTCGATGCGCCGGAGGTCGTGCTGGTGCCGCCGCTGGTGGTCGGGGCGCCGGTGGTGCCGGTGCTGGTGCTGCTGCCGGCGCTCTCGGCGTCGTCGCCGCTGCAGGCGGAGAGGAGCGCGAGCACGAGGACGAGGCGGTGCGACCGGACCATGACGCAACGCTACCCGCCCGCGCGGCCCGGCTCAAGCGCGGCGGATCACGCTCAGCGGGAGAGGGCCTCCTGGAAGAAGATGAGGCCGAAGCAGGCGGCGGAGCCGATCCCGAAGACCGCGAACGCGCTCACCAGCATGCCGAGGCCGTACTCTTTCTTCCCGAGGAGGAGGAGGACGAAGCCGGCCAGGAAGGCGACGACGACGTGGAGGACGGCGACGACGACCGCGACCACCATCCCCTCGCTGATCGCGTCGCGGCCGCCGTTCACGAGGAGGGTGACCGCGGGCGCGCCGATCGAGTAGGCGAGGACCAGGAGGACGTTGACGAGGAGGACCCTGGAGAAGGTGTTCATGGCGACCCCCGGCGGAGCTGGACCAGGCGCCCGTCTCGGGCGGCCTGGCCGCGGTAGAGCAGGTTCATGGTCTCGAAGGGGATGAGGCGGAGATCGTCGCTGACGATGTGGACGCACGAGCGCTTGATCGCGCGGACGTCGAAGTCGTGCGCGTCGATGAAGCGCATGACGATCACGCGGAAGAGGTTGGTGTAGTCGAGGCCCGGCGCCGCCACGCCCGGGAGGCAGCACAGGAGCGCCTCGAGGTCGCCCGCGGCGCCCTCGACCGGCGTGCCGGTGCTGAAGACCCGCAGCACCCGCTGGTGGAGCGCGGGGTCGTTCTCGTAGACGATGGTGTTGCCGGCGCCGGCGAGGAGCTGATCGGCGGAGACGTAGCGGGTGAGGGGGACCGCGCGCCCGCCGAGCTTGAGCGCGTAGCCCATCATGAGTGCGTCGGGGTTGCAGGGGACGGGCACCAGGTCGTCCTCGGCGAAGAGGGTGGTCTGGTCGAGGATCGCCCGGCGGACCTCGGTGAGGGTGATGCGGCCGCGGGCGGGGTCGAAGCCGTCGACCCGGCCGGCCGCCTGGGTCGGCTGGAAGGTGACGCCGCGGACCGACCGCCGGCTGACGGCGAAGTCGAGGATCGCGCCGATCTCGTCGTCGTTGACGCCCTTCTCGACGGTGACGACGAGGGTGGTCGAGAGGCCGAGGGCGTCGAGGCGGTCGAGGGCGCGCTGGCGGACGTCGCGGAGGTCGCGGCCGCGGAGGTGGACGAGGGGCCCCGCGCGGAGCGAGTCGAACTGGAGGTAGATCTCGAAGCCGGGGGCGTACTCGGCGAGGCGCTCGGCGAAGCCGGGGTCCTGGGCGATCCGCACGCCGTTGGTGTTGAGCATGAGGTGATGGATCGGCCGGCGCTTGGCGGCGTCGAGGATCGCGAAGAAGTCGGGGTGGAGCGTGGGCTCGCCGCCGGAGATCTGGACGACGTCGGGGCGGCCCTCGCTCTCGACCACCGCGTCGAGCATCGCCTCGACCTCGGCGAGGGTGCGGTGGCGGCCGGCGGTCGGCGACGAGACGGTGTAGCAGGTGGGGCAGGTGAGGTTGCAGCGGTCGGTGATCTCGACCAGCGTGAGGCACGAGTGCTGCTCGTGATCGGGGCAGAGGCCGCAGTCGTAGGGGCAGCCGTGCTCGGTGCGGGTGTGGAAGCGCCGCGGCAGGGTGCCGGGCTTCAGGTACTCGCGGGTCTTCTTGTAGTAGGGGATGTCGGTGGCGATCACGACGCGCTCGGGGCCGTGCTCCGGGCAGCGCTTCAGCATCACCACCTCGCCGCCCTGGAAGACGATCTTGGCGTCGACGCGGCGGAGGCAGCGGGCGCAGAGGCTCAGAGTGAAGTCGTAGAAGATGTGGTCGCGGTCGGCCATGGGAGGAGCAGGAGGAGGCGGCGGTAATAGATGAGGCCGGCGACGCAGGCGAGCTGGATCGCGGAGAGCCCGAGGACGAGCGGCGCGCGCGGCTTGAGGGGCTCGACGAGGAGGCGGAAGAGCAGGTAGGCGGCGAGGAAGATCTGGAAGCGGCGGCCGTCGGGGAGCGGGCCCTGAGCGTCGCGGCGGCGGAGGAGCGCCCAGAGGCCGACGAGGAAGGCGATCTCGTAGAGGGCGGTGGGGTGCCGCGGCACGCCGTCGCCGACGTCGATCGCCCAGGGGAGCGCCGTCGGGAGGCCGTGGGTGCCGTCCTCGGCGCCGCTGAGGAAGCAACCGACGCGGCCGAGGCAGAGCGCGAGGAGGAGCGGGTAGACCATCAAGTCGCCGGAGGAGGCGGTGACGCCGAGGCGACGCTTCGCCCACTCGACCGCGACGAGGCCGCCGAGGAGGCCGCCGACGATGGTCTTGACGGCGAGGATCGCCGGCAGGGAGGCGAGGGTGCGCGGGAGGGCGAGGAGGACGTCGTGGTGCTCGAGCGCGCCGAGGAGGCGGGCGCCGACGAAGCCGCCGCCGGCCGCGGCGAGGAAGATCCAGAGGCGGTCGAGGTCGGCGATCCGATCGACGCCGCGAGCGCGGAGGCGCAGGAAGTAGCGGAAGCCGAGGGTGTACGCGAGGACCTCGAAGACCAGGTGGAGCGGCAGAGCCACGCCGCCGACGCTCGGCGGGAGGGTGAGGCGAAGGACCACGCGGACGGGATCGTAGCCTGGATCGCGGCGACCGGGACGGGCGAGGGCTCAGGACCCGCCATCGCGCGGGTGAGGCAGATCGCTGGCCGCGAGGGCAAGGGGCCGGCCGGGGAGCGGCCGCGATCGACGCGTCGAGGGCCGCACGGATCCCGGCGCGCGGCGACAGTCGACCGGGCGGGCACGGGCGCGCTCAGGCGGGACGGCGGCCGTCCTCACGGACATGGCCGCGTCGACATGTCCTCAAGGCCATGCGGGTCGACGCCCGCGGCGCTCACTCGCGGTCCTGCTGCTTCTGCGCCTTCGACCGCTCGCGCTGCCACTTCCAGAGGCGGACGACGCCGTCGGAGAGGAGGCCCTGCGCCTGCTTGCCGAGGCTCGCCCCCTTGCCGCCCTTCTCGCGG
>WBZL01002707.1_pt1 | contig 16932 bp, 8 predicted proteins | sample 5204291 | NCBI WGS metagenome assembly WBZL01 (sample SAMN12344345, study PRJNA552823) | activated sludge metagenome | biome: Activated sludge suspended growth; feature: Nitrification reactor; material: Wastewater; isolation source: activated sludge from nitrification reactor of wastewater treatment...
TGGTAGCCCGCGGTGATGAAGAACATCCGGCCCCAGAACAGGACCAGGAAGATCACCACGGCGGTGCGGGTGACGCCGGTCCAGAAGCTGAGCAGCACCAGGGCGTGGACCAGGAAGAACGGGAAGCTGGTCTTCCAGTTCACGCGCTCTTCGGGGGCTCGTTCGATGCCGTGGACGACGCTCAAGGGGGCTCGCTTCAGGTCGGGCGCTGGGGCGGGTGCGGCGGGGAGGCCCCGCCGCTCGGTTCCAGCCTACCTACCGGTAGGTAGGGAAAGTCAACGCCATCGAACGGGGGGTGGCAAGTGGTATCGGCCACACAGCTGGCAGGATTGACCACCGTGAGCCCCGAAGCCGTCGATCCCGCCCCTGCCGACCCGGACGCAGCCGTTCCCGAGCCCGCCGACGGCCCCGGCTCGGCCGGTTCAGACGGTTCGCAGGACACTCGCGGGCTGGGCCCGCTGCGCATCGCCGTGCTGGTGGTCGCCGTCGCCTTCCTGGCCGGGGCCGTGGGCTGGGCCCTCGGCGGCCGCGACACCGATCCTCTCAACGCCACCGACGTGGGCTTCATGCAGGACATGTCGCTCCACCACGAGCAGGCCATCCAGATGTCGATCCTCCTGCTCGACAAGGACGACGTCGATCCCGAGCTCGGGCTCTACGCGGTGGAGATCATCATGAGCCAGCGCTTCGACCAAGGGCTGTTCAACGCCACCCTCGACCGCTTCGGCCACCCCTCCGCCCCTGGTGACACGGTCATGGGGTGGATGGGGCACGGCATCCCGGCCGACCAGATGCCGGGCATGGCCAGCGCCGAGCAGATGCGTCAGCTCCGCGACGCCGGTGGCGCCGAAGCCGAGTCGTTGTGGATCGCGCTGATGAGCGACCACCACATCGGCGGGATGCACATGGCCGAGCAGGCCGGCGAGCGCGGGCAGGACAAGACGGTGGTGGGCCTGGCCCGAGGCACCAAGCAGATCCAGGCCGACGAGGTGCTCGAACTGGCGCGGTACCGCGCCCGCCACGACCTCCCGTTCCCCGACGGCTTCACCGACCCGGTCGAGCATCCGTACGTGCAGGACCGGATCGAGGAGATGCAGGGCGGCTGACCGCCCGACGGTCCCCGGCGGGACCGTCGCCGCGTGCCATTGTCGGAACCGTGGACGAACCCCCGGCTCCGCCAGCCGATGCTGCCGACAACACCGGCGTCGACGCCGGTGCCGACACGGGCGTGACGCCAGTGATGACCGATCGTTCCGCCGAGGCGCCCACCGACCCTCGCGACGTGATGCCGGCCTGGGTGCCGCGGGCGATCTTGCTGTTCCTCGTGGGCGCCGCCGGGCTGGTCATGGTGCGGTGGCTGCTTCAGGAGTTGCAGTCGTTCCTGGTGCTGCTCGTGGTCTCGCTGTTCTTGTCGTTCGCCCTCGAACCGGCCGTGAACTGGCTCAACCGGCACGGCATCCGCCGCGGTCTGGCCACCGGCATGGTGATGCTCGGCTCGCTGGTGGCGATGCTGGCGTTCCTGGTGCTGCTGGGTCAGGCCCTGTTCACCCAGGTGTCGGACTTCATCGAGGACCTGCCCAACCGGGTGGAGCGGATCGAACAGCAGGTCAACGACCAGTTCGACACCGAGTTCGACACCGACGAACTGGTGGAGGAGTTCCAGAGCGAAGACGTCCAGGGTATCGCCACCGACCTGGGCAGCCGGGCCCTGGGCTTGGGCATCTCGGCGGTGGGGCTGCTGTTCAAGCTCTTCACCATCGGCCTGTTCACCTTCTACATGGTCGCCGACGGGCCCCGGTTCCGGCGCAGCGTGCTGTCGTTCCTGCCGGCGGCGAGACAGGAGCGGGTGGCCGACGGCTGGGAGGTGGCCATCCAGAAGACCGGCGGGTACATCTACTCCCGGGGGGTGTTGGCCCTGGCTTCGGCCGTGGCCACCACGGCCGTGCTCCAGGTCCTCGACGTCGACTACGCGCTGGCCCTGGGCCTGTGGACCGGGCTGGTGAGCCAGTTCATCCCCACCATCGGCACCTACCTCGCCGGGGCCCTGCCGGTGTTGGTGGCGCTGCTCGACGATCCCGGCCACGCGTTGGTGATCCTGGTCTTCCTGCTCGTGTACCAGCAGATCGAGAACTACGTGTTCGCCCCCAAGATCACCGCCCGCACCATGGACCTCCACCCGGCCGTGGCCTTCGGCACGGTGATGGTGGGGGCCGCGCTCTTCGGCGGGGTGGGTGCGCTGATCGCCCTGCCGGCGGCGGCGGTGATCCAGGCGGTGGCATCCACCTACCTCAACCGTCACGAGGTCATCGACACCCACATGACCCGCGACCACGGGGTCAAGGGCGCCAGGGGCGCCAGGTCCGGCGCGGCGGCGCAGCCCGCGGTCCGGCCGACTTCACGTCGGTCGTGAGTCGGGTGCGGGTCGCGGCCACGCGGCCCCGGCGGTGCATCCGTTCTGCTACTGTCGCCCGCCGGGTGAACAGTGTTTACCCGTGGGGGACCCATCGTCGGCAAGGGGTGCAGATGGTCCGAAACGTCACAGGTGTCGTACTGGCCGCGGTCGTGGCCCTGGGTGGCCTCGCGGGGTGCAGCGAGGACCGCGCCGAGACCGGGTCGTCCGCCGCGTCCTCGTCCACCACCACACCGGCTGCCACCCTCGACTGCGCGGCAGACCTGGTGGCGTGCGCGCGCGAGTCGTCCATCGGCGACGTCGTGCCCGACGCCCCGAGTACCGCCACGGGCGAACCGATCCGCCTCGGCATGATCAACCAAGAGAACACGCCGCTCGGCAGCTATCCCGAGCTGAGCTCGGCCACGCGGGCCGCCATCGAGTTCGTGAACACCGAACTGGGTGGGGTCAACGGCCGACCGATCGAGCTGGAGGTGTGCAACACCGAGTTCAGCCCCGAGGGCTCCACGGCGTGCGCCCAGCAGTTCGTGCAGGACGGCGTGCCGGCCGTGCTGGGCGGCATCGACGTGTTCGGCACGGGCATCGACACCCTGGCCGAGAACGAGATCCCCTTCGTGGGTGGCATCCCGGTGAGCGCCCAGGCGGTGGAGAACGCCAACTCGTTCCAGTGGTCGGGCGGTACGTGGGGGGCCACCGTGGCCTTCGCCCACCACGCCGCCACCGAGGTGAAGGCCGACTCGGTGGCGATCGTCTACCCGGAGTTCGGTCCCATCTCCGACAGCGCCGACTACGGCCGCATCACCCTGGAGAACGCAGGCGTCACCGACGTGGTGATGGTGCCGTACCCGATCACCGCCACCGACCTCAGCTCGCCGATCCAGGCCGCCAACAGCGCCAGCCCCGACGCCGTGATCATGCTGGCGGCCGACACCGGGTGCAAGGGCGCCTTCGACGGCTTCGCCACCGTGGGCGTGGAGGCCCAGGTGTACCTGGTCGGTGCCTGCGCATCGCCCAAGATCATCGACGAGGCCGGTCCCGACAAGACCGAGGGCACCATCTTCAACGTGGAGGGTTCGCTCGCCCGGGGGGTGGCCAACGTCGACTTCTCGCTGTACCAGGCGGTGGCCGCCGAGTACGGCGACGGGTTCGACCCCATCGGGGCGGGCACGGTCACCTTCCGGTCGTTCATGAACCTCTACCGGGTGCTGGCGGCCCTCGACGACGATGTCACCCCGGCCGGCATCACCGCCTCGCTGCAGGCCCAGGACGAGGCGCCGAGCTTCATGGGCCATCCGTCCACCTGCGACGGTGAGCAGCTCGCCGGCCTCCCCGCCCTGTGCTCGCCCCAGCAGATCCTGGCCGAGTTGAAAGACGGTGAGCTCGTACAGGTCGGCGACTGGATCGACGTGGGCGAGGTGTTCGGCGATGGCTGACCGCACCTGCCGCTCCCGGTAGGAGCCCACCATCAGCGACTACCTCGGCTACCTGCTGGCGGGGCTGGGCGGCGGTGCCGTCGTGGCCTCGCTGGCCCTCGGCCTCGTCCTCACCTGGCGCACCTCGCGGGTGGTGAACTTCGCCCACGCGGCGATGGGCACCTACCTGGCCTACGCCTACTTCGAGTTCCGCGACCGGGGCGACCTGGTCCTGCCCTTCCTCGGCCTGCCCGAGCGGGTCCACCTGCTGCCCACGCCCACGCTGGCCGCGTCGCTGGTGTTCGCCCTCGTCCTCTCCGCGCTGGTCGGGTTGCTCGTGTACTGGCTGGTGTTCCGGCCCCTGCGCCAGGCCCACCCCCTGGCCCGGGTGGTGGCGTCGCTCGGCCTGTACCTCTACTTCCAGGAGATCACCCGGCTCCGGTTCCCCACGGCCGGGGCCACCGCCGTCACCCGGTTCCCGGTGCTGCCCGAGGACACCGTGTCGATCCTGGGCACCGGGGTCAGCGCCAACCGGCTGTGGCTGGCGGCCATGGTGCTGGTGGTCACCGGGGTGCTGGTGCTCGTGTTCCAACGGACCCGCTTCGGACTGGCCACCCGGGCCGCTGCCGGCAACGAGAAGGCCGCGGTGCTCACCGGCATCTCCCCAGACCGGGTGGCGGTGGTCAACTGGATGGTGGCCTCGGTGCTGGCCGGGTTCGCCATGATCCTCATCGAGCCCATCGCCGGGCTCGACCCCGCGGCGTCCAGCCTGCTCGTGGTCCCGGCCCTGGCCGCGGCCCTGCTCGGCGGCCTCACGTCGTTCGGGCTCACCGCGGCGGCCGGTCTGGCCATCGGCATGGTGCAGTCGCTGATCCTGGGCTACTCGGTGCGGCCCGACACCACCTGGATCCCGCCGTGGGTGCCGGTCACCGGCCTCCAGCAGGCCGTGCCGGTGATCCTGGTGCTGGCCGCGCTGGCCTGGCGGGGCGACCCGCTGCCCACCCGGGCCGCCACCCCCGAACAGCTCCTGCCGCCGTCGCCCACCCCCCGGCGGGTGGGGCTGTGGTCCGTGGTGCTGGCCGGTGCCGCGGTGCTGGGCCTGTTCACGTTCGAGGCCTCCAACCGCCAGGCGCTCATCGTGTCGCTCACGGCCATGCTCATGTCGCTGTCGATCGTGGTCATCACCGGCTACGTGGGCCAGATCTCGCTGGCCCAGATGGCCTTCGCCGGGGTGGCGGGGTTCACGGCCATCGAGGTGGCCGACAACGGCCTGCCGTTCCCGCTCGCCGTGCTGGTGGCCGTGGTCCTGGCCACCCTGGTGGGCGTTGCGGTGGGGATACCGGCGCTGCGGGTGCGCGGCATGAGCCTGGCCGTGGCCACCATGGCTCTGGCCGTGGCCATCGAGCAGTTGGTGCTGGGCAGCGAGGCCCTCTCGGGTGGGGTGGGCGGGCGGAGCGCGCCCCGGCCGTACCTGTTCGGCATCGACGTGGGCATCTCGGCGCCAGGCGCCGACAACTTCCGCCCGGCCTTCGGCCTCACGGTGCTGGCCGTGCTGGTGGCGGCGTGCTGGGTGGTGGCCAACCTCCGGCGCAACCGCACCGGCCTGCGGTGGCTGGCCGTGCGGGCCAACGAGCGCGCCGCGGCCGCCGCCGGCATCGACGTGGCGCGGGCCAAGCTCGGCGCCTTCGCGGTGTCCAGCGCCCTGGCCGGCCTGGCCGGCTGCTTCATGGCCTTCGGCACGTCCACCCTCTCCACCACGTCGTTCCTGGTCATCGGGGCCCTGGTGGCGCTGGCCATGACCTACCTGGCCGGAATCTCGAGCATCAGCGGGGCGATCCTGGCCGGGTTGATGACCCAGGCCGGGCTGATCACCACGCTGTCCAGCGGCGACGGTGCACCGAGCGACTACGTGTACGTCACCAGCGGCCTGCTGTTGATCGTGGTCGCCATCGCCGCCCCCGAGGGCCTCACCGGGCTGGCCCAGCGGGCGATCGACCGGGCGGTGGCGGTGGTGCGGCCTGGTTCGGCCGGGTCGACCGGGTCGGCCGGCGACGGTCCCGCCTCCGAGGTCGCCGCCGCGGGGAGCCCGTCGTGACCGGGCCGGCGGACACCCGCCCGCTGCTGGAGGCCTGTGAGCTGTCGGTCCGCTACGGCGGCGTGGCGGCCCTGTCCGACGTGTCGTTCACGGTGGAGGAGGGTGAGGTGGTGGGGCTCATCGGTCCCAACGGCGCGGGCAAGACCACCTGCATCGACGCCCTCACCGGGTTCCAGCCCCTCCACGGCGGCCATGTCCGCTTCGCCGGCCAGATGCTGGACGGCGTGGCTCCCCATGAGCGGGCCCGGCTCGGCTTCGTGCGCACCTTCCAGGCCCTCGACCTGTTCGACGACCTCACGGTGCGCGAGAACCTGGTGGTGGCGGCCACCACCCCCACCTGGCGCTCCACCCTCACCGACGCCCTGTGGCCCAAGCGCCACCGACACGACGCCGTCGACGACGCCATGGAGCTGGTGGGCCTGGCGCCGCTGGCCGATCGCCGGCCCGTCGAGCTGTCCAACGGCGAACGCCACCAGGTGTCGCTGGGTCGGGCGCTGGTGTCCCGGCCCCGGCTGCTGCTGCTCGACGAGCCCGCGGCCGGGCTCGACCCCGCCGAGTCCAACGTCCTCGGCGAGTTGCTGCGGTCCCTGCCGGCGCACGGGGTGTCGGTCCTGCTGGTCGACCACGACATGGCCCTGGTGCTGGGCATCTGCGACCGCCTGCACGTGCTCGACTTCGGCCAGCTCATCGCCAGCGGCCCGCCCGCCGCCGTGCGCGCCGACCCGAAGGTGGTCACCGCCTACCTGGGCACCTCGGACCACGCCGCGCCGGCCGGCGAGGTGGCCCCGTGACCGCGGCGGCTGAGCCGGTGGCTGGGTCGGGGGCCGAGCCGGTGCTCGAGCTGCGGGGGCTGCAGGCCGGCTACGGCGACGTGGCCGTGGTGCACGACCTGGACCTCACCGTCCACGCCGGAGAGGTGGTGGTGCTCCTCGGAGCCAACGGGGCCGGCAAGTCCACCACCCTGCTCACCATCTCGGGCCTGCTGGCGCCCCTCGGTGGCGAGGTCCGCTACGCCGGCGAACCGGTGCAGATCAGCCGCCGCCGGCCGGCGGCCGGGGCGGCGGCGCTGGCGCGCTCTGGCCTGCTCCACGTCCCCGAGGACCGTGGGCTGTTCCCCGACCTCACCGTCGACGAGCACGTGCGGCTGGCCCGGCCGCGAGACGCCACCGACGCCACCGTGGCAGCCGTGCTGGATCGCTTCCCGGCGCTGGCGCCGTTGGGAGACCGCCGGGCCGGGCTGCTCTCGGGCGGCGAGCAGCAGATGCTGGCCCTCGCCCGGGCGCTGGTGGCCCGCCCCCGCCTGTTGCTGGTCGACGAGCTGAGCCTGGGCCTGGCCCCGCTGATCGTGGCCCGCCTGCTGCCCGTGCTGCGCGAGATCGCCGACGACACCGGCGTGGGCGTGCTGCTGGTGGAGCAGCACGTGGCCCTCGCCCTATCCGTCGCCCACCGCGCCTACCTGCTCCAACGCGGCCGGGTGGTCCGCTCGGGCCCAGCCGAAGAACTGGCCGCCAACCTCGACGAGCTGGAAGCCGGCTACTTCGGCGAAGGCCCTGCGCCGTCTTCGGCGTCTACCTAAAGCTCGTCCAGCCTGGGCCGATATCGATGCTCATGTCCCTACGTCAGATGTCGCGCTGGTGTGTGTGTGTGTGTGTGTGGCGGTGCTTGCCGGCGGCTTCGCGCTGACGTCCAGGGTCGAGGCGGCCCCGCCGTGGACAGACCCGGTCTTTCCGGATGTGCCGGTGGTTCCGGTTCTGGCTGGTTCTGATGCGGCGTCTGCTCCGCGGATGTGGTGTACGTCGAGCCAGACGGCGACGTTCGAGCATGCCGGGAATGACACCTATCAGTTCGTGCGGGTGTGGGTTCCCGGGGGCGGCACCTGGCTGAAGGCCGAGGAGTCAGGGCGGGCGAACTTGGGGACCTTTCACTGGTTTCACAGAGCCGATTACGCGTTGCACTATCAGACGTCGGACACCAGCGGGAATCAGGTCAACGAGATCCCCCACCAGGTCGCCCTGGAGTCGTATTCGGGCTCGGGTGGATGGGTCGACTGGGGCCCACGGACGGTGGACCTGTGGAGGAACGACGGCGCCGCACGGGAGGTGGTGATCAGGATCCGGTCGACCGAGTTCGCGGGCGCTGGCTTGGAATGGCGCTCCCGGTTCTTCACCGACGGGGACGCGCCGTACGCGCCGCCGGCCTGTCCGCCGGAGGGGCTGGAGGCGTCGGAGACGAACCGACCGAATGCGGCGTTGCGCCATGGGTGTGCGGTCCAGCGGTTCGTGGCCGACCCGGTCGATACCCGGACCGGCAATCTGTACCTGCCGCTTCCTGGCATCGGGGTCGCTGGGCGCGGGTCGGGTCTGGGATTCGGCCTGGCGTACAGCTCGTCCGACGCGGCGACAGACGGCCTGCTCGGTCATGGGTGGTCGTCGGCGCTCGGCATGGAGGTCCGCTCGGACGGCGCGGACAGAGTCGTCGTCCAGGAGAACGGCGCCACCGTCCGGTTCGAGCCAGACGGTGCGGGCTGGGCTGCACCGGAGCGTTTCAGTGCCCAGCTCGAGGCCGTGTCCGGTGGCGGTTGGTTGTTCAGGCGGAACCACGTCGAGGTGTTCCGCTTCGATGGGAGCGGGCACCTGATCGGCCTGGCGGACCAGTTCGGGAACGAGACCGAGATCAATCGTGACGGGGCCGGGGTGGCCCAGTACATGGAGGACGAGGCCGGCCGGCAGTTGACGTTCGGCTGGGCAGGTGGTCGGCTGGCGTCGGTGTCCGATGATCTGGCTGCCCCTGCGGGGCCACGGTCGGTTCAGCTGAGCTATGACGGCAGCGGGAACCTGGCGAGCTACACCGACGTGGGCGGCGGGGTGTGGTCATTCACCTACGACGCAGCTCACCGCCTGTTGACGATGCGCAAGCCTCGCCACCAGGGAGGAGCGGCAACGGCGGTCGTGACCAACACCTATGACCACCAAGGCCGGGTGGTCAGTCAGACCAATGAGAACTCCGTCAGCGCCGAGACCATGGAGCGGGTCACCTTCGACTACTTCACCCCCGGGCCTGGTGAGACGACGATCACGTTCCCGTCGGGGCTGCGCCGCATCGACCACTTCAACGCGGCGGGCGTGTGTACCGGGCGAACCCTCGCTCCGGGCACTCCGCTGGAGCAGGTGACCACCTGGGAGCGCGACGAGGTGACGCTCGCCCTGGATGAGATGACGAACCCGGCCGGTGAGGTCACGACCTTCGACAACGACGGGAACGGCAACCGCACGATGGCGACGGATCCGTCGGGGCGGGTGACGCGTTGGACCTACGACAGCTTTGATCAGGTGACGTCGGTGTCGGTGGGTGAGACGGCGGCCCCGTTGACGCCCTCGACCGCTGGGGTGGTGACCTCGACGGTGGCGTACAACGCGGATGGCCTGCCGACGGTGATGGTGGATGCGGTGGGGACGGCGGCGGAGGCGACGACGACCTTCGAGTACGACACGACCCATCCGGAGGATTTGGTGGCGGTAGTCGATGGCCGCGGGAAGCGCTGGGAGTACGACTACGCGCCGAACTCCGGTGACCTGCTCGAGGCGGTCGACCCAGAGGGTGGTCGTTCCACGATGGCTTACAACGGCATCGGCTGGTTGACGTCGGTGGTGGCCCCGAAGGGCAACGAAACTGGCGCCACCCCAGCCGATTGGACCACGGCCTTCGAGCACGACGACTGGGGCCGGGTGGTGGCGCAGGTCGATCCGCTCGGTAGCCGCGTCGAGACCACGTTCGACGCGAACGGCAACGTGACCTCGACCGAGACGGGCTTGTCGGCGACGGTCACCACCGGTGACGTGACGACCTACGCCTACGACGCGGTGGATCGGTTGGCGACGGTCGATCCGCCGGGGCCTGGTGCCCGCACGTATTCCTATGACCCTGATGGCCGCCGGACCGGGTTCGAGAATGAGCTCGGCGGAACCTGGGGCTACGCGTATGACGATCTGGGCCGTCTGGTGTCTCAGACGGCACCGGAGTCCCTGCCGAGCGTCTATGGCTATGACGAGGCGTCTCGGTTGGTGTCGGTGGCCCAGCCGGGCGGGAACTGCGCGTCGACCCCGGCCGTCGATTGCATCACCTACTCCTATGACCCCGCTGGCCGGCCGACGGGGGTCGACTATTCCGACCCGGCGACGCCCGATGTGACCGGGATCGTCTATGACGCGGTGGGTCGGCGTACGGCGGCGTCGCGGGCGGGTGACACCGAGGCCTGGGCCTGGGATGCCCGGTCGAGGTTGGTGTCGCACACTGATGTGAACGGCCGGGCCACCACCTTCGGCTGGGACGACACCGGGAACCTGGTGTCGATCGGCTATCCGGGCCAGTCGACCCCACTGACACGGGCCTTCGACGACGCGGGCCAGATGGTGTCGGTGACCGATTGGGCGTCGCGGACGACGACGTTCGATTACGACGGGAACGGGAACTGGGAGTCCACGGTGTTCCCGACCAGCTCGCAGAACACCGACCTCTACGCGTATGACCGTGCGGATCGCATGGTCGGGGTGACCTGGAAGCGCGGCACGGCAACGTTGGGGTCGTTGGCGTATGCGCCCCGTGACGCGAAGGGCCTAGTCACGTCGGTGACCGGCACGGGTTCTGCGGCGGGCGCCGGGCAGGTGTGGGACTACGACCCACGCGACCGACTGGTCGACACGGGTAGCGAGGAGTTCGGGTTCGACGCGGCGACGAACCTGGTCGACGCGGACGGGGTCCTGCAGGTGTTCGACCCTGCGCAGCGGCTGTGTTGGACGTCGGAGACGGCGACGGGCGGCGACTGTGGGACGCCACCGGCTGATGCCACGAGCTATGGCTTTGACGAGCGGGGGAATCGGACGTCGATGACCTACCCGTCGGGCACCACCGCGTCCTACGGGTTCGACGCCGAGAACCGCATGACCACTGCGGAGTTGCCGGCGGCTTCGTGGGACACCGAGACCCGCCAGTTCGTCACCCTCCCGGCCGCCCGCGTCGCTGACACCACGACGGGTGCGGGCACCTGCGACCGCGCACCGTGTGCGCCGCTGATGGCGGACGACCCGGTCGCGATCACGGTCGCAGGTGCCGGCGGGGTGCCCGCCACGGGGGTCACCGCGGTGGCGTTGACCGTGACGGTCACCGATCCTGGGGGTGATGGATGGTTGTCGATCAACCCCGTAGGTGACGCCGCAGCCGGGGTGGTGGCGCTCAGCGATGGGCAGGCCACCACGCTGAACGTGGTCGCCAAGTTGGACACCAACGGCACCGTCACCGTGGTCTCAGATGTGGATGCGGAGGTGGCGGTCGATGTGACCGGCTACTTCAAGGTGGCCTCGGGTTGGGTGCCGGCGTTGAACTACTGGCCGGTCACGCCCGCACTCGCGGCGGACTCCACCAGCAACACGGGGACCTGTGACGGGGCCCCGTGCGGCGTGGTGCCTGCGGGGGAGACTGATGTGACCGTCGCCGGTGCCGGTGGCATCCCGGCAACGGGTGCGGCGGCGGTGACGGTCACGGTGATCGGCCAGAACCCGACTGCCGGTGGCCGCCTGCGCGCCGCGCCGAACGGGGATGCGTCGGCGGGTGACATCTCCTGGGACGTTGGGTCGGTTGGCGCGTCGGGTTCGTTCACGGTGCCGGTCAACCCTGATGGCACCATCACCATCGAGGCTGGGACTGCGACCACGCTGCGCTTGTCGGTCACCGGCTACTGGAAGCTGCCATCTGGTACCGACACCGGCCTCGGCTTGGAGCTGTTAGACGCCCCGGAGCGCCTCGTCGACACCACCACCACCCCCGGCACCGGCACCTGCAACGACGACCCCTGTGACCGGCTGACCGCGATGGCGCCGGTCGTCATCGACGTGGCCGGCCAGGCCGGCGGGGTCGGCCTTCCCGAAGACATCGATGCGGTGATGGTCGCGGTCACCGTGATCGACCCGGCCGCCACCGGGCTCGTCGGTATCAGCCCGGACGGGGTCGAGTATCCGGGGATCATGTTGTTCGACGCCGGGCAGAACGTGTCGGCGTCGATGATCGTCCCGGTCGAACCCGCGACGGGCACCATCACCGTCGTCGCCTGGGCCTCGACTGACCTGGCGATCGACGTGATCGGGTCGTTCACCCAACCCACTCGGACCTGGCGCTACGACTACGACACCAGCGGCCTACGCAGCGCCAAGGAGCTCGTGACCGCTGATGGGACCGGGATCGAAGCCCGCCAGGAACACACCTGGACCGCCGCCGGCGGCCTGCCGCTGCTGCTCGCCGAGCATCAGGGCGCCGCCACCAGCTATCTCGTGTACGGGCCGGGCGGGACGCCGATCTACCAGATCAACCACACCGGCGAGGTCATCTACCTGCACCAAGACCACCAGGGATCGACTCGCCTGGTCACCAACGCCAACGGGACCGTGCGGGGCGCGATGGCCTATGACGCCCACGGCCGGATCACGGTCAACACGAATCCGTGGATCCTGCAGCAGCCGATGGCCGGCTACACCGGCCAATACCACGACACCGAAACCGGCTACATCTACCTCAGAGCCCGCCACTACGACCCCACCACCGGCCAATTCACCAGCCAAGACCCCCTCCTCGCCATCACGGAGGAGCCGTACGGCTACGTCAGCGGCAATCCCGCAAACTGGACTGACCCGTCCGGGCTTTTCTGCCTAATTGGGGAGAACCCCAACGGCTCCTGCCGCGGCGGTGGCGCAGTGGATTTCGTAAAGGAACAGCTTGAGGATGCGAAGGACCAGTTCATCGAGGATAAGACTGACTGGTCTCCCCGAGGGGTCGTTGAAAAGACCATTTCGTATGCGGCGGGAAGCGCAACGCTCCTAGTTTGTGCGTTGGCCGGTGCAGGGCTGTGGTGTGTGATACCGACGTTCATGGCGAAGAAACTAGGAAAGGATATCGCAGAGTACTTTGCCGAGCAGGCAGGGATACCTGATAACTGGCGGGATACACTGCCGAAGGACTGGACCAGCCCACGGTATGGGCCTTTCGGAGGAATGGGGAATCTGCAAGGCCCCGGGCCGGCTGATCGCATCTTGGGCTCAGACCTATTGGGGGCGCTTGGCCTTGACTGCTGAGATCAAGAACACGGTATATCGTCGAAGGTGCCGGATCATCGAGGCAGTGTCGTTGGCATCATTACTGCTGACTTGGGTACTCGGGGGGCTAGCAGCGGCGTCCACCGTCCTGTTGATTATTGCTACAATGGCGGTTCCGTACGCATACCTACCGCGGTGGCTCGGGCTGTTGTACGCTCAACCATTTCTCCGGCTCGACGATATAGGCCTACACTACGGCCACTCAATTGTCGTACCCTGGAGCCTCATCTCAGACCTGGGGACAAGGAAGCGCCTTATGAAAGCCCCCAGGTTCGTCCTGCGATCCAATCAATGGAGGAAGCCCGGCCTTGAGGGCATCTTCGATCGATGGACTGGGCTACCACTCTCTGACATCGATCCTCTCTGGTTCAGTGATGACGCATTCGTGGCGACGTTGCGCACCCACCTCCCGGAGATCATCTCTGGAAAGATCCCAGCGAGCGGTGACAACGTTCGACGGTGGTCTCTTCTTGCGAGGTGGCTGGGATGAGACACTCGAACCCTCCAGATTGCTTGGACCGAACAATTCCATGAGATCGGGTGTCCCTGCCAATATTGGTGGCGGACTGTCTGGGCTCGTCGATGCTAGGAAGTATGGCTAGAGGGGAGATCATCCGTGCAAGGGTCTGTCCGGAGAACGGCGTAACTGGGCTGGCTTGATCGGCTGAGCTGTGGCTCGAACGGAAAGGGCAGCGCAATCGCTATGTCGCCGGTAGTCGGAGGCCTTGACCTGATCGCCATCGGTATCATCTTCGTGCCGCCGATGCTATGGATGACCGCTCAGATCTACTCGCTCTTCTTCTCGTCTGAGGAAGTGCGGCGACCTCCGCAGAAATATGCCGAGCTTGTGCGAGAGAAGGGCGGCTTGGGAAGCTTCTTGTGGCTAACGCAGCGGCGGCACCAGATTGTCCGAGTTTGGATTGTGACCTGCATCCCGGCTCTGATTTGGTCCCTTGGGCTTCGTCCGCTCCTATAGATCTGGTCGTCGCCCGGTGTCGCGCAGCCCGGAATGGCTGGTTGCGTCGCGGATGTGGCGGTCATGAGGGCGAGCGCGGCTGTAATCGGTCAGGACGAACCGGAGTTGGCGGTGGTCGACCCCTGGGGCCCGGCAACTCAGGCGTCGAGGGGGACGCCTTCGTCGAGGTCGGCGGCTACCTGGAGGGCCACTGCGGCGAGGTCGTCGGGGAGCTCGCCCACCCGGGACAGCTCGTCGGCGAAGCGGAGGCGGGGGCGGTCGTCGGCGGGGGTGGCCTGCAGCATCCAGGCGGCGTGGAGCACGAACGGCACGTGCATGCCGGGCTTGGAGAGCGTGGCCACCGGACCGCGGCCCACGTCGGCGGCGTCGAACACCTCCACCCGGAACCCGGCGTCGTTCATGACCGGCAGCACCACCCAGCCGTCGTGGCCGCCGGGATCGGACCCGGCGTAGCGGCTGGTGCCGGCGGCATCGGGGTCGCGGGGCACGAAGATCGGTGACGACGGGAAGTCGTCCATGGCCAGCTCGTACTCGGCGGTAACGGCCAGGTCGTCGCGGGACGCGGTGACCACGAGCGGCGGGGTCTCGTCGGTGGGCCACAGGGTGCGGTCGACCCGGTCGCCGTAGAGGGCCAGCACCCGCTGGGTGATGGCCTCGGGCCGCCAACCCTGGTTGACCATGTGGTGGCTGGTGGGCCGGGCCATGCCCTCGGTGCTCCAGTCCATGGCGTTGAGCTGGCGGGTCCACAGCCGCTGGGGGTCGCGCAGCTCGGCCCGGTGGAGTTGGGTCCCGGAGTCGGGGTCGAAGGCGATGAGCGTGGTGCGGTCGGGGCTCATCGGGAAGCCGTAGAGCCCGCGCAGGGCCGGGTCACAGGGGCGACCCAGGGCATCGAGGTCACCCTCGCGCTGGGTCATGGCCAGCTCGGCGTTCTCGGTGTGCTCGAACAGCACCTGGATGCCGTCGCTGTCGTCGTAGACGGCGTAGTAGTGGTTGTTCTCGGGGGCCACCCGGAAGGTGTGGCAGGGCACCGGCTGGCCGGGCGGCGTGGCTTCGAGCTGGTCCTTGCGGATCAGGTACACCGGCCCGTCGTGGTTGGCAGGCTCGGTGCGGTCGCCACCGGAGAGCACCTGGGGCTCCACCTTGAAGGCGCAGTCGGCCACGATCAGCCACTCACGGGTCTGGGTGATGGTGTGGACCGACTGGGGGATCACCGCACCGTCCACCGGCCAGGTCTGCACCGGGCCCTCGCCGTCCCAGCGCACGATGTGGAGCTGGCCCCAGAAGGTGTTGACCGTCCACATCACGTCGCGGTCGGGGTCGATCACGGGGTGGGCGGTGCTCATCACCAGCGGCAGCACCGGCTGGGGGGTGACCTCGAAGACCTGCCACTGGTCGCGGTGGCCCACGTCGCCCAGGAACCCGAGGGTGACCGGATCCACCTCGACCGGCCGGCCCACGTCCCACGTGGTGAACAGCCGGTCGCCCCAGGGGAGCGGCGCCGTGTTGGCCGCGTTGACCACGCCGTAGGGGGACTGCACGCCCATCATCGAGGGGGTGAAGACGTCGGGGCGGGCGGCGCGGAGGCGGGCCGACGGGGTGTCGATGCGGCGCTGGCGCCAGGCGAACTCGTCGGGGCCGGCGCCGAACGTGCCGGGCTGGAGCGACAGGCGGTAGAGCATGCCCTCGCCGAAGAAGGGGTGCGGGCCGTCGAAGGTGGCGGGGTGGGGGGCGCTGATCACCAGTTCGCCGCGCAGCCCGGCGGGCCAGGTCCCGCCGGTGACGCGGAGGTCGTGGTCGGTGGGGACCTCGCGGGACAGCAGGCTGCGGGGGATGGGCACGGGTTCCTCCTGGCGGCCGGGTCCGGAGGTCGGTCGGCCCTCGGAGTAAACAGCGTTTACTCGGCGACCGCAAGCAGGTACCGTGACCACCATGTCGATCGATGTGGACCCCACCGCCACCCCCGCCCCCGGTTCGTCGCCCGACCCCTTCCTCGCAGGAGGGTGGGAGCCGGTGCACGACGAACTGGTCACCGACGACCTGGCGGTCACCGGCGTACTCCCTGCCGGCCTCTCGGGCGCCTACCTGCGCAACGGGCCCAACCCGGCGTTCGCCCCGCTCGGTGCCTACCACCTGTTCGACGGCGACGGCATGGTGCACGCCGTCGAGTTCCAGGACGGCCGGGCCCGCTACCGCAACCGGTGGATCACGTCGAAGGGGCTCGAGGTCGAGCGCCGGGCCGGTCACGCCATCTTCGGTGGGCTGTCGGACTTCCGCCTGCCCCCCGAGGACGTGATGGCCGAGGTGGGACCCCTGAAGAACACGGCCAACACCCACGTGTGGCGCCACGCCGGGCGGATCCTCGCCCTGATGGAGGCCGGCCGCCCCACCGAGATCTCCCCCGACCTGGAGACCGTCGGCGAGTACAGCTTCGACGACCTGCTCCAGGGGCCGATGACCGCCCACCCCAAGACCGACCCCGAGACCGGCGAACTGCTCTTCTTCGGCTACAGCCCGTTCCCGCCGTTCGTGCGGCTCCACGTGGCCGACGCCGCCGGCCAGTTGGTCACCTCGGTGCCGGTCGACCTGCCCGCCGCGGTGATGATGCACGACTTCGCCGTGTCTCGCGACCGTGTGGTGTTCTTCGACCTGCCCGCCGTGTTCGACGTGCAGGCCCTCCTCTCCGGAGGGTCCGGCATCCGCTGGGAGCCGTCCAACGGGGCCCGCATCGGCGTGCTCGACCGGTCCGACCTCCACGCCCCGGTGCGGTGGTTCGACATGGACCCGTTCTGGATGTTCCACGTGCTCAACGCCCACGACGACGGCGACGCCGTGGTGGTGGAGGGGTGCCGGGCGCCGCGGCTCAACGTGGCCTTCGGCGACGAGGAGTTGGGCGAACCGGT
>WBZL01002708.1_pt1 | contig 16926 bp, 13 predicted proteins | sample 5204291 | NCBI WGS metagenome assembly WBZL01 (sample SAMN12344345, study PRJNA552823) | activated sludge metagenome | biome: Activated sludge suspended growth; feature: Nitrification reactor; material: Wastewater; isolation source: activated sludge from nitrification reactor of wastewater...
CGTTGCCATGCGGTTCAGGCAATTGGAATTTTGACCCCCTCCCGCCTTCGGCACCCTCCCCCAAAATCCGACTGGGGTTCGTCGGATTTTGGGGGAGGGCTGGGCTGGGGTGGGGGTCGTTTGGAGGATTATTTTGAAACCAGCACGCACACGCATGGCGCCATCGCCAACTGGGAGATTTCATCTCGGAAGCGCGCGCACCGCGCTCTTCGATTATTTGCTCGCGCGTAAAACGGGCGGGCAGTTCATCTTGCGCCTCGAAGATACCGACCGGAAACGATTTGTTGAAGGTTCGGAAGATGAAATTATGCGGAGCCTCGATTGGCTCGGCCTCACTCCCGACGAAAGCCCGCTTCATGGCGGGACCTTCGGCCCGTATCGCCAAACCGAGCGGCGCGACCTCTATCAACAACGCGCGAACGAACTTGTGCAAAAAGGATCGGCGTATCCCTGCTTCTGTTCGCCCGAGCGGCTCGAACAATCGCGCAAGGAGCAGGAAGCCCGCAAAGTAGATCGTGTCCTCTATGATGGATTGTGCCGCGCGATCGATCCCGGCGACGCCGCGAAGCGCATTGCCAATGGGGAGAAATATGTGATCCGTTTCAAGATGGAACATGTAGGTTCTACCATCGCGCATGATCACCTGCGCGGCGACATTGTGACCGAGAATAAATATCTCGACGATACGATTATCTTGAAGTCAGACGGTCTGCCCACGTATCATCTCGCCGCGATGGTGGACGACCACGAAATGGAAATTACCCACGTCTTGCGCGGATCGGAATGGCTCTCGACGTTTCCGCTTCATGTGAACATCGTCCGCGCGTTTGGGTGGGATGAACCCGTTTGGATTCACTTATCAATTTTTCTCAAACCGAGCGGCAAAGGGAAGATGAGCAAGCGAGACAATGCCGATGTTATGAAGGACGGCCGTACAGTCTTCGTTGACGATATGAAAGATTTAGGCTACACACCCGAGGGCGTGTTGAATTGGATCGCGTTGATGGGGTGGGGCGTCGCCGAGGACGATGTGATGTCTCTTGACCAGATGATCCAACGCTTCAGCATAGACACGTTGACTCCCTCGCCCGCGGCGATCAATTTTCAAAAACTGGATCATTTCAATGGGACTCACATCCGCTTGTTGACGACCGAAGACCTGTCGGCGCGGATCAAGCCGTATTTTGTCGCGGCAGGCTTGGATGTCCAGAATGACGCGCTGGTCAAGATCACGCCGCTCATCCGCGAGCGACTCGTCACGTTGGATGATTGTCTCGCGTTTGCGAGTTTCTTCTTCAAAGAGGAAGTATTGCCGAATCCCGATGAGTTGATCGCGAAAGGACTCGATGCGAAGCAGTCCGCTGAGATCGCAAAGAAGTGTTTGGAGATTCTGTCCGCAATGCCCGACGTGTCGCATCAGACTGCCGAGCCGCCGATGCGCGCGTACGTTGAGTCGGCGGGGTTGAACGCGAATCAAGTCTTCGGCATATTGCGCGTCGCCGTGACGGGGCAAAAGGTCAGCCCGCCGTTGTTCGAGAGCATGGAGATCATCGGGCGCGAAAAAGTGTTGTCGCGGTTGCAAAACGCGATTGGAATTTTAGAGCGAATGTAACCGAACGTTTGCTGTTATACTCTTGAATATCAATTCACAGAAAGGAATTTTTCTCATGGCGCAAAAATCGGGAGCAACACGGAAGGCAAGAGTTCCAAGTAACGCGGCGAAATCGTCAGCAAAAGGCGGCGCGGACCTGTCCGCGTTATTCGGCGTGGCGGCGAAAGCGCTTGCGGCGAATCAAGGAGCGTTGAATCAAGCAGACGCGCAGAACGGCAACCATGGCGACAACATGGTGCAGATGTTCAACATGCTTACACAGGTGATGGGCGAGCAGAAAGGCGCGTCACCTTCGCAACAACTGAGCAACGCGAGCCAGTATCTTCAACAGCACGCCACCAGCGGATCGTCGCAAGTGTACGCGCAAGGGCTCGCTCAAGCCGCGCAACAATTCAAGGGACAGAAGTCTGTCAACCCAGACAACGCGATGATGTTGGTGCAGTCGCTTCTCGGCGGAGGTCAACCCGCTCAACAACAAATGGGCGGCGGCGCGGATTTGCTCGGTTCGCTCCTCGGCGCGGTGACTCAATCACAACAGCCACAACAACAAGACAGCGGCATCGACGCGGGCGACTTGCTTAATGCAGGCATGGCGTTCATGAACGCGAAGAATCAAGGACAGGACAATCTGCAAGCGGGTCTCAGCGCTCTCATGGCGGCTGGACCGCTCGGGCAAAGTTCCCACCGCCAGCAATCGGGTCAGGTCGTTGGGAATGCGTTATTGCAGGCGATCTCTGCGATGGCGAAGAAATAGGGGAGGTGGGGTGTACGTAGAAAGTGGAAAGTAGAGAGTAGAGAGTAGAGAGTGGAAAGTGAAATTCCGCGCTGATGGTTTCGGCGCGGAATTTTTATTTCTGTGTAACATAATTTATGGAGAACGTCCCGCAGGTTTAGTCAGACGAGTCAAGGTTTGTAAGAAAACCTATGGGACGGCGCGTAACATCAATGTATAAGCTTGCGCAACGTGTATGTAAGTACCTCTACCGCCCGCGCATACTCTTCCAACTCGATATGCTCGTTCGACGTGTGATCCAAACTCGAATCGCCTGGACCATACACCACCGCTGGACATTTCCACACAGGCGCGACGATGTTCAAATCGGCAGTCCCTGTTTTGTAAACGAAGCGCGGCTCTCCGCCCTGCGACCTGATTCCGCTTAAGAAGCTTCGTACCAGCGGAGTGTTTTTCTCACATCCCCACGCGGGGATGGCGAAACCCGTTCTTTCAACAACCACGCCTTCGACGATCTCTTCTAATTTCTGATACCAATCCTCTGGCGCAACTTCCACAGGCAAGCGGACACCTACTCTCAGTGTCGCTTTCTGCTCGAAGCCATCCTGACTCGAATCCACGCCGCGCAAAGTTAATAACAACTGATCAAAGACTCTTTTCTTATCTTCATTAAATCCCTGCACATACGCTTTGATTTTTAACCACACGTCCACAGCCGCTTCTGCCGCAGTCTCTTCGCCGCTGGCGGTATGCGCCTGCTCGCGTTTGACGACCACATTCGCCCACGCGCTCCCTTTATATCCCAACGCGATTCGATCCCAATGGTTCGGCTCGCCGATGATTGCAAAATCTGGCTTGTATTGATTGACGACAAAACGAGCCCCTTCCGAATCTCTTTCCTCTTCCACCGCGCCAATCACCACAAATTGCCAGCCCTCTTGCGCTCCCACATTTGCAACTGCATCCACAAAACACGCCAGCGGACCTTTCGCGTCCACAGAGCCGCGTCCGTACAGACTCCCTTCTCCTTGTGGGAGAAGGGTTGGGGATGAGGGCGGAATGAGGTCAACTTTAATTTCCCCAGGCACCGTATCAATATGCCCAAGCAGAACAACTTGCTTTTCTCCTTTCCCCATCACGCCAACCGCATTGCCCGCTTCATCTATAAAAGCGTCATCATAGCCCAGCGACTTCATCCGCTGGACCAGCCATTCCACAGCCCGCCGCTCGCTCCCTGAAGGGCTGTATTGTGAAACCAAACCAACTAACGTATCAAAGTTACTCATCCGTTTATCCGTTGCCAAATCCGCTTTCCATCCGTTTATCCGTTTTGTAATCCGTTGCCAAATCCGCTTTCCATCCGTTTACCCGTTTTGTAATCCGTTACCAAATCCGTTTTTGTCCGCGAGTCCGTGTCAAAGTCCGTTTATAGAAATCCGCTTATCCGCTTTACAATCCGTTGACCATTGTCTATTGTCCATCATCCATCGTCATCGCCAGCACCTCGGTCAACGTATCCACCAAATGATCCAACTGCTCATACGTGATCACCAGCGGCGGCAGTAAACGGATAACCGTCATACCCGCATTCAACGCGATGATGTTCGCTTCTTGCAGAGCCTTGATATACGGCGCGACTTTCTGCTTCATCTCGATCCCCACCATCAAACCCAGTCCGCGCACTTCGCGGATGTTCGGCGATTGAATCGTCTTCAACTTCTCCATCAGATATTTCCCCTTCGCCTCCGCCTGACCCGCCAAATCTTCTTCCTTGATCACATCCAACGCCGCGTTTGCCGCCGCGCACGAAAGCGGATTGCCACCAAAGGTCGAGCCATGCACGCCTGGCGTTAAGTTCTTCACATTCTTCCCGATCAACACCGCGCCCATCGGCACGCCGCCCGCCAACGATTTGGCGCAACATAACAAGTCTGGTGTGATTCCAAAATGTTCAATCGCAAAAAATTTTCCCGTGCGCCCAAAGCCCGTTTGAATTTCATCCACGATCAACAACGCGCCGCGTTCATCGCAAATTCTTCGCGCGGCTTGCACATATTCGGCATTGGCAGGATACACGCCGCCTTCGCCTTGCACCACTTCCAAAATCACCGCCGCCGTTTCTTCGTTCACCGCTTTATCCAACGCTTCGATATTGTTATACGCCACATGACTAAAGCCAGGCACAAGCGGTTCAAACCCTTCGCGATATTTTTTATTGTACGTCGCGGATAAAGAACCATACGTTCTTCCATGAAAGGCGCGCATCGCCGCCACGATATTTTTTCGCCCAGTGGAAATACGCGAAAACTTGAACGCCGCTTCCACCGATTCGGTCCCAGAGTTGCATAAAAAGACTCGCTCCAAGCCCGCCACCAACGAAGTCAATTTTTGCATCACCATTGCGCGTTGATCGTTCGGGAACGACTCAAATAAAGTGATCAGCGTATTCGCCTGCTTGTAGAGCGCCTCCGCAACTTTCGGGTGGGCATGGCCGAGATTGGCGACGCCGTGCCCCGACGAGCAATCCAAATATTCTTTGCCATCCGCATCAAACAACGAAGCGCCTTGTCCGCGCACGATCACTAACGATTGCTTTGCGTATGTCCCCGATGTATATTTATTTTCGATTTCAAGAATTTCGTTACTGTTCATTGAATCACTGTTCCATTTCCTGCCAAAGCATTTGAGATTGGATTTTGAATGCGACCGTCCGCGATGATGACGCGACTCACGCCGCCTTTGAGCGCTTCTTCCGCGCCTAACACTTTTTTCTTCATGCGACCCTGCGCCGCTTCACTCGCCGCCGCAAGTTGATTCTGCGGCAGGAGCCGAATGAGCGTTGATTCATCTGGAAAATTTTTCATCAGTCCAGGCACTGCCGTCAACAACAACAGACTCTCCGCTTTGAGCGCGGATGCGACCATCGCCGCCGCGCGGTCTGCATCCACGTTCAACGCCTCACCTTTTTCGCTGACCGCCACAGGCGCAATCACTGGCAGATAGCCAGCGTTCAATAACATCAACAATAATTCGCTGTTAATCGTTTCTATCTTTCCCGTGTAATCATCGCGGATAATCTTTCTTTTGCCGTTTTCAATGCTTTGAACGGATTCCTTGCGCGTCGCCTGCATTAACTTGCCGTCGAGTCCGCATAGCCCAAAAGCGTTGACTCCCAGCATCTGCAATTGCTCCGTCAACAACGAATTGACCTTACCATTCACCGCCATCAAAAATATTTCGAGCGTTTTTCGATCGGTGTACCGCGAGGTGTAACCCGAAGGCGAAGTAATCATCTTCGGCGGAGCGCCCAGCCCTTCGCCCAGCGCGTTCGCTTCCGCAGAGCCGCCATGCACAAAGACGAGTCGCTGACCTTGCGCTAATAATTCCTTTGCATCGGCGCAGATCGCGGAAAAATCCACGCCTTCCGTGCCGCCAAGTTTTACAACTGTGATCGAATCGGTCATTGTTCTCCATTTCAAACGGTGGTCGAGAGTTCCGAGCAAAGCGAGGAACGTATCGAGATCACATTATGTAATTTCATTTTTACTTTTAATAGCTGGTTTCGATACGGCGGCGAAAACCACGCCGCCTACTCAACCAGCGAGGTCTTATTAAATCGGATGCAACCCCATAAACTCCAACCCCAGAGTCTCATCCCAACCCATCATCAAGTTCAGACACTGCACCGCCGAACCAGACGCGCCCTTCATCAAATTATCAATCGCGGACATCGCCACAATATGACCGTTGCTCTCATCTAATTCAAAACCCAGATCGGCGTAATTTGAGCCAGCCAAAATCTTCGGCTCAGGCACGCGATAAATACCGCGCTGTTCCTTAACCACGCGAATAAACGGATTTTCGTTCGCCACCGCTCTGTAGGCTTTCCACAAATCCTTTGTCGCCGTACCAGCCTTCACCGTGGCGTGAGCCGTCGCCAACACGCCGCGCACCAAGTCCACAGCAGTCATCGTCAATGAGATATTTTTCACTCCCATTTCCTGAATCACTTCCGCCGTGTGACGATGCCCGAACGCCGAGAACGTGCGAATCACATTGGCGCGTTCCGCGTGAAGCGAACCAGAATTGCCCTCCGCGCCGCCTTCGGATGAACCGACTTTGATTTCAATAAAAATTGGAGAGGACAAATCCAGCAAATCCGCTTTGATTAAAGGAAGCAATGCGAGATTGCTCGCGGTGGCGTTACAGCCCACGCCGCTGATGTAATTTGCGTTCGCCATCTTCGCGCGATGCAGTTCGGGCAAGCCGTACACAAACTTGCCCAACCATTCGGGCGCGGCATGTTTTTCGCCGTACCATTGCTCGTAAAATTTTTCATCGCGCAAACGGAAATCTGCCGAGAGATCAATGATCTTCGTCCCAAGTTTTGCATACGCTTCGATATTTTTCTGCGCCTGACCATGCGGTTGCGCCAAAAACAAAACGTCAACAGATTCCAACTGCGCTGGATCGCTGAATTTCAATTGCGTCCGCTTCCTCAAATTGGGATGCGTCTGATACACATACTCGCCCACCCGCGAACGCGATGTGACTTGTTTAATTTCAACGTTCGGATGACCCAGCAGCAATCTTAATAACTCGCCGCCGCCATACCCCGAACCGCCAAGTATCGAAACTGTAACCATCAATAATTTCTCCGTTTATCTGTAAATCCGTTTAGTATCCGCTTATCCGTTAACTATCCGTTACTCATCAAGCCACTCCAAACAGCCGCGCCAGAATCGCTTTCTGCGCGTGCAAGCGATTATGCGCCTGCGGAAAAATTACGGACTGCAAACCGTCCGCGACATCATCGGTCAATTCGTGATTGCGATGCGCGGGCAAACAGTGCATGACAATTGCGTCTTGCTTCGCTTCATTCACCAACTGACGATTGACTTGAAAGGACGAAAAGATTTTTTCGCGCTGAATGGTTTCTTCTTCCTGCCCCATGCTCGTCCATGTGTCAGTATAAATCACATTCGCATCTTTGACAGCCTCATGCGGATTATTGTAAAACGAAATGTCCGCGCCGCTCTCAAACGCGATTTGTTTGGCGACGTCAATTGCGTCCATTGAAATTTCATACCCAATCGGATTTGCAATTGAAAAATGCCAGCCAAGTTTCGCGCAGACGTGCATCAACGAAACCGCGACGTTATTTCCATCGCCAACATATGCGACGTTCAAGCCTTTGGCTTTACCGAATTTTTCCTGAATGGTCAACGCATCCGCCAACGCCTGGCATGGATGGTTGTAATCGCTCAAGCCGTTGATGACGGGAACGCTCGCCCAACGCGCCAACTCGACCAGATGCTCATGCGAAAAGACTCGCGCCATGATGCCCTGCACATAACCCGATAACACCCGCGCCACATCCGCAATTGATTCGCGCTGACCGAGTCCGATCTCCGCGGGCGAAAGATACAGGGCGTGACCGCCCAAATGTTGCATCGCCATCTCGAATGAAACGCGCGTCCGCAAACTGGGTTTTTGAAACACCATCGCCAACGCTTTGCCTTTCAATAAAGGCGCATTGCCTCCGTTGAAATATTCCTTCTTCAAAGCCGCTGCCAGGTCTAATAAATCCTGCAACTCCTCCGCAGAAGAATCGGCGATATGCAAAAAATCCTTCTTCATCATCAACTTTGGGCTTACCGTCATCTGCATCTCTTGAACATCCATAATTGCTCCTAAACATAAACACGAAGCCAACCGTAGGTCAGGCTTTTAGCCTGACATCTTCTCTATTTCGATGAATGGCGGGTTAAAAACCCGCCCTACAAACTCTTTTACAGAATAGCGGATTAAAACGGAGGGAACAAGGTCTATTGCCAACATCCGTTTATCCGCTTTAGAGTCCGTTGACCAAGTCCGTTCTTGTCCGTGAATCCGTTATAAAGTCCGTTTATCACAATCCGTTACCACCTTCACCGTGTACTCCACAATCTCGCCCGCGATATCAATGCCGCTCACGGGTTGCATCGTATGGAACTCCATCGTGTGATTGATCTCATTCACCACGAGTCCCTTTTCGGGGTGTTCGACCAAATCCACAGCTAGCACGCCGCCGCCCACAGATTTCGCCGCGCGCAAGCATAACTCTTCGATCTCAGGCGTGATGGGACACAACTCGCCTTCGCCGCCACGCGCCGTGTTCGTGATCCAATGCTCCGACTTGCGATACATCGCCGTCAACACTTTATCGCCGATCACAATCGCGCGGATGTCGCGCCCAGGCTTGGCGATATATTCCTGAATATAAAAAACGGAATGTTGCACCGACCCCAGCGTGGATTTATGTTCCAGCACCGCCTCCGCCGCGTCGCGGTCATTGACCTTCGCCAGCAACCGCCCCCACGACCCGACCACAGGTTTCAACACCACAGGATAACCAAACGCTTCAATCGCTTCCAACGCCGCTTCGGTTGTGAACGCCGTCGCGTTATGCGGTTGCGGAACGCCGTCTCTTGCCAGCGCCGCGCTCGTCATCAACTTGTCGCCGCAAATTTCAGCCACCGAAGCCGTGTTCACCGTCGGCACGCCAAATGCGTTCAACAAACGCAGGGCATACAATCCGCTGTTGTAACTGATGCTTCGTTCCAGTACCGCGTCATATTGCCGCCACGGCTTCGCGTCGTCCAAATCGAAATGGATCGCGCGATCATCCAGGCGGTCATAATCAATGCCGCGTTTTTCCAATGCGCCGAAGATCCACTTCTCTTCCACGCGCACCCGCGAATATAAAACGCCAACTTTCAATCGTCTCTGCATAAGACCTCAATGCTGAATAAAGAATGCAGAATGCGGAATAAAAAATTCTTCATTCCTCATTCTGCATTCCACATTTTTATTCTCCCCAATCTTCCTGTTCCATGGGCGCCAGTTGCACCGCCGCAGGCTCCAACGCGGTCACTTCCAAATCCACGCCGCAATCTGAACAGACCAAAATTTCGCCGACTTCCGTTCCAGCGGCTAACTCCACCTGGGCTTCACATTCGGGGCAAACAATTGTAGACATGATTTTTTTCTCCTTGTTTTCAAACGATGATTTTAAAATGCAGATTCAAAAATTTTCTGCACTATTTACTATTCCGCATTTTGCATTTTGCATTCTGCAATCTGCATTTTGACTGACTTGAGACTCGTGCCGCCAATCGCATTTCTTTTTTCGATGGATTTCAGCAGGTCAAAGGCTTGATACACATCCGCCTCAAACTCTGGACGTATAGCCTGATACGCTTCGAGCGGCATTTTCTCCATCCGCACATTCCCCTCCCCCGCCACGCGGACGACTCTCCCCGCCGCCTCATGCGCCTTGCGAAACGGAACGCCTTTGTTCACCAGATAATCCGCCAAATCCGTCGCCAGCATGGATGAGTCAATCGCGTCTCGCATCCGTTCAGGTTTCACTGTGATCGTTCGCAGGGCTTCGGCGATCACAGGCAACATCACCAACAACGTATCGGTCGCCTGAAAGACGGGCGCTTTATCTTCCTGCAAATCTTTATCGTAAGTCGAAGGCAAACCTTTGAGTGTGGCGAGCAAGCCAGTGAGTAAACCCAATAACGTGCCTGCTTTGCCTCTGGTCAACTCAAACACATCAGGATTCTTTTTCTGCGGCATCAAACTCGATCCCGTTGAAAACGCATCGGCTAACTCGAAGAAGCCAAACTCCGCGCTGGTGAATAACACAATTTGCTCCGCGAGTTTGCTTTGGTGAACGCCAATCATCGTCGCGCAGAAAAGATATTCCGCCGCGAAATCCCTGTCAGAGACGGCATCCATGCTATTTTGAGAAACTTCCGCAAAGCCCAGCGTTTTTGCCAACGCGCTTCGATCAACCTCAAACGGCACGCCCGCCAACGCGCCGCTCCCCAACGGCAGAACGGAGACTCGCTTCGTCAAGTCGTTCAATCGTTCCATATCTCTTTGCAAAGGATGAACATGACTCAGCCACCAATGCGCCAACAGAATCGGTTGCGCTCTCTGCAAGTGAGTGTAGCCAGGCATGAGAATTGCACCCTCACCCTCACCCTTACCCTCTCCCGTTGGAGAGGGGACTCCCTTCTCCCTTTGGGAGAAGGGTTGGGGATGAGGGAGCGCCGCTTCGGCGTTCTCCACTAAAACAGTTTGCAAATCTTTCAAAGCGGCTTGCAATTCAGGGATGGCGCTCAACATCCACAAACGGAAATCGGTCGCCACTTGATCGTTGCGGCTTCTGCCTGTGTGCAGTTTGCCCGCCGCATCGCCAATCAACTCGGTCAGCCTGCGCTCAACGGCGGTGTGGATGTCTTCGTCGGAGGCGGCGAAGGTAAACTGTCCCTGAGAAAATTCTTTTCGGACGGTATCCAGCCCAAGGGCGATGGAAGCGTGCTCTTTATCCGCAAGAATGCCCGCTTGATGAATCGCCTGCGCCCACGCCAGACTCCCATCAATATCGTGAAGCGCGAGACGCTGATCCACCGCAAGCGATGAATTCAAATCCCAGGCTTGTTGATTTAATTTGGTTGAAAAACGTCCGCCCCAGAGAGTCATAGTTTGCTCCTTATGTCATGTCATTGCGAGGGCGTTCTTGTTCTATGCCCGAAGCAATCTCCTCATCGTTGGAGATTGCTTCGTCGGGAAGAGCGCCCTCCTCGCAACGACATCAAATCAATCCCTTTTAAACTTCGAATAATCAGGCTTGGGCATATCGAGACCTGAAACGGGCAAGCCGTTCAAGCCGCGCACTTTCAGGCTGAGTCCGTACAAGCGAATGAATCCTTCGGCGTGGCTTTGATCGTAGACGTCTTCCTGACCGAAGGTTGCGAAATCTTCGCGATACAAACTGAACGGAGATTTTTTGCCAGCCGTGATGATGTTGCCTTTATATAATTTAAGTTTGACTATGCCAGTGACGGGACCTTGCGTGGCATTGACGAACGCGTCCAGCGCTTCGCGCAACGGCGTGAACCATAAACCGTTGTAAGTGAGTTCGGTATATTTCACCGCCGCCATTTCTTTGAAGTGCATTGTCTCGCGGTCTAACACCAGCGATTCGAGTTCGCGATGCGCATACAACAGAATCGTGCCGCCTGGAGTTTCATACACGCCGTGCGATTTCATGCCGACGAGTCGATTCTCCACCAAGTCCACGCGCCCGATGCCGTGCGCGCCGCCGATGGCGTTTAACTTTTCCACAATTTTTGCGGGCGAAAGTTTTTCGCCATTTACCGCAATTGGATTGCCGCTTTCAAATTCGATCTCCACATATTGCGCTTCATCGGGCGCGCTCTCTGGCGAAGCGGACATTTGATACATGGCTTCTTCGGGTTCGTTCCACGGGTCTTCGAGCAAGCCGCCTTCGTGCGAAAGATGCCACAGGTTTGAATCGCGCGAGTAAATGGATTTGATCGTCGCCGTCACTGGCACGTTATGTTTCGCGGCGTATTTCAACGCATCTTCCCGCGAGCGGATATCCCATTCGCGCCACGGAGCGATGATCTTCAAACGCGGATCGAGCGCCATCACGGTCAATTCAAAACGCACCTGATCGTTCCCCTTGCCTGTCGCACCGTGCGCCACCGCGTCCGCGCCCACTTGATGAGCGACATCCACTAAATGTTTTGCAATTAAAGGACGGGCAACCGACGTGCCCAATAAATACTTGTGTTCATACACCGCCCCCATCTTCAACATGGGAAGAAGATATTCCGAAGCGAACTCTTCCTTCATGTCGTGAATAATGCACTGACTCGCGCCGCTATTGATGGCTTTCTGTTCCAGCCCGCGCATGTCTTCGTCGCCCTGCCCCACATCCGCGCAAAAGCAGACCACTTCACACCCGTAGTTTTCTTTCAACCACGGCACGATCACAGACGTATCCAGCCCGCCAGAATAGGCGAGGACGACTTTCTTCACTTGCGGTTTTGATTTCGATTTCATTTCATGCTCCTTGTGATACGGTAATGCCGACTTAAGTCGGCGCTACGCAAAATAAAAACAGCCCACCTTTTCAAGGTGGGCTGTTTTGGTTGACTTATGCGTGTGTCAGCGCGCGCTTGCGCTTACCGCTCCATCATTCAAACAAAAAGAACCCAACCTTATAGTTGAGGTACGCTTCGAACGACGGATACGCGGCGCGAACGCTTTGGCTAACATATTGCGCAGAATTCTACCCGCATTGCGAAATGTGTCAATGGTTTTAACGAAATTCGTTTGAAGAGTTTTGAATTGGGCAATGGCTATGAATGCGATCATCATTTTATTTGATAGTGACTCTGCAAACTGCGATACTTCAATTCCTTCTTGCGCATGGCTTGAATGGCGGAAGTCGCCGCAGTGGCGGAAGATAACGTCGTCAGCAATGGCACGTTCATGGCGATTGCGGCTTTGCGGATCTCGGCGCCATCGGTGTGCGCGTGCGGACCGAGCGGCGTGTTCAACACGAGTTGAATCTTTCCCGCGCGGATCAAATCCACGATTTGAGTTGAACCGTCTTGCGCTTTCTCGACTACTTCCACAGGCAAGCCCGCCTTCATGCACATATCCGCTGTGCCAGGCGTGGCGTATAAATTGAATCCCAGTCGGTGCATGTCGCGCGCAAATTTCAAGCCCGCGCTTTTATCGTAATCGTTGACCGTGATCAAGACCGCGCCTGCATCGGGCAGGGCTTGTCCCGCCGCCGTTTGTGATTTTGCGAAAGCGTGACCAAAATGCGAGGCGTGTCCCATCACTTCGCCCGTCGAGTGCATTTCTGGTCCGAGCAGGGAACTGGAGCCAGGCAATTTTTTGAACGGGAAGACCGCTTCTTTGATGAAGAAGCCATCCACTTGCGGCTCTTCGGTCACGCCAAGTTCTGCGAGCGTTTTACCAGCCATCACTTGCGCGGCGATATAGGCCATGTTCAAACTCGTCGCTTTGCTGGCGTAAGGCACAGTCCGCGAGGCGCGTGGGTTCACTTCCAACACATAGACGATTTCATCTTTCAGCGCGAACTGCACGTTCATCAACCCGCGCACGCCGAGCGCGAGTCCCAATTGTTCGGTGTATTCGCTCATAATGCCTTGATGATACGCGCTGACTTTATACGGCGGCAGAACGCACGCGGCATCGCCCGAATGCACGCCCGCTTCTTCGATGTGTTGCATCACCGCGCCGACAACCACGCGCTCGCCATCGGCTAATGCGTCCACGTCAATTTCAAAAGCGTCTTCCAAAAATTTATCAATCAAGATCGGTTGATTAGGAGCCGCCTCAATCGCCTGTTGAATGAAGCCTGCCAAATTGATTTCGGAATCCACGAGAGCCATTGCCCTGCCTCCCAACACAAAAGACGGGCGGACTAAAACGGGATAGCCGATTCTTTCGGCGACTTCTCGCGCCTCTTCCAACGTGCGGGCGATTCCATTTTCAGGCTGGGGGATGCCCAACTCTTTGAGCAGTTTCGCAAACGCTTCGCGGTCTTCGGAGAGTTGAATGGCATGGGGCGAGGTGCCTAAAATTTTGACTCCCGCCGCTTCGAGTCCCGCCGCCAGGTTGAGCGGAGTCTGCCCGCCGAACTGCACGATCACGCCGATTGGGTTTTCTCTATCAATGACATTGAGAACGTGTTCCAATGTGAGCGGTTCAAAATATAACCTGTCCGCCGTATCGTAATCGGTGGAGACAGTTTCAGGGTTGCAGTTATACATGATGGTTTCATAACCCATCTTCGATAAGGCAAACGCCGCCTGACAGCAACAATAATCAAACTCAATGCCCTGACCAATGCGATTCGGTCCGCCGCCGAGGATCAATATTTTTTGCTGATCCGTCGGGCGTGATTCATCGTCCATTTCATACGCGGAATAGAGATACGGCGTCTGCGCTTCAAACTCTGCGGCGCAAGTGTCTACTCGTTGAAATGTAGGTAATATTCCAAGACTTTTGCGTAACTCACGGAATGAAGAATGCTGAATGAAGAATGAAGAATTTAAGAGCCGCGCAATGTGCGAGTCTGCGAATCCCATTTGCTTGGCTTCATGCAACAATGCTTTCAACTCCGCTTTCTGCATTCCGCCTTCTGCATTCCGCATTCCACCTTCTGCATTCTGCATTCTAAATTCTAACTTCTGCATTTCTTTCATTTGCCCAAGAAACCATAGATCATAACCTGTGACTTTGGCGATTTCATCCAAACTCATGCCTTGCTGAATGGCGCGATACACGCGGAACAATCTATCGGCGCGGGGGACTTTCAGCGTGGCGAATGTCTCAGGTTCAGCAACCAGCTCGCGGCTGGGCCCAGAACCGTCGAGCGCGTCCACGCCGATTTCCAGTGATTGAATCGCTTTATTCAAGGCTTCGGGAAACGTCCTGCCCAACGCCATCGCTTCGCCGACTGATTTCATTTGCGGACCGAGCGTGGGATCCACGCCTGGAAATTTTTCAAACGCCCAGCGCGGAATTTTGACGACGACATAATCGAGCGACGGTTCGAATGCGGCTTTGGTTTGTTTGGTGATGTCATTCGTGATTTCATCCAGCGTATACCCAACTGCAACCAACGCCGCCAATTTTGCAATTGGAAAACCTGTGGCTTTTGACGCGAGCGCCGACGAACGACTGACGCGCGGATTCATTTCGATGACGACGACGCGCCCCGTTTTTGGGTCCACGCCGAATTGCACATTCGAGCCGCCCGTTTCCACGCCGACGGCTGACAATACTTGATGGGCGAGGTCGCGCAGGATTTGATATTCGCGGTCGGTGAGCGTTTGCGCGGGCGCGACGGTGATGCTGTCGCCCGTATGCACGCCCATCGGGTCAAGATTTTCGATCGAACAGACGACGACAAAGTTATTCGCTTTATCGCGCATCACTTCGAGTTCGTATTCCTTCCAACCCAAAACAGATTCTTCGAGCCACGCTTGCGCGATGGGCGATTCGGAAATGGCGCTGCGAACCGCTTCGGCAAGTTGATTCGCTTCATACACCCACGACGCGCCCGTGCCGCCCATCGCAAACGAAGCGCGGACTAAAACGGGATAGCCCGTCGCTTTGACGAGTTCTTCCGCTTCTTGCAACCAATACGCCGCTCCGCCGCGCGGGACAGGGATGTTATTTTTTTGCATGGTCTCACGAAATAACATACGGTCTTCGGCGGCTTTGATGGCATTGAGATTCGCGCCGATGAGTTGCACGCCGTATTTTTCAAGTACGCCGTTTTCGCTCAATGCCAGCGCGAGATTCAAACCCGTCTGCCCGCCGACTGTTGGCAACATCGCGTCGGGTTTTTCTTGCGCGATGATGGCTTCCAGCGCTTCGGGGGTGAGCGGTTCGATGTACGTCGCGTCGGCAATTTCGGGGTCGGTCATAATCGTGGCGGGATTCGAGTTGACCAACACGACGCGATAGCCTTCCGCTTTCAAGGCTTTGACGGCTTGCGTGCCAGAGTAATCAAACTCCGCGGCTTGACCGATGACGATGGCTCCTGAGCCAGGGACGAGGATGGTGTGGATGTCGGTGCGTTTCATAAAATACCCTGTTGGTCGAGTAGCCCCGAATGTTTTTTGAGGGGCGTATCGAGACCAACGCTTTTCAAGTTATTTTTTGTTTGAATGTAACTTGATGGTCTCGATACGGCGGAAGAGCACCGCCTACTCGACCATCGAAGTTGGATTGAATTTTATTTTCCATTTTTATCCCCAATCATCCCAAAGAATTCTCCAAAAATATCCTGCGCATCGTGCGGACCAGAAGCGGCTTCGGGATGAAACTGCACGCTGAAGACAGGTTTGTTTTTCATCTTCAACCCTTCCAACGAATTATCGTTCAAACTTTTGTAAGTGATTTCCACTTCGTCTTTATTTAACTCCCCTTCAGTGACGCAGTAATTATGATTCTGCGCGGTGATGAGAACTTTTCCGCTGGGCAGATGTTGCACGGGATGATTCGCGCCGTGATGACCAAATTTGAGTTTGTGCGTGTTCGCTCCTAAAGCTCTGCCAATTAGTTGATGTCCTAAACAAATTCCAAAGATCGGAATGTCGCTTGCAATTAATTCGCCGACCGCTTGCACCGCATACGGCAAACCTGCTGGGTCGCCAGGCCCGTTGGAGAGGAATATTCCATCTGGTTTCAACGCCAAAACTTCAGCGGCAGTCGTATCCGCTGGGACGACGGTCACATTCGCGCCATAACTTGAAAGATGCCGAAGGATGTTTTCTTTAATTCCAAAATCATAGGCGACGACATTAAATGCAGAATGATGAATGTTGAATGAAGAATTCTGCATTTTGCCTTCTGCCTTCCGCCTTCCGCTTTCTGCATTTTGCCTTCTGCCTTCCGCCTTCTGCTCCACCCATTTCGCCCCTTCATCATCCACCCAATGATAAGATTCCGCGCAAGTCACCTCTTTGACCACATCTCGTCCGTCGAGTCCTGCCCATGCTCGCGCCATCTGTAATAATGTTTCGGCGGGTGTTCCTTTTGTGGAGAGCGCCGCTTTTTGAACGCCGCCATCGCGCAATTTGCGAGTGAGCCAGCGCGTGTCCACGCCGCTGATGCCGGGGACGTTATGTTTTACCAGCCAGTCAGATAAAGAAAGCGCCGAACG
>WBZL01002709.1_pt1 | contig 16924 bp, 14 predicted proteins | sample 5204291 | NCBI WGS metagenome assembly WBZL01 (sample SAMN12344345, study PRJNA552823) | activated sludge metagenome | biome: Activated sludge suspended growth; feature: Nitrification reactor; material: Wastewater; isolation source: activated sludge from nitrification reactor of wastewater...
ACCGTGAATACCGTCGATCCCCTGGGCGGGTCGTATTTTGTCGAGTCGTTGACGAATCGCCTGGAGGAAGGAGCACAGGACTATTTCCGCCGATTGGACGGAATGGGAGGGATGATTCGCGCCATCGAAGGTGGGTTTCCGCAGCGCGAGATTCTTGACGCGTCGCAACGGTATCAGCGGGAGCTCGATCGGGGCGAGCGGAGTCTGGTCGGCGTCACCGAATATGTGGAGAACACTCAACGGCCAATTCCCATTTTACGAATCGGGGCCGAGGTGGAACAGGAGCAGGTGGCGCGGCTGTCCGATCTACGCAAATCGCGCGATCTTTTCCGAATGGCCGGCGCGTTAGAGGAAGTGCAGGAGACGGCAGCCTGCCATCAGAATCTCATGCCCGCGCTCATTGAGGCGGTCTTGGCGAAGGCGACGGTGGGCGAGATCTGTAGCGCATTACGCGAGGTGTATGGAACCTACCGCGAACAGGTGGTGTTGTGAGACGGCGGCCACCAGGTGCCATCTCTGCTCGCGCAACGCGCGGGCCAGAAGCCCTCGTGGGACCGGCGCAGCCGGAGGCCTCCTGGTCGTCACCACTGAGACACAGGTGAACATGAGAAGCGGGAGCATAGGAGGATCTGTAGGACATGAAACTCGGAGCGTTTGAGATCTATCCCGTGACGGACGGACGATTTCGGTTGGACGGCGGGGCCATGTTCGGCGTCGTCCCGAAAACGCTCTGGGAACGATGCTGCCCCGCGGACGACCTCAACCGCATTCCGCTGAGCCTGACCTGTCTGTTGATCCACGCGCACGGCACACATGTCCTGGTGGACACAGGGCTCGGCGATAAGGAAGATGCCAAATTCCAGTCGATGTTTGCGGTCGAGCGCAGGCCGACGTTACGCGAATCCCTCGCACAACGGGGCCTCAGCCCCGACGACATCCATCTGGTCGTAAACACGCATCTGCACTTCGACCATGCGGGAGGCAATACCGTCACGGCAGAGGCCCAGCTTGTGAAACCGGCTTTCCCCAAGGCGGCCTATTGCGTCCAACTGGGAGAATACGAAGACGCGGTCCAGGCCAATGAACGGACAAAAGCCAGTTATCGCCACGACAATTTGACGCCCGTCTCCCATGCCGGACAGTGGGAGTTTATCCGGGGAGACACGGAACTCCTTCCCGGCATCACCGCCGTCGTCACCGCCGGGCATACCCGATACCATCAAAGCGTGAAAGTGGAGTCCGACGGAGAGACCGCATTTTTTCTGGGTGATCTCATCCCCACCGTCTCGCATCTGCCTCTTCCCTACATCATGGGGTACGATCTCAACCCGATCCGGACCCTGGACACGAAACGGTGGGTCCTGGAGCAAGCCGTGGCAGAACATTGGTTGTTGATCTTTGAACATGATCCCTTGGTCCAAGCCGGCCATGTCCGAAAGACGGCCGAAGGACGGTATGTGCTGGAGGAGGTGCGGCTATGGCAGTAGCAACGGCTCCCCTGCGGATTTTGATCGGGAAAGTCGGACTGGACGGACATGACCGCGGCGTCAAACTCGTGGCACGCGCCCTCCGGGATGCCGGCGTCGAGATCATTTATACCGGGCTTCACCAGACTCCGGAGCAGGTTGTGGCCACCGCCATCCAGGAAGATGTCCACGCCATCGGCCTCAGCATCCATTCCGGCGCGCATAACTCGCTGTTTCCCCGGGTGCTGCATCTGCTGCGGGAACAAGGCGCCGGAGACATCGCCCTATTCGGCGGAGGGATCATCCCCGATGAGGATGTGCCGCGGCTGAAGTCGGCCGGTGTACAGATGTTATTTCGACCCGCGACACCGATGCAGGACATCCTGGACTTTGTGAAGGGGCTCCACGTCGGACACTGAGGAGCACACCTATGCGCGCGCTGAACACCGCCGTGAATCGTGACTCCGAAGAATTCCTCCAGAACCGGTCGTCTTACGAACAGCTGTCGGCCGACTTGCAGAAGCATCTCGCGCTCTCGCAGGCGGGCGGCCCGGCCGATGCGGTGGCGCTGCAGAAGGAACGCGGTAAGCTGACCGCACGCGAACGGATCGCCGCCCTGCTCGATCCGGACTCGCCCTGGCTCGAACTGAGCCCCCTCGCCGCCTTCGGCCTCTACGACAATCGGGTGCCCTCCGCCGGGATCATCACCGGCATCGGTTCCGTGTCCGATCGGTTTTGCGTCATTACGGCCAATGACGCCACCGTCAAGGGCGGCACCTATTTTCCCCTGACCATCAAAAAGCACTTGCGGGCACAAGAGATCGCGCTGGAGAACCGTCTCCCGGCGATTTACCTCGTCGACTCAGGCGGCGTGTTCCTGCCCTTGCAGGCGGAGGTCTTCGCCGACAAGGAGCATTTCGGGCGGATCTTCTTTAACCAGGCCCGCATGTCCGCCGCCGGTATCCCGCAGATTGCCGTCGTCATGGGCATGTGCACGGCCGGCGGCGCCTATGTCCCGGCGATGTGCGACGAGAACATCATCGTCAAAGGCACCGGGACTATTTATCTGGCCGGACCGCCGCTCGTGAGAGCCGCGACCGGCGAGGAGGTCACCAGCGAGGAGCTCGGCGGGGCCGACCTTCACACGCGCCTGTCGGGGGTCAGCGACCACTTGGCGGAAGACGATCTCGACGCGATTGAACAATGTCGTGCCTCAGTCGCCACATTGGGACGCCGGCCGCCGAAGCTCAGGCGCGAGCGCATCGAGGAGCCGCTGTATCCAGCCGACGACCTCTATGGAATTATTCCCCGGAATCCCCGTCAGGCCTGGGACATTCGCGAGGTCATTGCACGCCTCGTGGACGGGAGCCGCTGGCATGAATTCAAGGCGCGTTATGGATCGACGCTGGTCTGCGGCTTCGCCCATTGGATGGGCCATCTGATCGGCATCGTCGCCAATAACGGCGTGCTGCTCCCGGAGTCTTCGCTGAAAGGCGCGCATTTCGTCCAACTCTGTTCGCAGCGCCGGATTCCCTTGCTGTTTCTCCAGAACATCACCGGGTTCATGGTCGGCAAGGAGTACGAAGGCAGAGGCATCATCAAGGACGGGGCCAAGATGGTGCAGGCGGTGGCGACCGCGGACGTGCCCAAATTGACCCTCGTCGTCGGGGCCTCCCACGGGGCCGGCAATTACGCCATGTGCGGCCGGGCGTACGGGCCGCGATTCCTCTTTACCTGGCCCAACGCCAGGATCTCGGTCATGGGCGCACAACAGGCGGCACAAGTCCTGGTCACGGTGAAGCAGCAGCAACGGGCACGGGACCGCTCTCCCTTACCCGACGACGAACGGCGGCGGATCACCGATTCCACCGCAAGGCAATTTGAACAGGAAGGCAGCCCCTATTTCAGCAGCGCCCGCCTGTGGGATGACGGCATCCTCGATCCCATGGAGACGCGCAGGGCGATAGGGATCTGTCTCGACATTGCGACGGCGGCGCCGAGCAAAGACAGTCGGGCGCCTGTGTTCCGTATGTAGACCGGCGCACCCCAGGGAGGACGCCATGCGGCGATTCGCAACCCTCATGGTTGAATCACAGGGCACCATGGCCAGAATTACGCTCAACCGTCCGCAGCAGCGTAATGCCTTCGACAGTGTGATGGTGGCCGAACTCGGGCAGGCCTTTGAGACGCTGGAGCAGGAACCCACGTTGAAAGGCATCGTATTGGCTGCGGCCGGCTCCGTCTTCTGCGCCGGGGCCGACATTCGCTGGATGCAGGCAGAATCGCCCGTCTCCGAGGCCCGCGCCAGGAATGATGCGCAGCAACTGACAGGCATGCTCCGTGCGGTCGATGAATGTCCTTGCCCGGTCATCGCAAGGGTACAGGGGGCGGCCTTTGGAGGCGGACTCGGTCTGCTGGCCGCCTGCGATATCGTCGTGGCCTCGGAAGATGCGACGTTTGCGCTGAGCGAAACCACACTCGGATTGGTCCCGGCGGTCATCACTCCATTTTTACTGCGGAGAACCGGGGAATCCTTTCTCCGACGCTATGGTCTGAGCGGCGAGACGTTCGACGCCACAACAGCCAGGCGGTTCCTGTTGGTGCATGACATGGTTCCACCGCATGCGCTTGACGATCGCGTCGCCGAACTGTCGAACGCCATCATGAAGCTGGCTCCTCGCGCAGTCAGGGACAGCAAAGTCCTGTTTCGGCGCATGCCGACCCTGACCGATCACGACTGCCGGTCGCTCGGCGTGGATGTGAATGCGAGCGCTCGCAGCGGACCGGAAGCCGCGGAAGGCCTCTCGGCATTTCTCAACAAACGGTTGCCGTCCTGGGCTCAGACATCCGGACGGCAAACGGAGGAGGCGAGCACGTCGGAACATGGCTCTCTCAGGAACACATGACCTGCGTCGATCGTCCGTCCGCATTATCGAGGTCTCCCCGCGCGACGGATTGCAGCACGAGTCCACCTTTCTGCCCACGGCGCGGAAGATCGCCCTGATCAACGCCCTGTCGCGAACCGGTGTCGCGGAGATCGAGGCCGGCTCGTTCGTCTCCCCCACCGCCATTCCTCAGTTAGCGGATGCGGACGAAGTCTTCCGGAGCATCGAACGCCTCCCCGGTGTCACCTATTCGGCCCTGGTGCCGAACGCGCGCGGGTTCGAGCGGGCCCGAGCGGCAGCCGTCACCAAGATTGCCCTCTTCACCGCCGCGTCGGACAGTTTCACCCGGCACAACATCAAAGCCACGGTCCAAGAATCGCTGATGCGGTTTGGGCCGATCGTCAGAGCGGCCGAACGTGACGGCATGCTGGTGCGCGCCTACGTCTCCACCGTGCTGTTCTGCCCCTATGAAGGACGAATCGCTCCGACGCGCGTGCTGGATGTCATGAAACAACTGCTCGATCTCGGCGTGGATGAGCTGTCGCTGGGCGAAACCGTCGGCAAGGCCGCACCGTCCGACCTCCGCATGTTGCTGGATACCGTGATCCCCCATATCGACCCGGCCCGGTTGTCGCTGCATTGTCACGACACCTATGGCATGGGGATCGCAAATGTCCTCACGGCCTGGGACGAATATGGACTGACGGCCTTCGACTGTTCGGCGGGAGGTCTGGGCGGTTGCCCCTATGCGCCGGGCGCCTCCGGCAATGTGGCGACGGAAGATGTCGTGTTTGCCTTGAAGGCCTCCGGCGCGAGGGTGCCGGTCGATGAAGGGCTGGTGGCGGCTTGCGCGCAACAGTTGGCCGAAGCGCTACGGCGTCCGCTCAGCTCCCGACTCGCTCACGTGCCGCGCCATTGCGAACCACCGGCAACGGTAAAGGTGTGATGTGGAGCAGGCCTGTCTCGATCGATCGTTCATGCGGCTCGAAGCCGAGCCCCTGGCAGATCAGATCGCAAAGGGCGAGGTTCGGGCCATCGCGCGCGTCATGTCGCTCATCGAAAACCGGGACCCGGTCGGAGCGGCAGTCCTGGCGCAACTCACGCCTTCGCGTACGCAGGCTTCGGTGATCGGCATCACCGGATATCCCGGAACCGGGAAGAGCACATTGATCGATCGACTCATCACTGCCTACCGGCGACTCGGACAGAAGGTCGGTGTGTTGGCGGTCGATATCAGCAGTCCCATCACGGGTGGTGCGATATTGGGCGACCGCATCCGGATGCAGCAGCATGCACATGATCCCAGGGTCTTCATCCGGAGCATGGCGACACGCGGACACCAGGGTGGGCTCGCAGGCACCACCGGGGAGGCGTTGCGGGTCCTGGAGGCAGCAGCCTATGACGTGATGCTGATCGAAACCGTCGGCGTCGGGCAGAACGAGCTGGAAATCGTGCAGGTCGCCCCCATCGTGATCGCGGTGGTGGCACCGGGACTCGGCGACGAGATCCAGGCCATGAAGGCAGGTTTACTGGAGGTCGCGGACATTGTCGTCATGAACAAAGGCGATCATGACGGTGCCGACCGCACCATGCGAGATCTGCGCGAACAGTGCCGGACGGTGCTCCGGACCGGAGCCCATACAGGCGAAGGGATCTCGGAATTGATCGCCGTCATCGCGGAGTACCGACGAGTCCAGGACCTTAACGGGCCGAGATGGGGCAAGCCTGCGGAACGCCCCATGCCCCGTGGAGCAACAAGCGGACGCTAGGAGATCGCGAACATGTTGGCCGATCACCTTGCACAGTACACACGTTCACTCTGTGACGACGATCTTCCGAATCTCGTGGTGCATGAGGTCAAGCGACGAATGTTGGACAGCCTGGGCTGCGCATTCGGCGCCTGGAACGCCCCACCCTGCTCCATCGCACGAGAGATGGCGCAGTCGGTGAAAGTGTTGCACGGCGCAACCGTCTGGGGCACAGAGCACAGAACCCTGCCGGATCTCGCGACCTTTGCCAATGGCGCCATGGTTCGCTATCTGGATTTCAACGACACCTACCTGGCGAAGGAACCGGCCCACCCTTCCGACAATATCGCAGCGGTCGTCGCGGCGGGAGAAGCGGTCCATGCCTCGGGCGCCCGTGTCATCCAAGCCATCGCGCTGGCCTATGAGATCCAATGTCGGCTCTGCGACGCCGCGGCGTTGCGACCCCGAGGGTGGGACCATGTCACGTACGGACCGATCTCCTCCGCGCTCGGCGCAGCCAAGGTGATGACACTGTCGGAAACGCAGACGCGTCAGGCGATCAACTTGGCCGCGGTGGCGAACGTCGCCCTGCGGCAAACCAGAGTCGGCGACCTCTCCATGTGGAAAGCGTGCGCTTTTTCGAATGCTGCGCGTAACGGGGTGTTTGCGGCGCAGCTGGCCAAGCTGGGCATGACCGGACCAGCGCCGATTTTTGAAGGCGACAAGGGATTCATGAAGCTGGTGTCTGGGCCCTTCGAACTGCCGAAGCTTGGTGGTCGGCCGGCCGCGACCGGCGCTTCGGTTCCCTTCAAGATTCTCGACACCTACATCAAGCATGTTCCGGTCGAGTACCATGCCCAGACGGCCGTTGAGGCTGCCTTGACGCTGCGGGCGGAGCTGATCACGGAAGGGGGACCTGATGCGATCCACAACCTGGCCGATGTGGAAATCGGCAGTTATGAGGTGGCGCGAGACATTATCGGGCGCGATCCGGAGAAGTGGCGCCCCGCAACGAGAGAAACGGCCGACCATAGTTTTCCCTACTGCGTCGCCGCGGCCCTGTTGGACGGCCGCCTGACGCTCCAATCCTTCAGCGCCAAACGACTGTCCGATCCGACGCTGCGCACACTCATGAGTCACATCCGCGTGGTTCGATTGCCGGAATTCGACGAGGCCTACCCCGACCGGATGCCGACCCGTCTCACGGTCACCACCACCAAGGGCACCACTCACCGCACGCAAGTCGACCTGCCCTTGGGCCACCCGGCCCGTCCCCTGTCGGATCAGCAAGTGGAGGACAAGTTCCGACGCCTGGCATCGAGGCGCATCGGCGCGACACGACTCGCTCGTCTCATCGAGACCGTTTGGAACTTGGAGCAGGTAAAAGACATCGGCACCGTGATGCCGCTCCTCAAGGTCACCACATGACGACTGAGCGCTCGACCATCAGCAAAGGACAGCGCCTGCGGGAACTGTTGGCGACCAGCACCATCGCCATGCCCGGAGCCTTCAACGCGCTGACGGCCTTGCAGATTGAGCGGGCCGGGTTCGGCGCGCTCTATGTGTCGGGAGCGGCCATTTCGGCCGCGCGTGGCCTGCCGGATACCGGGGTGATCTCGCTGGCGGAGATGGCGGCCGATGCAGCCGTGATCGCGAACGGCGTGGCGATCCCGGCACTGGTCGATGCCGACACGGGGTACGGACCGCCGTCGATGGTCAGGGAAGCCGTCCGGGAGTTTGAACGGGTCGGATTGGCCGGCATGCAACTCGAAGATCAGGACGCGGCCAAGAAGTGCGGCCATCTTCCGGGAAAGCGACTGGTCCCCATCGAAGACATGGTTGCCAAACTGAATGCCGCCGTCCAGGCACGAAGCCATCCCGATTTTCTCATTGCGGCACGTACGGACGCGCGCGCCGTCGAAGGCATGGAGGGAGCCATTCGCCGCGCCAAGGCCTATGCCGACGCGGGGGCGGATATCCTCTTTCCAGAGGCCCTGTTGTCCGCGGAAGAGTTCGGCGCCTTCGCCCGCGAGATGACACAATCCGGTGTGCACGTGCCGCTCATGGCCAACATGACGGAGTTCGGCAAGACGCCCTATGTGCGTGTGAGCGAATTTGAAGCCCTGGGCTACCGCGCGGTGCTGTTTCCGGTCAGTACGTTGCGTGTCGCCGCGCTGGCGGTCGAAACACTCCTGGCCGAACTCGCGTGCATCGGAACTCAGCGCGAGTGGCTCGATCGCATGATGCCCAGACAGGCACTCTACGACCTGCTGCGCTACGACGATCGCGACGCATCCACAGGGAGGACCCATGAACGAGGTTATGCAGGAACAAGCGGCGGCTAAGCTCGCACCTCACACCGACTACAGCCCAGGACTCGAAGGCGTGATCGCCGGCGAATCGGAAATCTGTCAGGTGGATGAGGGAGACTCCGGCCTCCGGTATCGAGGCTATGCCATCGGCGATCTTGCGGAGTGGAGCAGTTTCGAAGAAGTCGCCCACCTGCTGCTGGTCGGGCGATTACCGACAGGCACAGAATTACACACCTTCTCCGAACTGATCGTGCGCAATCGGCAGTTGCCGGATCCAGTGGAGCGGTTCCTCGAAACCTTGCGTCCCGGGCTGCACCAGATGGACGTGTTGCGGACCGGGATATCGCTGCTGGGGATGACGGATCCCGACGCGCAAGACGGATCACCGGAAGGGAACCTTCGCAAATCGATACGGTTATTAGGCCAGATTCCCTGTCTCGTCGCCGAATGCCATCGGATACTGGCAGGCAGGCAACCTGTGACACGTGACCACTCCGGTGGATGTGCAGAGCATCTGCTGCGCCTCATCGTCGGAGAGCTACGGGGCGAGGTCGGCACCGCCATGACGCAAGCCTTGAACGTGTCGCTGATCCTCTATGCAGAGCACGAGTTCAATGCCTCCACTTTTTCAGCCAGGGTCACGGCATCGACCCTGACGGATTTACACGGCGCCCTGACCGCTGCGGTGGCCACCCTGAAAGGTCCGCTCCACGGAGGTGCCAATGAGGCCGTGGCTTCGATGCTGCTCGAGATCGGCAGGCCGGAACGGGCGGAGCCTTGGCTGCGTAGCGTCCTCGCCAGGAAACAGCGCGTGATGGGATTCGGCCATCGCGTCCTCAAACAGGGCGACGCCCGGTCGACGATCATCCAGCGCCATGCGGAACGGTTGAGCCGACTGAGTCACGACGGTCGATGGTATGACATCGCTTCGACCATCGACCGCATCATGCTGGCGGAAAAGGGACTCCGCCCGAATCTCGATTTCTACACCGCCGTCGCCTACTTGGTGATGGGTATTCCGGTTGAACTGGCCACCCCGCTGTTTGTCTGCTCTCGCATCACCGGGTGGTGCGCCCATGTTATGGAACAACAGCAGCACAATCGTCTCATCCGACCGCGGGCCAGGTATGCCGGCCCGTCGCCGAGGACCTATGAGCCTCTTCACCGGCGCATCTGATCGCATCGAGCAGGCTCGCGCTGCATCCGAATCGGCTGCGGAACTTCCCTGGGTGTCGTTTGCCGAGTTCTTTCGCTCGCGCGTCTACGACCCGCGGCTCGCCGCCAGACACTTCCTGACGTACTGCGACGACGAACGCCGACTGCGCCGAACCTATACCTATGCGGAGTTGGGCGCCACCGTCGATCGCCTGGCGAAGGTGCTTCACACGAGGCTCGGCCTCACGCGCGGCGACCGGATCGCCACGCTGCTCTTCAACGATGATCTGACGGTCCTCACCTACTTGGCCGCCTGGGTGTCGGGTATCGCGGTGGTCCCGATCAACATCGAGGAAGCGATCGAGAGGAAACGGTACATCCTCGAACAGGCCGAGGTCTCGGTGGCGTTCTGCTGGGAAGATGTCTACGCCGAGATCAAGGACCTTCACGCGCACCTTCCGGCCCTGCGCGAAGTCGTGTGCGTAGGCGACGGCGGCCTCCACGACACGACAGGCCCGTCGGTAGGCGGCAGGAAGCGCAGCCCGCTTCGTTCACCCGGACTCTGCCCCTCGACGGCGCAACTCGATGACCCGGCACTTATCGTGTATACCTCCGGCACCACCGGCCAGCCGAAAGGTGTGGTCCTCACGGCGACGAATCTGCTGATCGATGCCGATGCCATCTCGGCCTGGCACGGATTCGGTCTCAACGACCGTCTGATGTGCGTGTTGCCCATACACCATGTGAACGGGATCGTGGTCACGCTGGTCACGCCGCTGTATTGCAAGGGCAGCGTGGTGCTTAATCGCAAGTTCAAGACCGGCAGCTTTTGGCGGCGGATGCACGAAGAAACCGTCACCTCCGTGAGCGTCGTCCCCACGTTGCTGGAATTCCTCCTCGACGCCGATGAAGACCTCGCCTCCTACCGACTCGGCCGCTTCCGCGGAACCATCTGTGGAGCCGGCCCCTTGCTGAAAGAGACGGCCCTGCGGTTCGAAGATCGATTCGGCTTCCCGATTCACCATGGGTACGGTTTGTCGGAGACGACCTGTTATTCATCGTTCTTGCCCACCGACCTCACCCCGGACCAGCACCGCCACTGGCTCGCGGACTATGCATTCCCCTCGGTGGGGTTGGCGCTACGGCACAACGTCATGACGATTCTGAACGACCGGGGACAGCCGCTTCCCGAAGGTGTTCGCGGAGAAATCTGCATCCGTGGACGCACCCTGTGCGCAGGTTATTATCGGCGCGACGACGCCAACGAGGCGGCATTCCAATGGGGCTGGTTCCGCTCCGGCGATGAAGGGTTCTATCGAACAGATGAACGGGGCAGGCCGTTCTTCTTCATTGCCGGACGATTGAAGGAACTCATTATTCGTGGCGGAGTCAACATCTCGCCGTTGGAGATCGACGATGTCCTGAAAGGGCATCGCGGCATCAAATTCGCCATGGCAATCCCCTTTGAACATCGCTACTACGGCGAAGAGATCGCGGCCTACATCGTTCCGCACGACCCTGCGGCGCCTCCCACCGAGGCGGAGGTGCTGACCCACTGCCGCAGCCGATTACCCTTCGCCAAGCAGCCCAAGATCGTCCTCCTCGGTAACGCAGTACCGTATACCGCGACAGGCAAACCCAAACGACTGGAGCTTCGCGCCAGGCTGGCGTCTACCCTGGCGCAGTACCGAAACAGACAGTTCAGAGAGCAGGCATGACCACCATGGGTGAGGCACCGTATGAGCACCCTCTTCAAAGGATTCGAACGGATCGAGGAAGCCCGTGAAGGGTTGACGGGCGGGAGTTTTCTGGCCGGACTCTATGACGGGAAGCCCGACTTCACGCTGCTGCTCACGCCGCCGCAACCGCCGGAAGAAAAGGCGGCCGGTGACGCCTTCTGCCGGCAGATCGAACATTTTCTGCGACAGGAGGTCGACCCTGACGCCATCGAACGCCAGGCCAAAATTCCTGATTCGGTGATTCAGGGGCTGTTCAAGCTCGGCGCGTTCGGGATGAAAATCCCGAAGGAGTACGGCGGCCAGGGATTCTCCTATACCAACTATGGCCGCGTCCTGACATTGATCGCCGGTTGGAGCAACATTCTCGCGCTCACCGTGGCAGTCCCGCAATCCATCGGTATTGCCATGCCGATTCTCCTCTTCGGCAACGAAGATCAGAAACGCAAGTATCTCCCGCTCGTGGCGAGGGAAGCGATCTCGGCTTTCGCCCTCACGGAACCGTTGACCGGCTCCGACGCCGCGAACGTGCGAACGGAGGCGGTGCTCGACCGGACCGGCAGCCACTTTCTGGTCGACGGCGAAAAACTCTGGTGTACCAACGGGCCGATCGCCCGCTACCTCACGCTCATCGCCAGGGTGCCGGCCAAGCGGATGTCGCGGGACGGACGAACAGAATGGGTGCCCGTTCACGAAGGACAGGCTGCCGACGATCGGGTCCACACGGCCTTTATCCTCGATATGTCCGCGCCGGGCCTACGTGTGCGGCAACGGTGCCAATTTGAAGGCTGTCGCGGCATTGAGAACGCCCACATCACGTTGAAGCAAGTGCAGATCCCGGTCGAGAACGTAATCGGCGAGGTGGGCAAGGGGTTGAAATATGCCCTCACCATTCTGAATGTGGGGCGCGGAGTCAGCATTCCGGCCATTTGCCTCGGCATGGCGAAACAGGCCTGGCAACCGACCCTGGATCGGGCGAATGCACGAGTCACCTTCCGGAAGCCACTGGCCGAACGCCAAACGCAGCAGATTCGCCTCGGGGATATGGCCGGACATCTCTTTGCCATGGAAGCGCTGGCCATGCTGGTGTGGCGACTCGCCGATCAACACCGGCACGATATCCGTATCGAAGCCGCCGTGGCCAAAGTCTTTTGCTCGGAGCATACGATTCGCTTCCTCCGCGATGCTCAGATTCTCTTCGGCGGCATGGGATACGAAACGGCGGAGTCCAAGAGCCTGCGAGGAGAACCGGCTTTCGGCATCGAACAACTGGTACGCGATGCCGAGATGTACCGGATCGGCGAAGGCGCGACGGATATCCTCCGGCCGTTCATCGTGCGCGAAGGTCTGAGTCGTCACCTGGATCGTGCCAAGGCGCTTTACACCGGAGACCTGTCCATCCTCGACCAGTCGCGACAGGCCCTGAAATTGGCCGGATTCTACCTTCCCTGGTACCTGAGGCAATGGCTGAAACGGCCGTTGCCGGCCTGCCCTGAGTTCACGCACCCTCAGGTGGAGACCATGGCGCGCGATGTCGAACGCACCAGTCGACGGTTGGCCCGCGAGATCTTCCGAACGATGGTGCAATTTCAGACCTCGTTTCAGGATGAGCAACGGCTCCAGAACCTGTTCGAGTCGGTCGGCGAAGATCTGCTGGCTATCTCGGCGACCGTCCTGTACGCCGAAGAACAGACCAGACTGGAAGGAAGGACGACGGTCTGGGAATTGGCGGAGGCGTTCTGTGCCATCGCGAAGCGGCGTGTGATCCGACGCCTCGCAGCATGCCGGGCACAGGGAGACCGCTTGACCGCGACAACCGGCATCCAGGCCCTGAAGGGGTATTACCCCAGCTTGTCGTCGGGGATTGTGCACCGTCGGTTGGAAGACTATCGCGCGAAGCCGCCGACCGGGTGACCTTACGAGCCGGATTGCTTCAACCCGCCCACCAATTCGACTTTAAACGGATGCCCGGCTTCAAGAACTGAGAGGGTGCGTTGCGGGAATGGGATATCGATGCCTTCGGCATCGAAGGCCTTCTTGAGCCGGCGTCGATACTCGCGCCCGACTTTCCATTGTTCAAGCGGTTTGGTCTTGATGCGGGCCCGTATGGTCACGGCACTGTCGGCAAAGTTCTCTACGCCCACGATCTCGATGGGCTCCAGAATCAGGCTGCCCAACTCCCGGTCCTGACGCAAGTCGTCCCCGACCGCCCGCATCACCGCCACCACCCGATCCGTATCCTCCTTGTAGGCCACCCCCATATCCAACACAAAGGCCGACCAATCTTTGGTCATGTTGGACAGGGTGTTGATGCCGCCATTGGGAAATACGTGGACCACACCGGAAAAGTCGCGCAACGCGATGGTCCTGAACGTAATGGTCTCGACCAGTCCGCCGGTCCCGTTGATCACCGCCACATCCCCCAGCCGGATGTGATCCTCCAGGATGATGAAGAATCCGCTGATGAGATCCCGAACCAGATTCTGGGCGCCGAAGCCCACGGCCAGCCCGATGATCCCCGCCCCGGCGAGGATCGGCGCCACGTCCAGCCCGACGACCTGCAAGGATTCGATGATGACGACCGCCCAAATCGCCGTGAGCGCGATGGTCCTGAGGATGCCGGTCAAGGTGGCGGCCCGTTTCTGAGCCGTCCCCGCCTGCTGATCCGCCGTGTCGCTCGCAGCCACCATCACCCGCTCCAGTTGCAGCAGCCCCAGGCGGGTAAAACGCAGCGCAATATAGCCGACCACAAGGACCACTCCTACACGGAAGAGAGCCAGACCCACGGTCGTGGCCAGGCTGATCAACCATGGCCAGGCGGTCTCGATCGAGAATCCGGTCATCATGCATGTTCTCCTTTCACATGGTCGGTCGAACGGGTAGGCAACAACGAACCCGCCTGTTGCAATGCGTCCCGATCCTGGGCTTCCAATCGTCGGATCCGCTCGGCCTGGGCATGGACAGTCACGGCCAACCGATCGACCTCACGAGCCCGCCGCATTCGCGCCCCCAGGGAGACAATCGCGACGAGGGAGGCGCCAATCGCGGCCGACCCGAGAATAATCAGGACCAGGGTGGTGTCATAACTCCACAGCAGGAACCGCACGCTGACCGCCTCCATGTTCTGGAGCGCGAATAAGGCCAACGCAAACAGCCCCACCAACGCGATCCCTCTGCTCACCATACGTCCCCTCCCGACGTTCCGCCTCGATCAAGCACCCGTCTGACTGCCGGCCCGCAACCATCCCCAACCAACCAGGCCGGCGACGGTCGAGGCACAGAGAATCCCGACTTTGGCCGACAGCTGCAACGGACCGGGCGGAAAGGCCAGCCCGGCAATGAACAACGACATGGTGAACCCGATGCCCGCCAGCACGCCGACGCCGGCCAATTGTCGCCACGTGACCTCTTCCGGCATCGACACGAGGCCCACTCGCACCGCAGCCCAGGTGGCGAGCAGAATACCGACCGGTTTCCCCACGAACAACCCCGCCATGATGCCCAGCGCGACCGGATGCGTCAGGTGAGTCCACCCATCCGCATCGAGCGTGATCCCGGCATTGGCCAAGGCAAAGAGCGGCATCACGACGACGGTTACCCAGGGATGCAAGGCATGCTCCAAGCGTTGTAACGGCGTCTCCACGTCCTTCACCTCCATCTCCAATCGCTGCGTCACGTGATGACGCTCTGCGTTGGCCAACGGCGGCCGTTCCGCGGAGGTGACCTCTTCAAAGCGTTTCAACAGCGCCTGCCCACGCGCTACAAACTCGCTGCCGCTCACGCGCGTGCGGGCCGGAATCGTCATGGCCGCCAACACGCCCGCGATGGTGGCATGCACACCGGAGAGGAGAAACGCCAGCCAGAGTCCACCGATTCCCAACAGCGCATACACGAGAGGATGCCGGATACCCACGACATTCGCCGCCGCGAGCAGGATCAAGAACAGGGCTCCGATGCCGAGGTTCACCCAGGAAATGGTCGAAGTGTAAAAGAGTGCGATGACCAACACAGCCATCAAGTCGTCGCCGATCGCCAAGGCCGTGAGGAATATCTTGAGCGAAAGGGGAACGCGCGGTCCCAGCAGCGTCAAGACGCCCAGGGCGAAGGCGATGTCGGTGGCCATGGGAATGCCCCAGCCCGCTGCGCCTTGACCGGTGCCGTTCACAAGTACGTACAGCGATGCGGGTACGATGGTGCCGCCGAGCGCCGCCACCAGCGGCAGGGCCGCGCGACGCCACGAGGCCAGTTCGCCGACGAGCACCTCGCGTTTGATCTCCAACCCGATGACGAAAAAGAACATCGCCATCAGGCCGTCGTTGATCCACTCCAACAACGTTTCCGTCAAGGCATGCGAGCCGACCACCAAGCTGATGGGTGTGCTCCATAGACCCGCGTACGAGGCGGCCCAGGGCGAATTGGCCCACAGCAAGGCCACCACCGTCGCACCCAAAAGCAACAGGCCGCCGCTGGACTCGGCATGGATGAATGTTTCGAAAGGTGCCACCACCGGCCGGATCAATGCGATATCTCGGCGCTCTCCGTGGCGCTGTTCACCCAGTCCCATGTTCTGCTCACTTTCTGCGCCATCCGTTGTTGTGCATCGCAGGATCGAGAGCTACGTCGGCGGCCCGTCCCGGTCAGGATCGTTGTGCCGCTGCGTGGCTGAGAGATCGGATGATGACGGTGGAAGCCCGTCTTTCATCCATCCTAGTAGCTGGGGTGCGCCGATACAAGAGAGCGGCTCACGAGAGTGCCGTGCCGTTGGAATCGCTGCACAGGCCCGTTGCTCAATCTGACAGCGCGTCGCCCCACAACATTCTCTCTTCTCAGGTCTTGCCTGCTGCCGCACCCACTAGAACTCTCGAATGAGTCGAAACCCAATCTCTGCCAAGATCGCATCATCGATCACACGGGCGCCGACTCCCGCCTGCACCATCCAATGGGAATCGACTTCATAGTGCACTTGCGGCATCACCAGCAGAGATCCGCTGCCGTCGAGAACCTGCCCGACATTCATTTCTACTCCGCCGACCCACCTGTCTGTGATATCAGCAAACAAGGTCACATTACCCAGGATCTCTGCATGTCGTCCGCCGACCGGACTCCCGTGCTCGAAGCGAGGGCCGACCATGCCGAAGAGACTCCAGAGGTTGTTCAATCGAGCCCCGGCCAAATACAACCACGTCGTGGTCCAGGTTCCGGGCTGCCGATCATATTGAGCGATCACTTGCGCGCCGTGAATAAACCGATGGTCCCACAAGGTGCCGAACGTGGCTTGACCGGCTACCTTGTAGGCTTCGACGGAACCATTCTCCAGCGGCAATTCCAACTCGAACGCGAGTCCGTCCGTCAGCACGAATTCCACCTCCGGCGCCCATTCGACACCTTGGGTATCCGGACTTCGCCGCACCAAGCCCAGCGGATCGGTCACGTCGTCCACTCTCCTCGTTTTGCGCGTGAGCGGCACCAGCCCCAACGTATTGAATTCCGCCTCCCCACGCCCGGCACCGAGAGGACGCACGAGATCGAAGACCATCGGCTCAGGTATCCGAGGGCCCTTCTCTTCTCCGGAAGCCCGGTCGATCGTCGGCGCATCACCCTCGAACGCCGGGCCCCTGTGTG
>WBZL01002710.1_pt1 | contig 16912 bp, 14 predicted proteins | sample 5204291 | NCBI WGS metagenome assembly WBZL01 (sample SAMN12344345, study PRJNA552823) | activated sludge metagenome | biome: Activated sludge suspended growth; feature: Nitrification reactor; material: Wastewater; isolation source: activated sludge from nitrification reactor of wastewater...
GCGGCGCAGCGCAAGTTGCGCGACGCCCGACCGGCGCGCGATGTCGCCGACGACATCACGGCGCAACTGCAGCGGCTGATGCCCAAGCGGTTTCTCGCCGAGACCGACTGGCAGGCCCTGCAGCACCTGCCTCGCTACCTGAAGGCGGTGCAGATGCGACTGGACAAGTGGCGCACCGACCCGGCGCGCGACGCCGCGCGCCTGGCCGAGCTGAGGCCGCTGGAGCAGCGCTACGTGCGGCGGTTGGCCGAGCTCAAGGGCGCACCGCATCCCCGCCTGACGGAGTACCGCTGGCTGCTCGAGGAACTGCGGGTGAGTCTGTTCGCCCAGGAACTGCGCACGCCCCAGCCGGTGAGCACCAAGCGGCTCGACAAGGTGTGGGCCGCCTGGGCGACCGGTTGAGGCCGTGGCGTCTACGCGAGCCCGAAGTCCAGCCCGAGCTGGTGGCCGATTCGCTCGGCCACCCGGCGCACGGCCGCGCTGGGCGACCGGCAGGCCGCTGCGAGGCAGGCGTGGGCGTAATCACCATCGTTCTGCAGCCGTTCGACATGCAGGTGAACGCCGTCTCGAGCCAGCAGCCATTTGAGCTCGATGATGTCCACCAGGCGCGCGACCGGCAGATCGCCGCAGGGCAGGGCATCCATCGACTCTTCACCATCGGACATGCTGGTCACGTTAACGGCGCACATCGGCGCGAAGCTGACAAGGATCTGGACTGCACACTCCACACTTCTCGGGACTTTCCTGGCTTGACTTGAGATGCAGACACCGTCACCCCCGCCACCTCTGACCGCTGATCGAGACCTCCCGGCACAGCTGGCCACCGCCGGGTTTGCCGTGATCGACGCCGCCTCGGTCGCGCGCCTGGCCCACTGGCGCGCCGGGGAGGCCGCCGACTGGCTGCCCGTCTGGAGCGATCTGCCGCCCGACGCCTACCTGCGCGACGGGGGCCGCTACCGTCGCCGGCGCCACGCCTGCTTCGTCGTCGACGACGGCCGGGTGTCGCCTGTACCCCACAGAGCCCACTGGCAGCCCGTGGAATACAACGCGCTGCATGGCGGCATCGAGCGTTGGTTCGAACCCCTGCCCGGGTCGCTGGTGGCCAGGCCAGGGTGGCGCAGCCTGCTCGTCGGCCTGGCCGCGATGGCCAGCGGACTGCGTGGCGCGCGGCCCTGGTTCGTCGAGGCCCATGTGTTCCGCATCGACACCACCGACGGCATCGGGAGACCGACGCCCGAAGGGGCCCACCGCGACGGCGTCGACCTGGTCGCGGTGATGCTGGTCGCTCGGCACAACGTCAAGGGTGGCGAGACCCGGGTCTTCGACGCCCGAGGCCCGCAGGGCACGCGCTTCATGCTGGCCGAGCCCTTCAGCGCGCTGCTGCTCGACGACGAGCGGGTGATCCACGAGACCACGCCCATCCAGCCCCTGGATCCGGACGCGCCGGCGTACCGCGACACGCTCGTGCTGACCTTTCGGCAAGGGAGTTTCCAGGGGCCGCCTTGAGGCTCGGCGGTGGGCATGCGGGCTATGCTTGCCGTGGCCCGGCGCCGCCGGACTTCAACGACATCGTCCGACGTCGCCTCGACGCCGGCCTGAGCCGACCATGAACCCATCCGACACCCCCTTGGCCATCGGCTTCGCCGACGTGGCGGCGGCCGCCGGCCGCCTGCGCGGCATCGCGCACCGCACGCCGGTGCGACGCTCGCGCACCTTCGACGAGCGCACCGGCGCCCGGGTGGTCTTCAAGTGCGAGAACGAGCAACGCATGGGCGCGTTCAAGTTCCGCGGGGCCTACAACGCGCTGGCGCGCTTCTCGGCCTCGCAGCGCCAGCGGGGCGTGCTGGCCTTCTCGTCCGGCAACCATGCACAAGCCATCGCCCTGTCCGCGCGTTTGCTGGAGATGCCGTCGGTGATCGTCATGCCCCAGGATGCCCCGGCGGCCAAGCTGGCCGCCACCCGGGCCTACCAGCAAGGACAGCGGGGCAGCGAAGTGGTGCTGTACGACCGCTACACGCAGGATCGTGAGGCCATCGGCGCCCAGCTGGCCGCCGAGCGGGGCATGACCCTCATTCCGCCCTACGACCATGCCGACGTGATGGCCGGGCAGGGCACGGCGGCACTCGAGCTCATCGAGGACGCGGGTCCCCTGGATGCACTGCTGGTCTGCGTCGGCGGTGGTGGACTGATCTCGGGTTGTGCCGTCGCGGCCCACGCCCGTTCGCCCGGCGTGCGCGTCTGGGGCGTGGAGCCCGAAGCCGGCAACGACACCCAGCAGAGCCTGGTGCGCGGCGAGATCGTGCACATCCCGACGCCGCAGACCATCGCCGACGGCGCGCAGACGCAGCACAGCGGCCAGCTGACGTTTCCGGTGATCCAGGCCATGGTGGCCGGCGTCCTGACCGTGTCCGACGCTCAACTGGTCGATACCATGCGCTTCTTCGGCGAGCGCATGAAGATGGTCGTCGAGCCGACCGGCTGCCTCGCCGCCGCGGCGCTGCTGCACGGGGCGATCGACCTGCGCGGGCAACGCGTCGGCGTCATCCTCAGCGGCGGCAACGTCGACCTGCAGACCTACGCCCGGCTGTTGTCGAACTGAACCGAGCGCGCGATCCTCGTCCGGCCGGTACAGCCGGATGAACCCCAAAAGCCTTCTGGAGACACCATGGCCGAAATCCCCAGCAACAGCGCCGTTGCAGCCGGCGAACCCGACGCAGCGAAGAAGCTGCGCGCGGCCGTCGAACAGCTGCTGGCCATGGCCCCGGTGTGCAGCGAAGGCGCGGTGCAGCCTGCCGGCCACGCACAAGCGATGCGCTATGCCGCCCGGGTCGAGTTCCTGCCCGTCGTCGCCGAAGGATTCGACGCGGCACGCGGCGAGCCCGATGCCGCCGTCATGGCCACCAGCTACTGCCTGCAGGGCGACGCACCGCCCGATCGGCCGGTGTGCTTCGCCTTCAACGGCGGCCCGGGCTCGGCGTCGATCTGGCTGCACCTGGGTGCGCTGGGCCCTCGTCGCGTCGTGGTGCCCGACGATGGATCGGCCCCGCGCGCGCCCTACCGCGTGGTGGACAACCCGCTGACCTGGTTCGAGCACTTCGACCTGGTGTTCATCGACCCCCCACACACCGGCTGGTCGATCACCGCGAGCGAGGCCGCGCGCAAGCGCATGCTGTCGGTCGACGGTGACGTCGATGCACTCGCCGAGGTGATGCGCGCCTGGTTGACGCGCCACCGGCGCTGGAGCGCGCCGCTGGTGCTGGCCGGCGAGAGCTACGGCACGACGCGGGCGGCGGCGCTGGCCGACAAGCTGCAGGTGGCCGGCCTGCCGCTGGCCGGCCTGGTGCTGGTGTCCTGCGCGATGGACCTGCAGACCATCGCGTTCGGACCCGGCAACGAGCTGCCCTATGCCTTGTTCGTGCCGGGCTTCGCCGGCGTGGCGCAGTACCACGGATTGCTCGACGGCGCGGTGGCAGCGTCGCCCGAGGCGGCGCGGTCCGCGGCAGAAGCCTTCGTGGCCGAGGACTATGTCGCTGCACTGCACCGGGGCTCGCTGCTCGAGGGTCGGCAACGCACACGGATCGCGCGCCGCCTGGCCGAGCTGACTGGCCTCTCCCGCGACCTGGTGGAGCAGCGCAACCTGCGCATTTCCGATCACACCTACTTCGTCGAGGCCTTGCGGCCGCGTGGGCAGATTCTCGGCCGGCTCGACGCCCGCGTCAGTGCCCCCATGGCCGCCAGCGGTGGCCCCGACTGGGACTTCGACCCCGGCATCGAGTCGATCGCCGGGCCGTACACGATGGCGGCGATGGACTACTTCGGACGCACGCTGGGTGTGCCGATCGAGCGGCGCTACGAAGTGCTCAATCGCGACGCGCACAAGGCCTGGAACTGGAACCGAGGCGACGCCCAGGGCAATGGCTACGCCTGCACCACGCCGGACCTGGCACGGGCGTTGCGTCGGCATCCGCACCTGAAGGTGTTCGTGGCCAGCGGGCATTACGACCTGGGCACGCCGTACAGCGCCACGGACTGGTCCCTGTCCCACCTGGACGTCCCGGCCGAGGTGTTGCGGCGGGTGACCCGCCACCGCTACGACGCCGGGCACATGATGTACACGCGTGGGGACGACTTGCTCAAGCTCAAGAACGACCTGACACGCTGGCTGGGATGATGCACACATGCATGTAGGCATTCTCACGGGTGGTGGTGACTGCCCCGGACTGAACGCGGTCATCCGTGCCGTCACGCTGGCGCTGATCAACGAGTGCGGCGCGCGCGTCACCGGCATCGAGCGCGGCTTCCTGGGCCTGCTGACACGCCAGGTGCGGCCGCTCGATGCCCGCTCGGTCGAAGGCCTGCTGGCCCAGGGCGGGACGGTGCTCGGCACGCACAACCGCTGCGATCCGTTTCACTACTTCGGTGCAGGCGGTGCCGACTGCTCGGACCAGGCCATGGCCTATGCCCACGAAATGGGCCTGGACGCCATGGTCGCCATCGGCGGCGACGGCACGATGTCGATCGCGCAGCGCTTCGTGGAGGCCGGACTGCCGGTGGTCGGGGTGCCCAAGACCATCGACAACGACCTGATGCTGACCGATCGCACCTTCGGCTTCGACAGTGCGGTCTCGGTGGTGGCCGAGGCGCTGGACCGGCTCGAGACGACGGCGCGCAGCCACGGCCGCGTGATGATCGCCGAGACGATGGGCCGCTACGCCGGCTGGATCGCGCTGGAAGGCGGCGTCGCCGGTGGAGCCGACGTGATCCTGCTGCCCGAGATGCCGTTCGATCTGGAGGCCGTGGCCGACTACTGCCGGGCCCGCGAGAAGGACGCCGGCTACACGCTGATCTGCATCGCCGAAGGCGCCGCGATGAAGGGCGAGGGGATGACCGTGCGCGCCACGCTGCCCGACAGCCCCGACCCGATTCGCCTGGGCGGTGCCGGCCAGGTGCTGGCTCACCGGCTCGAGCCCTTGCTGGGCAGCGAGATTCGATCGACGCTGCTCGGCCACGTGCAGCGGGGCGGCTCGCCGACGCCGTACGACCGCGTGCTGGCCACGCGCTTCGGCTACCACGCCGCGCAGCTGGTGCGCAGCGGCAACTTCGGCCGCATGGTGGCCCTGCGAGGCGACCAGTGCACCAGCGTGGCGATGTCCGAGGTGGCGGGGCGCAACCGGGTGGTGCCGCCCGACGATCCGCTGCTGCGCACGGCCATGGGCATCGGCGTGATGCTGGGCCAACCCACCTGAGAGCCCCAACACCGTCCCGCGGTCGTGGCGCCGCGTGGCAGGTTTGATGCTTCGCAAGCGGTCGGCGGCCGGATGCGTGTGTCATTGCAGCCGACGTTTCGACAACCTCCAGAGGTGATCCGATGGCTGCCCTGCGCGACTTCTTCTCCACCGACTATGGGCTGATGAGTGCCGCCGTCATCGCGTTCACGCTGGGGATGGGCGTGTTCTTCGCCCGCTTCTTCATCAAGAACATGAAGCGGGACGCAGAGCGCGCCGCATCGGGTCGCTGACGTCGACCCGGGGGGTCGCCCACCGCTCAGGTCGAGCGGTTGCGCTGGCGCACCCCTTCGCGGCGCTGCTCCAGCGCGCCGGACGTGACCTGCGCGTTGTAGGTGCGCGCCTCGGCGCGCTCCCAGTCCATCGCGGCGCCGAAGGGCAGGGCGTAGCCCTCGCCGATGACGCGCTTGTAGTGCAGCAGCATCTCGGGCACCGCGTCCAGCATCTCGCGGGCCATCGCCACCGCCGTCGGCAGCAGGTCCTCCGGCGCGACGACGCGGTTGACCAGGCCCCAGTCCCGGGCCTGGTCGGCCTCGAGCCAGCGGCCGGTGAAGGACAGCTCGCGCGCCCGATAGGGGCCGATGACACGCGGCAGCCGTTGCGACAGACCCCAGCCTGGCGCCACGCCGACCCGCGCGTGCGTGTCGGCGAACCGGGCGCTCGTGGACGCCAGCAGGATGTCGCAGCTCAACGCCAGTTCGAAGCCGCCGGTGACGGCCGGCCCGTTGATCGCGCCGATCACCGGACCCCGGAAGCGCTCCAACGCGGCCACGGGGTCCTCGCGGGCCCCGCCCTTCTCACCCTGTCCCAGCTGCGCCTGGCCGGAGCCCAGTTCCTTGAGGTCCAGGCCGGCGCAGAAGGCGCGCCCCGCGCCGGTGAGGATCAGCACGCGGACGCGCGAATCGCGCGCCAGGTTGTCCAGGGCGCCGGCGAGCGACGCCATCAGCGCCGTCGACAAGGCGTTCATCGCGGCCGGCCGGTTGAGCGTGAGCACGGCGAAGCCGTCGGGGTCGATCTCGGTCAGGACGAGGGGTGCGTCGGACATGCGGTCTCCGGGTTCGAGTGGGCGGGTGAGCGGCGAGTCGCAGCATAGCGAGTGGCGCTGGCATGATCGGTCCATGAAGTGGCCTCATCCGTTCTGGGTCGCCGCAGCCGCCGGGTTGCTGGTGCTCGCCGCGGCCTTCGTGCCGGTGCTGTGGAAGGGGCCTTCTGGCGCTTCGGCGACCGAAGGTGGCGACGCACCCCGTTCCCCGTGGCAGATCCGACGCGAACCCGATGGCTCGGTGCGCGCCCTGGGTTTGCGTCTGCCCGGCTCGACGCTCGGCGAGGTGGCGCAGCAATGGGGCGACGGCCTCGAGGTGGCGGTGCTGGGGCAGGGCGCTGAAGGAATGGCGCTGGAAGGCTACGTCGAGCGTTGGGAGAGCGACGGCGTGACCGGCAAGCTGGTCATCGTGGCCGCTGCGCCGGAAGCGTCGCTTCGGACCTGGCAGTCGCGTGGGACGTTGAGGAGCGGCGAGAAGGGTCCGGCCCCGCGCTGGCACCTGGCCGCGGCCGACCGCGCGGCCGCCGGGCAGGCGCCGGTGATCGGTCTGACCTTCCTGCCTTCCACCTCGCTCGACGCGCAGGTGCTGGCCCAGCGCTACGGGACGCCGTCCGAACGCCGCGGCGATGCCGACGGACGCGAACACTGGCTGTACCCCGAGCGGGGACTGGCGATCCTGCTCGATCCGCGAGGACCGGAGGTGATCCAGGTCGTTGCACCTGCGGAGTTCGAGCGGCGTCTGCGCGCGCCCCTGGGGCGCTGATCGCCGCCCCCGAAAGCCGCGGGTCGTGTGGCCGATGACTCCCGAGCACCGATCAGAACGGCGCCGGGCATTCCAGGTGCAGACCGTGCCCTGTCGCGGGGTGGGGCAGTGTCAATGCCGACGCATGCAGCAGCAGCCGCGCCGCTCGTCGCTGCAGATCGTCGTCGCCGTAGAGCGCATCGCCGACGATCGGCCAGCCCCGGCTCATCAGGTGCACGCGCAATTGATGCGACCTTCCGGTGTGGGGCACGAGTTCGAGTCGACTCTCGCCCAGCGACGCTTCGCGCGCCAGCACGCGCCAGCGGGTTCGGGACGGCTTGCCGCGCGCCGCGTCGACGCGCTGGCGCGGACGGTTCGGCCAGTCCGCGGCCAGCGGCAGGTCGATGCAGCCCTCGTCGTCGTCGGGCAAGCCGCGGACGACGGCGACGTAGCGCTTGTCGACCTGCCGCGACGAGAAGGCGGCATTGAGGCGACGATGAGCGTGCGGGCCGCGGGCGAACACCAGCAACCCGGACGTCGCCTGGTCCAGGCGGTGCACGATCTCGGCATCCGGATAGGACGCGCGGATGCGCGTGAACGCGCAGTCCTGCTTGTCCACGCCGCGACCCGGCACCGACAACAATCCTGCGGGCTTGTTCACGGCGACCACCGAGTCGTCGGCGTGCAGGATCCAGTCCATGCGCACTGGGTTATACTCTCGGGCTCTCAGGCGCGTAGCTCAGCTGGTTAGAGCACCACCTTGACATGGTGGGGGTCGTTGGTTCGAGTCCAATCGCGCCTACCACGAGACCCGAAAGCCCGCGGGCCTGGCAGCGATGCCAGGCCCGCGTTGCGTTGGGCCGAGCGCCTGGATACCGGCCGATCGGTCGGCCTGCATGTCAACCCTGCGGATGTCTGCCCCGCTCGTTGCCTGCGTGGACGCCAGGAACCCGGCCTCGGGTAGCGCGGCGCGCGCCCGGCCCCCGCCTCATGCGATGAGGCGGCGCTCCCGCAGGTGGAGCAGGATGGCGTCGGCCGCCTCTTCCGGCGACATCCGGTCGGTGCGCAGGCGCATTTCGGGCGCCTCGGGCTCCTCGTAGGGCGAATCGATGCCGGTGAAGTTCTTCAGCTGCCCGGCGCGGGCCTTCTTGTACAGGCCCTTGACGTCGCGCGCTTCAGCCACCGCCAGCGGCGTGTCGACGTGGATCTCGATGAACTCCCCCTCGGCCACCAGGGCACGGGCCATGCGGCGCTCGGCCTTGAACGGCGAGATGAAGGCCGTCAGCACGATCAGCCCGGCGTCGACCATCAGCTTGGCCACCTCGCCGATGCGGCGGATGTTCTCCACCCGGTCGGCGGCCGTGAAACCCAGGTCCTTGTTCAGCCCGTGGCGCACGTTGTCGCCGTCGAGCAGGTAGCTGTGGTGGCCGGCGGCCAGCAGCTTCTTCTCCACCAGGTTGGCGATCGTGCTCTTGCCCGATCCCGACAGTCCGGTGAACCACAGCACCGCCGGCTTCTGGCCCTTGATGGCCGCGCGGGCGGCCTTGTCCACGTCCAGGTGCTGCAGGTGGATGTTGTGCGCACGGCGCAGCGCGAAGTGCAGCATCCCCGCACCCACCGTGTGGTTGGCGATGCGGTCGATGACGATGAAGCCGCCGGTGGCGCGGTTGGCCTCGTAGGCGTCGAAAGGCACCGGCTGGTCCAGCGCCAGGTTGCACACCCCGATCTCGTTGAGCTCGAGCTGCTTGGCCGCCAGGTGCTCCAGCGTGTTGACGTTGAGCTTGTACTTCGGCTCGGTGACCGTCGCGCCCACCGTGCGCGTGCCGATCTTGATCAGGTAGGGGCGGCCCGGCAGCATCGGCTCGTCGGCCATCCACACCAGCGTGCACTCGAACTGGTCGGCCACCTCGGCCGGCGCGTCGGCGGCCGAGATCAGGTCGCCGCGCGAGGCATCCACCTCGTCGGTGAGGGTCAGCGTGACACTCTGGCCGGCCACCGCGAGGTCCAGGTCCCCGTCGGCGGTGACGATGCGCGCGACGGTGCTCTCCTTGCCCGAGGGCTGGATGCGCACCCGCTGGCCCGGCCGCACGCTGCCGCCGGCCAGCGTGCCGGCAAAGCCCCGGAAGTCCTGGTTCGGCCGGTTGACCCACTGCACCGCGAAACGCAGCGGCAGCGCCTGCGCGCGGTCTTCGTCCAGCGGCACCGACTCGAGGTAGCCCATCAGGCTGGGGCCGCGGTACCACGGCGTGTGCGCACTGGGATCGATGATGTTGTCGCCCTGCACGCCGGAGATCGGCAGCGCCAGCACGTCGCTCAGGCCGATGCGCCCGGCGAACTCGCGGTACTCGGCCTCGATGCGGCGGAAGGTGGCTTCGTCGTAGCCGACCAGGTCCATCTTGTTGACCGCCAGCACCACCTGGCGGATGCCCATCAGCTGCACCAGCACGCTGTGGCGCCGGGTCTGCGTGAGCACGCCCTTGCGCGCGTCGACCAGGATCACCGCCAGGTCGGCGGTGGAGGCTCCGGTGACCATGTTGCGCGTGTACTGCTCGTGGCCGGGGGTGTCGGCGACGATGAACTTGCGCCGCTCGGTGCTGAAGAAGCGGTAGGCCACGTCGATGGTGATGCCCTGCTCGCGCTCGGCGGCCAGCCCGTCGACCAGCAGCGCGAAGTCGATGGCGTCGCCCTGGGTGCCCCACTTGCGGCTGTCGGCCTCGACCGCGGCGAGCTGGTCCTCGTACAGCAGCTTGGACTCGTAGAGCAGCCGGCCGATCAGCGTGCTCTTGCCGTCGTCGACCGAGCCGCAGGTGATGAAGCGCAGCAGGCTCTTGTGCTGGTGCTGCTTCAGGTAGGCCTGGATGTCGGTGGCGATGAGTGGGCTGGCGTGTGACATCAGAAATAGCCTTCCTGCTTCTTCTTCTCCATCGAGGCGGCCTGATCGTGGTCGATGAGGCGGCCCTGGCGCTCGCTGGTGCGGGCCAGCAGCATCTCCTGGATGATGGCCTCCAGGGTGTCGGCCTCGGACTCCACCGCGCCCGACAGCGGGTAGCAGCCGAGGGTGCGGAAGCGCACCCGCTTGGCCACCGGCTGCTCGCCGGGCTCCAGCCGCATGCGCTCGTCGTCGACCATGATCCAGGTGCCGCCCCGGCGGACCACGGGGCGCTCGGCGGCGAAGTACAGCGGCACGATGGGGATGCCCTCGAGGTGGATGTACTGCCAGACGTCGAGCTCGGTCCAGTTCGACAGCGGAAACACGCGGATCGACTCGCCGGGCTTCTTGCGGCCGTTGTAGAGGTTCCAGAGTTCGGGGCGCTGGTTCTTCGGGTCCCAGCGGTGCGCCGTGGAGCGAAACGAGAACACGCGCTCCTTGGCGCGGCTCTTCTCCTCGTCGCGCCGGGCACCGCCGAAGGCCGCGTCGAAGCGGTGCAGGTCCAGCGCCTGCTTCAGGCCCTCGGTCTTCCACAGGTCGGTGTGCAGCGCCGAGCCGTGGTCGAAGGGGTTGATGCCGCGCGCCAGCGCCTCGGGGTTGCGGTAGACGAGCAGCTCCATCCCCGACTCGGCGGCCATGCGGTCGCGCAGCGCGTACATGTCGCGGAACTTCCACGTCGTGTCCACGTGCAGCAGCGGAAAAGGCGGCCGCGCCGGGAAGAATGCCTTGCGCGCCAGGTGCAGCATGCACGCGCTGTCCTTGCCGATGGAGTACAACATCACCGGCCGCTCGCACTCGGCCACCACCTCGCGCAGGATGTGGATGCTCTCGGATTCCAGGCGTTGAAGGTGGGTGAGCGGCTGGCGCTCGGGGGACTGCGGGCGTGTCGGTGGATTCATGTCAACGGTAAGTGGGTGTTGACGACTCGCGGTCAAACCATGGACGGGCAAACGATATCGACGTCCCTTCGCAGGCGACAGGAACTTTTGCGCGATGCAGCAACGGCCTACTTCCCGACGCGGCCGGACAGCCGGCGTTGGCACGGCGTGACATGTACGTCATGGAAGTGCGCGGCCCTTGCAGGGGTGGACGGCGCTCGTGGTCGACATTGCGGCACGTGGTTCGTGAGGCAGCCTGTTCGAGAATGCTTCCGCAGGGTTCGGGGCCTAGGGTGAGGGTCTTGTTCCGCTTGGGCTGCCACCGGGTCGGCCTCACGAGGGGGTGTTCATGAAAGTCACGGTGGTAGGCACGGGTTACGTCGGCCTGGTCACGGGCGCCTGCCTGTCCGAGATGGGTAACCACGTGCTGTGCCTGGATGTGGACGAGCGCAAGATCCGCATGCTCGAGGACGGTGTCATCCCGATCTTCGAGCCCGGCCTGGAGGCCATCGTCCAGCGCAACGTGGCGGCTGGGCGGCTGCAGTTCACCACCGACATCGTGCGTGCCGTGGGCCATGGCACCCTGCAGTTCATCGGCGTGGGCACGCCGCCCGACGAGGACGGCTCGGCCGACCTGCAGTACGTGCTGGCCGCGGCGCGCAGCATCGGCCGGCACATGACCGACTACAAGATCATCGTCGACAAGAGCACGGTGCCGGTGGGCACGGCCGACCGGGTGCGCGAGGCGGTGCGCGAGGAACTGGCCGGGCGCGGGGTGGAACTCGAGTTCGCGGTGGTGTCCAACCCCGAGTTCCTGAAGGAAGGTGCTGCCGTCGAGGACTGCATGAAGCCCGACCGCATCATCGTCGGTGCCGACGACGAGCGCGCGGTGCTGCTGATGCGCGCGCTGTACATGCCCTTCATGCGCAACCACGACCGACTGCAGCTGATGGACGTGCGCAGCGCCGAGTTCACCAAGTACGCCGCCAACGCCATGCTGGCCACGCGCATCAGCTTCATGAACGAGCTGGCGCTGCTGGCCGAGAAGGTGGGTGCGGACATCGAGATGGTGCGACGGGGCATCGGCTCGGACCCGCGCATCGGCACGCACTTCCTGTACCCCGGCACCGGCTACGGCGGTAGCTGCTTCCCCAAGGACGTCAAGGCGCTGATCCACACCGGCCGCGAGAACGGCGTGCGGCTGGGCGTGCTGGAGGCGGTGGAAGGCGCCAACGACCGGCAGAAGCACGTGCTGGTGGACAAGGCCGTGGCGCGCTTCGGCAAAGACCTCGGCGGTCGCACCTTCGCGCTGTGGGGCCTGGCCTTCAAGCCCAACACCGACGACATGCGCGACGCACCCAGCCGCACCGTGGTGGCCGAGCTGGTGCGTCGCGGCGCCCGCGTGCAGGCCTACGACCCGGTGGCGCGCGCCGAGGCCGAGCGGGTGCTGGGCGCCGTGAACGGCCTCGTCTTCGTCGACAGCGCCGCGGCGGCGTTGGAAGGGGCCGACGCGCTGCTGGTGGTGACCGAGTGGAAGGAGTTCCGCAACCCCGACTTCGAAGCCATCAAGGCCGCGCTGAAGCAGCCGGTGATCCTGGACGGACGCAACCTCTACGATCCGCAGCTGATGCGGGCGATGGAGATCGAGTACTCGGGCGTGGGACGTGGTACGTCGCCGCCTGCGGGTACTGCCAAGGCCCAAGCCGGATGACAGCTGGCTGGCCCGCCGGCCGCGTCGCCCGCCGTGCCTCCCCGAAGGACGCCTGGCATTGGAGCGTGGATTGGACGAAGTGAGCTTCCGCCAGCCAGAGTCACTCTATGGGGCGTTCGGGGTCATTCGAGGTGCTCGCGTGACAAGGTCCCGGTGCGCGGGCCCCCTGATTGCGGGGTGCAATGCCGGTGGCGCCCTCCGCCGACGTTGTTGCTACCGGGGCGGGTGAATAGACTTGCTGGAGTTCCCCTGTCGAACCCAAGGATTCATCATGCGTGTTGCCGCTGTCGCCCTTTCCATCGCCGTGCTCAGCGTCCCCGTCGTGGGCCACGCGCAGACTGCGTGCCCAGGCGGCACGACCCAAGTGTCCAACGTATCGAATCTGGTGCGGGGCAACACGCTCTGTGCCGCACGTGCGGGTGATCGCTGGCAGGAGTATCACCAGGGCACCGGACAGAGCGGCAACCTCATCGACTACAAGCTCGGTGCAAGTCATCCGGTCGACCCGACGAAGACCGTGGGCACGTGGTCGTCCAACAACGGTGCCAACAGCAGCCTGACGCATACCTACGGTGCACAGTCCTACACGTGGCTCGTCTGCCAGGTGGGTACGGCCAACAACTACACGCTCGTATCCACGGGGGCGGCAGGAACCATCACCGGCGCAACGGTGCAGGCCGGGCAGGTCGCCTGCCCCTGACCCACCACGCTGATCACCGCAGCGGGGCCCTGTCCTCGCCGCCACGACCGAGTGTCGTCGCCCTCGGGTGGGCGCTGGTGGGCTATGCGCTCTTCGTGGCGTATGGCAGCCTGGTGCCTCTCGACTTCCGACCCCTGCCCTTGGATGCGGCCTGGGCGGCATTCCAGCGCGCGCCGCTGTTGAAGCTGGGGGTCGAATCTCGTGCGGACTGGGTCGCCAACGGCGTGCTGTACGTACCGCTCGGGATCCTGGCCGCCGGATGGCTGCGGCAGCGGACGAGCGGCAGCTGGTGGCTGGACGCCCCGCTGGCATGGGTGGCCTGCGCCGCCTTCGCGGTGGGCATCGAGTTCACCCAGCTGTTCTTTCCGCCTCGGACGGTCTCCCTCAATGACCTGATCGCCGAGTTCATCGGAGCGGCCGTCGGCATCGTCGTCGCGCCGCTGGTGCAGCGCTGGGTTCGGCCATTGCGGCATGCGTCGAGACGGGGCACATCGGCGTGGGTGACCCGAGGACTCGGTTTGTATGCGGTGGCCTACCTGCTGCTGGCATTCTTTCCCTACGACCTGCTGCTCTCGGCGGCCGAGCTGTCGGCTCGACTTGCAGGTCCGAACGCGGCCTGGTGGGTGGTGCCACAACCTCGCGGCGGGCTGGTGCAGGTTGTCCTGCTGATGGCCGAGGCCGCACTGGTCGCACCCCTGGGCGTGCTGCTTCGGCGACTGCGGCCGGGACTCTCGGCTGGTGCGCCGTGGGTGCTGGGCCTGGTGTTCGGGTTGGTGCTGGAGCTGGGGCAATTGCTGGTGGCCTCGGGTGTGAGCCAAGGGGCTTCGGTGCTGGCCAGGGCGGTGGGGCTGGGTACCGGGACGCTGCTCGCCCGCCATGCGAATGCTCAGGGAATGCAAAGGCTGCGCGTGGCGCTGGCGCGCCACGGCATCTGGCTGGCCGTGCCCTACCTGCTGTTGGTGCTCGTTGTCAATGGTGCGCTGCGAGGGCCCTGGCGTGGGCTTGGTGCAGCGTGGCAGACCTGGACCGAGACCCGATTCCTGCCCTTCTACTACCACTACTACACGTCGGAAGCGGTAGCCCTGTTCAGCCTCGGCAGCGTCGCACTGATGTACCTGCCGGTGGCCGCGTACGGATGGGCCAGGGGCTGGGCGACACGGGGCGTGGTGATCGTCACCGCGGCGTTGGCCATGCTGGTCGAGGGCGCCAAGCTGTTCGTGGCCGGATTGCACCCGGACCCCACCAATGTCCTGATCGCGGTGGTCGCCGCCCTGCTGGTGCAGCGGATTCTGCAGTGGAGGCCGCCGGCGCCGACGCCCGAGGGGGCGCTGGCGCCGTTGCGCGTTGACCGTCCGATGCACGCGCAGCAAGCCGACCCAGCCCGTCCCAGCGGACCGGCCCTCGCGCTGCTGATCCTCGGCGTCCTGGGTGCGGAGGCTTGGGCTTGGGGCGCGGATCCGATGCGCCCGCCGATGATGTCGTTGCTGGCGCTGGCAGCAGCGTTGGTGGCCTGGCGCCCGGCCTGGGCGCTGGCTCTGGCACCTCTGGGCATGTTGGCGCTGGACCTGGCACCTTGGACTGGGCGCGGCGTCCTGGACGAGTTCGACGCGCTGCTGATGGTGGTGCTGCCGGTCGCATGGCTTCGTGCCCCGCGGCAAGTGCACCGCAACACAGGGGCTCGGGCCGAACTGACTGCGCCGATGACCTTGCTCGGCGCCAGCCTGCTGGCCAGCGTGGCGATGGCCTTCACCGCGGGCGGTGCGCACGATCTGACCGCACGACCCGTCTACAGCACCGCGCTGAACGCCCTGTTCATCGTCAAGGGGGCCGCCTGGGCCTGGCTCACCGTGATCGTATGGCGCCGGCTGGGGGTGGAGGGGCCGGCCCGGAGCACTTTCGCTTGGGGCATGGTCATCGCCCTGGCCTGGTGCAGTGGGTGGGTGGCGTGGGAGCGGGTGGCGTTCGGCCATGCATGGGACCTCGCTGCGCCGTTTCGCGTCAGTGGACCGATCTCGGCCATGCATCGGGGCGGTGCCTACCTCGAGTGCTTCCTCGTCGTGGCGATCACGTGCACGCTGGGCTTGATGCGCCGAGCGGCCGGGCTTTCCCAGCGGCTGCTCTTGGCCCTGGTGGTGCTGGCCGGGTGCCTGGCGCTCGTCGTGACGTTTTCGCGCAATGGTTACGGAGCTCTGCTGGCGGCATTGCTCGTGCTGGCCGTCTCCGTGATGGTGGACAGACGCCCGCGCAATGCACACCGGCTCGTGGCGGCAGCAGCGATCATGGTTGCCATGGGCGTTGTCGGCTGGTTGGTGCTGGCCAGCCCGTTCGCGCGCGAGCGGCTGGCCGGCACGCAACGCGACCTGGATTCGCGTGCCGCTCACTGGGTCGATGCCGTCGGGTTGCGACCGGAAGGCTTGCTGGTGCAGCTGTTCGGTGCGGGCCTGGGGCGCTTCCCGGACCTGCACTACTGGAACAGCCGCGAGGAGCGCCGGGCTGCATCGGCCACGATCGTACGTGAAGGGCCGGACAGGTTTCTGCGCCTGGGGCCGGGAGCGACCTTGTATGTCGAGCAGATCCTGCCGGAGACCTGGGCGGGGTCGGCCTCCCTGTCGGTGCAGATGCGTTCGACGGTGGGCCGGCCTCAGTTGCAGGTGACGCTGTGCCGCAAGTGGCTGTTGACTTCGCGCGACTGCCGCGGCATCGACTTGATCGCCGAAGGCGGCGCGCCCGGGGCCTGGCAGTCAGCGGGTCAGGCGTTGCCCGGCGATGCCAGCGGCCACGGCCTGCGGCCGCCGCTGGTGTTGTCGCTGCTGACGCCATCCGGCGCGGCATCCGTCGACGTCCGCCGGGTGTCGCTGCGCCTGGCCGACGGGCGCGAGTTGGTGGCCAATGGCGACTTCGAGCGAGGCTGGGACCGCTGGTTCTTCACCACCGACGTCGATCCGCCCTGGCACATCCACAGCCTGCCGGTGGCAGTGTGGTTCGAGCAGGGCTGGTTGGGGGTGCTGGCATGGAGCATGCTGGCGCTGTGGCTGGTCGTCCGGGGTGGCGGGCTGCTGCTGCAACAAGGGGCACTGGCGCCGGAGGCACTGGCTGCCGTGACCGGGTTCGTGGCGTCGGGCCTGCTGAACACGCTGATCGACAGCCCACGCATGCTCTGGCTGTTGCTGGTGCTGATCTGGCTGGCCTTGGCCGAGCGACCGGCCGACCCCGTGCCGAAGTCGGGCAAGGGGCCTGGATCGGCACGGGAGGCTTCGCGTCCAGCAGCTTGAGCCGGCGCGGCGAAGAGGCACCGCGGTCGGCCATCGATTCCGTGGCCGGAATTGCCAAGGGGCTACCGGCCCTGGGCCGCCAAGCTCTCCGCCTAAAATACCCGGTTCGCCCGCACATCCCCGGGCCCTGACACCGAGGACCGATAGCCGTGTTCATCTCTTCCGCCTTCGCCCAATCCGCCCCCGCCGCGGCCGCCGGCGGCGCCGAATCCAGCTTGTTCAGCCTGCTGCCGCTGGTGCTGATGTTCGTGGTGCTGTACTTCATCATGATCCGGCCGCAGATGAAGAAGCAGAAGGAGCACAAGGCCATGATCGAGGCGCTGGCCAAGGGCGACGAGGTGGTCATCGCCGGC